>Ga0187892_10002690_pt1 | contig 34571 bp, 35 predicted proteins | sample MA1701073metaG_FD_139345 | JGI IMG/M metagenome (GOLD analysis project Ga0187892, IMG submission 139345) | Bio-ooze microbial communities from a basaltic lava cave in the Kipuka Kanohina Cave System on the Island of Hawaii, USA - MA170107-3 metaG ... | reverse complement strand
TCAAAGGATCTCTTCATTAGGATACTTCCAAACATCTTTGCAAGATCAAGTCCTGCGGGTTGTTTTTTGGTATCTACAAAGCCTTTGAGTTTTCTTACTACCTCAAGCATGGTAAAGTACTTGTTTTTGCCTGAGCGAATCTCTTCTGCTTTATCCTCAAAGAGTTCTAACATTCCTTGAATATCACAAAATCTTGGCATTGGCACTAGTTTTTTGGTGTCTTCATCTTGGAAGACATAGGTGCCTGCACCACATGCAAAGTGAATTGATAACTCGTATTTTGGTTTACTTGAGAAAGCTTCAATTACGTTTGTTAGTGGCATGCAACTTGGAACTGGGAACCAATCATCTACTGTAACCTGACCGCTAGTTTGCTCCTCAATTCTTTGAATGCAGTCAGGAATGGTAATTCTATATTTTTCACGTTCTTGTTTTCCCATTCTACCAGTTAATGAGACTGGTTGGAAGTTTACAGCGTGAACTACATCCATATTCTTTTGAGCATATCTGATAATTCCACCTAATTCATGATCATTAATTGATTTGATAACAGTTGGAACAAATACCACGGTAGTACCTGTTTTTCTACAACTGTCTAATGCGTATGGAATCTCCCAATGGTTCTTTGGATTTGTTCTTGCAGTTATGCCATCAAAACTTAGATAAAGATTGTTACAACCGGCTAGTCTTACTTCACGCGCAGCCTCTGGGTCTAGGGCGTGTCTAATTCCATTTGTGTTCATCTGAATATGATCTACGCCTTCTTCTTTCATGATTTTGATTACATCGCAAATATCATCTCTTAGCATTGGTTCACCACCGGTAATCTGCATGGAATTTCCTGGAATTGGTCTTTCAGCTCTAAGTGTTTTCATCATTGCTCTGACTTGGTCATGATCTGGTTCATACATGTATGCCCCTTCAAGACCCTTCTTTACATAGAAGAAACAATACCAACATGTCAGATCACATCTGTTAGTTACAATCATGTTAGCTAGTCCACTGTGAGAGAGGTGGTTTGAGCACAGTCCACAGTTATTAGGACAAGAACATTTGTCAGCCATAATGACGTTTGGTGCATGAGCACCCTTTCCGTCTGCCCAATAGGTGCTAAATTTCTTATACATATCATATGAACCAAAGTAAAGTTCTTCACATTCACCGTGAGTTGGACAGGTCTTTGACATGTAGACACGGTCATTTCGCTCAAAGACTTCTGCGTCCAGAATCATATTACAGTCTGGGCAAATACTTTGTGTGAATCTAATAGTAGATTTTTTTCCTAATTGCTTAGTAGATTGATTAACAATCTGAATAAGTGCCATTCCTATCAAGTGCCACTCTTCTGATATAGTATTTAATGACTTTCATACTTGCCCCCGTGTGATATAGGAGATACATTCGTATGGGATTTAAATACCAAAAAAAGACGTTTAGATCGCATGAGCATCTCAGATAAGACAAGAAAGTCACTTGATAAAATAGGACTAACTAGCTATGAAATCAGAACTTTTTCATCTTTACTAAAGGCAGGTGAACTTACCGCCTCAGATCTGAGTCAGAAATCTGGAGTACCTTACTCAAAAATTTATGAGGTGTTGGGAACTTTGGAAGAAAAAGGTTGGGTAGGTTCGGATGATTCTCGACCTACAAAGTATTTTGCAAAGTCTCCTGCAACAGCTTTGGAAACAACAAAACAAAAACAGGATTTAGAGTTTAAGGAGAATCAGAATATTATTTTGAATGAATTAATTCCACTTTACGAAAAAAGTGGCACTAGTGAGCGTCCAGACATTTGGGTTCTATCTGGAACTGTTAACATAGTCTCAAAGGTATTAGAAATGATAGATTCTTGTAAAAATGAGGTAATGATTGCAGTTCCTAGAGCTAGCGAAGAACTTGTCAAACAAGCATTACCAAAACTCAGACTACTTCATGATAAAGGAGTTGATATTACCATACTCATATCTGATACAATAGACAAAGATTCCCTTAAAGCGATTTCCAGAGTTGCTACTGTTAAGGTAAAAAAAGGTCTTTTTGGAGGAGGCATAATTTCTGATAAACGTTATGTAGTCATACTACTTGGTCCAGAAGTTAGCGATTCTTCTTCAGCCGATTTTGTTGCAATTTGGGCAGATCATGCAGGCTTGGCTGGATTTGCAAGAGAATATTTTGAATATTTATTAAAAGATTCAAAGAAGGGTAGTTAATTGAGTGAAGAGATTCTTTTTGTGGGAACTGCAGAAGCTGAACATGTGGAGATGTATCTTAAAGCAATTTGGCATATTAAGGAAAAAAAAGAGCCTGTAAAAATTAGTACTATAGCAAAAATGCTCAATGTAAGGCAACCAAGTGTTGTTCAGATGTTAAAAAAGCTCAATGAGCAAAACTTGGTAAATTATAACAAAGCTGGAGTTAAACTTACTGAAGAAGGTGAAAAAATAGGTGCAAGTATGATGCGAAATAGTAGACTTTTGGAGGTTTTGATGGATAGTGCCTTAAAAGTGGAAATTGATGAAGAAATGGTTTGTGGAATTGAACATCATATGAATAAGCAGTTTACAGACGCTCTATGTACTATGTTAAAACATCCAAGAAATTGTCCACATGGAAATGAGATTCCTAGTGGAGAATGTTGTGGAAAAAACTCTTGAATTTACATTAATTTTCTATTATCAATATTTCTTGTATACAATATAAGAATGGAAAAAGAAGAAATAGTACCATGAAACCTTTCATTATATGACGTGTTTTTGTGGTTGTGATATATTTGAAAAAGATCCAAATGGTTTCAAAGTTGGATGTGTAAAGTGTAATCATGGTCAACAAAATCATGATGATGAGTTTAGAGCATCTGCAAGAGCTAATGAGAGTCGAAGTCAGAAAAGAGACGTTGATTTTGGATAATTTTATTCTCCAATTATTTTAACTAAAACTCGTTTTGGTCTTCTTCCGTCAAATTCACCATAAAAAATCTTTTCCCAGGGACCAAAATCTAACTTTCCATTAGTTATAGCAGCAACTACTTCACGTCCCATTACTTGCCGTTTTAGATGTGCATCTGCATTATCTTCTCCAGTCTTGTTGTGTTCATATTGATCAATTGGAGCATGTGGAGCTAATCCTTCTAACCATTTATCATAATCTTTGTGCAATCCTTCTTCATCGTCATTTATGAAAACACTTGCAGTAATGTGCATTGCATTAACCAAACATAAACCGTCTTTGACGCCGCTTTTTTTTATTAGTTTTTCAATTTGAGGGGTTATGTTTACAAATCCTCTTCTAGTTTTTATGTTAAATGTCAGATAGTCAGTTAATGATTTCATGTTTAAACAAATGTAAAACAAGTCATAAAAATCCTAAGATGCAGGCTCAGAACTCAAGATCCCTATCATCAAATCAGAGGGATAGAATCATCAACGCCTGCACAATAGATTCAATCTAATTAGTAATTGAATTTTTCAAGAACCTTGATAAATGGCTTGTGCCTAAATTAGTTAAATGGTTAAGATAGATGCTCCAGCTTCAATTGAAAGCTTCAGACGTTTTATAATTACTAGTACGTGTAGTTCTTTTATACCAAGCAGTTATCTTGAAGATTCTGAAGTTTTTCCAGAACGAGAAGATTCACTTGGGTCAATCTATGTTGAAGCTGCTGACAAAGTTACCTTGAAAAAAATTCGAGAGATCACATTTGTCAATGCTCGAGATGTTCTAGGAATAATCTATAATTCAAAAAGTGGAAATACTCATCTAAAATGGCGACAAATTAGAAGACTCAGTGGTAAAGTTACAGGAGAAGCTTCACCAAATTCACTAGTTAACCTAGCAGAAAGTGGTGTAATTACAATGGAATGGGTTGAAAACTATCTTCGTAAAAAAGCAGAAGAAGATAAAACAAATATCAACGAAATAACCAGATAAAGTCTTTATCTTTAGTTTATAAACAGATTTTAACTAAATGATTACAAAAATTTTAGATGATAACACCATCTCATTAATTCCTGAAGAATCAGATGATTTGTTAATTCTTCGCAGAATAATAAAAACAGGGGATCGAATAGTAGGTACTACAACTCGCCTAATCAAACAAGATAAAGAATACGCAAGGCCAGATAGAGGCGAGAGAATAAAAATAAGAATTGCATTAGATGTTGAAAAAATTTCATTAGATAATGTTTTAGATCGACTACGAGTATCAGGAACAATTGCAGAAACTAACAATGAATCTGTTCCACATGGTTCTCATCACTCTTTTATGATAAAAGTGGATGATGGTTTTAATTTAATCAAAAAACATTGGACAGCTATAGAAAAAAAACTCATTCACTCGAATGAACAAAACCATGGTTTCCTTTTAATTGCAGTTGATACTACTGATTGTGGAATAGGTAGACTAAAAGGAACTCATCTCCAATTAACTCCAAATATTTATTCTGGTGCAAGTGGAAAGCGATACAAATCCAATTTTGATATTGAAAAATTTTTTGATGTGATCCAAAAAGCTGTTTCCTCATCTCTTAAAGAAGGCGATCGTATCATAATTTTTGGCCCTGGAGAAACCAAGAAAAAATTTAGTAATTATCTTCAGAAAACTTCTATTGATCAAAAACATGAAATCAAAGTAATAGAAGGGATAGATTCTGGGGGAGAAGATGGTATCTACACATTTACAAAATCCCAATATATGAAAGAAATAATGTCTGAAAGTAAACTTGCAAAGGTTTCATCGATAATTGATGAGATTATGTATAGAGCTCATAAGAAGAGCAAGAAATTTACTATGGGTTTTGATGAAATAAAAAATGCCAATCAGTATGGGGCTATAGATTCATTAGTATTTTCTGAAAAGATTATTCAAACAGAAGATGAGGAAAAAATTATTGAATTTTTAAATGATGCTGAAACCAAGGGAGTTAAAGTTTACAGTGTTGATTCAACTACTGATGTAGGGTTGAGAGTCACGGGTTTGGGAGGAATAGTTTCTTTGTTAAGATTTCCAGTTGAAGGTTAACTTGTAGATTCTATTAACCATTTTAGATATGGTTGGTTGATTGAACGCATATCTATTTCTGCAATTTCAGGAACATCATATGGATGCATTTTTTGGATTGCTTTTTTTAGAGCAATTTTATTTTTTTGAGTTGTCTTAAAAAGAGCTAAAAATTCATCTGCACTCTCTATTTTTCCTTTCCAAGAATAAATCGATGAAATTTGTGAAAAGTTGACACAAGCTGCTATTCGTTTTTTAACTAATTCGTTAGCAGTTTTTCTTACTGACTTCAAGTCAGGATAAGTAGACACAATTACCACAGGTTTCACAGTAAATGATAAATTGAACTAACTAAAAAAAGTAACAATTACTTTGGAACTTGATTTTATTACCGAAAATTCAATTATTTACGTACTTATGGCATGGGTTGTTATTGTCTTAGTAGCAAAAGGACTAAAACTAGAAAAAAAAGGTTTTGAGATTAAAGCGTATAGTCTGACTTACAAAAATTATGGAGTACAATCCGCTCTGACAAAAATGTTAGGTCGAACAAGAAGGGGGATTAGAATTTTCGCAGATGTCAGTGTCGTGGCGGGATTTTTAATGATGGGTTTTGCATTCTGGTTCTTGCTAAATAATATCACAAATTTTTTTGTACAACCTACAGAGTTTTCAGAGTTAACTGTGTTAATTCCAGGAGTTACCCTAACGTCTTCTGCTTCAATTACTTACTTTCTGTTATCAATTCCAATTGTTTTAGTTATTCATGAGGGTGCACATGGAATTGTAGCTGCCTTGGAAAAAATTAAGATCAAGACTGGGGGTTTCGCTATCTTCATTGCTCTATTTGCAGGATTTGTAGAACCAGATGAAGAAGAATTTAACAAGGCAAAAAAAATCTCAAAACTGAGAGTTATTGGCGCGGGAGCCACATCAAATGTAATTTTTTCTTTCGCGTTAGGGGCTATTTTACTGACAAATCCTATCTTTGCAATAGTAGTACCTGAGCCTATTCTAGGCTGGATGTATGAAGAACCTGATGGAGTATTAGTATTATCCATAATTGAAGGGTCAGGCGCAGAAAAAGCTGGACTACAGCCTAACGATATAATCTTTGCAATAAATGGGATTGATGTTAGAACTCCCCTTGATTTTCAAAAAGCTGAGGTCATACCAGGTCAGACAGTCAACGTGTCAGTATTACGTAATGGACAAGAATTAGAATTTCCTGTTTTAATTATGCCGTCTGAAGATGATCCTGAACGAGGCTTAATTGGAATTATGAGAGATAATTCGTTTGCATACAAACCAATTTACAATTTCATTGAATGGAATAACCCTGCGGTATCAATGTTCTTACTTTGGTTATGGATGATTTCATTTTTTATTGGTATCATAAACATGTTGCCATTACCTATACTTGATGGAGGAAAATTCATTCATAGTATTATAGATAAGCAAATTTCAGAACGTTCAGTTAATGGTCTTATGTGGGGAATCTACGCTTTTACTTTTGCATTGTTTGGACTAAATATTGCATTATCATACATTAAATCTGGATGGTTTACCATCTAAAAATTAAATCAGATTTAAAAAATTCAGTAAATCTATATCATACATGATGAAGTTATTAGTATGAAATGTGACAGATGCGAAAATGTAGCAGTATATTCACGCAAATATTCAGGAGAAAACCTATGTTCTATCTGTTTTTCAGATTCGATCGTACGAAAAACTGCTAAAACTATTTCAAAATATAATATGATAAGAAATGATGAGCTTGTTTGTGTAGCCGTATCTGGAGGAAAGGATTCACTTACATTATTACATATTCTGGATAAGATGTCTAAAAAGCATAATTTCAGAATTAAAGTAATAACAATTGATGAAGGAATTGATGGTTATAGAAATGAAGCATTAGAAATTGTTAAGAATTTTTGTGGGAAAATAAACGTTGAATATTCAGTATATTCCTATAAGGAACTATTTGATCTTACACTGGATGAAGCCCTAAATCTAAGGGATAATGAAAAAACTTCTTCCTGTTCAATATGTGGAACATTAAGGAGAAGAGCAATCGATTATGCTGCTAAAGCTATAGATGCAGATGTTATAGCTACTGGCCATAATTTAGATGATAATCTTCAAAGCTTTTTTATTAATTTGTTATCAGGAGATACTAACAAAATTGGTTGGATGGGTCCTGATACATCAAAAAACTCATTAAGAAAGATAAAACCATTTAGCGAAATTTATGAATCGGAAATTGTTTTTTATGCTTTTACTAATGAAATTCCATTTCAATCAGAACCATGCCCTCATATGAATGAGGGAATAAGAACAGAAATTCGTGAATTTTTAAATTCTATTGAAAGTCAACATTCGGGAATAAAAAATAATCTTTTCAATTCATTTCTGAGAATTTCAGAAATTGTAAGAAATGCAAACTATAAAGAAAAACGAATATGCCCAATCTGTATGAATGAATGTACTGGAGAAATTTGTTCAGTGTGTAATTTAGTTTTAAAACTAAATGAAAAGCAATCCTAATGCAAATATAAGAAATCGTTTTACAAAAAGATGGTAGTAGGTAGGATCGGGGTGCTAGCCGTGCCCCACTCTGAAACCGGCTATACGCAGAGATCAGTAACTGCTGGATAAATCTCTAGATAGATAGTTCCCGCTTGGTGTGCGGAAATGAACCCACGCCGAGGCGGGTGGATGTAGAACTGGGATTATCCGAAGGGATAATTCCTAAGAACGAACCGTCGAAATGGATAAGGTCCGGGAGGGAGCAATCCTAAGATGGAACAGTCACGCTTCCTCGTCAACGTGGCGGATCTTGTATGCCTTGAAATGGGGCTACCAGTCTAGACTGGAACCAGCAGAGCTACTACTATATACTTTAGAATGATTTTTTCTTTATGTGAATACCTTCTTTTCCTCTGGTAACAAAAGAAGCTACAATAATTTTAAAGAAAATATTTCACCACAGATTCAATCTTTATTTGACTCATTAAGAGATTTTTGTTTCTCCTTAGGAAGCAATGTAATAGAAGATGTACGAATGCATAGAGTTGTTTTTTGTAAATCTATTACTTTCAGATGGTTTGCGGATATGGAACCTGACAAAGATTCAATTTTACTTAAAATTCAAAAAAATAGAAAAGAACCTTTCTTAACTATGAAGATAAAAGCTGACGATAACCTTGATCAAGTAAAGGAATTTCTGAGAGATGCATATATTACAATTCGTTAATAGAGAACTTCAAATTTTGAGAATTCTCCTTTATATTTTTCATTTTTAATTTCAATATCTTCGACTCTTGCATTCGCTGAACCTGCATGACACCATTCAACCAAAGTACTGACATCTAGATCTTCTCCTTCAAGTAATGCTTCAACTCTTCCATCTTTCAGATTTCTCACCCATCCGGTTACATTATTTTTTTTTGCTGTAACTTTAAGAGCTTGCCTAAAAAAGACGCCCTGAACTTTCCCTTTAATAAAAAGCCTAACCCGCTGTTTTCCCATGCAAGGATTTGTTTTAACTAGTCATTAATCAATTTTGGCCTTAATAGAATTAGGGCGGTTAGGTTCGATCTTTAATTCTAGCTCGTCCGGTCTTTCTAGCGGCAATGCTACCAACTTTAGCTCCTGGTGGAGCATTTCTTGAAACAGTTGAACTTTGTCCCACATGTTGATGTCTTCCACCTCCGTGAGGATGTACATATGCAGCTTGTGCTACACCTCTTACAATTGGATACTTGTGACCCTTTGATCTAAATCGGCGCCATTTCACTCCTGCACGCATAAATGGTCGATCTCCAACACCACCTCCAGCAAGAGTGCCTATCATTGCTCGATTTTTTGGATTAATTGTTGTAAATTTTCCAGATGGAAGCTTTATTGTTACACCATCAGGACCATGTGAAAAAACTGTTGCATTGGTACCCGCTGATTTAATTAGTGATCCACCATCTCCAAAATGCTTTTCTACGTTACATACAATAGTACCATCCGGAATATTCTGTACACTAATTACATTACCCTCAGAAATGTCTGCTTCTAAACCAAATTGAATTTTTGAACCAACTTTGGTACCAAGAACTGCCGGAATGAAAGAAATTGAACCATCTTCGAATTTAACCTTAGAAAGAGGTGCATCCCTGCCTCTTTCATGAACTAAATCAATAATTTCCCCTTCATGTTTTTCATTTAAATCATAGTTTGGATATTTTGCAGGAGCAAGCTTTCCTGTTGAAGTAGCTCTAAATTGAAATCCTCCACGGCCTCGTCTTCTAACTAATGGTCGCTTACCCAAGTTGATCGATTTTCAATATTATACCGATTTTAAGTTTTGTGTTAGAATTGATAATTTGGTGAAAGAATTGGCAGTTTGATGCAAGAATTGATAATTTTGTTAGATTAATACTGCCAAAGATATAAAAACATAGGAAGAGACAATTTTCGTATGAGTCAGAACTCTCTTTCTCTTAAGGTTTTAGAAGCATATACCCGAGATGTTGGAAGGGGGGTAGCCAGAATAGATTATGATTCCATGGATACTCTAAATGCTTCAACTGGAGATGTAATTGAAATTAAAGGTAAACGGCGTACAGTTGCAAAATGTCTTCCTCTTTATCCATCTGATGAAGGAAAAGGAATTATTAGAATTGACGGACTAGGACGAAACAATTCTGGAATTGCTATTGGAGATACGATTGCTGTAAGAAAGATCAAAGCTGTAGCTGCTGAAAAAGTTGTAGTAGCACCTTTAGAGGCTATTCCTCCAATTGATGAAAGATATCTAGCTGATGCGCTAGAAAGTGTTCCTTTAATTAAAGGTGATAATGTGATGGTTCCTTATTTTGGTGGACGATTGACCTTTCAAGTTATTGGCGTTACCCCAGCAGCTGATGCAGTATTAGTTACACAAAAAACGGTTTTCCATATTGCTGAAAAAGGAGAAACTCTAAGAGGAGTTCCACAGGTAACTTACGAAGATATCGGTGGTTTAACTGATGAAATTAAAAAAGTAAGAGAGATGATTGAATTACCACTACGACATCCTGAAATTTTTGAAAAATTAGGAATAGAAGCTCCAAAGGGAGTACTGTTGTATGGTCCCCCTGGTACAGGGAAGACACTTTTAGCAAAGGCTGTAGCTAATGAAAGTAATGCTCATTTCATTAGTATCTCTGGTCCTGAAATAATGAGTAAATTCTATGGAGAAAGTGAAGCTAGATTAAGAGAAATATTCAAAGAGGCACGTGAAAAATCTCCATCCATTATCTTTGTTGATGAAATTGATTCTATAGCACCAAAGAGAGAAGAGGTTACAGGCGAAGTAGAGCGGAGAGTTGTTTCACAAATGCTTTCATTAATGGATGGATTAGAAGCAAGAGGTAAAGTAATTGTAATTTCTGCAACAAATAGACCTAATGCAATTGATCCGGCATTAAGACGGCCTGGTAGATTTGATAGAGAAATTGAAATTAAAGTTCCTGACAAGAAAGGAAGAAAGGACATTCTTGCAATTCATACTCGAAACATGCCTTTAGCAGACGATGTTAATATAGATAAAGTTGCTTCAGTTAGTCACGGCTATGTAGGAGCAGATTTGGAATATTTATGTAAAGAAGCTGCAATGAAATGCTTACGAAGATTATTACCTGAACTTAATCTAGAAGATGAAAAAATACCTCCTGAGACTTTGGATAAACTGATTGTAAATGGAGAAGATTTTCAAAAAGCGCTAGTTGAAGTTACTCCATCAGGAATGCGTGAAGTATTCATTGAAAATCCAGATATAAAATGGGATCAAGTTGGGGGATTAGCTGAAGTCAAACGTGAATTGCAAGAAGCAGTAGAATGGCCGATGAAATATCCTGTATTATATGATAAATTAGGGCATAGAATGCCACGTGGAATTTTGTTACATGGTCCAAGCGGAACTGGAAAAACATTACTAGCAAAAGCTGTTGCGACTGAAAGTGAAGCTAACTTTGTTTCAGTTCGTGGACCAGAATTATTATCAAAGTGGGTTGGTGAATCTGAAAGAGGGATAAGAGAAATATTTCGTAGAGCAAGACAAGCTGCACCTTGTGTAATATTCTTTGATGAAATTGACTCTATAGCTCCAATTAGAGGTGCTGGAGGGGAAACTGCTGTAACAGAGAGGGTTGTGAGTCAACTTTTGACCGAACTTGACGGTATGGAAAACATGCATGGTGTGGTTGTCCTTGCTGCAACTAACAGGGCAGATATGATCGATACTGCACTATTACGACCTGGACGATTTGATAAGATAATCCAAATTCCATTACCAGATAAAGAAAGTCGAAAGAGTATTTTAGAGATTAATGCAAAAGAAATTCCCATCGTTAAGGATCCAAAGAGTCCAGATTATGTAAATATAGAAAAAATAGCGGAACTCTCAGATGGTTTGAGTGGAGCAGATGTTGCTGCTATTGCAAATACAGCCGTTTCTCTAGTAATTCATGAATTTCTTGATGCACACCCAGAAATTAAAGAAGTAGAAAAGGCTTCCGAAGGAGCAAAAGTTACAATGAAGCATTTTGAAGAGGCCGTAAAGAAAGTCAGAGAACAAAAAGACCTAAAGATTGGTCAAAAAGTTGTAGCATCTTATTACAGGTAGTTTTAATAAAATAACCAATCTAATCCACCTAAATGTCTGAATATAGAGGCTATAATGGCAGGTCTCTTACATTTCTAAAAGAATCTAAAGTAAAGGTAGGAGATTCAGTTAAGGTTACTGAAGATTTAACATATACAGGGATACTTATGCCTCGTTATGAGCACATCGATGATAAACACATTGTTCTCAAACTTAGAAGTGGGTATAATGTAGGGATTGAAGTTAATAAAATAAAGAGAATTGAATTAATTCCAACTGAAAAAATAGAAAAAGAAAATTTGCCACAGATTAAAACTGATTCATCTCTACCAAAAGTTTTACTTTTGTCAACTGGTGGAACAATAGCAAGTAAAATAGATTATAGAACAGGTGCAGTAACTCCAGCCTTGAGTGCGGCAGATCTTAATGCCGCTGTGCCTGAGTTAGCAGATCTAGCAAACATTGATGCTGAGGTTCTATTTTCAGAGTACTCTGAGAACTTAGAACCTGGTCATTGGAAGAAGCTTGCTGAAAAATTACACTCGTATGCAAAATCAGAATACAAAGGAATAGTTATTGCTCACGGAACCGATACAATGCAATATACTGCAGCGTTTCTTTCTTTTTCACTTGCAGGTTATCCTATTCCAATAGCGTTGGTTGGTTCACAAAGATCCTCAGATAGACCGTCATCAGATGCAGCTTTAAATTTAATTTCCGCAGTAAGACTTGTTATTGAATCCAATACCCATGGCATTTTTGTAGTAATGCATCATAATGAAAGTGATGATTTGGTTGCAGGACATGTTGGTACTCGTGTTAGAAAAAATCATACCAGTAAGAGGAGTGCATTTAAGACTATAGGTGGAAATCCAGCTTTTCTAATTTTGGAGAACAAAATTGAAAAAAATTTAGAAAAAGAATTTTTTAGACAAAAGGAATATGTTCCAAAATTAAATGTTAATTCAAATGTAGCTCTTGTAAAATATCATCCGGGTTACAACCCAAAAATTATTGATTATCTAGTAGAATCTGGCTATAAAGCAATAATTTTTGAAGGAACTGGACTAGGGCATGTTGGCAAAATAATGTATAATGTTATCAAAAAAGCTAACGAATCTGGATTATTCATGGGAATGACTTCGCAGTGTATTGAGGGAAGAGTAGCAATGAATGTCTATGAGAGTGGTAGGGATCTTCTTGAACTTGGCATCGTACCCTTATCAGATATGATTCCAGAGACTGCTTTAGTAAAGGCAATGTGGGCTCTAGGCAATTCAGAGAGTATTACACAAATGAAAAAATTAATGCTAGAAAATATTGCATCTGAATTTTCAGATTAATCTTTTATGATTGTTTGGTGGTAGATAAAACATGTCTGAATTAAAAATTGATAAAATTGGATTAAGAGTAGGATTAGAAATTCATCAACAGTTAGCAACTCAGAAAAAATTATTTTGTAATTGTTCCCCATTAGAAATCAATGAGTTTACTGATAAATTTTCTCGTAAATTACGAGCATCAAAAAGTGAGTTAGGAGAATACGATCCAGCAGCAATTTTTGAAAGCAAAAAATCTAAGAAAATGATATACTTTACAAATCCAGTCAACTGTTGTCTAGTAGAACAGGATGAGGAGCCTCCGCATGAACTTGATACTGATGCAAAAAACATTGCTATACTCATTGCTTGTTCTTTGAAATCAAATATTTTTAGTGAAATATATCCAATGAGGAAGATGGTAATTGATGGCTCTAACACTTCTGGTTTTCAAAGAACTATGATGGTGTCTCAAGGTGGAATCCTAGATGTTGAAGGAAAAAAAATTGGAGTACAATCTATTTGTCTTGAAGAAGATGCTGCAAGATTATTAGCAGATCGTGAAACTGAACGGGATTTCAGTCTTGATCGTTTAGGAATTCCACTTGTAGAAATTGCCTTAGAACCAGTAAGTGCTGGTCCTTCTGAGATGAGAAAAATTGCACTTAGTTTAGGTAGATTATTGAGAACAACAAAGAGAGTTACTAGAGGCTTAGGGTCAATAAGACAAGACGTCAATGTTTCGGTAGGAGAAAGCGGAGTAGTAGAAGTAAAAGGAGTTCAACAACTAGATCAATTGGAAAAAGTCATAGAATATGAAGCAAAAAGGCAACACGGTCTACTATTAATTTCAGAAAAGTTAAAAAAATTAGAATTAGAAAAAATTTCACGACAAGATGATGTTTTTGATGTAACTGAACTAATGAAGAACTGTAAATCAAAGATAATACAAAAATCCCTACAGGATAAGGCTATTATCAAAGCTATCAAGATTAAAAATTTTGCAGGTATGTTCAGTTATTCCCCATATGAAGAAATTAGGCTAGGTAAAGAATTAGGTCAACTTGTTAGATTTTTTGGCATAGGTGGAATATTTCATTCTGATGAGCTTCCAGATTATGGAATTGAGAATTCTGATGTTGACAAATTAAAAAAACTATTAAATTCTAAAGAAAATGATGGTTTCGTAATTATTGCTGGACAGGATTTTAAGATAGATTATGCAATAGATTCCATAATTAATAGAATCAATGATGCAAAAATAGGTGTTCCTACAGAAACGAGGTTGGCTACACAAACAGGAGAAACGGTTTATCTTAGACCGAAACCTGGAGCTTCAAGGATGTATCCTGAGACAGATATTCCACCAATAATAGTATCTGAAAGTGGAATTAATTTTGCAAAAAAAAATATTCCTAAATCATGGAATGAATCTTTAACAGAACTTCAAAAAGAATATGAACTTAATTCTCAGCTTGCAGAACAAATTTTTGATTCAGAATATTTAGAATTGTTTGAAAATATCTGTTCAGATAAAAATAGCTCTCCCAATTTTGTTGCGTCTGTCTTGTGTTCTACAATTACAAATCTTGAACGACAAGGTTTGAATTCTAGTTTACTTAGACCAAAAGAAATTATCAGAACTTTTGAGTTTCTTAATCAGGGAAAAATCACCAAAGAGTCTATAGAAATTATTTTTGAACAGATTATGTCAGGTAAAACACATTCGATTGACGAAGCAATTCAAAATACATCTATGATAACCATAGGTGAAGAGGAATTAGCCAAGATTTTAGATGAAATAATTCAGGCAAATCTGAATATTATTAACAAGCAAGGCTCCCATTCAATTGGAATCCTAATGGGAATTGTAATGAAATCTCTTCGTGGGAAGGCTTCTGGGGAGAGAATTAACAAATTATTACAAAAAATGATTACTGAATATCTTAACAAAAATTAATGAAAATAAAAATTATAGTATGCTAGAGCACACTCATTATCAGGGATTATTTTTTATTCTATTTTTCGTCTACCTGTTCCGCGTCCCATGGAGACCCATCTTCCTTTACCAGTTGGTCTTCCGGTGGTTTCTGCGATATCACCAAGTTTAATTTTTTTAGTTCCCCGGCCCATTGAGACGTATACATCTTTAGCAGCTTCCTTTCGTTTCTTCTGAACTTCTTTGTAGCTTTCGCCAGTCCAATTATCTGTTTCTTTGTCAGATAGTCGTCGTGATGTACCTCTGCCACCTACTCTTACTATTTTACCCATGATACGTAATGGTATTTACTATCGTTTAAAGTTGTTCCTTATACCATAGCCCTATTTAATGCGGGAAGTGGGATTTGAACCCATGAACTCCTTGGAGATAAGGACCTGAACCTTACGCCGTTGACCAAGCTTGGCGACTCCCGCATCATACAATTTAGATGTCTGAAATAAGTTTCTTTATTGACCTTATACAAAACACAAACATACCTAAGGTAGGAATATTCATACAATTGGAATTCAGAGAGATTTATTGTAATAATTGTAAGAAGGTACTAGGCAGATACAATATAAAATATTATTCTGAAGCAAAAATTGCAGAATTAATTAGAAATAGTCATGCTTTGCATGTTCGTAATGGTCATCATTTGGATATAAGAAAGATCAAAAAATAATTGTTAATCTAAGGTTTTTTCAAATTCTTGTAGTAGACTCTTTTGATGTTTATCGAGTTTTTTTGGAATGTTAATAACTAATCTTATGTATTGATCTCCTCGACCTCGAGAATTTATCCGAGGAAGACCTTTTCCTTTTAACTTAATTATCGAATTTGGTTGGGTACCTTGTTCAACATTAATTTTTTCAGTTCCTTCTAAGGTGGAAACTTCAATGGTTTTCCCAAGAGCTGCATCAATCATACTTATTTGTGAATCATAGAAAATATCTGTCCCATCTCTCTTGAATTTAGGATGTGGAAGAACTCTGATACGTACTATCAAATCGCCATTAATCCCATCTGGATTTGATTCACCTTCTCCTGGAATAGTATAATCACCAGTTTCGATTCCTTGCGGAATATCAAATGGCAAATGTCGAATACCTTTTGTTTTTCCACTACCTTTACAGTTTTTACATGGTTTTTCAATAATTTTTCCTTGTCCATGACATGCATTACATGGACCAACAGTAACAAAAGATGCAAATCCCATCTTACGTGTTTGCCGTATCTGACCTTGACCATTACATGCATTACAAGTTTTTTTAGATGTTCCAGGAGCACATCCTGAACCTTCGCATGTTGAACAATCTACATATTTATGAAGATCAATTTCCATGTGTCTCCCATGTAAAACATCCTCAAGTGTTATTGAGATATCATAAAGTAAATCAGCTCCTTTTTGTTGTCTAAATCCTCCAAAGCCACCAGATCTACCTAAAAGAGTTTCAAAAATTGATTCGAATCCTCCGCCACCAGATCTACCGAAAAGATCACTAAATACATCTTCAAAATTCCCACTAGCTCCTTTGAAAATATCTTCAGTACTATACCTTCCATCTACTCCTGAGTGTCCATATTGATCATAGAGGTTTCTTTTTTCGGTATCTGATAATACTGCGTAAGCTTCGGAAATCTCTTTGAAATGTTCTGCTGCCTCTACGGATTTGTTTCTATCAGGATGAAATTTTAGAGCAAGTTTACGATATTGAGATTTAATTTCGTTAGAAGAAGCAGTTTTTGATATTCCAAGTACTTCATAATAATCACGTTTTGCACTCATAATTATTCTAATAATTTCACGGAGTATAAATTATCTAATTAGTACTGGTTTCTTTTGTTGTTCCTTGTTCAGAGGTAGATTCAGATTTTTGTTCTCCATCTGTCTGTTGATCTGTACCTGGAGGTGGAGTGACATTCTTATAAAGTTCTGTAGTAACTTCATTTACTAAAGATTTTAGTGTATCTAGTTTTATTTTAATCTGTTCAGCATCTTTGTTAAGAACCTCTTTTAATTCTCGAATTGCATCTGTAATTTTAATTCCCTTTTCTTGTTGAATCTTATCTTTGAGGTCATGGTTTATCAGTTTTTCAGTAGTGTAGATGTAGCTTTCAGCTTCATTTTTGATATCAATTGCTTCTTTCTTCTTTTGGTCCTCTTTAGCAAATTTTTCAGCATCTTGTTTTAATTTCTCAATTTCATCTTTCGATAATTTTGAACCTGCCTCAATTGTTATCTTTGCTTCTTTTTTTGTTCCAAGATCCTTTGCAGTAACATTAAGGATTCCATTTGCATCAATATCAAATTTTACTTCTATTTGTGGAACTCCTCTAGGGGCTGGTGGTAAATCTGTTAGATTAAAACTGCCAAGCGATACATTATCAGCAGCCATTGGTCTTTCTCCTTGTACAACGTGAATTGTAACTGCAGTTTGGTTATCGGCAGCAGTTGTAAAGACTTTACTTTTTGAAGTAGGAATGGTTGTATTCCTTTCAATCAATGGTTCTCTAACTCCTCCTAAAGTTTCAATACCTAAAGTTAGAGGAGTTACATCAAGTAAAACTATATCACTTGTAACTTCACCTCCTATAATTCCTGCTTGGATTGCAGCACCCAGAGCTACAGCTTCCATTGGATCAACGCCGGATTCTGGATCTTTACCAATAAGAGAACCAATAAATTTTCTAACTAGTGGAACTCTAGTTGGTCCTCCAATAAGTACAATCTTTGAGATTTCAGATTTAGATAATTTAGCATCTTCTAATGCTTTTTCAACGGAGGATCTACATTTTTCCACTATTGGATTGATTAACTCTTCAAGTTTTGCCCTGGTTAATTTGATTTCCAGATTTTTTGTTCCAGATGATGGTTCATGATAAATGAAAGGTAAATTTATGTCAGTTTCCATCACAGTTGAAAGCTCGATTTTTGCCTTTTCTGATGCTTCTCTTATTCTTGTCATTGCTGTATTGTCAGATGTCAGATCAATACCAGTTTTTTTTCTAAAATCCTCTACAACATAATCGATAATTACCTTATCCATATCTGTTCCGCCAAGCTGAGTATCTCCAGAAGTACTCATTACTTCAAAAACTCCACCACCCATTTCCATGATGGTCACATCTAATGTTCCTCCCCCAAAATCAAAAACTAGAATTTTCATTTCCTCCTTGGATTTATCTAATCCAAACGCCAGAGATGCGGCAGTGGGTTCGTTGATAATTCTTACAACATCCAAACCAGCTATAGTACCTGCATCTTTTGTGGCTTGACGTTGATTATCGTCAAAATAGGCAGGTACCGTGATAACAGCTTTTGTTATTTTTTCTCCAAGAAATGCTTCCGCATCTTTTTTTATTTTTTGTAAAATAAATGCTGAAATCTGCTGAGGTTTGTATTCTTTTCCTTGAATTTTAAAGACATGATCACTTCCCATTTTTCTTTTTGCTGCAACAATTGTATTTTCAGGATTTGTAATAGCCTGACGTCTAGCTGGTTCACCTACAATGAGTTCACCAGATTTTGAGATTGCTACATAAGACGGAAATGCTTTACCACCAATGGAAGTACCTTCTGCAGCTGGAATAAGAACGGGTTTGCCTCCCATCATTACTGCAGCAGCTGAATTACTTGTTCCTAAATCAATTCCGATTATCTTAGTCATTTTGTTCATCCTTTGAGTTATCTAATTTTAATTTTTTTGATATTTCCACTAGGGATGGCCTAATAACTCTGCTTTGAGAAATATATCCCTTCCTGATTTCTTGTGTTATTGTTCCATCATCTAGTGAAGAATCCTCCACAACTGATATAGCCTCATGAAAGTTTGGATTGAAAATTTCTCCGAGTGCATTTATTGGAGAAATTCCATATTCAGACAGGAGATAGTTCATATTTTTTACAATTGATTCTAATCCAGAAATATCAATTTTTTCATTAGAAAGAACTTTTTTTGCACGAATAAAGTCATCATAGATTGAAAGAAACTTTATCATGAACTTGTCAATTTTTAAATTTACACCATTTTCAATATCCATTTTTGTTTTTCGTTCCAAATTTTGGTAGTCGGCTAATGAACGTTTTAATTTCTCTTGGCAGTTGGCTAAGTTTTGTTCTTGTTCTGCTAATGATTCTTTCAATTTAGCTATCAGTAATCTGTTAGACTCATATTCAGTTCCAAGTTTATTCTGATTTAATTTAGTTTCTTTATTCTCTGTAACTGATTCTTCGAATTCTTCATTATTTGGATTTTTTTCTAACATTAAGAGTTTTTTCATTTAAGGTAATTTTACTTTTATTGTATAATCTCACATAATGGATTTGTTTTAATCATAATTAATTCAGTATCTTTTCGCTTTTTCATAATATTCTCATAATCATATTTTGAACAAACTACAACCACCGTTGTTTTATCACTATGAAATAAATCAAAATCAGGACCTTCGTAAGCTTCTACATCACCTATATAGTCTCGTAATCTATAGGTAAGATTTTGCAGCATTTCAATTTTATCACCTCTCATAGCATGTTGATCCAATGTCCACGAAAGTGCAATTTTAGTTCTACTAGCTTTCAAATCATTTTTCTTTAGAGTGGTTCTAATTTCATCTATTAATCGTTTAATGTAACCATCGATTCCTTTGACACTTCCATTAACCAAATACATTAGAGTATTTGCTCCCTCAAATGATGATCCTAATGAACGTAAATCATACAGACCATTTATCATATCATCAAGAAAAATATCGTTGAAACTATCAGATGCCAAATCATTCTTAGTATTTTCATCTTGAGCAAATTTACAGACTTCTAAAATACTACACAATCCAGAAAATCTAGAAAGAACATTAATTGCATGAAAATGTTCTGATGAGGAAAGAGATACAAATTTTTTTTCCTTTTTGCCAATTGACAATAATTCTGCAAGAATTTCATCCTTTTTATTATTAAATGAACCAATTACGTTTGGTGTTTGAGTTGGGTCTGATATTGGAAAATAGAAATATGAAATTGATTTGCCAACCTCCAATCCAGTTACATGCTCAAGTAATGAGATGTTTTCATTATTTCCACCAAATCCAGTACCCAGATTATAGATAACAGAACTACCCTTCTTAAGCTGACTAGTAGCATCTTTGAATTTGGAATGAACTTCGGTTTTAGTATCTTGACCAGTTTTCCTAATTCTTGGTGTAAAGAAAAGATACTTTGCTTTAGAAATTGCAATGTCAATTGGTTCCATTTCTAATAATGGTTCATCTTCCTTAAGTGATAAAACACTTGGATATGTTTTTGCTATATCGGCTTTAATGGAAATGGCAGATGGTGTGGTTTCATCTATAATTTGAACATCTGCTCCTTTAAGGGCCATTTGGCAAGCAAGGGAATAACCTTCTGTACTCAACCCAAAAACTACAACTTTAGCTCCTCCCATTTCATTTGAGCTAGGCAAATAACCCAAGAAAAACTTATTGAACTTCCAAATTCAATCAAAAATACTTGAAAATTTGGTTTGATATCCTAACTCCCAAGCAATTACTGTTTTTTGAACCTATGATTATACGATTACGAAAGAATCATCAATTGATATGTACTTCTAGAAATTATCGCGAAGTATCAAAATTGGCAAAATTAAGAAAAATGAACCTAATATTTGTAGGAAAACATGGGGGGGCTGAAAAATATGATAAATTACATGCAAGTATTAATAGATTGAATCTACTGTCTAGAATTATAAAAAATTATTCTCCTGATATTGCAGTAAGTTTTTGCTCACCTGAGGCTTCGCGAGTATCCTATGGACTAGGTATAAAACATATAGCATTTTCAGATTCTCCACATGCAGAAGCAGTAATGAGATTAACTGTACCTCTTGTGCAAAAATTACTTACTCCTTGGATAATTCCAAAAAATAAATTTACAAAATTTGGAATAGATAAAAAAGATATTTTACAATACAAAGCTATAGACGCAGCAACTATTGTAAAACGGAATCTTGGTAAAAAAATTAAATTTCCTTTTAAAAATAAACGAAAAAAAACTATTCTAATTAGAGTGGAAGAGGAACAAGCTGCTTATTCTGATAAAAATAGCAGAAAAACCGTTATGATAATCAAAAATATTGTTAATGAATTTAAGACTGAGAATATTATTGTTCTACCTAGATATGATTTACAGATTAAATTTCTAAATCAGATCTTTGGTAAAAGGATAAAAATTCTTAAAAAAGCGGTAGATGGTAAGATGTTATTATCTAGTGTTGATGTGTTTGTTGGATCTGGAGGAACAATGACTGCTGAATCTGCTCTCCTTGGAGTATCTACCATTTCTTATAATGCAGTACCAAATGCCATTGAAAATTATCTGGTAAAGAAAAAACTAGTAAAAAGGGAGACAGATCCTAAACAATTAGTACACACTATAAGATCATTCATTGGCTCTTCAAATATGGATCATAAAAAAAGAGCTAAAAAGGAACTCAATGCAATGGAAGATCCTTATACTAAACTCATTAAAGCAATATCACTAGTTTAAGTTCAAATTTATGTTTTCTCCGTTTTAGATTGTATTACAGCAAATAGAAAATAACATTAAGGGACATGAAACTTAAAACCTCGTCCGGCAGCCCGGTAGAGGAGAATATTCCACCGAATGTAGTGGTCAAGCATAGGGGCCTTTGGAGCCCTTGACCCCAGTTCGAATCTGGGCCGGGCTATCATTTCCTTAAGATTAATGGGAAGGAGAAAATCTTAGAAATTTAATTTTGTGAGCAGTTTTGTAGCTACAATGAATAATCCAGTAGCAAGAACAGTCAAAATCAACATCTCTAGTACTACAAAATCAGAAAAGCTTCCAAAAATCCCAGCTCTAATTACATCAACCAGATATGTTAATGGATTAAGATAGAATATAGTGGCAAGTGGTTCTGGAGTTCCAGACGCTGGATAAAATGCTGTACTTACAAATGCAAAAAACAAAAAAACTGTATTAATAATTACATTAAATCCTTCACTAGATCTTAATCGGGTTGAAATTATTGATGCTATAGATCCAAACAAAAGAGATCCTGTAATTGTAGCAAAAATTAAGATAGGTATTGTAATTAACGTAAATTCAATTGATTCAGAAAAAACAGGATAGGCAATAAAAGCAATCAAAGTTGCGCTTACTAATCCAACAATTCCTATTGTGCAAACATTGCTTAGAATATAATGAGCTCTAGTAAATGGTCCAGATAAAATTTGTTCAAACATTCCATGTCGTCTATCATTCCAAATAATAATTCCAGAGATCAAAGTACTATTCATGATGTTAAACCCAATCATTCCAGTAGACAAGTATGCTGGATAATTCAAATTCCTATTCTCAAATGGTACTACATCAATAAGTGAAGTATATGCGAATCCTGCTACAAAAATGTAGACTAGAGGGAAAATTACTTGCCATAATAAAAAGCCTGGATTGAGTGAAATTGTCAGATTTCTATTTACAAGTCTAATTATTGGATTCATTAGAATCATTTACCACCTTAAGAAAGATTTCTTCAAGATTAGTTGGCATTGCAGAAAGATCTTCAATTGAAATATTATATGAATTCAAAATTTGTAAAACTTTCAATAGTACAACTTCTGATTCATCAGAATGTATGATGATGGTTGTGCCTTGATTGAAATCAATTTTACAGTCTTTTACCTCTGAGAGAAATTTTTTTAGATTTTCGTAAATTTGCGGTAAATGGATTTTTATAGTTTTTTTCTTACCAAATCTATTTTTGAGTTTATCAGGAGTATCTACAGCGATTATTTTTCCTTTATTTATGATCGCAATTTCATCACAAAGGTATTCAGCTTCAGTTAATACATGGGTTGTAAAAAATATGGTTATTCCTTCTTTTACTTTCATTTTTAAAAAATCAAGTAATTTTCTTCTAGCGTATGGATCTAAACCTATAGTAGGTTCATCCAAAAAAAGGAGTTCCATATCATGCATAAATTCTCGCGCAACCTGGAGTCTTCGTCTCTGCCCTATTGACAGATCTTCGGTTTTTTTCTTACGAATATCATGTAAACCAAAGTCAGTTAGTAGCGCCTCGACACGTTCTTTTCGGATTTTTTTTGGAACATCCCATATCATTCCATATTTTTCTAGCGATTTTTCAACTGAAAGGGAAGGCTCGTAGCTTGGTTGTTGTAAAACAACGCCTATCTTATGCCGTATCTGTAAAGGGTTCTTTTTAGCATTGATCCCTAAGATCGTTAACTCCCCACTTGTAGGAGGAACTAGAGTAGTAAGAAGTTTAATTGTTGTAGATTTGCCTGCTCCGTTTGGTCCTAAAAATCCAAAAACTTGGCCAGATTTAATTGAAAGATCGATACCATCAACCGCATTTACTGAATTATATGATTTGTAAAGTGATTTTGCCTCAATACTTGACATAATTGGATTTGCGATCAACTCATTATTTTAGCTAATGTAATTTTTATTAAGACATGATTGTAACGAAATCTGATTTGTCTGAATTTGAGACACTTTTGAATAAACTCCTAGAAGAGAGATCTGATCTGACAAGGGAGTATATTGAAGAGGCAATTAAGAGAAAAAAAGAAAAAATTGGGGCTGGGTATCTTACAGACCAAGGAGCACTTTTCCTTATTGCCTCTGATCTTGGTGTATCTTTATCCGAACCCCTAAAAGTTGAGATGGGATTAAAAGATCTCTATGTTGGGGCAAAAGAGATTTCATTGGAAACTCGCGTTTTGAATTTCTCTCTGGCAAAACAATACTCACGTAAAGATGGCACATCCTTCTTTTTGAGAACTATGACAGTGTATGATGGTAATTCAACAGCTAGTGTAAAGCTTTGGGATGAAAAAGCAAATTTTCCTGGAATTGATCAACTCAAACCAGGGGATCTAATCAAAATAATCAAGGCTTATGTAAAGTCTGATCTTACTGGCAGCCCCACAATCAACATTGGTTCTGGTTCAAGTATTGAAACAACGGATGTTAAGAGTGACATTCCAAGAATTGATTCTATTACAAAGGATGTAAGCTCCATCAAGGAAAATGAAAATAACATAGTAGTTTCCGGAAAGATTGATGGAATTATCAATACGATGGAATTTACAAATTCGCGTGGACAACCAAGAAAAGCTCTTAGATTTAGGTTGAAAGGCAGTGACGGGAACTCTGTAAGAATAGTGCTATGGGGCAAGGATGAATCTTCCATTCCAAAGATGATTTTTCCAGGAGCAAAAACTATCCTTTATGGGGTCAGAATAAAATCTGGAAATCAAGGCCTGGAAGTTCATGGCAATGAAGCAACCATAGTTAGAATTGAAGGCGAGAATGAAACAAAGCCTGTTGTAAATCGAATATTATCAATTTCTAAAAACGAGATAGGAAAAACGATGATGCTTGGAGTTGATGAAAACAAAAATCTGTATAAAATTAATGACTTAGCTGAAAAAACAAAGCTCTTCAAAGAAGGTGATGTAATTGAATGTATGCCATCAAAAGCATATGGAAACTCGATCATATTAGATGATGATTCATTTGTAAGAAAAGTTACTGGCGAAAATTTTCCTCACCTATCTGATCTTAGAACAAAAATTTCCAATATTAAAATTGGAAATGATTACTGTATAGAAGCAATTATCTTAAAAAAACCAGAGCGCCGTGAAGTTCAAACAAAAACTGGCGAATCAGTACCCTTAGCTGAAATGTATGTCGAGGATGATACTGCTGCCATATCAGTAAAAGGTTGGAGAGAACAATCAAGATTGCTTGACAAGTTTTCTATTGGAGAAATTGTGTCGGTGACTGGTCTTACAGCTAAGGCCGGTCTAGAAAATAAAATTGAATTATTTTTAACACCTTTTTCAAATATTATAAAGAAAAATTAAGAATCCCAAAATCCTCTAGTCATTACGTATTGTCTTTCAGCTTCGTAAATTTGTTTGTACAGAAGTTCGTCATCTACCATGTTTCTTAAAATACGTGCAGCAGTGTCAGCACCAACACCAAAGCCTGACAACACAAGTATTGCTGATTTTCCAAAGTTCTCAATTAGTGATGCGACCTTCCATGCACGTTCAAACTTATGGCTTTCTTCAGCTGTAATCTTTTGTCCGCTATGCTTTTTTTGGATAATTTTTTGTAAATCATAGTCAGAATAATAGGTTGAAGTAATTTGCCTACCCTTACAATATGGGCATGATAAATTGTCCTTTATCTCCTTTGTCAGAAACACCCTTTCCCATCTTCCACACCTAACACAAACTAGGCGATGTTTTGTTTGTAATAGTCGTGTTTTGACTAAATCCAATAGTCCTTTGTCGATGTTTGAGGGAGAAGAGTAGTATTTTGTTGTGTGATCCAGAATCGGTTCTGCTAATTTTGAAAATTTAGCTACCTCAAACCATTTTAGTTGGATTTCTCCACTTCGGAATTTGCCTAAAATTTTTTCGGTATTTTTTAGATCATATTTATCGTGGAATAATTCACGGAGTGCTTCCCTAACGAGGGGACTCTGAACGAACCTTTCGTAAAGGAATCTGGCTGATTTTCTTTCATAGATTGATCCTCTTCCTACAATTCCAAATTTTTTTGCAACACACCAGGTACGCCAATTAACATTATGAGTTCCCGTTAAGGACGCAGTAATGATGTTTGCCAGATCATATTTATCACACAAGACATCAGTTACATTCTTCTGAGAAATTCTTGCCTTTGATGATAAAATCATACGGTAAGCATCTGAACGTGACTCTATTACAAATCCTAATCTTGAAGACAACATTAAAGAAAGTAAAGAAGACAATGTTGCATTAATTTTTGAGCCAAAACATGCGTGCAAAACTACAACGCCTTGACTTCTATTAGATTCGGCAACAACCGTTTTCTCATCTGGTATTGTACCAAGCTCAAGATTGAGTATTGTATTGTTTAGCAAAGAAACTGAGCCAGACTTTACCTTGGTCCTGAATTTGCCAACCTTATGTGCCGTCTTAAAATCAACTGGAATGTTTTCTCCCTCCCAATATGGTACAGTTATTCCGCCAGCACGAAATGGTTCAACATTTACCTTGAGCGATTTTTCATCAACGTTTAGAATTCTCCATTGTGATCCTCTAAGAACGAAAATATTTCCAGGATCACCATAGTCTCCTACAAATCTTTGATCTAGAGTTCCAATAATTTTTTTGTTGATTGTGTCAAAGACTTTGAATTTTAAAATATCTGGAATGGTTGAGAGATTCTCAAAATAATATCTAAAGGTGCGTCCTCTTTTTTTGAGAATCATTTTTTTCCGATCAAAACCTAAAAGGTTGTTTGAGTCAAGAAGCTCGATTACACCAAAAAAGTCATCCAGTGTTAGCAGTCGAAATGGATAGGCTTTCTTGAAAGTTTCATACGCTAGCTCTGTTGGTACCTGTCCTAACTGAATAGTTATTCCAACTAAATGATGAGCAAGAACATCTAATGAACCATCGTGAATTTTTTGTTCTTCTATAGAGCCCTCTCGAATTCTCTCAAGAAGAGCATTTGCTTCAAATTCATCGTCAACGCTGTTTGTTACAATCAATCCTTTTGCTGAAGAACCTTTACTGTGTTTACTTCTTCCAATTCTTTGAATTAATTTTGAAACTTGCCTTGGTGAACCATAATGAATTACTAATTCTATAGAACCAATATCAAGTCCAAGCTCAAGTGATGAGGTACAGACAACAATTCCCTCCTTACCTTCTCTTAGAGAATGCTCGGTTTCTTCTCTCACCTGGCTTGAAAGTGAACCGTGATGGAGTTCAATATTCATTGTTGATTTCTCTTTGAGTATAGAGGCCAAAAATTCTGACTCTCCCCTAGTATTGGTAAAAAGAAGTACTGGAGAATGAAGTTGTAATTTTGTCATATGGTCAATAATATATTCAGCTACATCAGAAATTGTTCCGTCTAGATACTTTATTTCAACGTCATATTTGCGAATTGAGGTGTCTTGAACTACTCGTAATTTTCGTTTTGTGCCAACCACAAACTTGCATGCCTCTTCGGGGTTACCAATAGTTGCTGATAATCCTACTCGAGTAATTTCTGAATTAGAGTTTAATTGTAATCTTTCAAGACTAAGTGAAAGCTGAGAACCACGCTCATTTCCCAACAATTCGTGTACCTCATCAATAACTATCCAGTCCAGTTCTGATAGTGCATCTAACATTTTTTTTTGCGTCAATAAGATGACAAGTGTTTCTGGGGTTGTGATCAAGACATCTGGAGGTGAATCCGAAATCCTGCGACGAGCTGATTGTGGAGTATCACCATGTCTTATCTCTATTGTCAAGCCATCGTTTGTGGCATAGTTTATTATTCTTCTAAAGACATCTCTGTTAAGAGCCCTAAGTGGAGTTATGTAAATTGCTTTAATTTTTCCATTCTTTTTTGAATGCTTGACATGAGAAAATATTGGTATGACAGAGCATTCAGTTTTTCCAGAACCAGTTGGAGCAATTACTAGAACATCTTTTTTTTGGAAGATAATTGGAATGGCTTTTTTCTGAATTTCTGTAAGTTGTTTGAATCCAAGAGTGTGAAACTTGGAAGCTAGATTTGGATCAAGTGTCAGTTTCGTTGTTCGGTTTTGTTCTAGCTCGCTCATACACCATTACGCCAACAAGCCCAATTGCAAAAAGAATAACTGTTATTGTAGGAATTAAATCAAAAATTCCGGCCATGTTGTATCTCTTGAATTCATAGTTAAATAGCTTCTTAAGATGATCCGACCAAACCTTCTTTAGTTATTTGATATTCAAATTTCTTTTTTTGGACAAAGGAGGGAAGTACTTCTCCGAGGTACTTAGCTCCTTTTTTTGCTAATTTTATTTTAATATGTGTAAACATGCTAATTGCTTTATTCATATTTTCTTGTTCTTGGTCATCAATTTTTCGAATCATGTTGGTTACAACTATTGGTAATTTTTTTTCAATGCTAATTGAAGATAATTCATGCATGTATTGAATAAAAATAGTATTTTTTTCCAAGATTTGTTCCTCTTTAGTAAATTCAAAAGAGAATAAATCGGTGATATTATCTATTACAACTAAAGAAAATTTGTTTTCCTTAATTTTTGATAGATATTGAATCTGTTCGCTGGTATTTGTGATCCTTCCAACTTTTACATTTTCAAGTAGATTAGGTTCTAAATTGTAAGTTTGGATCAAATCATACATTCTCTCAGGTCTAAATTGTCCTGTTGTGTCCTGAAAAAGCAACTGGCCACCTTGTTGTAGAGAATTTAGAGAAATTTGCATAGCTAGCTGAGTCTTACCAGTGCCGGTAGACCCAAAAATATCAGTAATAATTCCACCTTTAATGCCGCCATCAAGATATTGATCTAATTTTTGGAGTCCAGTACTAATCATATGTAGATTGTAAAGAATGTAAAAATTAAAGCAATTCATTGATTAAATGATGTGGGCAAGGCTTTTATGCTGGATAGAAACGAATGCAAATTGAACAATCGTTGTCACAAGCTAGCGCAAAAAGACCACTTACGACTCTCCAGAAAAATACTAAGAAAAATGTCACAGTCAGACTAAAGAATGAAGTAGAGTATAAAGGAAAAATGGATAATGTTGATTCCTATATGAATTTGATAATGACAGATGCTGAAGAACTAAAAGAAGATAAAGTCATTGCAAATTATGGAAGAGTTATAGTAAGAGGAAATAACGTTTTATTTATAAAATTAGATAGCGAGTTTTAATTAATAATGTGTGGTTAAAGTGGTAAGAACTTTTCTTTTCACTTCAGAATCTGTAACAGAAGGACATCCAGACAAAGTTTGCGATCAGATTTCTGATGCATTTTTAGACGAGTATCTCAAACAAGACCCTGATTCCAGAGTTGCTGTAGAAACAATGGCAACCACTGGATTTGTAGCTGTTGCAGGCGAGGTGACATCAAAAGCAAAATTTGATAAAAAAGCACAGGAGGAACTAGTCAGAAAAGTAATCCGAGAAATAGGTTATGATAAACCAGAACTAGAATTTGATGCAAATACGTGCGAAATTATGTTAAGATTGCATGCTCAAAGTCCAGACATCAGTCAAGGAGTTACAGCAACTGAGGATAAGGAACAAGGAGCTGGAGACCAAGGTTTGATGTTTGGTTATGCTACAAATGAAACTGAAGAACTCATGCCAATGTCAATTATTCTGGCTCATAAATTAACCAAAAAGCTTTCGGAAGTAAGAAAATCAAAAGAATTAGCGTGGGTTAGACCTGACGGAAAGTCGCAAGTTTCCGTTCAGTACGAGGATGGAAAACCAAAAAAAATTGATACTATTGTGATATCAACACAACATTCTCCAGATGTTTCAAATTCTGAGATAAAAAATGCTATAATTGAGAAGGTTATCAAGCCAGTTTGCGGAAGTCTATGGAATGAAAAAATGAAAATTTTCGTAAATCCCACAGGTAAATTTGAGATTGGGGGACCACATGGAGATTCTGGCCTCACTGGTAGAAAAATAATTGTTGACACATATGGTGGACAAGGAAGACATGGTGGAGGAGCTTTTTCTGGAAAGGATCCGTCAAAGGTAGACAGGTCAGCATGTTACATGTGTCGATATATTGCCAAAAACATTGTCGCTGCTGGATTGGCCGAAAGATGCGAGGTGCAAGTTGCGTATGTGATAGGCGTATCCAATCCAATATCCCTTATGATAAATACATTTGGTACAGGAAAAATTCCTGATGAAGATATTGAAAATATTGTTAGGAAAAACTTTGACATGAGACCGTCAGCAATAATTTCTCAATTGAATTTGAAAAAACCAATCTATCGAAAAACAGCATCGTATGGCCATTTTGGTAGAAATGAGCCTGAATTCAAATGGGAAAATACAGATAAAGCAAATTTATTGCGACAGGCTGCGGGTTTGTAAAACCTCTCGAAATTTCTTAAATTTTAGTCCGCATAATTTTTTTAATCTTGAATGATTTCCTGTAAAATCTCCAATCATAATATTAAGATCATCTAGCCCGTACCTACTTTTCGTATTGTGTAAGGCAGCATGATATGCACGCTCTAGATCAACGTTTTTTATCTTGATCAGTGATTTTCCTTTAAACAAACGGACATAATTTTGGAAAGTTACAGTTTCTGGTCCGACCAGATCAATAATTTTGTTAGAAAATTTTTCTGAAGTAATTGCCTTGTAAATGACCTCTCCAACATCATTTACAAAAATTGGTTGTAGATGATATTTTCCTGAACCAGGAATTGTTATTTGTTTGGTTTTCATTTGAGCTTTTAGATTTTTTGTTAGATGATCATCTTTACCTATGATGTATGATGCGCGAAATATGGTATAGTCTAATCCTGAGTTGATGATCGCTTGTTCAGCTTGGAATTTTGAGATAAAATATACGGAAGCAGAGTTTTTTGATGCTCCTAATCCACTAACGTAGATGATTTTTTTTATTTTTGACTTGTGGCAAAGCTGTATTATCTTTTTTGTAAGCTCCACATTGACAGATTGGAATGTAGAGTCGACCGATTGGTGTCCAATTCCAATCAAGTGAACAAATGCATGACAGTTTTTTATCTTTTTGGAGATATCAGCAATGTTAATGTCTTGAGAAATTATTTTGGTTTCGGATTTGTAACTTGAAAAATTTTTTCTAGATATGTTAAATAACTTTGCCCCTTTTTTGTGCAGTACCTTTCTGACATTTTTTCCAACAAATCCAGTAGAGCCTGTTATTGCTATACATAGTTTTTTTGAATCGGTCATCTTCGAGATAAGAGTTAATACACAAAATAAATCAATTTGAGTGTGCCCAAGCAGCAAGAATCAAAAGAAAAGCTAAGAACAGGATTTACAACTGGCACAGCATCAGCTGCGTCATCAGAGGCTGCAATTCTAGCAATAATAAATCAAAAAAGGATAGAATATGTAGATGTTACCCTTCCAAAGGGAGACTCTATTCCTATCAAGATTCATTTTTGCAAGTTTAGCAAGAGCAAAGCAAAGTGTTCTGTAATTAAAGACGGAGGAGATGATCCTGACGTTACGCATGGAGCTGAAATTATTGTAGAGATATCATTGACACCAAATGTAAATCAAATTGAGATTGATGGTGGAGAAGGAGTTGGGGTTGTAACAAAACCTGGACTAGGCTTGGAGCTTAACAAGCCTGCAATTAATCCAACTCCTAAGAAAATGATTATAGAAAATGTAAATGAAATTGCAAAAGATGTACTTCAAAAAAATGGAATTAGAATTGTAATCTCTGTACCAAAGGGAAAGGAGCTGGCATTAAAGACTGACAACCCAAGACTTGGAATTTTGGGTGGAATCTCGATTCTTGGTACAAGTGGCATAGTTATTCCGTATTCTACTGCATCATTTGCAGCAGCTATTAGACAAAGTCTTGATGTAAGTATGGCAATGGGCAATGACACCATTGTGCTTTCAACTGGTGGTCGCAGTGAGGAGTTTGCAAAAAAAATAGTTGAGCTTCCAGAGCATTCCTTTGTTCAGATGGGCGACTTTTCTGGATACACAATCCAACAATGTGCAAAAAAGAAAATTAAAAAGACATACGTTGTTGGTTTTATTGGAAAGCTTGCAAAGATGGCTGCAGGTGTCAAACAGACTCATGTAAAGGGCTCAAAGGTTGATATGAAACTCTTAGCAGAGATTGCTCAAAGCTGTAATGCAGATTCTAAAACCGTTGAACAGATAAGAAAAGCAAATACTGCAAGACACGTTCAAGAAATTGTTATTGAAAACAAGGTTGATGGATTTTTTGATAAGGTTTGCAGTCTTGTCTATAAGCATATGAGAGCTCATTCAGAGGAAAAGGTACCAATTGATGTGATTTTATTTGATTTTGATGGGAAGGTCTTAGGAAGACATCCTGTATAGGAAGGCATTTTATTAAACTAGAATGGATCCGATTTTGTGGAAAAGGTCTCTATATTAGCAATTACAAAGAATGGAATCAAGATAGGGCAAGATCTCAAAAAAATATCGTCATCTTGGCAGGTCTATGCACCTTCAAAGTTTTCAGGTGGTAGCTCAGAGATTAACTGGTATTCTGAATCTACTGGTGTTAAAATGGCAGAACTTTTCAAAGCTAGTGATGCACTTGTTTGCATTTTTTCATTAGGTGCAGTCATTCGATTAATATCCCCATACATCAAAGACAAAAAAACTGATCCTGCTGTCTTAGTAATTGATGACAAGGCACAGTTTGTGATTAGTGCACTGTCTGGACACTTGGGTGGAGCAAACGAGCTTGCCGAAGAGATTGCACAAAAACTAGGTGCAACTCCAATTGTAACGACAGCAGCTGACGTAAACCAAACAATTGCAGTAGATCTTTTAGGAAAGGAGTTTGGATGGAAAATTGATGATGACTCTAATGTTACCAAAGTTAGTGCGTTTATGGTAAATGAAGAAAAGATTGGTGTCTATCAAGATGCAGGAAACCAAGATTGGTGGGCAAAAAAACTTCCAGTCAATGTTACTGTGTATGATTCTCTTGAGAAGCTAAAAAACTCTCAATCAAAAGGGTATTTGATTATAACTGATAAGAAGCTTGACGACTCAGAGATTTTGCAAAATGCAGTTGTGTACAGACCTCCATCATTGGTAGTTGGTGTTGGTTTGCATGGTGATACAACAAAGGATACTATACTTGAAGGAATGAATTTTTGTTTGGAAAAGTATAGGCTTGATTCCAAATCTGTTGCAAAGCTTGTTTCAATAAAGAAAAAAGAGGATGTAAAGGGACTAGTTGAGCTTGGAAGGCAGATGAATCTTCCAATAGAGTATTTTGAAAAAGAGGAGCTTACAACAATAGAGATTCCAAATCCTTCTGAAACAGTTCAGGCTTTTGAGGGAACATCAAGCGTTTCTGAGGCCGCTGCAATCAAGAGCTCTAAAGGCAAATTGGTTGTTGAAAAGCAAAAGTTTCCGCCTAACTTGACTATAGCTATTGCGAGGATACCAAGTTGAAGCGTGGCGTTTTACTAATTGATAGAGGAAGCAGAGAAAAGGAGGCAAAAGAGGAGCTTGAGATTATTTGTAGTAGGGTAAAAGAAAAGGGAAGATACGTTTTTTCTGACTATTGTTTTTTGGAGGTAATTCCTCCATTTATTGAAGAGGGAATTAAAAAATCACTAAAGCAGGATATTGATGCATTGACCATAGTTCCATACTTTTTGTATCTAGGAAAAAAGGTAAAGGCTGCTGTAACCAACGCGATCAAGTTTCAGAAAGATACCGATGTGAAGTTAGTTGTATCGAAGCCAATGTCAATGCACAAGACCATGATTGATCTAGTAGAAAATAGGGTCTCGTCGGCTTTAGAGAAAAATGGTATCACTTTATCTCACAAAGACGTTGATGTGTTGATAATTGGTCATGGAAGCAAGGATCCCAATGCTCAGATTTCTATTCAGTATGTGGTAGACGGTCTGAAAAGTACCTTTAGAAACGTTAGTCATTGCTTTTTAGAAATTGAAGAGCCTAATATCAAACAGGGAATAGAAAAATGTGAAAAAAACAATCCAGAGGTACTAGTTATTGTGTTTTATTTTCTACACAAGGGTGCACATGTAAAACGAGACGTCTTCGAAGATCTCAATCCTGCACTAGAACAATCCAGCATAAAAAAATCAATAATTACAGAACACATTGGAACTGATGAGAAAATGATTGATCTGATATTAGAGCGAGCACGAGAGGTAGAAAATGCAAACTGAGAAAGGTCAATCAATCGAAGATGAAAGCATGGAAATTATAGAGCGTGAGATTGGTTCACATGATTATAATGAACTAGAGTGGCCAATTGTTCGTCGTGTAATTCATGCAACAGCTGATTTTGATTTTGCCAAAGATAATAAGATAATTTTTTCAAAAAATGCAATTAAAAATGGCATTTCAGCACTCAAAGCTGGTTGCAACATTATTGTTGATGTAAATGGTGTACTAGGTGGACTAAACAAACAAAACCTCAAAGACTTTGGATGCAATGTAATTTGTAATATTTCTAATCCACAAATTGTAGAAGAAGCTAAAAAATTCAACAAGACTCGTGCTCAAGCTTCCATGAGGATGGCGGCTTCGGAGATGAAGGGAGGAGTTGTAGCCATTGGCAATGCTCCAACAGCACTGCTTGAGGTAATTCAGATGGTAAAAGAAGGTATCACTACTCCAGCACTAATTATTGGAATACCTGTTGGTTTTGTATCATCTCCAGAGTCAAAGGAATCTCTCCAGTTATTGGATGTACCATATATCACAAATGTAGGTAGAAAGGGTGGCAGCCCATGTGCATCTGCTATTGTTAATGCATTATTCAAGATATTAAGAGAAAATTAGAGATTTAGTAATTATCTTCTTGAAAACTGAAAACAGCTTGAAACAAAATTTCTGGCATAACTTGAGCTATCAAAGTACAAGTGGCCATATGAGGCAAGTGTATCATACAGTATCAATCCGTCCTTGCCAGCTTTGATTCCTTTTCCAATATCTAATGTATAGGCAAATTTAGAATCATTTGGAACAGAGTTTAGCTGAGAAAAGTGAAATTCATGGCCATGAAGCTG
>Ga0187892_10002689_pt1 | contig 34575 bp, 43 predicted proteins | sample MA1701073metaG_FD_139345 | JGI IMG/M metagenome (GOLD analysis project Ga0187892, IMG submission 139345) | Bio-ooze microbial communities from a basaltic lava cave in the Kipuka Kanohina Cave System on the Island of Hawaii, USA - MA170107-3 metaG ... | reverse complement strand
GTCATCCCATTCACGCGAAGCTCCAACTGCTCCATGACCAAACCCTCCACGATCAGATCTCCGGTCGCTCACCGGCTGCGCGCAGCGCCCGCCGCGCGCTGTCCCTCGATGTGCGGGCACACCGCGGCGCGCCGTCCGCTGACACGGCTCCAGGCCGCCAGGCTCCGGCGGATCTGCCGGCGCATATCGACCAGGTCCCGAAGCTTGCGGTCCAATTCGCGCGCCTTGTCCTGGAGCAAGCGTCGGACGTGTGTGCACGGCGGCCCTCCGCCTTGCCGGATGGCGATGATCTCCCGGATCTCCGCCAGCGTGAGCCCGAGGCCAGTCGCCTGCTTGACGAACGTCAGCGTCTGCACGGCGTCCCGACCATAGAGGCGGTAGTCGTTGGTCCCCCTCGCCGGCCGCGGCAGCACGCGCTTGGCCTCGTAGAAGCGGATCGCCTTGGCAGTCACGCCGACCAGGCGCGCCAACTGCCCGATCTTCAATCCGCCGTTCACTTGGCCATTTCGATCCGCTGCTCGGACGCCTGGCACACTCACGGCACTCACGCGAGTGTCAACCTGCACCATGGCCATCGTTATTCTCGGCCCTTCCTCTGCCCGCGCCCCGCGGACGTCTCGATGTGGGGACACACTGCGGCGGCGGCCCTGGGCCGGCGATGCCACGCGCTCAGGCTTCGTCGGATCCGACGTCGGAGTTCGAGGAGATCCTTCAGCTTGCGATCCAGCTCACCGGCCTTGTCGCGCAAGAGGCGATGCACATGGGCGCACGGTGGGCGCCCACCGCGGCGGATCGCGACGATCTCTTTGATCTCCGCCAGTGTGAGACCGAGGCCGGTAGCTTGCTTGACGAAGGAGAGCATCTCGACCGCGTCGTCATCGTAGAGCCGGTAGCGGTTCGCGGCCCGCTTCGCCGGCGGCAGGACGCGCTGACGCTCGTAGAAGCGAATCGCCTTCGCGGTCACTCCGGCCCGCCGGGCCAGCTCTCCGATCTTGAGGCCACCATCCATGACACGAATAGCCTAAACCTTTCCCCTTAGGGGAAGGTCAAGCGCCTTTTTGGTCGCTCACCGAGCCACACCGTTCAACGCGGCCGTGAGATCCCGGTCCGTAATGAGGCGTCTAGACGCGCCACTTCCTGCTGCTTCGAATTAGCAGGATCGCTGGGATGGGTTTCCCAGCCCAACGGTCGATTTTTGGCTGACCGGCGCGTTGCCAAGCCACGAGGCCGTGCACACGCAGCGGTGGGGGCTCTACCCAACCGTCGCCGGTTCCGCCGCCACACAAGTAGTGAAGGCTAAGGGGTAGCCCGAAGGCGGCGCGTCGATCGGTTCGGAATGGCACGGTTCGGAATGCACTTGCACGCGCCATCTGATTTTGTTAGTGTCTGCTCGTTAGTCGTGCCCAGGGTGCCCAAGAGGGCCCAGGGAAGGCGGTGCGAATCCGCCGCGACCCCGTCACTGTAACCGGGGATGAAACCCGCAACTGCCACTGGCGATGAGCCGGGAAGGCGCGGGGAGTAGGACGATCCGGAAGCCAGGAGACCTACCCGGGCGCGCACCACCCTAACCGGTTCTCGCGGGAGGACCTGGGGATGAGCGCCGCCGCTGTTGCTGCTCCGGTTTCTCTCGGTTTCTCCACTCGGAGACCGTTGTGAAATCGCCCCGTCTCCTGGTCATCGCCGGCGTTGCGAGCGGCGTGGGGAAGACCACGGTCACGCTGGGGTTGCTCGAAGCCTTCCGACATCGCGGTCTCACCGTCCAGGCTTTCAAAGTCGGCCCCGACTTCATCGATCCCGGGTTCCACGAGCTCGTCACCGGCCGGGGATCCTACAACCTCGACGGCTGGATGTGCGGACGTGATCACGTCCTCGCCACCGTGAGCCGGTATGCTGGCGACGCCGACCTGGCGGTCGTCGAGGGCGTGATGGGCTGCTTCGACGGGCTCGACGCGACCAGCGACGAGGGTTCGACCGCCCAGGTGGCGAAGTGGCTGGGCGCGCCCGTCGTCCTGGTGGTCGACGCACGGGCGCAGGCGCGCAGCGCGGCTGCCGTCGTGCTCGGCTTCGAGCGGTTTGATCCGGAGCTGAACCTCGCGGCGGTGATCGCCAACCGGGTAGGCGGCGAGACGCACGCGCACGGGCTTCGTGAGGCGATCTCGGCGCGCTGCCGAGCCACCGTCGTCGGCGCGATTACGCGCGACGAGGGTGTGGCGCTGGCGGAGCGGCACCTCGGCCTTGTGACCGCGGGCGAGGGCGGGCTGAGCGCCGAGAAGCGGAAGCGGCTGGCCGACCTCATCGAGCGTTCGGTCGACCTCGATGGCCTGCTGAAGCTGACGGCGCCGCTCCACGCGCCCATCACCGCCGGCTCCACAAAAGCCCTGCCCCGCTCGTCGCGGGTCCGGATCGGCGTGGCCCATGACGCGGCCTTCTGTTTCTACTACCGCGACAACCTCGCCCTGCTGGAGGCGGCGGGCGCCGAGCTCGTCTACTGGAGCCCGCTGAGCGACACGGCGCTGCCATCGGTCGACGGTCTCTACCTCGGCGGCGGTTATCCAGAGCTCCACGGGGCGGCGCTCGGCGCGAACAAGACCATGCTCGAGACCGTGCGGGCGTTCGCCGGCGCCGGCCGACCGATCTACGCCGAGTGCGGCGGTCTCATGTACCTGGCCGACGCGCTCGAGGATCTCGACGGCGCGACCCACGCGATGGTAGGGCTGCTGCCCGCGGCCGTGCGCATGCGGCCCCGCCGCCTGTCGCTGGGCTACACGGAGGTCACGCTGCAGGGCGACTCGCCGCTCGGCGGCGCCGGGACCGCCGCCCGCGGCCACGAGTTCCACTATTCGTCGCTCGATCCGGTGCCGGCGTCGATCCCGCGCGTCTACCGGCTGCGCCGGCGCCGGGGCGAGGAGCGCGACGAAGGCTATCGAATCGGCAACGCGCTGCTGAGCTATGTGCATCTGCACTTCGCCTCGAACCCCGAGGTTGCGCGCCACTTCGTGGCGGCGTGCGCCGGCGAGCGTCTAGCATGAAGCCGCGGTTCTTGATCCTCGCACTCGTCATCTTCGTCGTCGCGGCCGCGGTGCCGTCCCGCGCTGAGCAGCTTCCCCAGCGCATCGTGTCGGTCAACATCGCCAGCGACGAGATCTTGTTGGCGCTGATCCCGGAGTGGCTCGTCGCCGTGAGCGTGCTCGCCGACGATCCCGAGGTCTCGGGGGTCGTCCAGGAAGCGCGGGCGATTCCCGTCCGCGTCAAGGCCGATGCCGAGCGGATCGTCGATCTCCGGCCCGATCTGGTGGTGATCGGCGGCCACAGCTTCCACGTGGCCTCGCAGCTCCGGCAGCTCGGCCTCCGCGTGATCACGATCGAGGGCTTCGAGTCGATCGGCTGGATCGAGCAGCTCGTCCACACCCTGGGGCATGCGGTGGGCGCCCCGGCCCGCGCCGAGCGGCTGGTGGCGGAGGTGCGGGAACGGCTGCGGAACGTCGAGGAGCGGGTGGCGGCGCGGCCGCGCCCGCGCGTGCTCACCTACGCGCCGTCGGGATACACGGACGGGCGCCGCACCATCCTCGACGACGTGATTCGCGTGGCGGGGGGCGACAACGTAGCGGCTGCCCTCGGGATCGTGGGCGGCCGGCAGATCTCGCTCGAGCAGGTCATTGCCGCCGATCCGGACGCGGTCGTGATGAGCGCATCGCAACGGTGGGCTCCGGGCTTTCAGTCGGAGTTCTTCGCGCACCCGGCGCTGCGGACGGTGCGAGCGGTGCGCGACCGCCGGGTGCACCAGCTTCCGGGACGGCTGATGATCACCGCTTCCCACCACATCGTGGAGACGGTCGAAGCGCTGGCAGCACGGCTTCATCCCGCGGCGTTCACCGGGGCGGTTCGGTGAAGCGGCGAGCCCGCACCCTGGGCGTGCTGGTCGTCGTGCTGGCCCTCAGCGTGTTCGCCGCGCTGCTGAGCGGCTCGGTGTCGGTGCCGGCGCGCGCGGTGGCGGCCGCGCTGATCGAGCCGGTGCCCGGCGTCGATTTCGAGGTCACCCCCAGCCAGCGGGCGATCGTGGTCCACCTGCGACTGCCGCGGGTGCTGCTGGCCGCCGTCGTGGGCGGGAGCCTCGCACTGAGTGGTGCGGTGCTGCAGGGATTGTTCCGCAACCCGATGGCGGATCCCGGCATCATTGGTATCAGCAGTGGGGCAGCCTTCGGCGCGGTCTTCGCGGTGACGAGTGGGCTGGCGCTGACCCGGCCGTGGACGCTGCCGCTCTGCGCATTCGTCGTCGCCACCGCGACCACGTTCGCGATCTACCGGCTGGCCACGCGCGGCGGGCGCACGCCGCTGGCCGCGCTGTTGCTGGCCGGGCTCGCGCTCAGCGCGCTGCTCTCCGCGCTCACCTCGTTCCTGCTCGGGCTGGCCCAGAACCTCCTGATCCTGCGCGAGCTGATCTTCTGGCTGCTGGGCGGACTGGACGGCCGCGGCTGGCCGCACCTGCGTCTCGTCGCCCTGCCGGCGCTCGCGGGCAGCGCGGCGCTGTTCCTCTTCGCCCGCGACCTGAATCTCCTGGCGGCGAGCGGTGAGGAGGGCGCGCGGAGCCTCGGCGTCGAGCTGCAGCGGCTCAAGCGGTGGCTACTCGTCGTCACGGCGCTCGTGACCGGCGCCGTCGTCTCGGTCAGCGGCACCATCGGGTTCGTCGGCCTGCTCGTCCCGCACGCCGTCCGGCTGGTCGCCGGCCCGGATCATCGCGTCCTGCTCCCGGCGAGTTTTCTCGGCGGCGCCAGCTTCCTGGTCCTGGCGGATCTCCTCGCGCGCACGCTGTCGCCGAGGGAGGAGCTGAGGCTGGGGGTGGTGACGGCGGCCGTGGGCGTGCCGTTCTTCCTGTTCCTGCTGCAGCGCCATCGCGCCTACGCGGAAGCGGTCTGATGGAGCGCCCGCTGCTCGAGGTTCGCGGAGGCCGGATGGGATGGGCGCAGTGGCCGGCCGGGCGGAGCGTCGACCTGGCAATCGGCGCCGGCGAGATGGTGGGATTGATCGGCCCGAATGGCGCCGGCAAGACGACGCTGCTCCGGCTGATGGCGAGGCTACTCGCGCCGACCGGCGGCGCGCTCTGGCTCGACGGAGCGGCGCTCGCCACGCTCTCCCAGCGAGCCGTCGCCCGGCACGTGGCCGTGGTCGCTCAGGCGGCGCCCGCGGACTTCGCGTTCGCCGCCGGAGACGTCGTGCGCATGGGACGGCATCCCCATCGCGGGCGCTTCGAGGGCGAGAGCGCCGAGGACGAGGCGATCGCGCGAGCGGCGATGACGATGACCGACACCGCCACCCTGGCCGGTCGGCCGATCACCGAGCTCTCGGCAGGCGAGCGCCAGCGCGTCAGCCTGGCGCGGGCGCTCGCGCAGGCGCCCCGTCTGCTGCTCCTGGACGAGCCGACGGCGAACCTGGACCCCCGCCATCAGATCAAGGGTCTGGAGTGCATCCGGCGGTTGGTGCGTGAGACCCGGATGGCCGCGGTGGCGGCGCTGCACGACCTCGAGCTGGCCAGCCGCTACTGCGCGCGCCTGGTCCTGATGGACTTCGGCGCCGTGGTCGCCGACGGGCCGCCGGTCGAGGTGCTGACGCCCGAGCGGCTGCGCACGGTGTATGGCGTGGTCGCCCACGTCGTGCCGAATGCGGCGACGGGTGGGCTATCGATCACAGTCCTGGAGGCCGTGGAGGAGGAAGCCACGACGAGCTAGCGCAAGCGTCCGCAGTGCATCGCCCGGATCCAAGGGAAGCCGGTCGAACGCCGGCGCTGCCCCGCAACTGTAGACGGGGACGAAACCCGCACACCCACTGGCGACGCTTGCCGGGAAGGGCGGGGAGTAGGCAGATCCGTGAGCCAGGAGACCTGGTCCGGGCCACAGAGCCGATCCCGCAGGGATCGGACGGAGGACCGGATGACGCGGGTCATCGGAGGTCTGGGGATCGTGTTGATGGCAGTGATGGCGACGTTGCCGGGATCGGCGCAGGAGCGGACCGAGCCGGTCGAGGTGAAGAAGTTGGAGCCGGTCGTCGTGACGGCGACCAAGACGCCGACGCCGGTCGAGCAGACCGGCTCGTCGGTGACCGTGATCGACGAGGCGACCATCGAGCGCCGGCAGGAGACCGACGTGCTGCAGATCCTTCGGGATCAGCCCGACTTCTCGGTGATCCAGACGGGCAGCCGGGGCGGCCTGACGAGCATCTTCACCCGGGGTGGCAACAGCGACATGAACCTCGTGCTCATCGACGGCATGAAGGTGAACCAGGGTGGCGGCGCGTTCGACTTCGCCGACATCACCACGGTGGGGCTCCGCCGGGTCGAGATCGTCCGCGGCCCCCAGAGCGCTCTGTACGGCGCCGACGCCATGACGTCGGTCATCCAGTTCTTCACGCCGCGTGGAGAAGGCCCCTTCTCCGCTTGGGGCTTCGCTGGGGGAGGCAACTATGGCACCCACGAGGAGCGCGTCGGCCTCTCGTGGGGCAACCCGATGGGCGGGATCTTCTTCGAGTTCGGCAACGTCGAGACGTCCGGAATCCTCGACGTCAATAACGACTATCGCAACCGCACGGCCGCGATCCGGCTAGACCTGAGCCCGACGTCAGACCTCGACTTCACGCTCACCGGTCGGTACATCTCCAGCCGGTTCGAGATCCCCACGGAGGGCGCTGGTGATCGTTTCGACACTTTGGACTCCCGTCAGTTCCAGGACAACGATCGCTTCGTCGGGACGTTCGGGACGCGGTACCGCCCGACGCCCTGGCTGGAGCACAGGCTCAAGCTCGGGGCGAACCTCACGACAAGCGACTTCGTGGATCCGGCGGACAGCATCCCCACGGACTTTCCTCCTGACTCGAGCACGCTGAGCAAGGAGCGACGTCTTCTCGTGGACTACAACGCCCTCATCACGGCGCCGTCGTTCTGGCAGATCAAGCCCGCCGTCGTGCTGGGCGCCAGCTACGAGCATCAGAACTTCACCCAGGACAGCCGGCCGTTCGGCACGCCTGTCGACGTCAATCGCGAAACCATCTCCGCGTACGGCCAGGTGCAGCTCAACTGGATGGATCACGTCTTCCTCACCGCGGGCGGTCGCTACGACGACAGCACCGCGCACGGCCAGAAGTTCACGCCGAGGGTTGCCCTCGCCGTGATCGCGCCGGTGACGAGGACACGCCTCCGGGGCGCCTGGGGAACCGGCATCAAGGAGCCGAGCTTCTTCGCCGAATTCGGCGGCTTCGGCATTCCCGGCAACCCCGACATCAAGTCCGAGAAGTCGGAGAGCTGGGAGGTCGGCGTCGACCAACCACTCTTCGGGCAGTTGGCCGAGGTGGGGGTGACCTACTTCGAGAACCGGTTCGAGGATCTCATCGCGTTCGTCAGCTTCGCCGAAGGGTCGAAGAACATCCAGGGTGCGAAGGCGCGCGGCGTCGAATTCGTCGGGACGCTCCGGCTGTTGCATGGCTGGACGGTCACGGGCACGTACACGTTCCTGGAGACGGAAGTCACCGACGACGGCGGCATCGGCGGCCAGAACACGTTCCCGAAGGGCGAGCCGCTGTTGCGCCGACCCCGACACTCGGGCAGCGTCTCGGTCGGCTATCAGCGCGACCGGTTCCAAGCGTCGGCGACGCTGTTCGTCAAGGGGGACTCGATCGACCGCGATTTCAGCAGCCCCGGCAGCCCGCGGGTGACGCTGCCGGGCTACGAGAAGCTCGACCTCGCAGTCGCCTGGACGCTGTTCCGCAACGTGCTCGGGCTCCAGGACATCACCTGGAAGACGCGCTTTTCGAACGTGCTGAACGAGCGGTACGAGGAAGTGTTCGGATTCTCGTCCCCGCGCTTGTCGGCGCTCACGGGGATCGAGGTTCGCTACTGACGGAGGGCCGGAGGATGACGACAGAAGAGCTGGCGCGCGCGTTCGCCGTGCGGACGCAGGGACGCTGGAAAGACATGGACGCCGATAGCTTGCGCGCCCGCCTCACGGAGCGCGGGCGCCTCGACGCCGGCGCCGATTTCGACGCGGCGCTGGTCCAGGTCCGCGCCTGGTTCTTCGAGGCCGACGCGCACCTGTTCGTGTGCGGCGGCGAGCCGTGCCGCAAGCGCTCACGCGACGTGGCGGGCGTCGAGGGCCGGCTTGTCTCGCGTGCGGACGGCTTGCGGGTTTCCGTCACCGGCTGTCAGGGGCCGTGCAAGCAGGCCCCGGTCGGCACGCTCCGCGTCGGCGAGCGCTGTCAGATGTTCGCCCAGGTGCACGATATCTGTGACTGGGACGCGGTGCTGGACTATGCGGCCCGGGCGGCCAGGGCCCGAACGCTCCTGGTCGACCCGGGGCAGGCCGAGGCGTTCCGCTTCGATCCCGTCCACCATCACGACCGCGCCTCCGTGCCGCTGCAGCGGCTGGCGTTCCTCGTCGGGCACTTCGCCGGCGAGGGGCGCTACCCCGGTCGTGGCGGTGCCTTCCACAAGGAAGTCGTGGGCTCCTGGGAGGCGGGCGGGCGGTTCATCGGGCTGCGCATGGCGGTGACCTATCCGCTGGACGACGGCCGCAACGATGTTCACGAGGCGCTGGTGCTCGTGGGTTACGACGCCGGCACTGGCACCTATACGGCACGCGCGTACACCGACAGTGGAACCACGTCGGACTACACGCTCGCGCTCGACGGCGACCGCATCCTCTTCGCCGATCGCGTCCCCGCGCACGCCGCCGGGGCCGCGGGCGCGCGCAAGGTGCTGGAGCCACGGGCCGGCGGCTATGACGAAGCGCTCGAGCTCCAGCGCGCGGGCGAGCCATTCCGAACGTACTCCACGCTCGAGCTGCGAGTCGTCGCGGAGGGCCGTCATGACTGAGGCGAAGGCCGTCGCGGTCGAGCGCGAGCTAGACGGGGCGGTGACGGAGTACTTCGACGTCCCCATCGGGCAATCCAGCATGAAGCAAGGGGCGCCGCTGGGCGTGGAGGCGAGCCGATGAGTACGCTGCGCCGTGCCGTGGTCGCCGAGGGGGAACTGGTGGCACCGGGTGTCCGGCGCGTCCGCCTGCGGGCGCTCGACGCCGAACGACTCGGCCATCGCGCCGGCCAGTACATCCTGCTCCACGCCCGGGCGGCCGACGGCGCGGTCGTCAAGCGCGCCTACTCCATCGCCTCACCGCCCCGCGACGATCCGTTCTTCGAGCTGTGCGTACGGCTGATCCCCGAGCGGCCAGCCTCCGGGTTCGTTCACGCCGTCACGCCCGGCAGGGAGGTGTCGTTCACCGGGCCCTGGGGCAAGTTCGTCGTCGACGACGAAACCCTCGATCTTGTTCTCGTGGCCACCGGGACGGCAATTTCCTGTACGGGCGCGATCCTCGAAGACGAGCTGGCTAAGCCGCGGTCACGACGGCTTCGCTTCTTCTGGGGCCTTCGGGCTGAGAGCGACATCCACCGCCTGGCGAGGCTCGACGAGCTGGCCCGGACCGACTCACGATTTTCGTACCAGATCATGCTTTCTCAGCCCGGGCCGGCCTGGCCCGGCGGCCGCGGGCGCGTGACTGATGCGCTACGCGTGGAGGTGCGGCCTGGCGCGCTCTACTACCTCGCCGGCAACGGGGCGATGATCGCCGACGCCGAAGACATCCTCGGCGGCGCTGGCGTGCCGGTCACCTCGGTCCGCAAGGAGGTCTTCTTCACGCCCGGACAGGTGCGGGTGCCGCTGCGTGAGCGCCAGGCGCGGGCGGCGAACCGGGAACGCCCGGGTCGCGCCGTCGTCGGCGTCGCCCTGCACGCGGGCGCCCCCGCGCTCGAGGTCCTCAAAGCGATCGAGCAAGCGCTGGCCCTCGCCGGGCTGCTGGCGAACGACGTGAGGAACATGGCGGCCGCCGCCAAAGCGTCCGACGAGCCGGGCCTGGCGGAGGCCGCTGCAACGCTGGGCCTGCCCGTCGAGTTCTACCTGCCCGCGGAGACCGAGGCGAGCTCTGCCGGGGATGCCGCCCCGAGCACCTGCGAGACGCTCGCGCGCCTCAGCGCCGGCGGCGCGAACCTCATTCTGCCGAAACACAAGACGCCGGCCGTCACCGTGGCGATCGCCGCCATGAAACCTCTGGAGTGAAGGGATGGACAAGCGCGTCGCGCCGATCATCCAGCCCGAGGCCATCGAGGCGGAGTCGTTCCGGATCATCGAGGCCGAGATGGGACCGCACGATTTCTCGGTCATCGAGTGGCCGATCGTCCAGCGCGCGATCCACTCGACGGCCGATTTCGAGCTGGGGCGGAGCCTCGTCTTCCACCCTCGCGCGGTCGAGGCTGGCATCTCGGCGATCAGGCGCGGCGCGCACGTCGTCGCCGACGTCCAGATGGTCCAGGCCGGGATCAGCGCCACCTACCTTGGCGAGTTCGGAGGTCGCGTCCTCTGCTTCATGGGCGATCCGGACGTCGCCGAGCGGGCGCGCGCCGAGGGCACGACGCGGGCGATCCAATGCATGCGTAAGGCCGCCCGCGAAGCGCCTGGGGCCGTTTATGCGATCGGCAACGCTCCGACGGCCCTGCTCGAGCTGGTTAGGCTCATGGAGGACGGCGAGGCCTCGGCGGGCCTCGTCATCGGCGTCCCGGTCGGGTTCGTCTCCGCCGCGGAGTCGAAGGAGCGGCTCCGGGACCAGACCCTCGTGCCGTATATCACCAATCGCGGGCGCAAGGGCGGGACGCCGGTCGCGGTCTCCATCACGAATGCGCTGCTCCGGATGGCGGGCGGCCGCGCCGCAGAGGAGAGGCAGCCATGAAGCTCTACGCGGTCGGCGTCGGGCCGGGGGCGCCCGATCTCATCACGCTCCGGGGCGCGGAAGTTCTTCGCCGCGTGCCGGTGATCTTCAGCCCGCTCTCGGCGATGGGGACGACGAGTCGCGCGCTGGAGGTCGTGCGGGGCCTCATCGACCCCGCGCTCCAGCACATCGTCGAGCTGGCGTTCCCCATGCAGAAGGAGCAGGACGAGCTGGAGGGCGAGTGGGAAGAGGCAGCGTCGGAGATCGTCGAGCACCTCCGTCGGCATGGCGAGGGCGCCTTCATCACGATCGGGGACGTCTCGCTGTACTCCACCTTCATCTATGTCCAGCGGATCCTGAAGGCTCAGCACCCTGACCTCGTCATCGAGATGGTGCCCGGCATCCCGTCCTTCTCAGCCATGACGGCGCTCATGGGCATGCCGTACGGCCAGGGCGACGACCGGATCGCGATCCTGCCCGCGACCTTCGGGCCGGACCGAATCGCCGCCGTGCTCCGCGAGTTCGAGACGGTCATCCTCATGAAGGTGAACCGCGTGCTGGACGAGATCCTGGACACGCTCGAGCGGCTCGGCCTGACGGAGCATGCGACGTTCGTGACGAAGTGCGGTATGCCGGACCAAGAAGTGGTCTATGACATTCGGACCCTTCGCGGCCAGCGCCCGAGCTACTTCTCGATCCTGCTCGTCAGCAAGACGGCGCGTCCGTCAGGCACGGCCGTAGCGCCGCCACCTCCAAAACCGAGGGTCGCGGCTTCCGTCGAGAGTCCCGCGCCTCTCGCCGTCGACGGCGCGAAGCCCCGATCGTCGCCGCCCGAGGTGCCCTCGAAACCGGGTGGAAAGCTCTTCCTCGTTGGCTTCGGTCCCGGCAACGACGATCACCTCACTTTTCGGGCCAAGCAGGCGATCGGCGAGGCCGAGGTGGTAATCGGCTACCGGACCTACATCCGGCTCGTGCGCGAGCTCATCGAGGGCAAGGAAGTCCACTACACCGGGATGACGGAGGAGCTGGAGCGAGCGCGGAAGGCGGTGGACTTCGCCTACGCCGGCCGCAAGGTGGCGCTCATCTCCAGCGGCGACGTCGGCATCTACGGCATGGCGGGCCCGGCGCTCGAGATCCTGAAGGAGAAGGGGTGGCGGCAGGGCTCGGGCGTCGAAGTCGAGGTCGTGCCAGGGGTCACCGCGCTCTCGGCGTGCGCGTCGGTGCTGGGCGCCCCGATCGTGCACGACTTCGCCGCGATCTCGCTCTCGAACCTCCTCACGCCGTGGGAGGTGATCGTGCGGCGGATCGAAGCGGCGGCCCGCGCGGACTACGTCATCGCGCTCTACAACCCCAAGTCCGGGCGTCGCACGCAGCAGATCGTCGAGACGCAGAAGATCCTGCTCAAGCACCGACGGGCCAACACGCCGGTCGGGATCGTCAAGAGTGGCCTCCGGCAAGGCCAACGCGTCGTCCAGACGACGCTCGCTGACATGCTCAACCATGAGATCGGGATGCTCACGACCATCCTGGTCGGGAACTCGACGACATTCACCTACGAAGGGCTCATGATCACGCCCCGCGGCTATCAGCACAAGTACGAGCTGCCAACCCTCGAAGGGTCTGCGGCGGAGGCGTCTGAGGCGATGATGGCTGGCGCCGCTGTCGGGATCGACCCGTTCCTCGGCCGGAGGAAGGCGCTGGCATCATGACCCGCGAGCGGCGCGGCCTGGTCATCTGCTACACCGGCGATGGCAAGGGGAAGACGACGGCCGCCATGGGCCTCGCGGTCCGCGCCGTCGGCGCCGGGCTGCGCGTCCGGATGCTGCAGTTCATCAAGGGCGAGTGGAAGCCCGCCGAGCTCAAGGGGCTCGCCCTCCTCGGCGACCGCTTCTCGCTCGAGCAGCTCGGGCTCGGCTTCGTGACGTACAAGCCCAAGCTGCCCTACGAGCAGCATCTCGAGGCGGCCCAAGCCGCGTGGGAGCAGGCGAAGCGCGAGATGCGGTCGGAAGCCCAGGACCTGCTGATCCTCGACGAGATCAACAACGCCTTCCGGTTCGGGCTCCTGTCGCCTGCGGAGGTGATCGAGGCGTTGCGGGCGCGGCCGCCGGAGCTCCACGTCGTCCTCACGGGGCGCGGCGCTCCGCCCGAGATCCTCGAGATCGCCGATCTGGTCACGGAGATGAGGTCGGTGAAGCACCCCTACGAGCACGGCATCGCGGCGCAGTACGGAATCGACTTTTGAGGCGACCGGGATGGAGCCCGAACCCATGCGCGGCAAAGCCCTCCGCGAGGGGTTCTCGACCGGATCGGTCGCTGCGGCAGCGGCGAAGGCCGCGACGGCGGCGCTCCTCACCGGCGCCCATCAGACCGAGGTCGACATCGCGCTGCCGATCGGCCGGCGGGCGAGGTTCGGGGTGAACGCGTGCCAGATCGAGGATGGGCTCGCCCGGTGCTCGGTGATCAAGGACGCGGGGGATGACCCTGACTGCACCCATGGCGCCGAGATCTTCGCCGAGATCCGACTCCGGTCCGAGCCGGGTGTCTCCATCGACGGCGGCGAGGGCGTGGCGCGCGTGACGAAGGCGGGGCTGGGCATCGACATCGGGCTTCCCTCGATCACCCGCGTCCCGCGGAAGATGATCACCGACTCGGTGGCCGAAGCGTTGACCGCGGCCGGGCATCAGGGCGGCGCCGACCTCCTGATCGTGGTGCCGCGCGGGCTTGAGATGGCCAAGAAGACCCTGAACCACCGCCTCGGGCTCGTCGGCGGCATCTCGATCCTGGGCACGAGCGGGATCGTCAAGCCCTACTCGACCGCCGCCTACAAGGTGTCGATCGTGAACGCGATCGACGTGGCAGTGGCCTCCGGCCTGGCCGAGGTCGTGGTCACCACGGGCGGCAAGAGCGAGGAGTACGCGCAGCGCACGTGGGCTCACCTCCCGGAGACCGCGTTCGTCGAGATGGGCGACTGGGTCGGCTTCACGCTCACCTACTGCAAGAAGAAGCAGGTCGCGAAGGTGAACATCGGCGGGATGATCGGCAAGCTCTCGAAGGTCGCCGACGGCGAGTTCTACACCCACGCGCGCCAGGCTGCCATCAACCTCGACGGCCTGGCGGCGATCGCCGAATCGGTTGGCGCCTCGCCGGAGGCCGCCGACAAGATCCGGCGCGGCAACACGGCGCGCGAAGCTCAGGAGATCGTGCTCGCGCACGGGGTGGCTGGCTTCTTCGACCGCGTCGCCGAGAAGGTCTCCCGGAACTGCCACGCCTACGGCCAGGGCGCCTACTGCGTCGAGACCGTCATCACGGACGCCGACGGCGTGATCCTCGGGCGGGCCCTCACATGACCGCGGCCGGCGGCTCGATCTGGGTGGTCGGTATCGGCAACGAGGGAGCCGAGAGCCTCACGCCTCGCGCGCTGGCCATCGTGGAGAAGGCCGAGGTGCTCGTCGGGGGCCAGCGCCTGCTCGACTTCTTCCCCCACGTCTCGGCGGAGCGCGTGAAGATCGGCGCGAAGCTGGACGAAGTGCTAGCGGCAGTGGCAGCTCGCCGAAGCGAGCGCCGGGTCGTCGTCCTGGCCACTGGCGACCCGAACTATTTCGGTATCACGCGGGCGCTGCTCCGCCACGTTCCTGCCGAGGACCTCGAGATCATCCCCAACGTGAGCGCGCTCCAGTGGGCGTTCGCGAAGGCGCGAGAGCCGTGGGACGACGCGGCGTTCCTGACCGTGCACGGGCGATCGATGGACGGGCTGATCGACGCCGTGCGCGGGCAGCGGAAGATCTGCCTGTTCACGGACGAGCGCAACACGCCCGCGGCGATCTCGCGGGCACTCCTGGGCGCTGGGCTCTCCGACTACCAGGCGATCCTCTGCGAGGATCTGGGAAGTCCTGGGGAGCGCGTGACGCGCATGCCGCTCGACGCGCTGGCAGGGTACGAGGCGCATCCGCTCAACACGCTGATCCTCCTGGGGCCCGAGGCCGCGCCGGCGCGGGCACCGGTCGCGTGGACGCCGGGCCTGCCCGAGGAAGCCTTCGATCACCGCAAGCCCAAGCTCGGGCTCATCACCAAGCGGGAGGTGCGGGTGCTGAGCCTGGCGCGCCTGGCATTGAGACCGGACAGCGTGGTGTGGGACATCGGGGCGGGCTCGGGCTCGGTCTCAATCGAGGCGGCACGCCTGGCGCCTCGCGGCCGCGTGTTCGCCGTCGAGAAGAACGCCGAGGACGCCGAAATCGTCCGGACCAACGTCGCGAAGTTCGGCGTGCCGCATGTCAGCGTGGTCCATGCCCGGGCGCCGGAAGGTCTGGACGGGCTCCCGGATCCGGACGCCGTGTTCGTCGGCGGGAGCGGGGGCGCCCTCTCGGAAATCCTGACCGTCGCCGCCGCCCGCTTGCGCCCGGGCGGGCGGATCGTCGTCAATGCGATCACGGTCGACACGCTCTACGAAACGGTCAGCGTCTTTCGTCGCCTGGCGCTCGAGCACGAGGCGATCCTGGTCTCCGTCGCCCGGTCCAGGCCGCTGCTCGACATGATGAGCTTCGAGGCGCTGAACCCGGTCTACATCGTCACCGCGTGGCGGCCAGAGCAGCGCACGCGCGAAGGCGGAGCGGCGCGTTGATCCGCGAGGCTGCCGGTGGAGGGACTGGTCTTTGAAGATCGGTGGGAGCAGACGGCCCTGAGCCTCCGGGCGGAACTCGAGGCCGTAGGCGAGGATGCGCCATGACGGACGTCAGACCGGGCACGGTGTACATCGTCGGCGCCGGGCCGGGCGCTCCGGACCTCATGACGATCCGAGCCAAGAAGATCATCGACGCGGCCGACCTGATCATCTACACGGGCTCGCTTCTCGACCAGGCCACCTTCAGAGACGTCAGGCCGGCAGCGAAGCTCGTCGATAGCGCCGGGCTCCATCTCGAGCAGATCGTCGAGCTGATGCGCGCGGCTGCGGCCGACGGCCAGGTCGTCGCGCGCGTCCACGACGGCGACCCCGCGATCTTCGGGGCGCTCTCGGAGCAGGTGGCTCCGCTCGAAGCGGCTGGGATTCCCTTCGAGGTCGTCCCCGGCGTGACTGCAGCCTTCGCCGCGGCGGCCGCGCTCGGCGCCGAGCTGACGATCCCCGAGCTGGCCCAGACCGTGATCCTCACCCGGATGGAGGGACGGACACCGGTGCCCGACGGCGAAAAGCTGCGCGACCTCGCGCGCCACGGCACGACGCTGGTTCTCTACCTGAGCATCGTGCTCATCGAGCGGGTGGTGGCCGAGTTGCGCCCGGCCTACCCGGACGACACGCCGGTCGCCGTGGTGCAGCGCGCGTGGTGCCCGGACCAGGTGATCCTGCGCGGGACGCTCGGCGACATCGCGGGCCGGGTGAAGGCGGCCGGGATGCGGGCGCAGGCCCTCATCATGATCGGCCGCGTGTTCGATCCCGACCTCCGGCGGACCTGGGACCGCAAGTCGCGGCTCTACGACCCCGAGTTCTCTCACGGCTTCCGGCGCGGCGCCAGGCGCGCGCCCGGCGGAGAGGAGGCGACGGCGTGAGCGACGAGCTGCTGGCAGCGCTCGAGGACGGGCTGGCGATGGGCGACACGATAATCATTGTCCGCTCCAGCGCGGCCATCGCCGAAGTGACGGGGGGTCCGCTCCGCCGCGGCCGGGAGTGGCTGACGCTGGGCGACGAGGGCGCCGGCGCCTCGCACGTCCACGTGAGGATCGCTGACGTCCACAGCCTGGCGTACCGCGAGACGGAAGGCCGCAACGCGGCGCTCGACATGCTGGGCGCCGACGGCGCCGTGCTGCTGTGCATCGCGTTCCGGAAGACGAATCCCGGGAGCGCAGAGAAGTTCGATCCTGACCGGCTGGCGCGCGTGCGGGCGCGCTTCGGCGGCCTCGCGGGGGCACGAGCATGACGCTGGCCGTGATCACGGTCACGCGGCAGGGGCTCGCGCTGGGCGAGCGCATCCTGGCCGCGGAGCCGGCAGCGGTGCTCTACGTGCCCGCCAAGTACGGGATCGAGCCGGACGCTCGGTGCCGCGTCTTTCCCGGTCAGCTGGCGCCGCTGCTGGCGGAGATCTACGGCGGCTTCGACGGCTTCGTGTTCGTGATGGCGACCGGCATCGTGGTGCGGATGATCGCCGAGCACATCAAGGACAAGCGGTACGACCCCGCCGTGGTCGTCATCGACATCACGGGCCGCTTCGCCATCAGCCTCGTCTCGGGTCACCTCGGTGGCGCCAACTCGCTCACCCGCCGCCTGGCCGAGATCACCGGCGCCACGCCCGTGATCACCACCGGCACCGATGTCAACGAGACGATCGCGCCCGACGTGATCGCCATGGAGATCGGCGGGGAGGTGGACGACTTCGAGGTGATGAAGAAGGTGAGCGCGGCGCTCGTGGATGGCGACGCCACCGGGGTCGTCGACCTCACGGGCGTCGACCCACCCTCGCTCCGCGGGCCGCTGAAGGGCAACGTGAAGATCTTCCCGACGCTGGAGGCGCTGTCGGCCTCGCCAGTCGTCGCCGGCATCGTCATCACCAACCGGCTGCTCGACCTGGCCGCGTGCGGCCGTCCGGTCGTCGCGCTCCGGCCCAAGAACCTGGTCGTGGGCGTCGGCTGCAACCGCGGCACGGCGGCCGACGAGATCGCCGAGGCGGTCGAGCGCGTGCTGCGCGAGCGCGGCCTGGCGCTGAAGAGCGCGCGCACGCTCGCCACCGTGGACGCCAAGCGCGACGAGGCGGGGTTGATCGAGGCAGCCGCGCGGCTCGGCCTTCCGCTGGCGTTCTGCGACAAGGCGACGCTCAACGCGGTGCCGGATGTCCCCAACGTCTCCCAGGCGCCGATGAAGTTCGTCGGGGTGCAGGGTGTGGCGGAGCCCGCGGCGCTCGCGGTCTCGGGCGGCCGCCTGGTGGTCGAGAAGGTCAAGTCGGGCAACGTCACGATCGCGGTGGCGGAGTGTCCGCCGGAGAAGCGATGAGCGGGCTGGCGCCGTGCCTCATGGTCCAGGGCACGAGCTCGGCCGTGGGCAAGTCGCTCGTGACCACGGCGCTGTGCCGGATCTTCGCGCGCGCCGGCTACCGGGTCGCCCCGTTCAAGTCGCAGAACATGGCGCTGAATTCCGCGGTGACGGTGGACGGCGGCGAGATCGGGAGGGCCCAGGCGGCGCAGGCCGAGGCCGCCGGCGTCGAGGCGGCCGTGGACATGAATCCGATCCTCCTGAAGCCCGAGGCCGACCACCGCTCGCAGGTCGTGGTGCGCGGACGGCCCGTGGCCAGCCTGACGTTTCGCGAATACGCGCGGATGAGGCCCGAGCTGCTGGGCATCGTGGCCGAGAGCCTGGAGCGCCTGCGCCGCGCGTACGACGTCGTGCTCATCGAGGGTGCCGGCAGCCCGGCCGAGATCAACCTGCGCGAGGGCGAGATCGTCAACATGCGCATCGCGCGCCTGGCCGACGCGCCCGTGGTGCTGGTCGGCGACATCGACCGCGGCGGCGTCTTCGCGGCGTTCGTCGGCACGCTGGCGCTGCTCCCGCCGGAGGACCGCGCGCGGGTGGCCGGCTTCGTCGTCAACAAGTTCCGCGGCGACGCCTCGCTCCTCACCCGAGGCTTCGATGAGCTACAGGCCCTGACGGGCGTCCCCGTCGTGGGTGTCATCCCGCACCTGGCGGAGCAGCTGGTCCCGGCCGAGGACTCGCTGAGCCTCGAAGACCTCGAGCGCGTGGGTGGCCAGGCGGTCCTGGAGGTCGCCGTGGCACGCCTCCCGCGCATCGCCAACTTCGACGATTTCGAGCCGCTCGTGCGCGAGCCGGGCGTGCGCGTGCGCTTCGCGCGCCGCCCGGATGATCTCGGAAGCGCAGATCTGATCGTCCTGCCGGGGAGCAAGAACACGGCGGAGGACCTGGCCTGGCTGCGGGCAGGGGGGATGGCCGAGGCGGTCGTCGCGGCCGCGGTGGCCGGCCGTCCTGTCGTCGGGATCTGCGGCGGCTACCAGATGCTCGGCGCGGCCATCCACGATCCCGATCACGTCGAGTCGTCCGCGACGACGACGCCGGGGCTCGGGCTCCTGCGTGCCGAGACGTGGCATGCGCGCGACAAGACAACCGTCCGTGTGCGCGGGCGAGTGACCCCGACGTCCGGACCGTTCGCCGCTGCGGCGGGCGCGGCGCTGGAGGCCTACGAGATCCACGTCGGGCGGACGGAGGTCGCCGAGACGCGGCGCCCCTTCGAGATCGTCGCGCGGCGTGAGGCGGCGGTGAGCGAGCGCGACGGCGCGCTGAGCGACGCCGGCAACGTGCTGGGCACGTACCTGCACGGGCTCTTCGCGAACGACGCGCTCCGGGGCGCGCTCCTCGTCGATCTGGCGGCGCGCCGCGGCGTGCCGCCCGATCCGCGCTGGGGCACGTCGACGAGCGCGGCCGAGCGCTACGACCGGCTCGCCGACGTCGTGGCGGCAGCCTGCGACCTCGCGGCGATCGGCAAGCTCGTCGGACTCGGCCTGGGTAACGCTGGAAGGGAGATCAGGATATGAGCGATGAGATCGTGCTGCTGGTCGGTCACGGCAGCCGCGAGCAGCCGGGCAACGCCGAGTTCCTCGCCTTCTGCGAGATGGCGCGGCCGCACCTGGGCCCGGAGCGGATCGAGACGTGCTTTATCGAGCTGGCCGAACCCCTGGTGCCCGAAAGCCTGGACCGGTGCGTCGCCCTCGGCGCTCGTCGCGTGACGATGCTGCCGGTCATTCTCCTGGCGGCCGGGCACGTCAAGGTCGAGCTGCCCCACGAGCTGGACGAGGCTCGTGAGCGCCACCCGAACGTGGAGTTTTTCTACGGGCGTCACATCGGCCTCGACCCGCTCGTGATCGATATCGTCAACCAGCGCCTGGCCGCCGTGGAGGCGGAGATGGCGTGGCCGGCCGAGGAGACCGCCGTCCTGGTGGTCGGTCGTGGGTCGAGCGATCCCGACGCGAACAGCGAGCTGTACAAGCTCGCGAGGCTGCTGTGGGAGTCGCGGCGCTATCCGTGGGTCGAGGCGTGCTTCATCGGCGTGACCGGACCGTCGCTTCCGGAAGGGCTGGCGCGCTGCCGCGCGCTTGGCGCCCGCCGCATCGTCGTCGTGCCCTACTTCCTCTTCACCGGCGTGCTCATCCCGCGGATTCAGCGGATCACCGGCGAGTTCGCCACCACCCACGCGGCCGTGGAGATCCGGATCGCCGACTACATCGGCAGTCACCCCAAGCTGATCCAAATCCTAAAGACGCGCAAGATCGAGGCCCGACGTGGCGAGGCGCGGATGAACTGCGCCCTCTGCAAGTACCGCGTGCAGCTTCCCGGGCACGAGCACGCGGCGAAGGCGCCTGCGTGACCGGCACCGTCTATCTCGTGGGAGCCGGCCCGGGCGACCCGGGGCTGCTCACCCTCAAGGCCGCCCGGCTCCTCGACGCCGCGGACGTCGTCGTTTACGACAACCTCGTGGGCGACGCCATCCTGGACCGCCTGCCGGCCGGCGTCGAGCGTATCGCGGCGGGCAAGGAGACCGGCGTCCACACGATGGACCAGGCCGCGATCAACGCCCTCCTCGAAGAGCGGGCGCTCCGCGGGCAGACGGTGGTGCGGCTCAAGGGCGGCGACCCCTTCGTCTTCGGGCGCGGCGGCGAGGAAGCCGACTATCTGACGACGCGGGGGATCCCGATCGAGGTGGTGCCAGGCGTGACCGCGGCCATCGGCGTGCCCGCCTACGCCGGTATTCCCGTGACGCACCGGGGCGTGGCCGCCAGCGTGGCCATCGTGACCGGGCGCGCCGGGCCTGAGGGCGAGGCGGCTGCCGTCGAGTGGGAGCGGGTCGCCGGCGCCGACACGATCGTAGTCGTCATGGGACTCGCGAATCTGGAGCCGCTGGCGCGCACGCTCGTCGCAGCGGGCCGCAGCCCGGATACGCCGGTGGCCGCGATCCGACGGGGGACGACGGCGAACCAACGCGTCGTGACGGGGACGCTGGCGACGATCGGCGGCCGCGTGCGCGAGGCCGGCCTGCGTCCACCCGCGACGCTTGTCGTCGGGCCGGTCGTCGCGCTGCTGGAGCGCATCCAGTGGGCCGAACGCCGCCCGCTCTTCGGCCGCCGCGTCCTGGTGCCCGCCGACTATCCAAATCCCTTGACCGAGCCGCTGGAGCGACTGGGCGCGGAGGTGCTGCACGTGGCGCCGGTCGAGATCGGACCTCCGGCGTCGTGGGAGCCGCTGGACGGGGCGCTGCGCCAGCTCGCGCGTTTCGCCGGTGTCATGTTCGCCGACGCCGTGGGCGTGTCGGCGGTCATTCAGCGGCTGGCGGCAGTGGACGGCGACGTGCGCGGCCTCGCGGGTCGCCGGCTCGTCGCGGCGTTCGAGTCGGTCCCCGAGCTCGCACGATGCGCCCTGCGCGCCGATGAGCTGCTTGACGCCGCCGAGCCCACCGTGCCGGATGTCCGGCACGGTCAGGCGTGGCTCGTCGCCGGGGCGGTGGACACGGCAGCCCCGCTCGCCAAACGCCTCCGCGCGCACGGCGTCGACTGCGCGGCGCCACCGGTATGCGCAGAAAACACGCCGAAGTGGCGCGCTGATCGGTTGCGGGAGCTGCTGACGACGCGCCCGATCCATGCGATCGCCTTCTCGCACGCGGTGCAGGTCCGCCGGCTGCTGGACGTCCTCGACGTCGAGGATCGACACGGCTTGCGTCGCCTCGTGCTCGCGGCGACCGCCTCCGCGGCCGGCCCATTGCGGCGGCACGGTTTCGAGCCCAGAGTCACCGTGCCGGATGACTCGGCTGCAGCCCTGGCACCGGGACTCGCGGCTGCGCTCGGTGACGAGCGTCACGCGATGTGCAGATGACGCCACGCGGCGGCCTCTATCCGATCGTGCTGCGGCTCGACGGGCGTCGCGCGCTCGTGGTCGGAGGCGGCAAGGTGGCGGCGCGCCGGGTCGGCGGGCTGCTCGAGGCCGGCGCGCGGGTTGTCGTCGTGAGCCCCAGGTTCGCGCCGGGCTTCCGCCGGCTCGTGGCCACGCGCGGCGTGGCCTGCATCGAACGCTCGTACCGCCTCGACGATGTGACCGGCGCCGACCTGGCGATCGCGGCGACCGACGATCGGGAGGTGAACGCCAGGGTCAGGAGCGATGCGAGGCAGGCCGGCGTTCCCGTGTGCGTGGTCGACGACCCCGAGCATTCCGACTTCATCGTGCCGGCCGTCGTCCGCCGGGGCGACTTCCTGCTGGCGATCTCCAGCGGCGGCGCCAGCCCCGGACTCGTCGGACAGCTTCGGCGGGAGTTGGATCTGTTGGTGCCGGAGGACGCCGCCGTCCTGGTGAGGTTGCTCGCCCGGGCGCGTTTGCAGGTCCGCGGCGCCGTCGCGGATCCCGACCGTCGGCGCGACTTGCTGACCCGCGTGCTCAGCGTGGATCTGCTCGCGGCGCTGCGAGCGGGAGGCGATGAGGCGGTCGCGCGCCTCATCGACGATCTGATCGCGCGGCCCGCTGGTCCCCGGCCAGCGCCTGCTGAAGCGCGGCCCGCGGATGGTTGAAGATGCGATCGTCGAGCACCGGCTCGGCGCCGGCGACCGGGAGCGCGTGGTCCAGCACCACCCACGACCGACACCCGTCGTAGCGCACGAGGTTGGGCACAACCACGGGCCGGGCAAGCCGATGGACGCGCAGCGCGATGAGGTGAAGACCCGGCCGGCGGTACTGGAACCGGCTCTCCACCGCCGGCCAGACGAGGGCATGCTGGCCATCCAGCGGGCGCAGCGACTCGAGCGCGTGCACCTCGGCGACGTGCGCGACCGTGGCGTAGAGCGTCAGGTGAAGCTCGCCGGCGGGTGGCGCCGCCCGCGCGATCTCCGGCAGGGCCGCGCGAGCCGGCTCGGCAAGGTCCTCGGGGCGCTCGTGGAAGTACGTCGGGAAGAGGAAGAACTCGCGGTGCTCGACGTCGAATCCGCGCGCGGGCTCCCGAATCCCGCCCTTGCGCACGAGGACGATCTGGCGGCCGCTCGCCAGCATGTGGCAGATGACGGCCCATTCCTTCAGGGCGACGTCGTTGGAGGTCAGCATCCGGGCTCACGATACCACGGGCGCGCGAGCGGGCGGCGCCGAGGACGCGCGTGAATCCGCTGGACGTCGCGGGCGTCTGGCGAGCGCTGGAAGCCTGGGATCGGGAGCGGCCGCGGAGCCTCGCGCTTCCAGGGTGTCGGGTCCAGCTCTACATGGGGGCGATGGAGATTCCGATGCTGGCCCTACGGCCTCGCGCACGAGTCATGCCCGCGGCCGACTGTCTCGCCGCTTGGACACCGCAGCTCGAACGCTTCGACCTGGTCCTCGACTGCGTCGCGGACGGTGCGAACTACAAGCTGAACCGCGCGGCGAACGGAGAATACGTCGGGCGGATCCTGCCCGACGCCCTCAAGTTCCACGCCGAACGCCTCCACGGACTGGGGCCCGAAGCCCTGGCGGAGCTCAGCGCCCTGTATCTCGCCTTGCCGGCGGCCGATGACCGCACGCCGCCATGACCACGCCCTTTCTGCCGTTGGCGTCCGTCGTGATGATGTGCGGCCTCCCCGCGTCAGGCAAGACGACCACCGCGGGACGGTTGCACACGCATGCGGGGGGCGTGCTCATCCGCAGTTGCGACGTCTACGTAGATCTCGACATCCGGCTTCCGTACTGGGTCGAGCGCACTCGTGGCTTCACCGTCAACGTCCACGAGTACGACCAGGTGCGTGATCGCGCGTACGAGGAGCTTGCCCGACGACTGGAGGGCAACCTCGACCGGGCCGGCCTGGTGATCCTCGATGCCGTCTACGGCGAACGAGCGAAGCGCGGCACGATCTATGCCATGTGTCGCTCGCGTGGCGTCGCCGTGACGCTGGTCCACTGTCGTTGCGACGATGCCAACGAGGTAGCACGCCGGTTCGACCGGCGCCGTGGATGCGAGAGCACGCCCGAGCACGAGGCGAGTGATCGCTCGGTCTTCCGCGACATCGCGCGCCGATGGGAGGATCCCTACGCTGACCTGTTCGCGGACGGCGGCTCGCCGACGATCATCACGATCGACACGCTCCGCAAGCCACCTATCGTCAGCGGTCCGGAGGGGTCGTTGCTCTCCGGGCTCCTGCGGAAGGCGTTGGCGACGGCTCCCGTGCGAGCTCTCCGCTCGTGACCAGGGTCGCGTTCGGCGCCGCATGACCTGCCAGGGCGGGTTGCGGGCTGAGGAGCTGCGCTTTGATGAAGCCGACCGGATCTACCCATGATGCTCCGGCGTTGCTACAGGGGGAGTCTCCGCCCTGATCCAGAGGGCGGCGGCGAGGACAGCACCGAGCACGCCGGCGCCGGTTACAAACCCGGCGCCGTATCCGTAATGGGTGATGACCGGACCCAGCGCGAACGGCCGTCGCCGCGGTTTTACCGCGGACTGCCTTTGAGGGAAGCCGAGAACCCTGCCTTCTTCACCGCGGCGATGAGCTGATCGACACCGACCAGCACCGGATCAAAGGTGACGCGCGCTTCCTTGTCGCGGAAGCTCACGTCCGCCCGATTCACGCCCTTGAGCCCCTCCAGGGCTCGCTTGACCGTGAGGGGTCACGCCCCTCAGGTCATGCCCTCCACGGCCAACACGACCGTCGATGGCGCCGCCACCGCAGCATGCACCGCCAACAGCAGGAACAGCATGACGAGCCATGAGACGCTCGGCTTCATTGCGTTGCCCTCTCGCCCATGTGGGTCATGTCATGCCCGGCGGCGCCGTCCGCTCCGCCGTCGGTCACGCGCGCGATCAGATCCGACGTCATTTCAGGGAAGCGGTCGAGCACGATCGAGGTCGTGACGACCAGGCTCGCCAGGACGAGCAGCGCGAGCGTGAGGCGGCTTCCGGCCATCCGGCAGGCGAGCGCGTCGCAGCGTCTTCGCTCACGGGCGTAGAGGACGAAGCCGGCGAGGATCCCGATCACGCCGGCAGGGATGAGGATCCACCGGTACTGCATCGTCACGGCCATGAAGGCACCGCTCCCCAAGCCCAGGGTGATCACGGCTAGTGGGAGCAGGCAGCAGAGTGAGGACAGAACCGCGCCGAGCCACGCGACCGCTCCCGCACCGATCGCCCCCGGCTTCATGACGTCGGCCTCCTTCCGACCCAGTAGCGGTAGGCGGCCAGCGCGAGGAAGGCCACGAGTACCGACAACAGGATCGCGTCCAGACGACCGGTCCACGCCCCGAGGCCGATCGCCCCCAGAGCGATGACGACCGCGGGGGTGAGACAGGCCAGGCAGCTCACGATGGCCCCGACGATCCCGAGAGCGAACCAACGGTCGCGCCACATAGGCTCCTCCTACGCCTCCTCCGCGGCGAACGCTCCGTACTCGAATGTGAGGCGGTAGCCTCGTCCGCAGCACTCGATGACATCGCCGGCCTCGGTGTCCTCCGGCAGCGTCAGCACCTCGTCACACTTCGGACAGCTGACCCGGTAGGCGAGCGTGGCCGTCCAGCGCCGCGCTCGTTGCTTCAACCGCAGGGCATGGCCAGCGCAGTTCGGACACTCCACCAGGTCGCCGGGTTTCGCCCCCGCGGGCACCACGACCGCTTCACCGCAATCCGGACAGCGGATCTGCATCTTGGTCAGATCCCCAGCAGCCGCTTGAGGCGTCCCCGGTCGAAGCCCACGACCACCTCGTCATCCACGGTGATCACGGGCACGGCCAGGCGACCCGTCCTGACGACGAGCTCCTCGCGCGCTCCGGCGTCCTCCGCGACGTTGCGGGCCGTGAAGGCGATGCCGTGAGACGAAAGAAACTCTTTCCCCGCGTGGCACGACCGTCAGGTCGAAGACCAGTAGACCGTGACGCGCCGATCGCTCATCGTTGCTCTCCTCCCAGGAGTCCGCCGAAGATCCGCGCGCCGAGCTTGAATGCTTCGGCCACGGTCGTGCCTGCCCCGGGCGCCTCCGGATGCGCTTCCCGCCTTGCCCTCAAGTGCTCTTCCGGCCGGAAGAAGTTGAGCGTCGTTCAGAGCGAGGTGCACACGCGGCGCTCGCCCGGTCCACGCCGGCCGACCCAGACCATGACCTCGTCAGAGCCGCGCGGGCCGACGGCATCGACGGCGAGCTCGAGCGGCTCGCCGCAGTGGTGGCAGCGGGAGCGGACCACGACGCGGGCATTCAGCATCGCCGGGATGCCGAGCGCATCGATCGCGCAGCAGGCGAACCGCTCCCGGCCGTCCTCGAGCCTGACCACGAAGGGCGTCGGCGCCGCGGAGAACGGATACGCGAGCTCCTCGAGAAGGATCACGAACCCGCAGGGCGCCACGAGAGCAACTCCCGCGGACGCTCGACCATTTCTCGCCTCGCGCTTAGTTTAGATGGAGAAGCAGGCCGCGCTGCTAGCTGCCGCTGCCACGCAAGCGACCTATCCCGCGAGCGCTCTTGCTACCACGGGACCGCATTCGTCAGTCGCTCGAGCACGGCGGGGGCCGGTCTCGACCGACTCGTCCTGCTGCTCGGGCTCACGTCGTGGCCGCTCATCGCCCGTGTCGTCCGCGCGGAGGTGCTGTCCCTCAGGACCCGGCCGTTCGTCGAGGCGGCCCGAGCGCTCGGGGCGAGCGGCCCGCGCATCCTCGCGCGCGAGATCCTGCCGAGCCGGCTGCCGGCGGCGGTGGTGGTGGCGTCGGTGAACGCGGGCAGCGTGATCCTGCTCGAGGCGGCATTGTCGTTCCTCGGGCTCGGCGATCCGGCCGTGGTGAGCTGGGGGCACCTCGCCAACAATGCCCAGCGGTTCCTGCGGGTGGCGTGGGTGCTCTTCCCCGGCGCGGCGATCGCGCTCACCGTGATCGGTCTCAACCTCGCCGGCGACGCGCTGAGCGACGCCTTGAGCCCGCGGGCCGGCTGATCAGGCGTGGCCTCGGCTCACCAGGCGCGCGACTGCCACAGCCCGAGGATGGCGCCGGTCGGGTCCTGGATGATGCTGAACCAGCCGAAGTTCGGCACCTCGGTCTTGTCCTTGAGGATGGTAGCGCCGAGGGATGTGGCCTTCGCCGTGGACGCGGCGACGTCGTCCACGAGGACGTAGGCGAGCCAGTGCGAGGGGGCGCCGGGCATCGGGTTCTTCATGATGCCTCCGCCGGTGCCCTGTCCCACGTTGATCATCGTGTAGTCCATGCCCGGCGCATCCTGCAGTTGCCAGCTGAACAACCCCTGGTAGAAGCTCTTCGCCTTGGCCGGATCCTGCGTCTGTAGCTCCACGTGAACGAAGGGGTTCGCCATGTCGGCTCCTCCTCGACTGATGATTCCAGCAGATCGCGGGGCAGCGCGGGCGGGCTGGCTGCGCTCTGACCCGTCAGCCCCACCGTGAGCGCCAGGTTGGGATTGCTGTCGTCGTCCAGCGCGACGACGCGGCGAGCACGCGCGCCAGCGTGACTGCGATGGTCGTGTTATCCGCGCCTACCCTTGCCCCCGACCGCGATCGTCATGGGTGTCCCACAGTCTGCCCCGGCGTGCTGGGCGGTGCAAGTCGCCCTCCCTGGGCGCTTGCTCGATCGGCCCCGATGACGCATGCTCGTCGCCGTGGACCCCGCCCGCGGGACCGAGCGCCGCCGCGCCCTGGTGCTCTGTACCCACAACTCCGCCCGCAGCCAGATGGCGGAGGGCTTTCTGCGCGCGCTCGGCGGCGCGCGGTTCGAGGTTCAGAGCGCCGGCACCGAGGCCAGCCGGGTGCACCCGCTCGCGATCCGCGTGATGGGCGAGGTCGGGATCGACCTGCGGGAGCATACGTCCAAGACCCTCGATCGCTTTCTGGGCGAGAAGTGGGACTACGTGATCACGGTGTGTGTGCAGACCGAGAAGCGCGGCCGGCGGATCCGCTCGCGACGCCTGCCGCTGGAAGGCGCGCACCACCGGTTCGATGCAATCCTCCAGGGTGAGCAGCCTCCGAACATCGCTGCGCGTGAGCAGGCGCGTGCTGGATGCCATGCGTCGGTTCTCGTCCTCCTCGGCCGGGGCGTCGGGCTTGACTGAATGTAACGCTTGACTAGATCGGTATCAACTGTTACTTTGACGACGGCCTCTATGCGCTCTTGAAGCGGAAGGCGTGAAAGGACCCATGTCTGATCATCGCGTGCTGTTCGTGTGTCTGCACGGAGCGGCGAAGAGCGTGATCGCGGCCACCCATTGCCGGCGCCTGGCCGCCGAGCGCGGGCTGCGCGTGGAGGCCACGTTCGCCGGCACGGAGCCGGATCCCGAGATCGCCCCCCGGGTCGTGAAGGAGCTCCAGGCCGAAGGCATCGACGTCCAGGGTCTGCGGCCGCGGCTGATCACGGCGCAGGACGTCGCCGCCGCCTCTCGCGTCGTCACCTTCGGCTGTGATCTGGGCGCGTTGACGCCGAGGGTGGCCGTGGACCGGTGGGACGACGTTCCCGCGGTCAGCGACGGGTACGAGGCGGCGCGCGCGGCGATCGACGCCCACGTCGAGCGGCTCGTCGACCAGCTCGCTCGTGAGGTCTAGCGACGTGGCAGGCGAGGACGCCCGCGACGCGGCCGCCGACCTCGGCGCCCGAGGGGCCGGCGCGGGCTTCTGGCCGCTCGTGCTGTACTTCCTGAAGCTGGGCACGCTCGGCTTCGGCGGTCCGGTCGCGCTCGCCGGCTTCATGCACCGTGACCTGGTCGAGCAGCGCCGCTGGATCGAGGAGGACGAGTACCAGCTCTCGCTGGCGCTCGCGCAGATCATGCCGGGGCCGCTGGCCGCGCAGCTGGCGATCGCGCTCGGGTACTTCCAGCACGGCGTGCTCGGCGCCACGCTCGTCGGCCTCGCTTTCATCCTGCCGTCGTTCCTGATGGTGGTGGCGATCTCGATCGCCTACCTGGCCTACGGCGGCCTCTGGTGGATGCAGGGCGCCTTTTATGGCATCGGCGCCGCCGTCATCGCGATCATCGCCATCGCGGCCTCCAAGCTGGCCCGGTCCACCAACAAGCGCGACCCGCTCCTGTGGGGGGTGTTCACGGCCCTCGCGCTGGTGACCGTGTGGGCGGAGGCAGAGCTGGCCGAGATCTTCATTCTCGCCGGCGTGGTCGTGTTGCTGGTGCGCGCGTGGTCGGGGTGGCGACAGGCGCTGGCGGCTGCGGTCGGGGCCGGCCTGGTCGGGCTGGCCATCCGGCTCATCGAGACGTCGTTCGTGCAGGTGGGACATGGCGACCGGGGCACGCTGGTCCAGATCCTGCTGTTCTTCACCAAGGCGGGCGCGTTCGTGTTCGGCAGCGGCCTGGCCATCGTGCCCTTTCTGCACCAAGGCGTGGTGCAGCAGTTCGGATGGCTCACCGAGCAGCAGTTCCTGGACGCCGTCGCGGTGGCGATGGTCACGCCCGGCCCGGTGGTCATCACCGTGGCCTTCATCGGCTATCTCGTGGCCGCCCTGTCCGGGGCGGTGCTCGCCGCGATCGGTATCTTCCTTCCCGTGTACCTCTTCACCGTCATTCCGGCGCCCTGGTTCAAGCGAAACCGCGACAATCGTCAGCTGAAGGCGTTCGTTCAGGGCGCCACCGCCGCGGCGACCGGCGCCATCACGGGCGCCGTGATCGTGCTGGCCCAGCGCGCGATCTACGACCTGCCGACCGCGCTGATCGCGCTCATCAGTCTTTGCGTGCTGTGGCGGTTCAAGCTGCCCGAGCCCGTACTGGTCCTGGTCGCTGGCGCTATCGGCGTGCTGCTGTGGCCGGTTCTTCGGAGAGGACTCTCGTGACGCTCGGAAGGGGAACAACGATGACAAAGCAAGCAAGGGGGACGGCATGCTGTGGGTGACGCGCGCAGGCGGGAACGTGGATCGGGTGGCTTGCCCATGGCTGATCAAGCGATTCATCGACAAGGACGCGCAGTTCCTGTACGTCCGGCCCGACAAGGTGCTGGAGACCGCCACGCTCCTCGAGGCGCGATCCTACGACGCCAAAGGCGCCGAGTATACGCATCAGCGCCTCCCCGAGGGCGAAATCTGCTCGTTCGTCTCGCTGATGCGGGCGTTCGGCCTCTGGGGCAAGGATGCCGCCCTCGACATGGTCGGCAAGATCGTCAACCACGCGGACACCTCCCCGGAGACGTCCGCGTACCAGATGCCCGAAGCGGAAGGGCTGGGGGCGATCGCCCGCGGGTTCGCGGCCCTCACCGCTGACGATCATCAAAAGCTCGAGTGGGAGTTCCCGATGTACGACGCGCTGTACGCCCACTGCCAGCGCAAGGCGGCCCGGTAGACCGCGTCGGAAGTTTGTTGCTGAATTGTCGTCAACTGTTGCTGTGAAGGCCGGCGATCGCTCGAGATCCGCCGCCGCGGGGCCGTATTCGGGGCCCAGATCGGGCTCAGGGCGAAGGCGCAAGCGGCCCCGGGGGCGGGCGCCGGCCACGCGGCTGATAGAGCCACCCGAGATCGTTCTGCGCGTTCGGATGGCCGAGCTCCGCCGCCCTTCGATACCAGATCGCGGCATTGACGTAGTCCGGCGGCTTGCTCCGGTAACAGGCGAGACCCTGCTGATAGTGATTTTCGCCGGGCCGAGCGGAGGATTGTGCGACGGCAACTGCCGGTGCCACGAGCCACACCCCGATCGCCAGCCAGACGCCAAGACATGTTCGCGGCGGCCTCATGGTCGTCCACGTCCATCTGACGGTCGATTGGCGGCAACCGCCTTCGCAGAGACGCCCCGGTTGGACCATCTCCTCAACCGTCACGGCTAGATCACACCAGCCTCACGCAAGGCGTTCCGCTCGTCGGCATCGACCCCCACGAGCTCCTCCAGCACCTCGTCGGTGTGCTGGCCGAGTCGCGGTGGCGGCAACCGGTAGGTCACTGTCGTGGCCGAGAGCTTGAGCGGACTGCTGATGAGGGGCACCGCGCCGTCCTGCGCCCCCGGGTACGCCATCGAGATCTTCATCCCTCGGTGGTCGATCTGCGGATCGGCGAACACCTGGTCGACCGTGTTCACCGGCCCGCAGGGGACACCGGCGCGCTCCAGGCCCTCGATCCAGTACTGGGTGGTCTCCCGGCGCGACACGTCGGCGATGATCGCGACCAGCTGATCCCGATTCCGGACGCGGGCGGCATTGGTGGCGAACCGGGAGTCGTCGGCGAGCGCGGGGATCCCGGCAAACGCGCAGTAGCGCCGGAACTGGTGATCATTGCCGGCGGCGAGGATGAAGTAGCCGTCCTTGGACGGGAAGACCTGGTAGGGGGCCGTGTTCGGATGCGCGGTACCGAGGCGGCGCGGCACCTCGCCGGACAGCAGATAGTTGAGGCCCACGTTGTAGAGCCACGCCACCCCGACGTCCAGCAGCCCGAGATCGACCTGCTGTCCCACCCCGTGCGCGTCGCGGTGGCGCAGGGCGCTGAGGACTCCGACCGCAGCATACAGGCCGGTGATCACGTCGTTGACGGCCACTCCCACCTTCACCGGCGGGCGATCCGGATCACCGGTGACGCTCATGATGCCGCCGGCGCCCTGCACCAGCATGTCGTACCCCGGGCGCGGGGCGTAGGGCCCGGTCTGGCCGAAGCCGGTGATCGAGCAGTACACGAGCCGGGGGAACTCCTCCCGGAGCTGCTCGTAGCCGAGGCCGTATTCCTTCAGGCCGCCGACCTTGAAGTTCTCGACGAGCGCATCGCACCGGGTCAACAGGCGGCGAACCAGCGCGGCCCCCTCCGCCTTCGCGATGTCGATCGTGACCGACCGTTTGTTGCGGTTGGTGCTCAGGAAATATCCGCTCTCCGTCGTCTCCTGCCCCGTCTCGTCCTTGACAAAGGGCGGTCCCCACGTGCGCGTCTCGTCCCCCACTCGTGGACGCTCCACCTTGATGATGTCCGCGCCCAGATCACCGAGCAGCTGGGTACAGGAGGGACCGGCGAGGACGCGGCTCAGGTCGAGAATACGGACGCCGTGCAACGGGCCAGGCATCGATAGGTTCCTCTCGCGGCGGCGGGCTCAGAGACCCAGGAGCCGCTGGGCATTGGTCAGGAGCACCTTCTGCCGGACCTCCGCCTTGAAGTCGACGGCCTCGAAGTCACGGAGCCAGCGCTCCGGCGCGAAGAACGGATAGTCCGAGCCGAACAGCGCCCTGTCTTGCAGGACCGAGTTGGTGAAACGGGCGAGGCTCGGCGGGAAGTGTCGCGGTGACCACCCCGAGAGATCGAAGTAGACGTTGCTCTTGTGCAGCGCGATGGCCAGCATCTCCTCCTGCCAGGGCCACGCCGGGTGAGCCGCGATGATCGTGAAGGCCGGGAAGTCGGCGGCGACCTCGTCGAGCAAGAGCGGCTGGCCGTACTTGAGGTAAAACCCGTCGCCGCCCCGCACGCCCGCCCCGAGAGCAGTCGTCCCGACGTGGAACACCGCCGGAATCCCGAGCTCGACGCACTTCTCCCAGAGCGGATAGAACCGGCGATCGTTCGGCAGAAACCGCTCCGCGATCGGCTGAAACTTCACGCCCCGCAGACCCAGCTCGCGCACCGCCCGCTCGAGCTCGTGGACCGCCAGCTGTCCCTTCCACGGGTCCACGCTGGCGAACCCCAGGAAGATATCCGGGTACGCGCGCACGAGGCCGGCCACATAGTCGTTCGACACCCTCGGCCGACCCGTCGCGGTCTCCGCATCCCAGGCGAAGACGACCGCCATGACGTCAAGGGTCCGATAGTGCGCCGCCATCTCGTCCGCGGTCACCGGCCGGACCTCGGACTTCAGATAGTCGAACGCGTGGTGGTGAAACTCGCCGCCGGCATCGATGACGTATTCCCGGGTGCCTGGATGGACGTGCATGTCGATGGCCCTAGGCACGATCCATCTCCTCGGAGCGCTCTGCGATGCCGGCGCTGGGATTTGCCAACCAGAAGACGGTAGGGCTGGTCGCGCGACCTGTCAAGTCCGGTCCGGCGGCCTCCACCATACTTGGCCGGCTGAGCTACAGTCGTCGACGCGGTCTGACGCGGAGCTGGCCTCGCGGAAGCGCTTGCAGCGCCCGTGCACGCCCCGGAACTTCAAGCGCACGAGGTCAACGCCGCCAGACCCCACGGCGCCGGCACCTCAGGCGCGTGGACGTGGGCGGCGTTGATGCGCCGCGTGTTCGATCACCCTATCAACTGCAACTCACGCCGGGGAGGTGCCCGGGCCCGTCCGGGTCACGCATCCCTTCCATCCGCTGTTCGGGCAGACGCTCGACGTCGTCGTGCACCGGCACAACTGGGGTGAGGACCGCGTCTACTATCGTGATGGCCGTGGGCTCCTGACCTCGCTGCCGGCCGGCTGGACGAGCCTGGCCCCCGAGGACGGGTTCGTCGCCGTGGCGGCGGGCCGGTCGCGGTTTCGGGTCCAGGACTTGGTGGATCTGGCCGCCTTGGTCTTGCGGCTCCGGTCATGACGGCCGCGCCAGCAGGCGTCTGGAGCTGTAAAGGCAATTTCGCCGAATGTGTAAGCGTGATTATGCCGAATCTGATGGGCAGTGGCTCGCCGCCTGTCGTCTTGATGGAGCAGAGTCCCCTCGACAGCTGCGGGTCTCCGCGGCAGTATTCTCTTGACAGCGCGCTCCATAGCGGCATAAATAGTATTACAGATGTAGCAGGCCGACCTGGAGAGGTGCATGGCCAAGACCAAGCCCCCGGACCCCAAGCCCGACGCGCTCCGACGCCACGGCAGCCTCAACCCGCACCCGGGGCGTGTCCAGGACCCGCTCTTCGCCACCATCGACTTCTTCGACGCCCGCGATGTGGTCCAGGTCAAGTACGAGATGGTGCGGCGCGTGCGCGTCGACGGGCATCCGGTCAGTCGCAGCGCGGCGGCGTTCGGCGTGTCCCGTCCCACCCTGTATCAGGCCCAAGCCGCCTTGGCGCGCGGCGGACTGGCCGCGCTGGTGCCGAGGAAGCCCGGCCCGCGGCGGTCGCACAAGCTCAGTCCCGAGGTGGTGGACTTCCTACACCACGCGCAGGCCGAGGAGCCGTCCCTGCGCGCCCCGGAGCTGGCGCGGCGCGTCCGGGCGCGGTTCGGCCGCACGGTCCATCCCCGCAGCATCGAGCGGGCCTTGGCGCGCCGGGAAAAAAAACGGCCGTGATCGCCGTGATCGCCGCGCCCATCGGCCGCGATCCGTTCGGGGCCGCCTACGAGGGGCTTCGCCGGAGCGTGCTCGGGGACGCGCCCTTCGGCGGCCACGTCGGCCTGGTCCTGCTGCGACGAGAAGGGCTGACCGCCTGGATGGCCGCGGCGGCGCCCGGCACTGCCGCGGTCGAGCCACCGGGGCATCCGGAACAGGGTGCGGCGGCGTCCGGCGTGTCGGACGCGATCCACGCCGCGGTGGTGCGCGTGCTGGCCAGCATGGCCCTCAGCGGCCTCAAGGAGAAGAGCGCATGAGTACCGACGCCTCTCAGAAAGTCACCGCCAGTCACCTCAAGCGGGACGCGTACCTGTACGTCCGTCAGTCGACGGTGCGGCAGGTCTTCGAGAACACCGAGAGCACGCAGCGCCAGTACGGCCTCCGGCAGCGGGCCATCGCATTGGGCTGGCCCACGGACCGCGTGATCGTCATCGACGCCGACCTCGGCCAGTCGGGAGCTTCCACCGTCGATCGCGCCGGCTTCCAGCAGCTCGTCGCCGATGTCGGGCTGGGCCGCGCGGGCATCGTGCTCGGGCTGGAGGTGTCGCGCCTGGCCCGCAACTCGACCGACTGGCACCGCCTGCTGGAGATTTGCGCGCTCACCGACACCCTCATTCTCGACTCATGTGGAGTCGTCAGTCATGTGGAGTCGACGGGCTCTGGACGCGCGGGGCGCGCGGATTCGAGCGCGCGACTCCACATAACTGATCGCGGGTCACAGCGCTTCCAGCCACTCGAG
>Ga0187892_10002687_pt1 | contig 34595 bp, 31 predicted proteins | sample MA1701073metaG_FD_139345 | JGI IMG/M metagenome (GOLD analysis project Ga0187892, IMG submission 139345) | Bio-ooze microbial communities from a basaltic lava cave in the Kipuka Kanohina Cave System on the Island of Hawaii, USA - MA170107-3 metaG ... | reverse complement strand
GATCCCGGCTCTAGTAGTTGTAGCCGTCGACCTGCTCGTACTTCTTGAACGCGTCGTTCATCTGGCCGGCGATGTACGACGTGTGCTCGACGCGCTGGAGCGCGGGCTCGCGCGACCAGAACGGGTCGTCGAACGCCCAGTTGTTGTCGGCGAGCACGGCGCCGGATTGGGCCGCGAGCACGGCGGCGGCAACGATCAGGATGCGCTTCATTTGTGACTCTCCTTTCACGGTTGAGGTTGACATCGCAGACGTGGGTTCTCACAAGCCTCCGTCTGCGCGTCTTTACGGGCGCGGCTGGGCCGCGGATGCCGCGGCGCGCGCGAAACGTGAAAGAGTTGACACTCCGGCGGCGGGCCGCCGCCCGCGCTGACCGGTCGCCGGAGACCGTGCGCGTCGGGCGGCTGCGTCCGAAGTGCCATACGAACCTCCTCCAGCTTCGCGGGGCGAGTGCGCCCCGGCACCCGGAGGAAGTCTTGGCCCGCGGCGTCCGCCGGTGAATACGCAGCCCTACGTACCGGGAGCGCGGTCCTTGTCGTCCTGCGCCTTGCTCAGCGCGCGGGCGCGCTGCCAGTCCTCGGTCGTCCAGCCGCGCAGGTCGTAGAAGCTTCCGGTGCCGGCGAGGTAGCCGGCGCCGTCGAGCGCGATCGTCTGGCCGGTGAGCCACTCGCAGCCGTCGGCCATGAGGAAGGCGGCGAGGTTCTGGAGCTCGTCCATCCGGCCGATGCGGCCGGTCGGGTTCTTGGCGGCGGCGCGCTCCTCGACGGTCTGGCCGGGGTTGAGCCGGGCGCCGGTGCTCGCCACGGGAAACGGCCCGGGCGCGATCGCATTGAGGCGAATGCCGTAGCGCGCCCACTCGACCGCGAGCGACTGCGTCATCACGTGCAGGCCGGCCTTGGACATGGCGGAGGGCACGACGTACGGCGAGCCCGTCCAGATCCAGGTGACCAGGATCGAGACGATGCTGCCTTTGTGGCCGCCCGCGATCCAGCGCTTGCCGACGGCGTGGGTGACGTAGAACGTGCCGTGCAGGACGATGTTCGCGATCGCGTCGAACCCGCCGTGCGAGAGGTCCTCGGTGCGGCTGATGAAATTGCCGGCGGCGTTGTTGACGAGCCCGTCGAGCGGCCCGCCGTCGTCCCAGATCGATTGCGCCATCCCGTCCACCGCTGCGGCGTCGCGGATGTCGACCGCGTGCGTCTTCACCGCGCCGCCGTGCCGCGCGGTCAGCGCGGCGGCAGCCTCGTCGAGCACCGGCTTGCGGCGCCCGCAGAGGTAGAGGCTCGCGCCGAGCTCGAGGTACTTGTCCGCGATCTCGCGCCCGAGGCCGGTGCCGCCGCCGGTGACGAGGATGCGCTTGCCTTTCAGCAGCTCAGGCCGGAACATGTCGAGCCTCGCGGTGGCGGAAGGGACGCCGAGATTCTAGCCCGCGAGAAACCGCCGACGAGGAGCCCATGCCCCTGCCACCCCCTGCACAGCCCGGGATCCCGCTCGCCGACGTCGACACGCCGGCGCTGCTGCTCGATCTGGACGCCTTCGAGCGGAACCTCGCGGCGATGACCGAGGCGGCGCGCGGCCTGCGGCTGCGCCCGCACGCGAAATGCCACAAGTGCCCGGAGGTCGCCAAGCGGCAGATCGCCGCCGGCGCGGTCGGCGTCTGCTGCCAGAAGGTGAGCGAGGCCGAGGCGATGGTCGACGGCGGCATCGCCGACGTGCTCGTCTCGAACGAGGTGGTCGGGCGCGCGAAGCTCGCGCGGCTCGCCGAGCTCGCGAAGCGCGCGCACGTGAGCGTGTGCGTCGACGATGCGGCGAACGCCGGCGAGGTGGACGACGCGGCGCGCGCCGCCGGGGTGCGCCTCGACGTCCTGATCGAAGTGGACGTCGGCGCGCACCGGTGCGGGGTCGAGCCGGGCGAGCCCGCGCTGCGCCTCGCGCGCGTCGTGAACGAGTTCGGCAACCTGCGGTTCGCCGGGATGCACGCCTATCAGGGGGCGGCCCAGCATCTGCGCTCGATCGCGGAGCGCCGGGCGGCGATCGCGGAGGCGGTCGACAAGGCGCGGCGCACGCGCGATCTCATCGAGGACGAGGGCCTCGACTGCGAGGTCGTGACCGGCGCCGGGACGGGCACGTTCCTCTTCGAGCTGGGAAGCGGCGTCTACAACGAGCTGCAGCCGGGCTCGTACGTGTTCATGGATGCCGACTACGGGCGCAACCAGTGGGACGGCTTCCCGCGCTTCGAGCAGAGCCTGTTCATCTGGACGACGGTGATGAGCAAGCCCGCTTCCGGGCGCGCCGTGGTCGACGCGGGTCTCAAGGCGCACAGCGTGGACTCCGGGATGCCGCTCGTCGTCGGCTTCCCGGGCGTCGAATACGCGAAGGCCTCCGACGAGCACGGCGTGCTGAAGGTCGCGCCGGGAGCGAAAGCCCCGGCGCTCGGGGAGAAGCTCCGGCTCGTCCCCGGCCACTGCGACCCGACGGTGAACCTCTACGACTGGCTGGTGTGCGTGCGCGGCGACCGCGTCGAGGCGCTCTGGCCGATCAGCGCGCGGGGGGCGTTCTACTAGGCCGGCACCGGCCGCGGCACGGCCCGCTCGCCGGGGAACGCGAGCGCGAAGACGAAGACCAGGGCGGAGAGCGCGGCGAGGAACGCGTAGAGCGGCTGGAAGTCGCCGTAGGCGCTGTAGACCCACGCGACCAGCGGCACCGCGGTCGCGCTGCCGGCGAACGACATCACGTAGCGCAGCGCATAGGCCCGCGCCCGCCACTCCTCGGCGGTGTAGCGCGCGATCATCGCGTCGTTGATCGGGATCTGGCCGAAGACGAAGAACATCATCCCGATCGCGACCGCGAGCATCGCGTAGCCCGCGAGCGAGCCGGCGGCGAAGAGGAGCGGCACCTGCGCCGCCACGACGGCGACGAACACTGCCTTGATCGGCCGCCGGTCGATCCACCAGCCGACCACGAGCTGTGCCATGGCGGCGATCAGATAGGTCACGCAGACGAGCACGCCGATGCCGAAGTTGGTGTCGGTGAGCGCGCTCAGCCGCTCGTCGAACACCTTCGGCATCGACACCGTGGTGGCGTTGAAGATTACTCCGCCGCACGCGGTGGCGACGGCGACGCTCACGAATACGCGCGCGAGCAGCGCGCGCGGCAGGCGCGCCTCGGCTTTCTTGATCGCGCCCTTGCCGAGCGCGACGCCGTGGCTCGCCCAAACGAAGCCGAAGCCGGCCGCGATGCAGAGCAGCCCGGGGACGAAGAAGGCGAAGCGCCAGCCCGCGAGATCGGCGAGCGCCCCGGTGAGGAGCGCGGCGAACGCGAGCCCGGCGTTGCCGTAGACGCCGTTGATGCCGAGCGTGCGGCCGAGCCGCGGCTGATTCGAGACGAGCATCGCGATCCCGACCGGATGGTAGATCGCGGCGAAGACGCCGATCGCGGTGAGGCCGATGGCGAGCTCGACGGCGGTCCGCGCGAAACCGGTGGCGATCGTCGCCGCGCCGATGCCGAAGAAGAAGACCTTCATCATCCCCCGGCGGCTCCAGTGGTCGGCGAGCCAGCCGGCGGGGATCGAGCACGCGCCGAACGCGATGAAGCCGCCGAGCGCGAGCGGCAGCAGCTCCGAATAGGGCCGCTCCCAGGCCGTCCCGAGCGCGAGCACCGCGGTCGGGAAGATCAGCATGGCGAGGTGGTCGAAGAAGTGGCCGACGTTCAGGAAAAGATCGAGGCGCGCGCGGTTTTCCATGGCGCGCATGGTACCGCGTGGCGCCCCGCGCCGCGAAAAGGCGCCCCCCGGCGAAAAGCCGGGGCGGCGCTGGAGACGGCCCCGCCTGACGCAGGGTGACGCGCTGCGTGCGCGTCGAGGGCTGGATCCCCGCTCTCGCGGGGATGACGACACTGAATGGATCCCCGCTTTCGCGGGGATGACGACACTAACGTATCGTCACTTGATGCTCGCGATCAACGCGGCGAACTCGCTGCGGTCGAGCCGGCCGTCCTTGTTGGCGTCGAACCGCGCGAACCGCTGCGCGACCGTGGGCTGGCCGGACACGTCGGCGGGCGTCAGGTAGCCCTTGTTGTTCCGGTCGAGCTGCTGGAACTGCGTGTCCGCATCGGCGCGCGTCGCATCCTGGGCGAACGCAGGCGCGCCGGCGAGACCGAGCGCGACGATCGACGCGGCGAGGAACTTTGGGGTCAGCATGGATCACTCCTTTCGCTTGAAGTAGGAACGTGCCGGGCGATGCCGACGCGCTCGCTCCTCGCACGGATCGTGCCGGCGAGCGATTTGTGCCGGCGCATCAACGCGTTGCGGCCGAACTGGCGAGCGGCGCAGCAGCGGCGTGGGGCGCGCGGCGTCGCCCTCGGCCGACGCGAACGCGCGCCGCGCGCGAAACCGGTGGGATTTCAGCGAGCTGGGATGTCTGCGGCCGGCGACAGCGCCGCCGCGTCGAGCGCTTGCCGGAGGTGGGCGATCGACGTGTTCCCGCCGCTCAGCACGAGCCCGACCTGCTTGCCGCGCAGCGTCTCGCGCAGGCGATACGCGCCGGCGAGCACCGCGCCCGCCGCCGACTCCGCGAGGGTGTGGCAGCACTCGATCCACCACGCCATCCCGCGGCGGATCTCGTCGTCGCCGACCAGGTGGAACTCGTCGAGGTGCTCGCGCAGCATCGCGAGCGTCCACTGCGCCGCGCGCCCGGTCGCGAGGCCCTCCGCGAACGTCTCGTTCGGGCGGGTCTCGATGCGGCCGCTGCGCCACGCGTCGTGCACCGCCGGGGAGGCCGCCGCCTGCACGGCGATGATCCGGATGCGCGGATTGATGGTCTTCGCGGCGAGGCACGTGCCCGCGGCGCCGCTGCCGAGGCCCACCGGAACGACGATGGCCTCGAGCCCCGGCGCGTCCTCGAGCATCTCGAGCGCATAGGTGCCGACGCCGGCGATCAGGTGCCGCTCGTTGGCCGAATGCACGTAGCGCAGCCCTGCGCGCTCCGCCATCGCTTCGGCGTTGGCGACCGCGTCCTCGAACTTCGCGCCGGCCTCGGCGATCTCGGCGCCGAAGCCGCGGATCGCGGCGAGCTTGCCGGGATTCGCGCCCGCGGGCACGCAGATCACCGCGCGCACCCCGAACGCGCGCGCGCTCCACGCGATCGACTGCCCGTGGTTGCCGGTGCTCGCGGTGACGACCCCGCGCCGCCGCTCCTCGGGGGCGAGGCTCGCGACGAGATTCACCCCGCCGCGCACCTTGAAGACGCCGACCGGCTGATGGTTCTCGTGCTTGACGTGCGCCGCGAAACCGAGCAGCGCGTCGAGCGCCGGGTAGCGATGCAGCGGCGTGCGCGCGAGATGCGGCGCGATCCGCCCGCGGGCTGCGAGGACGTCGGCGAAGGCGGGGAGCTGCATGGTTCCGTCGTCCGTTCGCGGCGCACTGGATCCCCGCGTGCGCGAGGAGACGAGCCTTCGGCTCGCCGCTACGCGCTCGCCAGCTTCTCGACGATCTTGCGCTCGTAGTAGGCGTTGCGCGACAGGCACCGCGCCCGCCGGGCGCCGAGGCGGGTGCGGAGCACCGCGAGCCGCGCGAGCGCGCGCTTGCGCTCGGCGGCGTCCGCGAGGTCCGCCAGCGCCGCCTCGAGGTCGGCGATCTCGCGGCGCTCGATCACCTCGGGGGGGACGAAGCCGGCGTTCTTCAGGATGCGATGGGCGATCCGCACTTCGGGCGGGACGAGCAGGTCGTCGTCGAGATCGAGCGGCTTGCCGGCGCCGGGCAGATCGTCGAAATCGCCGCGGCGCATCGCCTCCTGGATGCGCTCCTCCGCCACGGCTTGGACCGCGAGAGTGGAAAAGAACCGGCTCATGCGTGCGAGCCCAAGCATAGCAGCCCGGCGGGCGGCGCGGAGACCGCGTGCCCACCAGTGCAGCTCCGACCGCGGCTGGCGACCCTCAGCGGCCCGCGGACCGGCCGTTTGTCCATGCGCTTGGCTGACGAGGTTGGAACGGCACTAGCCTTCGCCGGCGCTTCGGACCAAAATGGAACCCACGGCCGGCGCGCACGGTCCGCCGGCGGAGGTGCGTCCCATGAAGCTCCGCGAGCTCGCGCTCGTCATCCTGGCGTCCTGCCTTGCCTGGGCGTGGCCGGTCGCCGCACAGCAGCCGAAGGGCCAGCCCGAGACGCAGGCGGAGCGCGCCGCCGAGGCCGAGCGGCGCATCGAGGAGACGCTCGGGGCCGTCGTGCGGGTGAGGATGCGCGCGCTCGCCGACGCCCGCTCCAACGTGACGCTCGGGCGCTCGCGCGAGGGCAGCGGGATTGTCATCGAGACCGGGTACGTACTGACCATCGGCTACCTCGTGATCGAGCCCGACTCGATCGAGGTCACGACCGGCGCCAACCGGACGCTGCCCGCGACGCTCGCCGGCTACGACCACGCGAGCGGCTTCGGGCTGCTCAAGGTGGAGGGCGACCTCGGGGTGAAGCCGCTCGTGCTGGGAGAGTCGCACGCGCTCGCCGTGCGCGAGCCGGTGATCATCATCCCCGCCGGCGGGCGCGAGACCGCGAGCCTCGCCTACGTGATGTCCAAGCGGGAGTTCACCGGGAGCTGGGAGTACCTCCTCGAGAGCGCGATCTTCACCGCACCGCCGAGCTACAGCTGGGCGGGCGCGGCGCTCGTCAACCGCGAGCTCAAGCTCGTCGGCGTCGGCTCGCTCCTCGTGCGCGACACCGCCGAGCCGGGGACGCCGATGCCGGGCAACATGTTCGTCCCGATCGACCTCCTGAAGCCGATCTTCGACGAGCTTAAGCTGCAGGGACGGCGCAACGCGACGCCGCGGCCGTGGCTCGGGCTGAGCACGGAAGTGGTGCAGGGACGCCTCTTCGTGACGCGCGTATCTCCCGAGGGCCCCGCCGACAAGGCCGGCCTGAAGCAGGGCGACATCGTCGTCGGCGTCGGCGACGTGGCGGTCAAGACCCACGCCCAGCTGTATCGCAAGCTGTGGTCGCTCGGCGCCGCCGGGGTCGAGGTGCCGATCCGGGTGCTGCAGGACGGCGACGTTCGCGAGGTACGGGTGAAGTCGATCGACCGGACCGAGTACTTCCGGCGCAAGGCGGCGTACTGATTGCAGACCGACGCTGAAAGGACGAACGATGAGGAAGCTGCGCGTCGCCACGCCGCCACTCGGTGACGCCCGCGGGCTCGCGGAGGCGCGGGCCGCGCGCCGGAAGCTGCTCGCCGCTTCGCTCGCCGGCGCCGCGCTCGCGGGCCTGCCGTGGCGAGCGGGCGCGCAGGCGCGCGCCGTCACGCCGTCGCAGACGGCGGGGCCGTTCTATCCGCGCGAGTTTCCCGCCGACGGCGACAACGACCTCGTCGCCGTGAGCGGGCGGAGCGGGTCCGCGCAGGGCGAGCTGCTCCTCCTCGGCGGCGCGGTGATCGACCAGTCGGGCCGCCCGCTCGGCGGCGCGCGCGTCGAGATCTGGCAGTGCAACGCGTTCGGCCGCTACCATCATCCGGGCGACCGCTCGAGCGCGCCGCTCGACCCGAATTTCCAGGGCTGGGGCCAGTTCGTCACCGCGAGCGATGGGGCGTACCGCTTCCGCACGATCAAGCCGGTGCCGTACCCCGGGCGCACGCCGCACATCCACTTCCGGGTCTCGGGTCGCGGAATCCCCGAGCTCGTCACGCAGATGTACGTCGAGGGGGAACCGGGCAACGCGCGCGACGGGCTCTACGGCTGGCTCGAGCCGGCGGCGCGCGCCGCCGTGACGGTCCGCCTCGACAAGGCGCCCGACGGCAAGGCGCTCGCCGGGCGCTTCGACATCGTGCTGCGCACTTGAAGCGCCGGCGGCGGTGAGCGAGGGGTTCGGCGGCACGACCGCGGTCCAGGAGCGGCACCAGTTCGACGTCGCGCGGCTCGAGGCGTTCCTCGCCGAGCGGATTGCGGGCTTCGCCGGGCCGCTCGCCGTCGAGCAGTTCCGCGGCGGGCAGTCGAACCCGACGTTCCTGCTCGCGACGCCGCGCGCGCGCTACGTCATGCGCTCGAAGCCCGCGCCGGCGGCGAAGCTCCTCCCTTCGGCGCACGCGGTCGATCGCGAACATCGCGTCATCACGGCGCTCGCCCGCGCCGGCGTGCCCGTGCCGCGCACCTTCTGCCTGTGCGAGGACGAAGCCGTGATCGGGCGCGCGTTCTACGTCATGGAGCACGTCGACGGCCGGGTGCTCTGGGAGCAGTCGCTCCCGGGGCTGACGCCGGAGGCGCGCGCCGCGATCTACGACGAAATGAACCGCGTGATCGCCCGGCTCCACTGCGTGGACTATCGGGACGCGGGGCTCGCGGACTTCGGCCGGCCCGGGAGCTACCTCGCGCGCCAGATCGACCGCTGGACGAAGCAGTACCGCGCCTCGGAGACCGAGCGCGTGCCCGAGATGGACCGGCTGATCGAGTGGCTGCCCGGCGCGATTCCGCCGGGCGACGAGACCGCGGTCGTGCACGGCGACTACCGGCTCGACAACCTGATCTTCCATCCCACCGCGCCGCGCATCCTCGCGGTCCTCGACTGGGAGCTGTCCACGCTCGGCCATCCGCTCGCGGATTTCTCGTATCACTGCATGAGCTGGCACATCCCGCCCGAGCGGTTCCGCGGCATCGCCGGCCTCGATCTCGCGCGGCTCGGGATTCCCGGCGAGGCGGAGTACATCGCGGCGTACTGCCGGCGCACCGGGCGGGCGCGGATCGAGCACTGGGACTTCTATCTCGCATACAACATGTTCCGGCTCGCGGCGATCCTCCAGGGGATCATGAAGCGCGCGCTCGACGGCACCGCCGCGAGCGAGCAGGCGCTCGATGCGGGCAAGCGCGCGCGGCCCATGGCCGAGCTCGGCTGGAAGTACGCCAGGCGGGCGGGCGCCGGACGCTGACCGCCGGCGAAGTGCGCAATTTCCCGCGGGCGAGCGCCGATCGGGCGCCTCCGGCGTGGCTCCGTGCGTCAGAATCGGCCGATCGGCAATCCAATGCTCGGCGTGCGCGCTTTTCGTGCCATCCTCCTCGCGCTCCTCGCCGCCCTCGCGCTCGGCGCCTGCGGCGAGCTGTGCCGGAACGAGATCGTCCAGACCCTGCGGTCTCCGGACGGCCGCTACGACGCGGTCGTATTCACGCGCTCCTGCGCGATGACGAGCGGCTATACCACCCATCTCTCCGTGCTGGCGGCGGACGCCGTCCTGCCGGACGTGGAGGGGAACGCGCTGGTCGCGCGCGGCGGTCCGCGGATCGTCGTGCGCTGGGAGACCCGGCGCAGGCTGCGGGTGACGGGGCTCGGGGACGTCGGCACGAAGCTCAAGCTCACGCGCATCGGCGACGTCGAAGTGCGCTACGCCGAGCAGTAGCGACGCCGCAGAGAGAGGAGCCGGAGATCGCGATGTCGAGAACCCTGCTGTTCCTGGCGAGCGCCGCGCTGCTGGCGAGTCCGGCGACCGCCGATGTCCGGGAGGTCGGCTCGCGCCTGGAGTTCTTCTCGCCGCACGCGTCGTGGGCGGTGGCGATCCCCAGGGACGATTGGGCCATCGTGCAGCGGAAGTCGCGCCGCGACGGCACCGGGTTCTACTATCTCGTCGCGAGCCGGAGCCACTCGCTGCAGTTCTCGATCTATCTCGACCGGACGGCGCAGTGCGCGTCGGGCGCGGCCTGCCGGGCGCTCTTCTGGAGCAACCCCGGGCCGATGTTCCGGGACGCGCAGGACGTGCGTCAGTACGAGCGCAACGGCTTCCACGTGCTCCAGTTCTACCTCGACGGCGTCGGCGGGATCCCGATCATGCAGACGAACCTCTCCGCGCACACTTATCGGGACGGCTACTGGATCGACATCCGCATCACCAAGGTCGGCGAGCAGGTGCCGGATCCCGCGCCGATGATCGAGTTTCTCGACTCGATCTCGGTCCAGTGACGGGGCGCGGCAGCTGCTCGAGGAAGCCCCGCCGCTCGCGCCCGAGCCCCGGACGACCGGGACGGGGTCGAGCCGTCGGTAGCTTCGGACGCCGGCGCTCGCGCCGGGGAGGCGCATTCCGCCCCGACGGCGGCACCCGCGCCCGTGACTTAGTTCCGGTCCCGGGGCTTTCCCCGCTCCCGCCTCAGGTATTCCCGGATTCCGCGGTCCCCGCCCGCCCGATAGGGTGCGGTGCTCGGGCAAGGTGGTCGATTCGGCGGCGCCTCGTCGGCTGGCGTGCCGGCGAGCGCGGCGCTTCCTGACTGCTGGAGGAGGGACGATGGGCAGCGTCAAGACCCAGATGCTTCCACGCACGGAGCTGGGCGTGTTCGCGGCCGGAACCGAAGACTCCGCGGCGCGCGAGCGCCTGCTCGAGCAGGTGCTCGAGCAGTCGGGCGAGGCCGTCATCGTCAAGGATCTCGACGGCGTCGTCACGTTCTGGAATCGCGAGGCGACGTCGCTGTACGGATTCTCCGCCGTGGAGGCGATCGGCCGTCCCCTGCGCGCGCTGCACGCCGCCGACCTCTCCGAGGCCGACTACGCTCGCATCCTCGCCCGCATCCGCGCCGGAAAGGCGACCGCGTCCACCGTCGAGCGGCGCAAGAAGAGCGGCGAGCTGTTCCGGGTCGCCATCAAGACGACGCCGCTGATCGACGCGCGCGGCAAGATCATCGGCGAGATCACGGTCGCCCGCGACGTGACCGAGTTGCACCGCACCGAGGAGGCGCTGCGCAGCTCGCAGGCGACGCTCGAGGCGAAGCTGGCGACCATCCGCGATGCCAATCGCAAGCTGGAAGCGACCGTGCGGCAGCTCGAGACGTTTCAGCGCGACGCCGAGACGCTATCGCGGATGGCCGAGCTGCTGCAGGCTTGCGCCGCGCGCGGCGAGGCGTATGCGGTCATTAGCGAGACCGTCGGCGAGCTGTTCCCGGGGGTGCGGGGGACGTTCTACATCTACCGGGAGTCGCGCGACGTGCTGGAGCACGCCGCCTCATGGTGCGGGGAGCAGGTGCCCGAGGCGGTGCTCCCGCCGGAGGACTGCTGGGCACTGCGTCTGGGCCGCCCCCATTTCGTCCACCGCGAGGGCGGCGTTCGCTGCCGCCACGCGCCGGCGGCCGGGCACGCCTACGTCTGCATGCCGGTGCAAGGCCAGGGCCAGGTGCTCGGACTGCTGCATCTCGCCCTGGACGTCGGTGGCCGGGCGAATCCCGCGACGGCCGAGACCGAGCGGCGCCTGCGCGCGCTGACGGACAGCATCGGGCCGGCGCTCGCCAATCTCAAGCTCCGCGATGCGCTGCGCGTGCTCGCGCTGCGCGATGCCCTCACCGGGCTTTACAACCGGCGCTACATGGAGGACGCGCTGCAGCGCGAGCTGCATCGCGCCGAGCGGACCGGCAAGCCGGTCGCGCTGATCATGATCGACGTCGATCACTTCAAGCGCTTCAACGACACTTTCGGCCATGACGCCGGCGATTTCGTGTTGAGCGTCATGGCGCGAACCATCACCGAGAACATCCGGCCGTCGGACATCGCCTGCCGCTATGGCGGCGAGGAGCTGGCGGTGGTGCTCGCCGAGGCGCCCCTCGAATGCGCGGTTGAGCGTGCGGAGCGACTGCGCGTGGCGATCCGGGAAACCAGCCTGACCCATCGCGGTCAATTGCTTCCCAGCCCGACCGCCTCGTTCGGCGTCGCGGCCTATCCCGCGCACGGCGGCAACGTCGCGGATCTCGCCAAGTCGGCCGACCGGGCACTGTACCGCGCGAAGCAGGCTGGCAGAGACAGGGTGTGCGCGGTCGAGGGCGCGGTTGGAGTCTGAGCCGCGCGGCGAGCCCTTGGGCGAGGGGCGCTAGTGCAGCAGCGGCTTCTTCAGGAAGTCCTGCCGGTCGGCGGAGCGTAGCTGCACCCGCAGGACCGAGCCCTCGCGCGCGAGGGTGAGCGGCACTTCGGTGCCCACCGGGCCGAGGCGCCAGACCCGGCGGAACAGATCGGCGAGCTCCGAGACCCGCTCGCCGGCGACCTCGAGCACGAGATCGCCGACCTGGACCGCGGCCCGCTCGGCCGGTCCGCCGGGCGCCAGCCCGGCCACCACCAGATGTCCGCGCACGGTGGTCGTGTACATCCCGAGCCACGGACGCGGCGGCCGGTTGGCGCGACCGGTCGCGACCATGTCGTCGAAGATCGGCTCGAGCAGGTCGATCGGGACGATCATGTTGCCCTGGATCGTGTTGTCGCCCATCTGCTCCTGGACGAGCAGCGAGCCGATCCCGAGCAGGCGACCGTCCCGTCCGATCAGCGCGGCGCCACCCCACTGCGGATGCGCCGGGGCCGTGAAGACCGCCTCGTCGAGCACGTACTCCCAGTAGCCGGCGAACTCCCGCTTGGCGAAGACCCGGGCCCTGAGGGTATGCGCCAGGCCGCCGTGGCCGGCGACGACCACCTGTTCGCCGACGCGGCACGACGCGGCCGAGCCGCGCCGCAGGGCGCGCACGCCGAGGGGGCCGAGCGGCTGGACCAGGCCGAAGCCCGTCGGCTGGTCGTAGGCGAGCGGGTAGCCGGCGACCACCGTGCCGCCGTTGGTGGTGAGCCAGATGCCCGAGGCCTCGGTGATCACGTACCCGATGGTGAGGACGAGGCCGTCGTCCCGGATGACGACGCCGTTGCCGACGCGCTCGGTGCCGAGGATCGAGGCCGTGAACGCGTCCTCGGGGATCTCGGCCCGCAGCAGGACCATCGAGTCCAGGGCGGCCTCCAGGTCGAAGTGCAGGTCGGCCGGCTTCGGTCGCAGGTCGGCGGGAAAGGCCCAGTCGCTCGGGTCAGCCATCGCTCCTCCAACGGCGGATGTTGCCCGCACTGCACGCCGTCCGGCAAGCGCTTACGCAGCGGTCTTCACGGCCCCCGGAACGCGCGTAAGGTGAGTGGCCGATCGCTGGCGGCGGGGACCCGTTACGGCGTGCGGCCCCCGGCGTGGCCGGCGATCGCAAGCGACGTGGCGGCGCATCAATTGAGGAGGTGACTTCATGAAGACGGAGCTCTTGTATCTGGTCCTGGTGACGGCCCTGACCGCGTTCCTCGCGCAGTGAACGACGGCCCGCGGCCGCCGGGCGGTCAGAGGAACCAGTAGACTATCGGCGCCATGCCGCGCCTGCTCGTCCTCAACCCCAACACGACGGCGTCGATCACCGAGCTCGCCGCCCGCCACGTCCGCGTCGCGGTCGGCGCGGACTTCGAGATCGTGGCCGCGACCGCGGAGTTCGGCTGCGCGTACGTCGCCTCCGAGGCCTGCTACGCGATCGCCGCGCACGCGGCCCTCGAGTGCTTCGCGGAGCGCGCGGAGGGATGCGACGCGGTGCTCCTCGCGTGCTTCGGCGACCCGGGTCTCTTCGCCCTGCGCGAGGTGAGCCAGGTCCCGGTCGTGGGCCTCGCCGAGGCGTCGATGCAGGCCGCGGCGGAGCGCGGCGGCCGGTTCGCGATCGTGACCGGCGGCGAGCGCTGGAAACCGATGCTCGAGCGCTTCGCCGCCGCGCTCGGCTTTCGCGACCGGCTCGCGGCGGTCCGCACGGTGGCGCTGACGGGGGGCGAGATCGCCGAGAATCCCGAGGCCGCGGTGGCGATGCTCGCGAGCGCCTGCGCCGCGGCCGCGAACGAGGACGGCGCCGACGAGGTCATCCTCGGCGGCGCGGGCCTCGCCGGCCTCGCCGAGCGGATCCAGCCGCGTGTCTGGGTGCCGGTCCTCGACAGCGTGGTCGTCGGCGCGCAACGCGCCGCCGCGCTGTGCCGCGCGCAGCGGAGTGGTGCCGCCGGCGTGAGCCCCGCGCTGGGGCGGCTGCTCGCCTAGCCGCGCCCGGCGAGCGTCAGGAACTTGCTCGGACTGCCGAGCAGGTAGTTCGCGAACTCCTCGAAGACCGTATCCGGAACCGCGGCCGCCTCGACCACGAAGTTCGACGGCCCGAACTGGGCGACGTTGCGGCACAGGAACGCGATGCGGCCGCGGTCGCGGTCGGCCATGATGCGTACGTGCATCGTGACCTCGCCGGCGACGTTGAGGGCCGCCGCGGCGCCGGCATCGGGCCGATCCCCGGCCTGGTAGCGCAGGTTCGCGGTGGCGAGCCGGTTCATCATCACCTGCGTCTCGCCCGGCGAGCATTCGATCTGCAGGGTCGTCGGGGCGATCGCGACCACCGTGAGCATGACCGTCTCCAGACACGGCCGGCCCTGGTCGCGGCGCAGGCGGCTGTCGACGAACGCGTCGGCGACCTTCAGGCCGACGAACCCGCCGACGCCGTCGAGCCAGAAGAGATGGTTGATCTCGGGCTTGACGATCCCGAGGTAGCGCACGAGCTGCTGGTAGAAGTCGAACCCCGTGCGCATCCGGCGCTCGACGTCGAAGCGCCGCATGAGGGTCGCGGTCACGGTATCGTCCTGGCCGCCCGTGACCTCGATCTCCTCCGCCTCCTGGCGCAGCCGGGCGAGCAGCCCCTCCTCGGCCTGCGGCGCCTGCGGGGCGGCCGGCTTCGGAAGGTCCGGCTTGCGCACGGCGAAGGTGGCGGTCGCGGTCGGTTTCGGCGGGCCGGCCGGCTTCGCCGGCGCGGTGGCCGCGAAGAGGTCGAACTCCGGCATCACGAGGTCGGGGTTGGCGGCGAGCTTGGCGATGTCCGGGTCGCCGGCGACGGGACGCACCTCCCAGTCGACCAGCGCGCGGAGCTCGGCGGCCATCTTCCCGGCGGTCTCGTAGCGACCGGTGGCCTGCTTCGCCAGCGCGCGGTCGATGATCGTGTCGAGCGCCGCCGGCACCTTCGCGTTCACCCGGCTCGCCGGCTCGTGCGCGCGGTTGGTGATGTTGTTCATCAGCGCGAGCACGTCCTCGCGGTGCTCGGCGTCGAACGGGCCGCGCCCGGTCGCGAGCTCGTAGAGCACCGACCCGAGCGAGAAGACGTCGCTGCGGCCGTCGACGGGCTTGCCCATGAGCTGCTCGGGCGACATGTAGCCGGGCGAGCCGACGAGGATGCCGGTCCGCGTGCGCGCCGTCTGGTCGACGCGCGCGATGCCGAAATCGGTGATCTTGACCATGCCCTGGCGGGCGAGCATGAGGTTGCCGGGCTTCACGTCCCGGTGCACGACCCCGTGGCGATGCGCGTAGTCGAGCGCCTCGGCCGCCTGCCGCACGATGTCCAGCGCGACGGCGAGCGGGATCTTCTCGCCGCGGTCGAGGATGTCCTTGACCGACCGGCCCTCGACCAGCTCCATCACGATGAACGCGACGTCCTCGAGCTCGCCCACGTCGTGGACGGTGACGATGCCGGGATGGCTCAGGCGGCCCGCGGCCTTCGCCTCGCGGAGGAAGCGCAGCCGCGGCTCGAGCGTGCCGTCGTCGAGCTTGCCGAGGTCGACGGTCTTGATCGCGACGTTGCGCTCGATCAGGGGATCCGAGGCGCGGAACACCGCCCCCATCGAGCCGCGCCCGATCTCCTCTTCGAGCTTGTAGCGCCCGATCGATTTCATTCGGGTGGACCTTGCCGGAGCGGGCTCGCCGGGTTGCGGCCTTCGAGGATCTCGCGCGCGCGGCTCTCGACCGCCGGCAGGATGCGCGGGTGGGTGAGGACGTAGAAGCGCTCGTCGCGCACCGCGGCGAAGGCGGCGTCGGCGACGTCGTAGGCGCTCAGCCGGCCCGACTTCACCGCCTTGAAGAGCTGCAGCTCGCGCGCGATGTCCTCCTCGCTCTTGGGGCGCTCGCTCCGGAGCTCGGCCGGCCGGTTGCGCTCCGAGTAGGCGATGTTCGAGGGGAAGTACGCGGGGCATACGACCGAGCACTTGACCTTGTCGGTCTTCGCGGCGAGGTCGTGGTGCAGCGTCTCGGTGAGCGCCACGACCGCGTGCTTCGTGACGCTGTAGATGCCCATCCCGGGCGGCGAGATCAGCCCGGCGACCGAGGCGGTGTTCACGATGTGCCCCTCGTCGCCCTGGCCGAGCAGGATCGGCGTGAACACCCGCACGCCGTAGATCACGCCCCAGACGTTCACGCCGAGCGCCCAGCGCCAGTCGGATTCGTCGGCCTCCCAGAGCACGCCGAGCGGCGCGACGCCGGCGTTGTTGCAGACGATGTGCACCGCGCCGAACGTCTCGAGCGCGAAGTCGGCGAGGCGCTCGACGTCCTCGCCCTTCGCGACGTCGGTGCGCCGGGTCGCGAGGGTGACGCCGCGCGCGCGCAGGGTCTCGGCGGTCTCCGCGAGCATCTGCTCGTTGATGTCGGCGAGCACGACCTTCACGCCCGCCGCCCCGAAGCGCTCGCCGAGCGCGCGTCCCAGGCCGGAGGCGCCGCCGGTGATCACCGCGACGCGATCCTCGAAGCGCTTCATTCGGGGAAGAACTCCTCCCAGCGCGCGCTCACGAGCGCGCGGCCGGCGTCGGTCGTGCGCCAGGCCGCGTGCGCCGCCTCGCGGCGCGCCGCGACGAGGCCGTCCGCTTCGAGCGCGGCGAGCGCCGCCTCGACGTCGACGGTCGCGAGCTGGCGGTTCAGCCAGTGCTCGAGCTCGCCGTGGATGCGGTGGACCGCCGTGTGCTCGGGCGAGCACACGGCGAGCAACGCGATCCGGAGCGCGTCGATCTCGGTCGCCATCGGACCCATCGAGGGCGGATGATAACGGGAGCGGCGCGGGCGAGCCATGCGGGCGGTCTGCCGGCGGCCGAAATCACCGCCCGCGCGGCGGCGCGCGCGCGTCAGGCCGTCGCGATCCAACCTTCGATCGGGTCGATCGCGGCCGGCAGGCCGTAGTTGCGGTCGCGGCGCCGCAGGCACCACGCCGCCTGCATCGCCGCGAGCACCGCGTCGAGCCGATCCGCGGTGGCGTCGGCGACCAGCGCGCGCACCAGCGCTTGCGGGCCTTGCAGCCGGAAGCCGAACGGCCCGCCGTGGCGGGCGAGCCCGGCGACGAGCGCCGCGCGGGCGCGCCGGCGCTCGGGCGTCTGCCGGCGCGGCTCGTCGGCCTTGTACGAAGCGGCGGTGATCGCGCGTGCCGCGAGACCCGGATAGGCCTCGACCGCGATCCGGCGCGGATCGCCCGGACGGAGCCCGGGGAGGCTCACTCCGGCGGCGAGCAGCCGCGGTGCCCCCTCGAGGAACATCAGCCCCACCGGCGGGTTGACGAGCTTCAGCGGCGAGTGCGAGCCGGCGGGCAGATCGGTGGCGCGATGCGGATACCGGCGGCCGACCGGCCGCGACTGGCGATAGGCGTCGAGCGCGGAGCGGAACGCCGCGCGGCCCATGGCGGCGCAGTGACGCACGAGCGCCGCCCATTCCGCCGGCCAGTCGAGGTCGCCGACCGCCTCGCGCGGCAGGCCGAACGGGAAATCGAACCCGCCGATCCACGGCCCCGGCGTCGCGAGGAGCCGCTCGAAGCCCGGCCAGTCGGGAACCGCATCGAGCGCTTCCAGCGCGAACGCGCCGCCGGCGAGACGGCCGCGCGCGACGGTGATCGGCTTGCGGGGCCGCGGCGCGGAAGTGAAGTCCACGCCGAAGATCAGCACGCGGCTTGCCGCATCCCCCGGCACGCTTTCCCCCTCCGCGGCGCGATCGCGGGCGCCAGTGAACGAAAGGGGATTCTCGCTTACGGGCAGCGCCGGCGTGTCCCGGGCGGTTTCCTGCGGACGCGCCCCGCGCGCGCAGTAAGATGGCGGCGGTGCGCGCATTGCTCTGGCTCTCGGCGGCGGCGATGGTCGGCCTGACCTTCGTCTGGCCGGCGCTCGCGCCGGAAAGCCGCGCCGGCCTCGTCTACCAGGTCGCGGCGGTCGGGGTGCTCGCGGTCTTCTTCGCCGCGCTCGCGGCGCCGCTCTGGCGCAAGGCATGCAAGGCCCCTCGCACTTGATGGTGAGCTGGTTCTTCGCCGAAGCGGCGGGCGTGGCGACGCCGCGCGATCGGCGCATCGTCGCATGGGCCGGCTTCGCACCGGACCTCGACGTGCTCGCCTACGCCGGCGCGGTGGTCTGGTACGGGTTCGACAAGGACCGCGCGTTCGAGAACGTCTGGCAGGCCATCCATCACCGCTACACGCACGGCATGTCCTACGTGCTCCTGACCGGGATCGTGGCGTGGCTGCTCGCCACCAAGAGCGGAGCGCGCGCGCGCATCGCGGCTCTGGCGATGCTCGCGTCTGCGGTCCACAACTTCCTCGACGTCACCCTCGGCGGGCCGACGTGGCCGGTCTATCCTTACTGGCCGCTCTCCGATTTGGCGTGGGGCGTCCCCTGGTCGTGGACGATCGGCGAGTGGCCGAACGTCGTCGTGCTGTTCGGTTGCCTCGGCGCAATGCTGCTCTACGCGAAGCGCGTCGGCCGCTCGCCGCTCGAATGCTTCGGCGGCCGGGCCGATGCATGGCTGGTCGGCGTGGTGCGGCAGCAACGCGCGGCTGAAGCGTCGGCTGCGACCGGCCGCCTGCGCTGGATCATCTGGATCGTGTTGGCGCTCGTCGTGCTCGCCGTCCTCGCGCCGCTCGGGTTCGATCCCTTCGGGTAGGGCCCCGGCGTCGGCCAGCCGCGCAGCGCGAGGCCGCGCCCGCCTATCGGCGCGCCGTCGCGCCCGAACCGTCCGCGAGCTCCGCCTCGAGCCGCTTGAGCTGCTCGCCGATCGCCGCACCGACGTGCATCTGGGGCAGCGACGGCGTCTTCTGCTCGGCGATCTCCTTGCGCGTCACGGCGTCCTTCGCGATGGCGAACGCCTCGGTGAACGAGCGGGTCGCGCGCAGCGCCTCGTCGAAGTAGGCCCGGCCGAAGTAGGTGAACTCGGCCTCGTGGCTGCAGCCGAACGAGTTGCGGTCGGCGGCCGAAGCGGTGATCACGACCGTCGTCTCGTCCTTGAGCGCGTCCACGAACCCGCCCGAGTAGCACGCCGACACCACCACCACCTTCCACTTGATGCCGCTCGCGGCGAGCAGCGACTTGAGGCGGGGCGGGTCGAGGGGCGCGAGCGCGAGCGGCCAGAACTCGAGCGAGAAACGGTGGTCCTGCGAGCCGTGCGAGGTGAGGAACAGGAACAGCACGTCCTCGTCGCGGTCCATCACCGCCGCCAGGCGCTGCAGCGTGCGCTCGAGCGCGGTGACGCTCGCGATCGGCGCTTCGAGCGCGGTCCTCGGATTGTTGATCAGGGCGACCGTCCGCCCGGCGGCGCCGAACCGGCGCTCGAAGAGCTCGCGCGTGTAGCGGATCTCGCGCATGAACACGTCCTGGCCCGCCCAGCCGCCGACCCCGACGAAGTACAGCTCGACCACGCCCTTGCGGCCGGGCCGCACCGCCGCGAGCTCGGACTCGAGGAGCGCCGGCTGCCGATAGAAGACCGCCTCGCTCGCCCCCACGAGCGGCTCGTTGCTCGACGCCGACTCCGTGGGCGTCTCGCGCGGCATCCAGAGCTGGCTGTCGCGCTCCAGATAGGTCGTCGGCCACGCGAGCACCCCCGCCGCGACCGCAGCCGCCGCGACGCGGCGCAGCCCCACCAGCGGGACGCGGCCAAGCCGCACGGCCGCGCCGAAGGCGGCGAGCGCGTGCCACGCCGTCGCGGTCCCCGCGACGATCTCGTAGGCGCGCCACGCGGCCGCGCCTTGCCGCGCGTCGACGACGAAGTGCTGGGCGAGCACCGCGGCGAGCTCGATCGGCAGCGCGAGCGCGAGCAGGCCGACGAGCACCGGCAGCGCGCGCCGCTCGTCGCCGGCGAGCAGCGCGAACAGCGCCGCGGCGAGCAGCGCGAGCGGCAGGAAGAACAGCGCGCCCGGCACGCCCCAGGCGAAGAACTGCCCGGCAGCGCCCACCCGGACGTAATCGTCCGCGAGCGCGAGCGCGAGGGCGAGCGCGGCGAGCGCGACGACCTGGGTGAGGCTCGCCGCGATCCGGTCGTCGCCGACGCGCCGGAACGCCGCGAGAGCGAAGCCCGCCGAGACGTTGCGACCGAGGTCGCGCAGGAAGCGCCCGGCGCTGCTCGGAGGCCCGGGCGGTAGCGCGTGCGCGCTCGCCCCGGCGTCCGCGGGACGCGCCCCGGGACGGTCGCCGGCGAGGCGCCGCGCGAGGCGGTGTCGTTCGAGACGTCGTGAGAGCGAGGACTCGCTGCGCATCCGCATCACCTATCCGAACGAGCGTAACGTGCCACATCGTCCGCGACCGGGGCATTTTCCACGCCTCCCGGCCGCAGCGGTAGACGGACGCGGCGCTCGGAGCAATCGGTCACCCGGCGAGCGCGCGTGCGGGTCGCGGCGCCGCCGCGAGCAGCCAGTCGGCGGTCTCGGCCCACAGCGCGCGGGTCGGCCCCTCGCGGAAGAAGCCGAGGTGGCCGATCCGCGCCATCCCGAGCTCGCGCGGCGCGACATGGCGATGCTCGACGCGCGCGTTCGCGTAGAACCCGAGGAGGGCGTCGACCGCGCGGCGTGGAGCGTACGCGTCGTCGCTGAAGCTGTGCGCGCGAAGCGGCGCGCCGATGCGCTCGAACCCGGCGCGCCGCGGCGTGCCGGGGGCGCCGGCGATGTAGTGCGGCGACCGGCACCAGGCGCACCACTCGCGCATGACGTGCTCGGGGACGTCCTCGCCGAGCCGCAGCACGCGCGCCGGGAAGAGCCCGAGCGCCGCCGCGGTCGAGGGCAGCACCGCGTGCCACAGCGTCCAGAGCAGCAGCCGCATCGGGAACGGCCAGTGGCGCCAGTAGCCGCTCGGCGCGGCGATCGTGAGCACGCCGACGAGGCGCGCGTTGTTCGGAGCGAGCCCGACGAGCTGGCCGCCGAGGCTGTGGCCGACGGCGAGCACGTCGGCGAACCTCGCGCCGGCCCACTCGATCGCGCCCGCGAGGTCGCGCTCGCCCCAGTCGGTGCAGGTCGCCGCGAAGCGCCGCAGCCGCGCCGGCCGCGAACCGCCGACGCCGCGGTAGTCGTAGGCGAGGACGGCGATGTCGCACGCGGCGAGGTAGGTCGCGTAGCGCGCGTAGAACCCGCGCGGAATGCCCATGCCCGTCGAGAGCACGGCGGCGCGGGCGGTCGGCCGCTCCGGCTCGAACAGCGTCGCGGCGAGGGAATAGCCGTCGGCTGCGGGCACCCGCAGCTCCGTCGCCGCCATGCCGGATCAGCCTTCCGGCGGCACCGGCCGCGGCTGGCGGCTCTCGCCGGTCGCGACGTAGGTGAGCGTCGCCTCGGTGACCTTGACCACCTGGAGGTCGGTGGGCCGGCGCTGGGCGTACACCTCGACGTTCACGGTGATCGAGGTCGTGCCGACGCGGACGATGTCGGCGTAGAACGAGAGCACGTCGCCGATGAACACCGGCTGCTTGAACTGAAACGCGTTCACCGCGACGGTCGCGACGCGGCCGCGCGCCCGGCGCGCCGCGACCACGCCGCCGGCGATGTCGACCTGCGCCATGATCCAGCCGCCGAAGATGTCGCCGTGCTGGTTGGCGTCGGCGGGCATCGGCACGACCCGCAGCGCCGGCTGCTTGCCTTCCGGAAGTTGCCAGGAATCGGTCACCGTTCCACCTCGACGCGCCACTGCAACGCGCGCGTATGTTAAGGCAGTCCGTCGCGTTTGACGCCGGGCGTAAACCGCGTCGACACCGGCGGGCGGCTGCCCACTGCGTCCGCGTCCCACCGCGGCGGGTCACCAGGGGCGGCGAGATTTACACCCGCGCGGATTGGCGCCAGAATGATCCGAGGAGTCGTCACACCGCACGACTCCACAGAGGAGGAGGGGAGAAAAATGTGCAAGCTGTGCGATGAAGGGAAGCCCCAGGACCATGCCGATTCCACCGATTCCGATTCTCTACTCGCTTCGCGGCGCGATTTCCTGAAGGCCTCGGTGGCGACCGGGGCTGCGGCGGCGGGGCTGAGCCTGTTCAACGCTGCTGCGGCGCGCGACGACGACGACGACGACCGCGACGACGACGACGGCCCTCCCAAGCAGAGCGGCCGGCCGGGGCGACGCTACATCATCCGCGGCGGCGCCGTGATGTCGATGGACCCGAACGTAGGCGACTTCGCTAAGGCCGACGTGCTGGTCGAGGGCAAGAAGATCCTCGCCGTCGGGCCGCACCTGCATGCGGGCGGCGCGGCGGTGATCGACGCCCGCGGCAAGATCGTCATGCCGGGCTTCGTCGACACCCACCACCACCAGGCCTGGACCGCGATCAGAAGCTCCATTCCCGACAGCATCCTGATCGACGACGGCACCAAAACGGCGAGCGCGCAGCAGAACTATTTCTTCAACATTCTGGGTGGATTGGACCCGTCACTGCCGGGCTTCGCCAACCACTATAGGCCGGAGGACGTCTACATCAGCGAGCTGTTCGGCGGGCTCTCGCAGCTCGACGCCGGCGTCACCACGGTGCTCGACATCTCGCAGATCCACCACTCGCCGCAGCACTCCGATGCGGCCGTCAAGGCATTGAAGGATACTGGCCGTCGTGCCATGCTGGGCTTCTTCGAGAGCGCCGGCAACATTTCGGGGAACCAGTATCCGACCGATGCGGCGCGCATCGCGGGCACGCTGTCAGGCCACGATCTCGTCGGCTTTGTGATGGGCGGCGAGGTCTATTTGGGCAACGCGACGACCCGGCAGTCCTGGACGATCGGTCGCCAGCTCGGCGTCCTGGTCGCCGCGCACATCCTCTCGCCGTTCGGGATCCGCCCGATCCTCGATCAACTCACCGGTGTCAGTCCCGACGTCCCCGACTTCACCGGCCAGACCCTCGAAGGCATCGAGGTCGGCGAAGACAACCTGTTCATCCACATGACCGGGATGTCGGACCCCGCCTGGCAGAAGGTCAAGGATGTCGGCGCCAAGGTCTCGATCGCATTCCCGATCGAGATGAACATGCGCCACGGCGAGCCGCCCATCCTGAAGATGCAGTCGTTCAGCTCCCCCACGTTCGAGCCGTCGCTCAGCTCGGACGTCGAGACCAACATGACGGCGGACTTCTTCACCCAGATGCGCACCGCCATGACCATGCAGCGCATGGCCGCCAACCAAGCGGTCCTCAACCAGGGGCTTCCTCCAAATCCTTTGAACCCGTGGCCCTCGTATCCGGCCAACCTGCCGCCGCTCCTCAATGTGCGCGACGTGCTTCGCTACGCCACCATCAACGGCGCGAAGCACCTGAGGCTCGACGGCAAGACCGGGACGCTCACGCCCGGCAAGGAGGCCGACATCATCATCCTCGACGGCACGCACATCAACGTGTTCCCGGTCAACCACGTGCCGGGTGCTGTCGTGCAGATGATGGAGCGCAGCAATGTCGAGACCGTGATCGTCGCCGGCAAGATCCGCAAGTGGAAGGGGCGTCTGCTCGACGTCAATCTGCGGAGGCTGCGCCGCGAGCTTGAGAAGTCGCGCGACTTCCTTTTCGCCCAGTCGAAACACTCGCAAGACCTGTTCCGCTGAATCGAGTCGTTACGGCGGTGACCTGCGGGCGGCTCCGGCCGCCCGCAGTCGTTCCGGCGTCCGTAGCGCGATCGGGAGCGATCCCGGCGCTACGGCGCCGCGTCAATCGTCGTCGTCGTCCCCGTGGTCGTCATCATCGTGCTTCGGGCGGCGCAGGACGCCCGCGTCGTGGACGATCTTGCCCCCGACCACGGTCAGGATCGGCTTGATCCGGCGCATCTCCGCGGCGCTCACCGAGAAGTAGTCCTTGTCCAGGACCAGCAGGTCGGCGAGCTTGCCGCGCTCGATCGAGCCGAGATCCTTCTCGCGGTTGAGGTACCAGGCGTTGCCGCGGGTGTAGGCGTACAGCGCCTGCTGGCGGGTGATCTGCTGGCCCGGATTGATCTGCTGGCCGAGGACGTTGAGGCCGGTGGTCGCGTAGTGCAGCGCGAACCAGGGATTGTGCGGCGCGATGTGGACGCCGTCCTCGTGCAGCCCGGCCCGGATGCCGCTCGCGACGATCTGCGGGAACAGCGGGCCGACCGGCGCCCCGGTCGCGGTGGGGAGGCCCTGCAGCCAGCGGAAGCCGGACATCGACACGCCGCAGTTGAGATCCTTCAACCGCGCGAGCTGGTCGGGAGTCGCAAGATCGGCGTGCTGCAATCCCCAGCGCAGCTCCTTGATGCCGAACTCGGCCTCCATCGCCTCGTAGGTCTCGACCACCTGCTGAACGCCCGCGGTGCCGGCCTGGGAGTTCTCGTTGCGCCAGCGCGCCTGCGCGCAGAGCCGCTGCGCCTCGAACCACACCGCGTAGCCGTCGGGGTTGGTCGGCAGGGCGAAGGGCGCCGCCCACTCGCCGATCGCGCCGGTGCGCAACAGGTCGTCGCCGAAGAACTGGAACTGGTTCTTGAGGCGCTCCCGCAGCTCCGGCAACTGGCTCGCCAGCCCGCCGAGCGCCGCAATGAACCCCTGGTTGTGCAGGAAGTTCATCTGCAGCCGCACGAACGCCTTGCCCTCGGCGTGCAGCGCGAGCCAGGCGTCGTACATGCGGAAGTGATTCAGGTTGAAGAGCGCGTGCGTCGGCTGCGGGTCGAGCGACGCCGGATCGAGCGTCCCGGTCGCCAGCGCGACCAGCGTCTGGTCGAGAAGCGTCGTGACCCCGACCCGGGCCGTGAACGCCATCGAGTCGAGCGCGCTGCGCTTCTTGTCCTCGAACGTCTGCCGGATCCGCAGGTGATAGAGCGCGCGGTTCGCGTTGTTGACCCCGGCGGCGGTCATGATCGAGCCGTCCGCCAGGACCGCGACCGGGAAGTCCACGAGGGATTCGAAGAACTGCTTGCCGAGCGTGTTCGTCCGCGCCGGCCCGCCGCCGCCCTGGTACATGAACACCGGCCGGTCGGGCACCGCCGCGTCGAGCTCGGCGAGAAACGGCAGCCGGTTCTCGGCCCACATGCGCGGGGTGCCGCCGCCCATCGCCGTGATGAACTGGCCCGGCGGCACGTCCTTCCTGCGCGCGGCGAGCATCGCCTGCACCTCGGCGATGTTGCTCGCCAGCTCGACCTCCGCGACGTGGTAGCCGGGGCGGTTGGCGAGGCTGACGAAGTGTGTGTGGCTCTCGATCAGGCCGGGGACCGCCGTCCGCCCGCGCAGATCGAGGACCTTGACGCCATCGCCGGTCTCCACCCGGCGCCCGACCGCGACGAAGCGCCCGTTCCGGATGAGGACCGACGACACCACCCGGTTGCGGTCGTCCATCGTGTGGATCCGCCCGTTCACGAGGGCGAGGTCGCCGCGCTGGCCGTGGCCCGGCCGATCGTCGTCGTCGTCGCGTCCGGCAGCGATCCCCGGCCCCGCGCCGGCCACCGCGGCGACGCCGGCCGCGGCGCCCGCCTTCAGCAGATTGCGCCGTGACCGGCCTTTCTCGTCCATGCCGCGCTTGTCGCTCTTGCTCATCGTCGCTCTCCAATCGGTTCTGATGCGGTGCGGTCAGCGATCGCGATGCTCGCGGCGCCAGCCGCGGTGCCAGTACTTCTTGGGCTTGTGGTCGAGGTCGTCGTGCACGATCCTGCCGTTCACGATGGTGAGCAGCGAGTGGATGTCCCTGATCTTCTCGTCGGGCACGCGCTTCGGATCGAAGTAGTCGTCGCTCAACACGATCAGGTCGGCGTATTTGCCCTTCTCGATCGTCCCGAGCTTGTCCTCGGCGTTCAGGAACCAGCCGTTGTCGGCGGTGTAGAGGCGCAGCGCGTCCTTGCGGGTGAGCGTCTGGCCGGCATTGATCAGCTCGCCCCGCGCGTTCTTGCCCGTCACGACGTAGTACAGGTTGATCCACGGGCTCATGGTCGAGATCTGCATCCCGTCCGAGCTCATGCCGGCGCGGATGCCGCTGTCGCGCACCGTCCGGAACGGCGGACCATTGTTCGCGCTCGTGCCGGTGAGCCAGCGCCAGCCGCCGAGGAGGCTCACGCCGCCGCCCAGGTTCTTGAGCTTGGTCAGGTATTCCGGGGTGATGAACGGCACGTGCGCGACCACCCAGCGCAGCTTCTTGATGCCGTCCGGATTGCCCTGCGCGACCAGCTCGTCGTGGACGATCTGCCAGTTGTCGATGATGATCTTGAAGTCGGTGGTGCCGAGCGAGTGGTTCTCGTTGCGCCAGCCGGCCTTCGCCACCAGGCGGGTGCCGTGCTGCCACGAGGCGCCGCCCGGAAGGAAGAACGGTCCCGCCGTGAACTCGCCGATGCCGAGGACCCGCAGCATGTCGTCGCCGAAGTCGGGGAACACGTTCAGCAGCCGCGCCTGGAGCTCCGGCGTCGCCGGGTCCTCTTCCAGATGGAGGAAGTTGACCCAGATCCGGTTGATCAGCTTCCGCTCGCGATAGAGCGCCTGCACCGAATCGAACGCGCGATAGCGGTCGAAGTTCGCCGCGCCGTCGGTGTTGTCGAACCCCGAGTCCTTGAACGGGAATCCGCCCTGGTCGAGATGGGTGGTGACCCCCACGGCTGCGGCATAGGCCATCGCGTCCCGCAGGCCGCGCTTCTGCTCGTCGAAGGTCTGGAGCTTGCGCAGCTCGAACAGGGCCTGCAGCGAGGGACCGGTGCCGCCGAACGGCGCGATGGCGATGCTGCCGTCGGCGCCGACCGTGATCCCTTTGCCCATGAAGAATGCCTTGCCAAGACTGTTGGTCACGCTCGGCCCGGTGAAGCTCTCGAAGAGCAGCACCGGGTGATGCGGCACGGCCTGGTCGAGCTCCTGGAGCGTGGGAAAGCGCGCGACGCCGTCCGCCAGGAAGAACTGATTGCGGCTGAATCCGCCGATCGAGGTGATCCATTCGCCGGCCGGCACGTCGGCGGCGCGCGCCGCGAGCGTGTCGAGCGCTTCGCGGATCGAGTTCGCGTTCTCGAGCCGCGTGTCGTGGCCGGGGCGCAAACCGAGGAGGATGATGTGGTTGTGGTTGTCGATGATGCCCGGCACCGCGGTGCGGCCGCGCAGATCGATTGTCTTCGTGCAGCCATCGTCGTCGTCATCGTCGTCGTCGCCGGCGCCGCGGCCGACGGCCGCGAACCGGCCGTTCTTGATCAGCACCGAGCGCACGACCGCGTCGCGCTTGTCCAGCGTATGGATTCGACCGTTGACGAGCCGGATCGCGTCCTTGCCGTCGCAGCGCCGCTCGGGGCGCCGATCGTCGTCCCGGTCGCCGTCGGCGGCGGCCGGCGGGACGCCGAGGAACCCGGCGGCGAGCAGCGCGCCCACGGCGAGCGCGCGGGCGGCAAGCCGCCACGGCTGTGCATGCAGCATCGACTTCTCCTCGGGAGATGGACGTCCGGGCGCACGCCCGGCGTCGCAGGGGGAGTGACGGCGGAACCGCTGACGCGCGAACGCTAGTGCGGAGCGCAGCGACGCGCAGGGCTTGGAGGGGAACGCCGCGACGGACGCGGACGGCGCCGCGACAAAGTCGATCGCGATCCGACCCACCCGAGGGCCCCCTTTGGTTCCGGCGGCGAGCGCCTGTGGACGCTTGTCGTTGTTCGCTCGCCTGGTGGATCGCTGAACGACTCCCGCTCGAGCGAGGTCTTCAGCTCTTTATTGTGTTTTCGAGGTTAGGACGCGCGCGAATCGTCGTCAAGACGCGACGCGAGGTGTCAAGCGCGTCGACAAGCGTCGACCGCTCGGTCCCACTCTCGCGCGACGGGCAAGAAGTGGGCAGGCATAACCGTCGCTCGCGAGCGGTCGGCGAGCCGAGCCCCGAGCCGAGGCGGCGGACTCGCGCGAGCGCCGCGCGCAGGGGCCGCCGGAGCGCCGCTTGACCTCGGTGGGCAGCCCGGTACCATCGCCGCAGCGATGCGAAGCGAGAGGGACCGAGACGGCTCGAGGTGGCGTTGCGGCGCCGCGGTCGCGCTCGCTCTGATCGCCGCCTCCCCGGCGTGCGCCGACGTCTATTCGTTCATCGGCGATGACGGCGTCCCACGCTTCTCGAACGTCCCGGACGATCCGCGCTACGTGCTGTTCCTCAGGGAGCCTCGGCCATCCCGGCCCAACTCGACGATCGGGGCTTGCGGTGGGCAGAGCCTGGGCGACTGCGCGGCCCGCGCCGCAGCCGGCTCGCTCGCCCCGCCCGAGAACGGGCTGCTAGAACGCCGGCCCTACCACGGCGCGGTCCAGGCTGCGGCCGGCCGCTTCCGCCTCGACCCCGCGCTCATCCATGCCGTGATCGAGGTGGAGTCGAAATACAACCCGAACGCGGTCAGCGGGAAGGGCGCGATCGGGCTCATGCAGGTGATGCCCGAGACCGGACGCCGGTACGGCGTGAGGGCGCTGGAGCTGCGCGTCCCGGAGAAGAACATCGCGACCGGCGCGCAGTACCTGGCCGATCTTCTGCGCCTGTTCCGCGGCGACGTGGCGCTCGCGCTGGCGGGCTACAACGCCGGCGAGCGCGCGGTCGCGCGCTACGGCGAGACGATTCCGCCCTACGCCGAGACCGAGGCCTACGTTCCGCGCGTCGTCGCCCTGTGGCAGGCGCTCAGCGCGCCGGGCGCCGAGGCGGACGCGTCGGCGCGGAGCGAGCGCCCGCGGCGCTGAGCACGTCAGTCGTCATCGTCGTCGTCATCGTCGTCATGCTCGTCCCGCAGCCTCGCCTTGAGGCGCGAGACGGTGTGCCGCTTCACCTCGGCCGTCCACTGCGAGTCCACGGTCTGGGCCAGCCCGAACAGGCGCAGATCGAGGGCGAGGTTGGTGACGTAGATCCAGTCGCCGACCCGCACCAGGCTCGCCGGGAAGAGCAGCCCGCGAGGCGCGCCGCGCCGGCTGAGGCCGTCGAAGTCGCCGCGCTTGGCGATCGCGCGCCCGGTCTTGTCCACGACGACGATCTCGTCGGCCTGATTGGCGCAGATCCAGAGGTTGTCGTGCTTGTCGATGATCAGGCCGTCCGCGCCGTTGATGCTGTTGACGAACACCTCCGGCTTGCCGGCCACGCCCGCCGCGACCGGGATCTTGATCACCTGGTCGTTGCCGGTGTTGGCCACGAACAGCGCGTCGCCCTTGTTGTTGAACGCGAGGCCGTTCGCGCCGAACGGCGGCACTCCGATCGTCGTGAGGAGCGTGTCGGAGACCCAGGCGACGGGCATTCCGCCCGCGGGTCCGGTCCGCCAGATGACGCCCTGGAACGAGTCGGAGATGTACACGTTGCCGAGCTTGTCGAACGTGAGCACGTTCGGGCCGGCGTTCATGTCCCCGGGGATCGTCGCGAACGTCGACGCCGCGCCGGTGTGCGGGTTGACGTTGAGGACCCGCTTCCCGCCGAAGTCGATGACGAGCAGGGCGCCGGTCTGCGGATGGAAGGCGAGGTCGAGCAGCAGGTTCGACGAGCCCGCGATGTTCACCGCGCGGTCGAGCTTGCCGTGTCGATCGAACACGAGCAGCCGCCCCGGGCCGCCCGACTTCGTGACGTCGAACGTCGTCACGTAGATCTTGCCGTGCTTGTCGGCGGTGATGCCTTCGGGGTTGTGGTCGCCGAGCGGGAGCGTGGCGAACCGTTCGACTTCGCCGCGATCCCAGGCGAGCGCGTCGAGCGGAACGAGTGCGGTCAGGACGAGCGCGAGCGCGAGCTGCCGGCAGTGTTGTCGCATGGTGGTCTCCTCCCCTTGCCGCACGCGCGGCCGGACTACATGCGCGGCGGATCGCGGAAATTCTCGGGAGCGGCGCCTCGAGTGTCAAGCGCGCGCACCGGCGCGGCGGCGCAACAAGCGCCCGCCGCGCCTGGAACCGCCCCGCAAGATGGTGGCAAATTCTCCGACGCGCGGAGCCCGGAAGACTCGTCGCTTCCCCCCCGGTTACGGCGCCCCCGGATTGCACTTGCCGCCGTCGCCGGGCTGATTGCAGACGTCGCTTGCGATCGCCTGCTGGATGAGTGCGTCGCGATCCGCCGCCAGCAGATAACCCTTCTCGTACGCGTTGTTGGCTGCCTTCGTCACCGCGGCGACGTAGCCGTCGTGGGTGCCGTAGCGCTCCTCCAGCGACCGGCGCGGGTCGCCGGCGGCGAGCCGCTGCGCCTTGGTCTTGAAGAACGGCACCATGCCGCCGACGTAGTTGCAGACCTGGCCGGCGTGGAACGGCCTGGGGTTGTTGACGTCGTACCCGACGTCGCCCGGACCGGCGGTGATGTTCCAGCCCAGGTAGGTCCCGAGCGGCGCGTCGTTCTGCACCGTCGGGACGCCGCCGAGCTCGTTGCCGTCCTTGTCGACGCGCGGCACCAGTGTCTTGATCACGTGCCGGATCGGCGGCGGGGCCTTGGTCGGAATCCCGGAGGCTTCGCTGTGGTCGTACTTCGGACCCCAGTCGTAGTCGAACACCGGGAAGACGAAGTTCTCCGGCTTGAAGATCGAGTCGGGGATGCCGGGAATGCCCTTGGGGAATCCCATCGCCTTCATCGTCGGCTTGACCAGGAGCGGTCGCCACTTCTTGCCATCGTGGCCCTTGCCGTCGTCGTCATCGTCGTCGTCGTCGTCGTCCCGGTCGTGGTCCCGGCCGTCGTTGTGCAGCCACTTGTCGTGGCGGGAGTCGCGGTCGTCGTCATCGTCGTCGTCCCAGTCGTCGTCGTGGCCCGCGTGCTGCTTCAAGGGCTTGAGGGTCGGCCACTGGCTCGGCGGCGGCGGCGTGCCCAGCATCACCCAGTCGCGGAGCGCGGCCCGGACCCGGTTCACCAATCCGGTCGCGGGGACGGGATTGGCTCGCAGCGTTCCGCGGCCCCAGTTGTTGCCGGGGCAGTTCACCGTGCCCGCGGGCGCAGGATTGTCCGTGGTCTGGCCGTTGCCGCCGCCGTGCGTCGAGCTCGGCAGGTAGTACCGGCGCACGTTGCCCGGGAGCTTGATGTCGCGGTCGGCGGAGGTGCCCACCCACGACATCGTCATCTTCAGCGCATACACTTCCGCGCTGCCGAAGGTCTCGACGATCTTCGGGCAGGTGTGAGTCTTCTTGCAGCGGTCGAGGATGCCGGCCGTGGGCAGGTCTCTGACCTTGTCGGGCGCCTTCGCCCACCACTGCGGGCCTTCGCTCCCCATCTGGTAGAGCTCGAGCACGCCGTCGGGCTGCCCCCAGCGCGAGTTGTTCGCCACGCGGCGGCCGGCGATCAGCGGCCAGGCGCCTTCGTGCACGATGCGACCCGCCTCGTCCTGATTCATGCCGAGGTGGATGAAGTGACGCGTGAAGTTCCCCGACTGCGACGAGCCGCGGATGATCGCCCAGTGCACGGCGCCGGCGAGCGGGTTCGCGGTGCCGTGGTCGTCCTTCGCCGCGTAGCGGAAGAACGACTGCACGTCGCGAAACGCCGCCGTCCCGACCCCGAGGACGTACGGGTCCTTGACCCGGTACACGAGCTGGTAGAGCTTGGTCGGATCGAAGCCGTCCTTCATGCATACCTGCACCGGCAGCGCCGTGACCGGCGCCGGCGCGGCGAAGGTGCCACCGCCGCAGTACTTCCAGTCGCCGTTCGGGACCGTCCCGCCGACGGTGACCTTGCCGTTGATCGTCTCGTGCGTCACCACGGTCATGGTGTCGTCGGCGTTGCTCGCCGAATCCAGCGGAAAGTAGGGGATCGGATTGCCCATCACGTTCAGCGGCGCCGCGCCGGGCCCGCTGCGGTTGATGATGCGGGCCAGGATCTTGCCCGTCACGCCGGCGAGTACCGGCGTCTTCACATAGTGGTTGGCGAACACCGGCGCGGCGCACGGCGCGACATAGGGCGGGACGCAGTCCACGTTCGCCGGCACGCGGGTGGCGCCGGCGTTGTCACCCTGCCAGCCGCTGAGGAGCTGCATGTCCCCGGCGGCGAACAGGTCGCTCGTGAGGTTCACGTTGCCGCCCCGGTTGGGCACGTCGTGCCACAGCAGGCCGCTCGCCTTGCCCATGTCGGTCGGCTTGCGGATGCGGAAGCTGGCGATGTATTCGACCTTGCCGTGGGCGTTTCTCGGCGCGCGCTTGATGTCGGTGAGCAGCGCGTTCTTCCGGTCGTGCGGATCGAGCTCGCCCCAGGCGCGGCCGGTGAGCTCCTCGTACTCGTTCGCGATCGTTGCCGCGGTGTCGATCACGATCCGCGTCACCCGCGCCGTGCCGGGCGGCGCCCAGGCGAGCGCAGTCGCGGCCGCGATCGCGGCGAGCAGGGGTGTGCGGAGCGTCTCGATCGTATTGCGTGGCATGTCAGTCCCCTTGTGCGGCGTTTTTCTTCGTGTCAATCGTCGTCGTGCTCGTGGTCGTCGTGGTCGTCGTCGTCGTCGTCGTGGTCCTGCTTCGGTTTGCAGCCGCGCAGCAGCTTGGCTTCGGGCAGGACGCCGCCTTGCGGCGGCGGCACGCCCCGCGCGAGCCCCGCCTGCACGAGGCGCGCTTCTTCGCTCGCCGCGTCCTCGCACAGCAGCAGCCGGTCCTCGACCATGTCGTTGAGCGCGCGGCGCACCTTCCGGTGGTAGTGCCGGAAGGACTTGTAGCGCTCCTCGACCGACTTGCGCGGGTCGCCCGCGGCGATGCGCTCGGCCTTCGTCACCGCGAACGGGATGAACTGGCCGGCCGCTTCGCAGCCGTCGTTCGCCCAGACGCCCGAGCGCAGCGCCCAGCCGGTATACGTGGCGAGCGGCACCGTCACGTCGGGCAGCCGCACCCCCGCGATGTCGTTGCCGTCGCGGTCGGTCTTCGGCACGTAGGCGGGATAGATCGGGCCGTTCGCCGGATTGTTCTGATACGGCGCCGTGACGACCGGCGGGTTGATGGTCGGGATCCCGGTCGCGTAGAAATTCAGCCCGTAGTCGAACCGGTAGCGGGTGGTCATGAGCCCGGTGTAGGTGACGCCGGGGATGCCGGGGAATCCCACCGCGGACTGCGGCAGCGGCGGCACCAGCGTGCCGTCGCGCAGCCGCGGCACGCGGCTCTTCGGCGGCTGCCTGCCCTTGGTCGCCCACTCGTCGAGGGCGATGAACAGCGCCCGCTGCACCGGCGCCGAGTTCAGCGGGTTCTGGAACTGCTGGCAGTTGCCCTTGTTGGCGGCGTTGCCGGTGCCGTGCTGCATGCTGGACATCAGGTAGTTGCGCGTGTAGCGCGACTCCGGCAGGTCGAAGCTGCCGGTCGGATCGGTGTGCAGCAGCGAGGCGGTCTTCACCCAGTACTCGTTGGCCGAGTAGATCTCCACGCCGAGCGGACAGGTCTTGGACTTCTGGCAGCGCGCATAGCGGCTGTCGGTCCGATTGCTGATCGGGTCGAAGCTCTTCACGTTCGCGAACGGGAACAGGCCCTCCAGGTACAGGTGGTCCTGGCGATTGCGCTCGGTGCGGCCCGGCTGCGAGAAGCGGTAGTTCAGGTTGAGGCCGTTGCCCGCCGCGATCCACTGCATGTGGCCGTCGAACACCCGCTTGCCGTTCTCCGCCTGGTTGAAGCCGAGGTGCCGGAAGTCGTTGAGGAGGCGCCCCGGCTGCGAGGAGACCTCGGTATAGACGCGCTTGACGTCCCCGGCGAGCGGGTTCGGGTTGTTGTGATCGTCCCGCTTCGCGTAGCGCAGCCAGGCGACGAAATCGCGCACCGCGGCGAAGCCGAGGCCGTTCACCGTCGGCTCCTTGGCGATGTACGAGAACTCGTAGATGTCGTTGGCGACGAAGCTGCCGCTCGCCAGGCTGATCGCGGTGCCGGTGGCGTTGTAATTCCAGCCCGAGGCCGGGATCTCGACCGGGGGGTCGTCCAGGTGAACCCGATGGGTGAGCCTGGCCGAGCTCTTGTCGACGGGGTTGGCGGCGGGGTAGGCGACCGTGAACGAGCCCGCCGACGTCACGATGTATTCGTACGCCCGCCCGGTGATCGTTCCGCCCGGGTTCGCCGGCGTCGGCGCGACGCGCGCGATCGGCAGCGTTATGGTGAGCGGCGAGGCCGGCGTCTTGCTGACGTTGACGCCGGCCGACTTGTCCCAGCCGCTCCACACGATGGTATAGCCGCGCGGCATGAGGAACGCGTTCGCCAGCACCGCCGGGTCGAGGATCGCGCCCGCGGGGTCGTTGCCGCCGGGAACCCGCCCGAGCGCTGCCCAGGTCTTGTTGCCGCGGTTCGGCGGCTCGTACAGCATCTTGTGCGCGCCCTTGCCGAGGTCCACCGGCTTGAGGATGTAGAAGTCGAACGAGTACCTGACCAGCCCGTCGGGATCCCGCGCGAGCTCGATGTCGGTGATCACCGAGTTCTGCGGGCGGTTGGGGTCCACCTCTCCGTAAGCGGTCCCGATCAGCCGCTCGTATTGACCGACCCCGGGCCACGAGTAGCCGCCGAACGCGGTCACGCGCTCCTCGACGACGACCCTGGTTATGCGTGCCTCGGCGAGCGGCGCGGCGAATGCGCCGGCGACGGCGAGCGCGATCAGCGTTTTGGTTTTCACCGCCTTGCCCTCCTGTCGTTCGTGCACGCGACGCGCGACCAGCGGCGCTCGGCCGCTGCCGCGCACACGGCGAAGCTTCCGGCCCGCCCGGATGGTAGGAGGCGCCGAGAGCACCCGCCCTCTGGCGGCGAAATAAACTCGATTTCGCGACGATCGCAGCGATAAGCTGAAAGTCGCCTGTCGCCGCGCCGGAGGGCGGCCGAGGGTCGCGCGGCCGCAGCGCCTGGCGGCGGCAGCCGCACCTCGACGCGGGTCCTAGCAGCCTGATGCAAAACGCACGGAATCATTCCCCGGAAGCCGAGTCGAAAGCGCAGCGGCGTTAATAGCGGAGAATAAGCCATGCGCGGTCGAGTCGATCCCCAGGAGTCGATGTTCAG
>Ga0187892_10002686_pt1 | contig 34607 bp, 42 predicted proteins | sample MA1701073metaG_FD_139345 | JGI IMG/M metagenome (GOLD analysis project Ga0187892, IMG submission 139345) | Bio-ooze microbial communities from a basaltic lava cave in the Kipuka Kanohina Cave System on the Island of Hawaii, USA - MA170107-3 metaG ... | reverse complement strand
ACGCGGCTGGCGGTCCATGCGGTGTACCAGGACCGGCCCGCCCGTGGATCCATATTGCATGACAGTGAAATCCGTACCCTCGCCAGCAACGAAACCGCTCTCGAGGGGTGCGATGCTCCATCGGCGTCCGAAAGCGCGATCACAGTACGCGACCCCACCCATGGTCGGGGGGCTTGCTTGAATGAAATGCTCGCTTGAGAAGAATCGACCAATGGAGCCCAGGAGCTTGCCATCGGTATCGTAACGGAACAGCCGTTGGGCAAAGCTGACGGCCTCGGGTCGCGGCGCGCCGGTCCGGAATTCCGAGTAGCCTACCAGAAAGGTGCCGTCTGTGAGTGGGGCAACCGCCACAACAGAACCCAGCGTATCGGAGGGAGGGCTCAGGGGGATGGACTTCACGAACTGACCATCCGGATCCAGGATGGAGACCCGCCGAAGAGAGGGATCGTAGACGAGAAGAGAATCTGCGCGAAGCCGATGGACCCCTTGGATGGCTTGATACTCACCCGGACCAGCCCCCTGTCGACCCAGCCGATGGAGAAACTCTCCCGTGGGCCCGAAGACGCAGAGCTCCCTGTTTCCAGTGTTGGCAACCACAAGCCGCCCGCTCGACTGAAGGACGATGGCGCGGATACGGTTGAATTGGCACCATCGAGATTCGAGGATGGTGAGGGGCGTGGTGGCCCCAAGGCGAATCGGAGGGGGTTCCGTTGAGTTGTAGTTGATCGTTGTCGCCGAAGGCGTCTGGGCCAACAACCAGTGCGCCGAGGTTACTGTCGCTAGGAGGAAACCGCCAACAGAGGGTACTCGGGACATTACCTGCCTCCACGAGTCTTTCCCAGCCGTCCAACTAGGTATGAGGCGGCATCCTCAACGACCACAAAAGGGAGAACCATCAAGCCAGCCCAAAGGCGCCGGCCAGCCGACCGAGAGTCCACAGGTTACACCGGTCTCAAGCCGGACGCTCACGCCAGCCCAACGACGTGAATCGCCCGCCAGTAGAAACAGGCGCCCCGGGAAGGAGGTGCTCACCGTGAGACTGTCCGGGCTTGCCGCATAACTGGCGTGCGAGGAATAATAGACCTCCTGGGCCATCAGGAGATCCCGAAATGGCTGCAGCATGGCCTGTTCCGAAGGCACCTGGGTCGGAGTCCCAGTCGGGGCTGGGCCCAGGGGCCTTGATCGTTGCAGGGAGTGAACTCGAATCTCCTCGATGCCGAGGCTGTCCTGAATCAGCCCAAGGACAAAATCGTCACCGATTTGGAGCGGTTCGAGCTTGGGCGGGAGGATAACGGTTGCCGTCGGTGGGCCAGGGTATCTGTACACCAGCCAGCGCTGGTGGTTCACCGAATCGCGAATCCACAGGGCGCCAACGTCATCGTGCCAGGCCCGAATGAGTCGAGCGTACTGCGGATCCCGAGCGCGGACGCTATCAAGTACGGTAAGTATCCATCCAGGGACCGGTTCGATGACCCCGTCGACGACCATCGCGCCCTTGTAGAGCCAGGTCGGCTGCAAGAGGTCGGGATCGGGAACGGGTGCGGTGCGGGCGAGGATCAGGGAAGGATCGAAAAAGGTCCATCTCAGCGTCGCTGGATCATAGACAACAAGCGAATCCGCGCGCCAGGCGAAGATGGAAATGGGGCCTTGGAACTCGCCGGGTCCCTGCCCCTGGCGACCAACGGCACGTTGAAACCGGCCGTTTGAGTCAAACAGGGCTAATTCCCTGGCTCCGGTGTTGGCAATGACCAGACCGTGGTCGCGCCGCCGCCGGGCCGATGAGATACCGTTGAACTCATGGCCAGGCGGATTCGCGCTATCGGGGAGGACCAGGATGGGCTGCGCGCTAAGCACCCATAGCGGGGGCTCGCCATCGGTCGCTGGCGAGCCGGAACACGCGAGTGCAAGGAGCGTCCCCGCAACGGAGCACCACACGAGAGCCGGGAAGCGCATGTCGGCTCCTTGGGTCCGGGTGCATGCCAGCTAACGAACTGCGTTTCCGCTGCCGGGCCCTGTTGAGGCCGCGGCGAAAGCAGAGTTAGAACGTATCCCGCCTCCGCCCAAGCGCCAAGGGCACGGTCAACTGAAAACGCGCCTCTGAAAGAGAAAGCGCAAGAGGGCACGCGAATTCCGCGCGGTCGGGTGCCGGTGCTCGGGCACGCGCGCCTCTCCCGCGGAGCTGGAGCCGATCCGGCAGGTCTACTTCACGAGCGTGAACAGTCGGACGTACTCTACGTCAAGCTCGTCCGTCCAGACCCCGAGCACATAGTCCCGGCCAACTTCGAGGGCCCTGAACCCGCTCGGAACGGTTAGTGCCGCCACTCGCTTTCCGGTTGCATTGAAGACCGTCCACTCTCGCTGACTGACGTCGGGGATCGGGTAGTCCTCGACCCACAGGTTGTCCGAGGCATCCACCAGGATTCTATCGTAGGCCGGGAACGCCTTCGGCCAGGATAGCGCTCGAAGGTACCGCTCAACCTCACCGGTGTTGACTCGGCCGGCTCGCCTGGCGATGAACGCTCGCACGTACCAGTCGACGTGTGTGGCCGTCACGGGAACCGGCGCACGAGTCCAGTGAACGGTTCGAACCGGTTCGCCGCGGAGGGAATACTGAGACACCTCGGGGGCATCACCTGTCCCGACGTAGAGATACCGGGAGCCGAGGCCGATCGTGGTGCGCCGGCCGAACGGCCTTGGACCCGCGGCTCCATCCTTGAAGTAGCGTTCGGACGCCGGGAAACGCCCCAGGCGTACCACGGAATCCTTGGGCCCGATGAGGGAAATCTCAACGCTGGGTCGGAAGGGACCTTCACCCGCCGGAGGATCGGTGGATCGGTGGAGGAAGGCACGAGTCCCTGAACGGTGGCACCAGAAGTCATACGGCGGGAGCCCGTGAGGCGACCACCTCCTGAGGTCCAGGGTTCGGACAAACGCTCCACCCGGGCCGAACACCGACACCCGGAACAAGGCGCCATCGTAGACGAACAGCGAATCACCCATGCACCGCTGGATCGCCACGATGGTTCGGAACTCACCGGGCCCCTCCCCCTTTCCCCCGGAAACCCGCAGGGGCTTGCCGGTCGGGGAGAACACCTTCAGCTCAAGGCTGCGACCGTCCACGACGGTCACCTCTCCGGACGGGCTCCGGGTAGCGCCGAGGACCGAGCCGAATGCTTCCGGGCCAGGCTGCTCTCGGCTCCCGATCGCAAGCAGGGGCCGGCTCGAAATCCGCCAAGATCGGGGAGCCTGCTGAGCTTCTCCCGAGGGTATCCAGCTAGAGAGACCGGCGATCGCGAGCGAACCCAAGGCCGCTGCGAGCCCGCGCGAATACCGAAGGTAACGATCCACTATCGGTTGTCCGTGCACGAGGAACGGGGGCTCTGCTCCTTCACAAGATCGGGGCAGGCGGCCCGCGACAGGCCTACGGCCATGGATGGCGCCTGAGGTGTTGGAGCCCGTCCTCGTCGAGGACTGATGAATAGGCCCAGTGCCGCCCGAGGCCAACAAGCCGCTCCGCTCTCCCCAGCCTGAGAACGGCGGTCGTACGACCGGTGCGATCGATTACATCGTAGCTGATGGGGGCAAGCGTATCAGGTGACGTGCGCAGAACGATCACCCGCCCATCTGGAGCCGCCAGGAGCGAGGGTGAGAGTGGATCCAAGTATTCCGGCTTCGACCGCCGGCTGCCCGGTGTGGTGGCTGGCTTGTCTCCTGGATGCTGGAGTCGGCCGTCCGGCGTCCACCATTCGACGTGTCCCGTTGCTCGACGGACGACCGCCACCCATCCGTCAAGGAAAAGCATTGCCTCATCCCGCTCAACCCGGGCGACTCGCGCCATCTGGCGGTTCTCGTGAGTGTTGCGGATGAAAACGACTTCGCCGAATGCACGGGCTGCGGCCGGATGGCCAGACCGAAGGATGGTGAGTGTATCGATCCGTCGGGTAACGCGGTGGGCGGCAACGAGAACAAGGGAATCAACCGCCCGTGGGCCGGTCGAGGCTGATGTAGGTAGCAGTGCCGCGAAAACCCGCCCGCCCCTGTCTGCGCCAAGCGGCAGGGCATACCGCGCTCCGAACGGATTTCCCTGAGGGAAGACGGTGGCCACGACCGCTGCGTCGGCAATGAGTAGCCACCGACCTTGACTGCCGGCATCAGGCATCAGCGTGGAGTCGGCGAGGAGCGGCAGAAGGTACGAGACTCTCTGAAACTCGTTCGGGCCGGCGCCCGGACGGGCAATTGCCTGGGGTGAGCCGCCGCGAAAGTCGGCGACGAGCAAGCGATTCTCGCCCTCATCGGCGACGAGCACACGGCCGTCTGCGAGTTCTCGTAGTCCGACGATCCGCGTAAACTCACCGGCCACCCGGGCCTCGAAAGGCCTGAGGCGAAGCTCTGGCGGTCCCTGGGGGAAGGCAGCCGGCAGGGGGAACGAGGAAACCAGGGCGCCCAGGGTCCATCTGGCGCGCAGAGGTGCGGCAGTGCCCATGCAATTCACAGATATTGCAGACCGCCTAACTCGCGCGGCTGCGACGCAGTGACGCCCCGCGCAGCCACCAGCGCGGGTTAGGAGCCAACCGCTTGGGCCTAGAACACTACTGCAATACTCAGCAACCCCCAATCGAGGGACGGACCGGGGTCGAGCCGCGCCCAAACAGCGTTGAAGCGGTTCTCGAAACGCGAATACGGTTCGCGCGCTGTAACGACGGCATCGGGAGGCCGGCGGATGGGCCTCATCAGATCGGTGTCGATTCGTTGCTCAGGTGGAGTTAAGAGGTCATCCACAGAGCGGGCCGTTGGGAGTGGGCGGGCCCGCGGCATGTCGGTAAACATGTTGGCTCGTGGAGCACAGGCGTTCCCCACGAGTATGATGACGCCCGTGAGGAGGAAGTTCCTGCTTTGACCCGTCATAGCGACCTCCGCTCGCTAGGCTCAAACATCGGAACGGCTGCTGACCTTGTCAAGAAATGGAACATGTTTGGGCGCCGGCCCGCGCCGGCAGGCTCGGGAATGGTAGCGCCACGCTCAGGCCTGGGATCAGCTTGTCAACGTTCCCAGCCCGGCATCGCTGCTGATGAGCGTCAGGCCTGCTTCCCGGCAACCGGCCGCCAATAGAAGGTGGGCGGCTGAGGAAACGGGACGTCGCGAAGCGGCTAGCCGGGGGCTCTCCGGAGCGTGACGAGGATCGCCCCGCCGTTGTGGGTAATGCCGTACTGATCCTGGGCCTTGCTGGGCTCCAGGTAGCGGACCTCCTCAACGGTGGCCGGCTTGATCATGCGCAGCTCGTCCAGCCCGGAACGCCGCGTGTCATCTACGTACAGCTGCACGGGAGCCGGCGGTCCGTTCATCATCGAGCGCGACCCGCGGGGCGGGGCCAGGAAGTGGGGGCGCAAAGCGCGGATGACCTGCAACAGGTCCTCGTGCCGCATGGCGACCTCGAGGATTTCCTCCCGGGTGATCACGTCGCGCTTGCGCGACTGGGCCGCGGCGTCGGAACCGAATCCCGCCGCAATCACGAGGATCCCGGGCAACCCAAGGCACGTTCGCCCTATCCGCATCTGCCAGTCGCACTTGCGATGGCGCCCGAACAATGACAGGGACTTCGACATGAGATCCTCCGGGGGGAGGGGGGGGGAACCTCTCTCCCAGAGTGCGGAACGTTCCTAATGCTGGAATGGACGGACCGTTACAGAATCGTTTCAGTTGGATTACAGTCTGACGTGGCTCTCTAGCCGCTCCGTTTCACCAAGGCGGTCCACACACGGACGTACGGTATGCCCGACCCGGGGACTATAACATCTTATAGTCGGGAGGTTCTCCTCTTGCTTCTCCCCCGCTCGAACTACATCGTCTGGACCTGCAAGCCGACGCACCGAGTAGCGGTCACGACGCCGCGATCAGGAAAAGAGAGGGATGTCGTGGAGCGGCTCAAACAAAAGGCCCTTGCCTCTGCTCCCCGGTCCGTTCCCAGCGAGGCCTTTCGGCAGCTCACCGAGGCGCGGTTTGCGCCGGCCAGCCTGCCTCCATGGATGCCGATCGCTCGTGAGATCCTGCCCGGCCCGCGGAACACCCTCTGGGTCCAGCAATACGAGGCGGACCCCGACGCGGCGAGCACCTGGCTGGTGCTCGATACCCGGGGGGGGGGGGCCGGTCGTTCGCGACGGTTCGCAATCCGGAGCGCTTTCGCATCAAGAGCGTGCTGGCCGACCGGGTCGCCGGCGTGTACACCGATGAAGATGGAGTCGAGAGCGTCCGGGTCTATCAGATCCTGAAGTAAGACGAGCGGTTAGGCAGCAAACATCTCCTGGAGCACCGCAAGGGCACGGGCGACCACGCCTGGTGGCAGGCGACCCAGGCGTCGCTGGATCCGCTCGCGATCGACGCTCCGGAGCTGATCGAGGACGACCTGGCCCCGTCGCCTGCCGAACCGGCACGGAACCCGGAAAGGATAGGGATGCCCGCCCGTGGTCATCGGGGCCACAATGAGGGTCTGCCAGTGGGCGTTCAGCTCGTCGGGCGACACGACCAGGCAGGGACGCGTCTTGCGGATCTCGCGGCCCCGGGTTGGCTCGAGCTCGACGAGATAGACCTCGCCGCGGTGCACCGGGTCGCCTACGTCCACTCCCATTCCTCCTCGTCGAACCGGCTGGACGATCCGGCCACCAGGGGTCGATCCTCGCCGCGCTCGTGCCCGAGTTTGGCCGCTTCGGCCCAGCCGGCACGCGGCCTCGCGGCTGAGGCGATCAGAATGCCGCCTTCGCGCACCTGGAGTTCGACCTCTTCGGTAAGCCCGGCCTCCAGAATGAGGGGCTTCGGGAGGCGAACGCCGCGCGAGTTGCCGATTCGGACCAGACGGGCTTTCATGACCGCGCTTCTTCGAAGGTGTTTACAATGTAACTACACGCCTGGAGCGGTCAAGCCGTTGGTGCGGAAACCGCCCCATTGCTTCACTCGACATGCGGATCATCACCCTCCGGTTTCACGCGGCTGACTTCGATGGCAACGAGGGCGTGTTTCAGGGGCGATTCTCCGGACGGGTCCTCCCCTCCCTTATCCCCCGCACATGTCGGCACGATTACGAGATCATGACAATGGCTTGCGGCCGGCGTGGCCGCCGCCAACATTGGAACGCAACGGAACCCCGGTTGCAGCCATCTAACGTCCCGGTCGGATGGCTTGAACAGGTCGCTGGAAGGAGAATTAGTGTGGCAAGAACAAGCGAGCTGATAGCAGATCCGCACCGCCTGACGAACTCGGGGCTTCTCCTCCCGGCAAAGACGGGTGATCGCTGCCGCAAGGCCTTCCAGGGAGGCAGATTTCGAGACGATGGGGAAAGCCCCCATGCGTTTTAGACCTCCGCCCCCCGCCGCCAGCAGGAGCGGCACCAGGTACCTTCAGGGGCAGCGGCGATGCACGGTCATCCTATCGGTGGCACCTCGACCGGGCAGGCATCGGGGTTGAGGTTGGCGTCGGGATCCGCATGGCTGAAGGGAGGGCTGTTCACCGACTGCCCGTGCAGCGAGGTCTCCTCCACGAAGTAAAACACCAGCGCGTTGTCGAGATCCCCTGACTTAACCATGTTGCCCGCGGCGGTGATGTAATCGCCCACCTCGAGCGGCTGGCTGGGAAGGAGATCGTTACCGCTGCTGGACGGCCCGGGGTGGTCGCTCGCCGCCTTGCCGATCTGGCCCCCGGATACGGCACCGAGGATGGCCGCCGCCACCACTAGGATCAAGGCAATCAAGATCGCGAAGATGCAGAGGATCCAGGTGGCGCATCCGATTGCCGCGATCGCCGCGGCGGCCAGCAAGATACCGGCCACCGCGCCCACCGCTGCCCCGACACTCGCTCCGACCCCCGCATTACACACCGCCGGCGTGTAGTAGAAGCAGGGCACCATCGGCGAGTTGTCATTGTCCGAACAGAAGACGAAGTCCGAGCGCGGCTCGATGAAATCCCAGTAGACCCTCTTCACTACCAGGTCCACCCGGTCATGGGGCGACGCGAACGCAAAGACGCTATCCCACGCCGACCCCGTGAACGCCGGCGTCAGCTGCTGGATGACTCCCGCCATGCAGCTCTTGGTGCCTTCCGGCCTATTGCAGCGCTCCACGGTGAAATAGATGACGATGGCCACGATGATGATGCCGGCCACGACCGCGGCCGCGTAGGGTGCCCATATGGCGGCCGCCGAGCCCGCCTTGACGATGCCCCAGATGCTCGCTGCCACGCCGGCCGCGGTAAAGACCGCGCTCCCCACCCCGGTCACGACCTTGGTGCCGGAGGCGTTCCCTCCCGGGATGCTGATGCCGCAGGCCGGCCTAGCCATGCGTGACTTCGTGTCTCTCTCGGCACAACCGGCAGAGCAGGGCACCGACGAGAATGCCGATCAAGAGACCGATGGCGCCGGCCACCAGCGGCTGCGCTAGCCAGAGATTGACGAACACGGTCAGCAACGATGTCAGCAGTGCGTTGAGCAGGGCCGGCCACAGGATGGCGCCGACGCCGTACTGCAAGAGCATCCCGTAGAGCAGCAGGATCAGCAGCCATCCCGCGACGCCGATCGTGAGCCCGAGGAGGACTTGCTCCTGGGGAGTCGGCGCCACGTCGGGATACTCCAGCAGGAACAGCGTCACCACGAATCCCGCCAGCGAACCTGCCAACCCGCCGGGCAGGCTGCAGAACGGCAACCTCGCAAAGGGAGTTCCCAGCAAGGCGAAGAAGGCTCGCATCAGTCGTCCACGAACACGGCGTAGGTGAGACCGCCGAGGAGCAGGCCGGCGCCGTCGCGTCCGACCACAGTGGCGTCAAGCCGATGCGACGCACCGGGGGTCCCGTGCACCGCCGCCGGTACGGTCAGAGACAGGCTGACCATCATTTGCTGCAGCGGTGCAAACGCAGCCGAAGCCGGGGAAACCACGGCGCTTAGCTGGTTGGGCAGCACAGAGAGGGAAATCACCTGCGCCGTTGCGAGCGGATTCACCAGGGGAAACTGGACCACGAAGCTGCGCCCGACCTTGCTGGTGAACGCATCGGCCACCAGTTGCGAGCCTTCGTTGTTGATCGCAACGCCGTCGTGGGGATGGCTCAGCTTCACGTGCGCGGCGATGCGTTGCTCGGTGGCGTTGAGGACCGCCTGCGGCAAGGGGAAGGTTACGACCGCCTGCTGACCCGGACCCAAGGTAAGCATCCGGATCCCGATCGACGTTGCGGGATGGCCGACACCGAAGGTCGCGATCGAGAAATGCACCTGCGCGTTCACCGCGGTCACCTTGGCGGAGAGGTTGCGCACCGTCACTCTGCTCTCCGGCATGAGCTTCAGCGGATTGGTGAAATTGGTGACGATGTCGGGACTCTCCCAGGTGGGCTGATTGCCAAGCTGGAACTGTTCCTGTTGGCTGTAGATCGCGAGGTCCGGCCGATCTGGCGGAGGCCCGCTCGGCCGGAGACAACAAGCGTCGGCCCGCGGCGAGGGCCGGACCGGCAGGCAGGGGGAACCTCGTCGCTCCGCAAGCATCAGTGCTGCACCACGACGGTCAGCCCGCCGATCACCTTCTCCCTGGCGTCGAGCTGCACCACCTCGAGAACGTGGAGCTCACCCAATGTTGCCCCAGGCTCGCGGGTAAGGATCAGCTCGCAGGTCCGCGCCTCACGGGCCGCCATGTCGAGCCGGAACGCTCGCTTTCCCGGCGCCGAGCGCGGAGTGGCCGCGAGCAGCGCCGTCGTCCGTGGTGCGGCGCCGCCGGATTCCTGGTCCTCGGCCTGAATGGCCCTTCCCATCCGGAGACCGAAGCCCTTGAGTTCCCGGGCCGAGAACTGCACCAGGTCGGAACCCAGGGTCTGTCCGATACTCCGCAGCCGGCGCGGATCGGTGACCTGGCGGACCTGGAGCGCGTAGCGCTGCTTCGCCCCCTTCGGGTTGATGACCCGGAAGGAGAACAGCATCATCGGCATGGTGCCGAGCGGGATGACGGAGATGTTGCGCTGCGCCACGTGCCGGTCGCCCCGAACATCGAAGACGGTGCCGTCGTAATACCCATCCGGCGGGATGGTGAGATTCACCCGGGCAGCGAGGCAGCGGTGTCCCGCTTCCGATGGCGGCGGCATCCAGGAAAACGAGATCGCCTGCCGGGAGTAACCGGGAATCGTCAGAAAGCCAGCGCCGACAAGCGTGGACGTCGCCGGGGTGAACCCGACGCTCGGATTGGCCACGAACGCTTCGACATAGGCATCCACCGCGTCAATCCCGCCGTCATTGGTGACCGTGACTTCGACCTGGTTGATGTCCCCGGCGACGGCCTCGCCGCCGCGGGTGCCGTCGGGCTTGATGACAACAATGTCCGGACTGAGCCATGATTCGAGCCCGGCCGGCAGCGGCTCGGTCCCGTTATCCAGTGCGTGGGTCTTGATATACAGGAAGGTTTTCCCGTCGAATTCCTTCCCCCGCCCGTGTTCGTCGCCGTGTGGCATGGGGATCTCCTACGGATCGAGGTAGGTCACCGACACGGGGTCGGTGGTCTGGAGCGGCACGTTGGAGCGCCAGGTTTTCCAGCCGTATCCACGGTCGCCATCGAGATTGAAGTTCGGGAGCCGCCGCATTCGCTGGGCAATGAGCCGGGCACTGAACTCGATGGCGTTGCCGAACTGGGCGGTACGCCAGGTCCGGGAATCTACGTCATGGCTGAAGGCGTTCCCGGCGCCGTAGGAACCGGTGCAACCGTAGAGCGCCTCGATGATTGGGAAATACGGGTAGCCGTCGCTGATAAACGCCTCGGGGAACTTGCCCCGGAACGGCATCGGGGCCGGCTCGGCGAAATAATTCTCCCGGGGTGTGACTGGATAGATCAGGTGGTGCTCGGTGGTACCGACCAGGCCATGCAGTTCCTGGCGCAGAGGATAGTGTGAGAAGAGCGACACCCCGCCGCCGGTATCCTGGACGTGGGCGCTGTTGAGGAACGCTGACGCGTAGGGCGACTTGAGCAGGTCCCGAGGCTCGGGGAAGAGATATCCGCCGAGCACCAGCATGAAGCGCAGGTTGTCGTAGATCTCGTAGATCGCCTTCTGAATCTGGTACAGCAACCACTTGATCAAGGCGATCGCCTCGACGAAGGGCAGGAGCAGAATATTCCCCGCGTTGCTGATGATCCACCCGATGGTGTACGCCACGACCTCCGCGATCCATTTCACGAATTCGAAGATCGCCGCGAGGATGCCCAGGATACTGAAGCCGCCGCCCCCGCCGCCGCCTCCCCCGGGGAACGCGGGGAAGCCACTGGTGTAGCTGTTGATCAGCGCGGTGGTTGCTCCGCCAGGCGGCGGTACCGGAACCGGCTTCAGGGCGTCGCCGACCGAGGTGGTCCGTTCGAACCACTTGAGCCACAGGCGATAGGACGCATCGACATCCGCGGCGTTCATGCTGATGGGATGGGGAATCCCGTTGTAGACATCGGCCATGGTCGCCACGATCAGCTTGGACAGCTTGGAGGGCAGCTTGCCGTTGGGGAACTCGACCAGGCGCGAGTAATAGCAGCCCGAGACGGCGGTCGGGAGGTAGTCGTCGTCGGAGGTCAGCCCCAGGCATTCCATGGTCTGAGCGCCATCGGGGTAGTGCTTCCTGGCGTACGCGTCGATCCAGTTCTCGATCAGCTTATGGCGGTGCCAGTGCGTCCGGTACGGCCCCCCCACCAGTTGGTTGACGTATGGGTGGCCCACGACGTCCGTGGCGATGTGGCTGGCGTAGCCCAAGGCGTAGCGCCGGAGGTCGGCATCGGTGCCGGCCCGACTCAGCATCCGGGATGCAAACGCGCCAGTGCGCCGATAGTGGAGGAAGTCGAACCAATACCACTCGTTTTCCGGGGCGCCTTGCTGGATCTTCGGGTAGAACGGATAGAAGAGGTCGATGTTGCCGGTGATGACCACGCCCGCCGCCGCGAGTGCGGCGGCAGTCACCTGGTCAGAAGCTTGCTTGATCTGGGCAAAGAGGCCCTGGAAGACGGCCTGGTCCACCGCTGCGGCGGCGTCCTCGATATCGTCGACGACCGGCTCGATGTTTTGCTCGTAGAACTCGATGAGTGGCTCGAAGGCGTCGTAGACGCCGAAGATGAAATTCACCATCTCGTCGAGCGGCGTGCCGTATTCCTTGAGCGAGAAGAAGAGGTAGTCGGGTCCCATGCTGCCGAAGGCGGCGTAGGGACTGCACGGCTCCGCGGCTAGGAGGTCGGCGTAGCGCTTGCCCCCCTGGGTCTTGCGGAGGGCGCTGGCGAGGCGTTGCTGAACGATGAGGTGAACAATTGGGCCGGGCATGAGAATCGGCCTCCCCTGAGAATCGCGCGCTGGACTTGCACGTGCTGGTGGGCAACTAACGTAGGGTCCTGCGCGTCCTCCGCTAGATCTAGAAGATGTTATAACGGGGTTGGCTAGGAGATCTTCTAGTCGCGCGGCCGCAACACTATAACATGTTATAGGTATTCCACCGCGCCTCTTGCTCTTCCCGTTCCCTGCCTGCATCGTCTTGAGTCACTTCGGATCAGCCTATGACCGACCGGGCGCGGCTCTTACTGGTCGACGACCATCGCATGATGCTGGACTCGCTCCGTCTGGCGCTTGAGCGCGAGCACCAGATCGTTGGAGCGGTGCGAACGGCCGCGGAGGCGATCGAGGCCAATCGCCGGCTTCGTCCCGATCTCGTGCTCCTGGACCTGGGTCTCCCGGATCGGGGCGGGCTAGAGATCATTTCCGACCTGCTCCAGGTTCGCAACGTCCGGATTCTGGTCGTCACGATGTACACCGACCGTGTGCTCGCGGACGCTGCGCTCCAGGCCGGAGCGCGAGGCTACATCCCCAAGGATGCGGACATCGCCGAGTTGAATACGGCAATCCGGGAAGTCCTGGCGGGCCGCACGTTTGTCTCCTCCCTCATACACGAGCGGACCCTCGAGCAATTCCCCGACAAGCTCCGGCTCGGCATGGCGAATCTCACTCCCAGGCAGCGGGCCATCGTGGACCGGCTCGGCGACGGGAAGAGCAGCGCCCGGATAGCCGACGAGCTGCATCTGAGTTGTGCGACCATTGCCTTCCATCGAGGCCGGATCCGCAAGGCGCTCGGACTCAAGTCCGAGTGGGATCTCTTGCGTCACGCGCTGCTGATCCGAATGAGCGAACCGAGCTAACCCTTGACCCCGAAGCGTTCGGCCGATCGCCGGCGCTGACCACGGAGACCACACATGCTGGGCAAGGTTTTCGGAGGCGTGATCGCGTTCGTGCTGCTGGGGATCTACGTGTATCTCGTGTTCCTCGCGGGGTCGGTCGTGGTGTGCACCACGCAGCCGGCGTGTCTCGAGGCGTTCAACCCTCGTATGGCGTCCGCGGGCCGGCTCGTCACCCTCGATCCGCTCACCACCTACTCGGCCCGCTGGTTCCGGGCCCCACGGCGCCGACGCCGATCGCTTTGCCGTGAATTGCCTTGATGGCGTTGGCCACTTGGGGAGGCAGCCAGGCCAGATCGTCCACCGAATGCCACTGGGAGGGAACGTTGGGCGCGATGATCCGGTACGCAACGTCGGATACAACGGTGCTGACCGCATACAGCTCGACGACCTTCCGCACGAAGTAGGTCACCGCCCTACAGGCATTCGCGTTCTCGAGGGTCCGAACGGTCACGTCCACCGATTCCTTGTCTTCGTAGGCGCTGATGACCAGGGACCGCTCCGCATGGGTGAGCTGCGATGCCTGCACGATGGACCGATTGAACTGGCTCGCCACCACGCCCGTGCGAACCTCGGTGTGGTCGGTGACGCTTCGGCTGCTCGATGAGGAGGTCTCCCCGCCGAAGCCGAACAAGCCGAAGAAGAACCCGCCGCCCGATCCACCCGAACTCCCCGCCCGCGAGCTGGTAAGCCGCTCGGTCAAAGCATCGAGGGTGTTGGTCACCCGGGCTTCGTGAACGACCGACAGGAATTGCATGAAGGTGGTCTGCACCGAATACCGCTCCTGCACGCTGGTGATCCGGCGATAACGGTCGCTGTGATAGAGCCTGACCTTCTCGCCGGGCAGCAGGGTGACGGTGTGCAAGAGCGGCCCGTGCTGCTTCCCCAGAAGGCAGAGCTGGTGCCGATAGGTAATGCGGAACTCGATGTACTGATCGGGCACTGCGATGGCTGCCACAGCGCTCACCCGTCCAATGCGTTCGGGCCGGAGCGGAGCTCGGAAGAACCGGGTTTCATACCAGACGAGGCACTGCGAGTCGGGCCGCCAGGGCGGGTCGCAGGGACTGACACAACAGGCGTCGGGCGGATGGGTCTCGACGCAACAAGGTCCATCATGTTTGCCGGGGTGACCCGAAACGCAAGCCGCCAGGAGAGCCCGCTCGGCGTTGATCCGTCCGTAGCCGACTTCGTTGTGCCAGGTGCCGAACGGCTTGCCCGCGGTGGGCAGATACACGTAGCCGATCGGATTGATCTTGTCCGCGGTCTCGGCGAGAATGCGCCGCACGTCCTCGCGACCGAGGGAGGAGTTCACGCTCAGAATGAGGCCCGACAGCGCCGCCACATGGGGCGTCGCCGAGGAGGTCCCGTTGAATCTCAGGGTGTAGTCGGTTGGGGTGTAGCCGGCGCCGGCCAGCCGGTCGGTCGTCGGGATCTCCAGGCAGGGCGCCACCACGTCGAGCGAGGGTCCGAAGCAGGCACCCCACCAGTTCTCGATCGATCCGTCGCCGATGGCTTTGCGCACGTCGTTCCGATTGGAGCCGCCGACCGTTATCGTCCTCGGGTCCGATCCGGGGAACCGGGAGACTGCTATGTTCTCGTTGCCCGAAGCCGCCACCAGGGCGACATTCTTGTCCGCGCAGTACTGCAACGCCGCTTCGATCAGCGCGAAGTCCCAGATCATCCAGGCCGGATAGACCCCGAAGCTCATGCTGACGACCCGGGCGCCGTTGTCGGCGGCGTAGAAGAGCCCCTCGGCGACTTCGGTGTCGGCGAAGTTGGTCGCGATGGCCATGACCGGGCATTTGGGCGCGAGCCCCGCGACGCCCAGGGCGTTGTCGATACGACCGCTGATGATGCCGGCGCAAGCAGTCCCGTGATTGCCGACCGGGCTGCCATCGTTGGTATGGGTGATGGTACTGTAGGAAATGGGCCAGAGGTTGAGGTCGGGGTGATCGAGCTGTACACCCTGGTCGAGGACTGCCACGACAACGTTCGCGTCTCCCTCGCTCTGGGCCCAAGCCCGCGGGGCGTCGACCCGGTGGAGGCCCCATTGGTTGGGGTAGAAGGTGTCATTGGGCGCGACGGCCGGAGCGGCAGGGACGCAGGCGCCGGTCCGCACCAGGGCGTGAGCGGTTCCCCCCGAGCACGCGCAGGCTAGCGGGGAGAGGTAGGGCACGTTTTCGAGCTTTACACCGCCCCCGACGCCGGCCGACTCGGCGGCTTTCGCAATCTTGGCCGCGAGGTCCAGCGCGTTGCCGCCGGGCAACGAAAGCACGACGTAGCCCTTGAGGAGCCGGCTCCGCGCCGAATCGATGGAGAGGGACGAGTCGAATGCGGCCAGGTCGCCGATCGCGGCAGCCGCCGGCTCGCTGACCAGGAGGACCGTGGGATTCACGGCGAACCAGGACTGGGGGCCGCTCTCGCCGCTCCGCGCGCGATAGACCGGAGCCACCCATTTCACCCGCTCGTCTTCCGCGATTCGGGTTAGGGTAGCGTCGGTGACGTTGGATTTGGAAGCCCAGGTGAGCGAATCCGAGTTATTGATGCTGACCGGACGGGGATCCCGGTCGGATTCCGCCGGCCCGCGGGACCGTCGCGGCCCTTCGGTCTCGGGGGCTTTGGTCGCACGCTGGAGGGTGTTGGCCTTGAGGACCGAGTTGACAGCCTTCGCGCCCAGGGGCGCTCCCCAATGGATGGCGAGCATGGATGGCACCAGCTCGCAGGGTCCGAAAGAGGGATGATCGATCGTGCGGCGAATTTGAGGCATTGGGGTTCCCTTCCGCAGAGCACTACCGCGTGATGATGACGCTTGCGGCGGAGAGCGTATCGTGCGAGCGGACGCGTGGCTAGTCTATGAGATGTTCTACTGGGAGATGTTCTAGGTACGGGCTTCGATCCCAAACGGCGAAGAAGGAGTCGTGGGATGACCACTAACGCCGTCGCCCTGACTCCCTGTAGGATCTCAGAGTCCTATACATAGTGGGACGCGGCTGCCCTTGTCGGCCTTTGGCGTGAGGGCCGATTGTGCAAGTCCCGACGCCTCACATGGCGTAGAGTTTGCGACGGACTGCCGGCCCATACGTCGAGCGGGAGCTGGCGGCAAGCGGGTTAGGGACTATAACATGTTATAGTGAGTCTGGCGCGCGTGCGATCCGCGCGCTACCCTCTCCAGTCTCGTGACGGCCACACACATCGACAGGTACGTGCGAGCGCTCATCGCCAGGCGAGCCGGCCGAGTCAACACCGGTGAGGTGGAGCGGTACCTTCGAGCGCTATCCTGGCCGAAGGCGTTCCCGGCCTACGATAGAATCCTGGTGGATGCCTCGGACAACTTGTGGGTCGAGGACTACCCGATCCCCGAGGTCAGTCATCGAGAATGGACGGTCTTCAATGCAACCGGAAAGCGAGTGGCGGCACTAACCGTTCCGAGCGGGTTCAGGGCTCTCGAAGTCGGCCGGGACTATGTGCTCGGGGTCTGGACGGACGAGCTTGACGTAGAGTACGTCCGACTGTTCACGCTCGTGAAGTAGACCTGCCGGATCCGCTCCAGCTCGGCGAGAGAGGCGCTCGTGCCCGGGGTCTTCCTTGGTGGGGTTGAAGGAAATTCCTATTGCTTACTGCTCAAAGCAGTCCCCCCCGCCCTCGCTGCCGCCTGGCCGTTGAGCGGGCGTCGAACCTTGATCGTGCGCCATCTCGCTTATGGGAAGAGCCCAGGTGAAATCGGACGACTCCTAGGGATTGCCAGGGAGTCCGTGTACGAGCACCTCGCAGAATCTCGAAGGCAACTCCAGGTTCGGACCAACTTCGAGCTGGTGCGCCTGGCTGTTCAGCGAGGGTTCCTCGAGCCTTAGGTGCCTAATACCCCCAATCTTGGGGGGTGGCGAAACGAGCGACGTAGTTGGAACTTGATTGCTCTGTTCTACGAAGACGGAGAGGATCTGTGTCCCTCATCGGTGATCGCATTGAGCGCGGAGTCTCGCTAGCCCTAGCGATCTCCGCGATCATAATCGCAGCGGCATTCGTATATCGACAATTCGATCCGGCTCCCCCGACGCCCATGGCACGGCCTCCGGTGACCGTCACATTGCTTGCGGGTTGGAGGGAACTCCTAGGGACTGGGCGTCAGGTTTCCAACTCCAACGCGACCGTCCAGTTGATTGAATTCATAGATCTGGAATGCCCCGCTTGCCGCGCGTTCGCGAATACCCTTAGTCGCGTTCAGCGCTCCTATGGATCGAGCCTCGGCGTAACCCTGATCCACTTTCCCTTACCGATGCATCGCTTCGCGCGCCAGGCCGCGAGGGTCGCAGAGTGTGGAGTCGCTGAAGGCAAGTTTAATGACTTGGTGAGAGTCATTCTGAACGACGGGGATTCTCTCGTGCTGAATCGCTGGGCCGCATATGGAAGGACGGTCGGCATTCGTGATTCCATAGCTTTCACTCGCTGTCTCGCAGACACAGCGCCTGTACTGGTGATGGAACGAGGACTAGTAGTTGGCGACCGCATTGGAGTGCGAGCGACGCCGACTATACTAGTCAACGGGTGGAGATACTCAACAACGCCCACCGAAGCAGAACTGAAAGAAACGATTGATGCGGTCCTGAAGGGAGAGCGCCCCCCCCTCGCGGCCGGTAATTGATGCAGTGAATGGCGTGGTCGCAAAACAAAGAGCTTAGGAAGCGGCCAGGCAGTGGCACCTACACATCAGCGGAGGGTAGCAGAATGGCGAAGACGCATAGTAAGCTTGCGTTGCGGGCAATCTTGGTAGCAGGGATGGGTGTTCTCGGGCTCGCCACTACAAGCCGCACCTCCCGCGCGGAAGCGCGGCTGGCTTGTATCACAGGCTACTGCGACTGGACTTGTAGCTTGTTGCACTGCGTCGGGAACGCCGAATGTAAGATGAGCGGGACTTGCGTCTGGGACAGCTTTTGTCAGTCACCTGCGGTGTTCTGCGACCCGGCCGAGACCTAAAGCCGAGGATCCAACGACAGGGAGGAGCCATCGGCGTGAAACACTGATGGGACCGAACATCGACCGCGGCCTTTCCCACGTTATCATACTCCTTGGAGTCGCTTTCGCCGTCCCGCGACATTCCGAGGCGCAGCAAGCCCCTCGAGTGTGGGACAGCGCAGGGGTCCGCATCGTAACGCACGGGGAGCTGGCAACGGTATCGGCTCCCTTTGAGATCGCGAAGGTTTCGACCGTCGACTTCGGTGGTCTTCGGAAGAATCCGGACGAGGAGCTGGATTCCCGTAATCCATTTCTCGTGGCCCGGCCACTGTCCGATGGCAGATGGATTGTGGTGGATTGGGCCGCGCTCAAGCTATTCGATGGCCGGGGAACGTTCGTCAGGACAGTTGGCCGGACCGGATCGGGACCGGGAGAGTTCCGTCAGGTTCGCGACGTCTGCGTTGCTCCCGGCGACACCCTGATTGCATTCGAATTCAGCGACCGGCGGATCAGCGTTTTCGACTCGGCGGGGACCCACCTCCGGACTGCCCTCATTGAAGGTCGAGCCGGGCCCAATCCATGCCTGGGTGACGGTAGCATCCTGGTTCGCGGGGAAGCAGCGCCAAATCCGCGCTCGAAGCTCTCCAGGCAGGCGGCCGCTCTCATGGATAGGGTAGCACATGTTGAGAGGGTTCGTTGGGATGGGGTTCGAATCGGAACACTCGGCGCACTCCAGGTGGAGACGCTCGATTTGACATTCGAGGAAGTGGGCAACATCGCCGCAGGGCCAGAGCACATTTACGTGGGCAACGGAAGCGAACCGGAGTATCGGGTTTACAACAGTGCCGGCAAGCTACTCCAGATCGTACGATGGCAGGCCCGTCGGACAGCGGTGACCACGGCAATGCGAGAAGCGGCAAGTCGAAGAGGCTTTGCTCCGGGGGCGGCAGCCCGCGATTTCCTCCCGGTTTACGGCGCGCTCGTGCCAGGCCCCGACGCCGTCGTCTGGGTGCAGGACTATCCTCTGCCGAGGGCCAAACCTCCGGGATACACCGTCTTTGATCGTAATGGATTCATGCTTGGCCGCACTGAGCCGCCGCCCGTCTCCTCCGGACGGGTGATTGTCCAATGGATCGGGACCAATCGGGTGGCGTTGGCATGGCGGGATAGTGACGGCGGCGCCCATATCACGGTCCACGCCGTCACTTACCCGTGAAGCTGAGTAATGCCCTGCGCTTCTGGTTGCCGCCCAACCAGTTGTTGAGCCTCGCCTCGGTCACCCGCCCGTCAAGGGCAGGTGCGGGGATTTGCCTGTTCATGGGTGCGGGAATTTGGGTGTTCTTCTACACGAGCGCCTCCGCCACCACGCGGGCCGTGTCGGCGTCGAAGTCGGGCACGAATCGTCCGCAATACCTCGCGCTTCCTCAGCCGAGTCCGTAATTGTCATGCGCCTTCCGTGATGTTCCTTACGCGGCAGGAGCCTCGTGGCGGGTTCGCCCGTCCGATGACCCAACCGGCCGAGGCCGATAGGGCCCCGCGAGATTGCGGGCGGATGCCCAGGCCTCCTGGAGTGCGCTGTCGGTTCGGAAACGATGGCGGTTGAGACCGTCCAACTGTCCGATCAACCGGCTCATCTCCAACACCACCTTCGCCAGCTCGCCGGCCTCCCGCTGGGCGGCAGCATGCAGCTCGTCGATCGTGTCGAGGATTGCGCTGAGCTCCGCAGCGGCCTGGCCGAGATCGGTGAGGATCACCGGGTCCACGCTCAGTTGATCCGCTTGGGCCAGAATCCTGGCCGCTATGAGGAAACCTCGATCCGTTCCACCGCGAGCAGTCCGGAAGACCTCGGCGAGATCGGGTCGAGACGCGGCCAGCGCACGACTCGCCCTGGCCACCCGAGGATGCAGGTCACGCCGGATGGAGCGGGAGACCTCCTCTCGACGAAGGGTCACTGCCTCGATCCTGAGGGCAACTGCTTCCCGGCGAGCTACCAGCGCGTTCGCCCGGGATAGGCAGTCTTCCAGCTCACGGATCGCTTCGCGATAGCTCGCCTGGTCGCAGGGATGGGCCTTGAAGAACTCCAACACCCGCACCGCCATGGCGAGCTTGCGGCGAGTCTTCGCCTGCATGACCCGACTCCGAAGGGAACGAGCCGGACTCGATGCGAGGGTCGTGCCAGCCGGGCGCGCGAACCGATCCCCCATAACCCGCGAGTCCCCGAGGGCCAAAGTCGTTGCACTGGCTGGAGTTGAATCAGACTCACCGAGCAGGAACCGGAGCGCGGACCGGCAGGAAGCGAGCGTGCGGTTATGGAAAGAGTCCGTTGGAGGAGACTGAAGGAGACACTGCAGCAACAGTCAAGGCCAGGCGATCGCGTCACCGCTGCATTCGATCCGGGTCAGGCAGCCCCGGGAGAGGCTGAGCCCGCGTTTCCGGCAGGCCACGTGAGCCACCGCGTCGGCCCGCTTCCGGGCCGCCTGGTGGATCAGGTCTCTCCGGGCCGGCAGCTCGGAGGCGGTTTCGCAGGAACCCCCGCTGATCCGGGCGAGAACGCGGTGCTTGCGAGTCGAGAGGCTGCTGTCGGAGACGATCTCGATGCCGAACACCGCCGCGGAATCCGCGGGATATGGCCGGCTCAGAATCACCGACTCGTCGTTCCCTTCCCGCACCGTGACGACTGCCGCGACGACGCCTCCCTCCTGGCCCGAATCGGGCGCAGCCGCGAGCCAGATGACGCTGCTCCGCACCAGGTAGGCACCGGGCCGAAGCCTGGTGAAGTGGAACTTGCCTTCGGTATCGGCGTTCCGAGTGCGCCGAGCATTTGCGAAGCGGGGATCGGGCGGGGGAACCGCAAACCGGGCCAGGTCAACGCCGAGGCCCCGAAACCAGCGCCTGGAGTAGGTCGTGACCGGATCGAGGGTGACGAGTTGTCCGGCGGCGAGCTTGACCTCGCCGGCGCGGGTGGTGAGGAACGCCTGTCCCCGAAGCTCGAGCGAACTGTCCCCGACGAACGGGGCGTACTCAGCGGAGTCGGCCTGACCCGCGGCCAGCAGCGGCGTCAGATCGGCTGAGGAGGGAGCGCAGCCGACCGCGAGGACCAGGACCACGCCGGGAGGTGGTACGCGCACCTCAAGACAATGGTCCTGGAACCGCGGCTCGGCAAGGGCTGGGTCAGGCGGCTACCGCGCCGTCCCCAGAAGGGGCGGACGCACCGCCGGTGCCATCGGCTATCGGCTCGGCGGGTTTGGCGCGGAACGGCCCGACGACGTCGGAGGCGCTCTGCCAAGCCGCCAGCAGCTCCGAGTCGTACCGGAACCGGTAGCGGTTGAGGCCGTCGAGCAGAGCGACCAGCCCGACGATCTCGTCCGCCACGGTCTTCAGATCGGCGCTCGCCCCGACGTGATCGCGCCGGCCTTCGTGGGCCGCCTCGGTGACCTTCTCGAACTCGGCCACGCACTTGCCCAGTTCATCGAGCATGGCCGAGGACATGCCGAGCTCGGCGAGCAGGTCCTTCACTTCGAGGGCGCGGGCATACATCGCCTGCGCAGCGGTGAGGAAGACCTTGTTGGGGCAGTTTGGCGCAGGCATCCGGAAGAATCCGGCGAGCTCGGGGCGTTGGGCGACCGCCCGTTCGCCGGCCCGGACCAATTGGGGCAGGAGCTCGCTGCGCATCAGCCGCCGGAGCTCCTGCCGGCGGACGATGGATCCATGCTGTTCCAGGGTTCCGTCGCGTTGCTGGATCGCCAGCGCGTCGGCCCGGGCCAGCCGTTCCTCCAGGGCCGTGACCACCTTCATGAAGGTCGGGTCGTCGGAGGGGTGGGCGCGGTTGAAGTCCCGAACCCGTACGGCCATGGCCAGCTTCCTGCGCACTGCTGCTTGCATTTGGAGGCCCTCCATTCTGAGTGCCTCACTGGTACCTCGGTCGGGGCGGGTGCCATGTCTGGAATGGGTACTGCTCGGCGCGCGACCCCTGACGCCCGGCCGACGGAGCGCAGGGACAGGCGAGAGGCGTGCCATTCGGGGGCGATCCGGCATAACCCGCGATGGTTGATGGAGTTGACGGGATCCCTTGGGAACAGATCGAGGGTCGTGGTGTCCTCAACGAGGGACACGGGGTGGACGGAGGGGTGTGGAGTGACGGTGTCGCACTCGGTGATTCGAGTAGCGCGAAGCATGGTGCAGGATGAGCGGGGCATGATGCCAGGATCGGAGGTGGTGCCGGCAAGAGCGGAAGACGGGGTGACGATATCGAAGGTCGTGGTGCGGGTCGAGGAGGGGACCTGGTGCAGGTGTGGCGATGCCCGTACGGAGATTGGGGGAGCTGTCGGTGCGGTCGGCGTTGCGGCCGGCTCGCGAGGCGGTCGTGACGGTTGGTGAGAGGGGCCTGCGGGCCGGTGAGATGGACGGGACGGCCGGTGAGATGGGACTCGTCGGGTCGAGTGATGGACCCGGGGAGGGGTGAGGAGCACACGCCGCCGTGTGGGGAGGACTCGTCATAGGTAACGAGGCGTCTGTCGGGTCACGAGCAGGAGGGTGGAGCCGGATCGGAGGAGGTTCGGTTCGGGAGAGGTGGCTCATGGTTCGTGAGAGGCATCCAGCGCGGGGTGAGGAGGGTCGCTCAAGGGGCGTGGAAGACGCCGAGTCGGATAATGTGGACCCTTCAGCGGGTGAGGTGGACGCTTCGACCGCTGAGGTGGACCTTTCGACCGGTGAGCTAGACCCTTTCGCCGGTGAGGAGGACGCTGCCGGGTATGAGGAGCTCCCTGCGGCGGGGTTGGAGGGCGGTTGCGCCGGTGAGGGTGATGGTGAGCTGGTGCACGGCTCTTTTTTGGGGGGGTGGAGGGGGGGGGGGCCGGGCGGGGGGCCCTAATATAAGGCCTATAAGAAGTTATAGTCTCGCGCCAGGAGGCGTGCCGAGGCGCTGAGGTGGAGGGATACGGGTCTGGAACCACTTGGATAGGAAACGGCGATTGGCGGGGCTGGTGGGGCGCGAATGAGTGCTAGTGCTCCGGGTGACCTCGGCGGGCGGGCCGCTTTAGGGGTAAGGGGATTCGAGCCGAGCTCGGGCAGGGTCGCGCGGAGCTGACCGGGTCGCGAGCGGGCTTCGCTGCCTTTCCGGATTATCCTGAAGGGGTAACTTTGGTTTCGGTGTGATCCTGGCCGGAGCTGTGCAGTCTGTACCTACTTAGGCTGCGTTCGTGAACGGTGTCTGTGAGCCTCCCCCGAAAAAATGGACAAGGCGTTAAGCCGGAGGCAAACTACTCGCTCCGGAGGAGGCCATGAAATCGACGCGGCGGCGGTTCACGCGGGAGTTCAAGCTGGAGGTGGTGCGGCAGCTCGAGAGTGGGCGGCGACTGGCCGATGTGGCCCGGGAATTGGGGGTAGACGCCCAAGTCATTCGGCGCTGGCGGGATCAGGTCAAGGTGGATCCGGCGACGGCCTTTCCGGGCAATGGGCGTCGCGCCGGCCCGGACGATGAGCTGCAGCGACTGCGCCGGGAGGTGATCCAGCTCCGGGCGGAGCGGGATTTTCTAAAAAAAGCGGCGGCGTTCTTTGCGAAAACGTCTCGGTGAGATACCAGGCGGTGCGGGCCGCCCCACGCGGGCTCTCGGTGGCGCGCCGGTGCGAGTTGCTGGACGTGTCCCGGAGCGGTTTCTATGCGGCGCAGCGGCGGTCGCCGAGTGCTCGGGCGCTGGTCAATCAGCAGCTCGTGATCGAGATGCAGCGGATTCACCGGGAAGTGGATCGGACCTATGGCAGTCCCCGGATGCATCCCGACCTCGCCGCCGTCGCCCTCGCCCTCAACACCCGACCACGGAAGACACTCAACTGGCAGACCCCTGCCGAAGCCTTGAACGACCTACTACGATCGAAGCACCAACCCCCTGTTGCAACGACCGGTTGAGTCCGAGGAGTACTCGGCGGGAGCATTTCGTGACCGTCTCCGGGCCCTGGGCCTGCGGCAAAGCTCGGCGCAGCGCGGACCGGAGGAGAACGCCCATATGGAATCGTTCTTCCACTCCCTCAAGGCCGAAGTCATCCACCGGACGCGGAGCGCGACCGAGGCAGATCTCCGACAGCTCGTGGGGCAGTACATTCAGTACTACAACCACCGGCGAATGCATTCGGCGCTACGGTATCGCTCGCCGGTGGAGTTCGAGCAGCGTGCAGCGTAAACGTGTCAACAAAACCGAGGGACGATCCATACTCAGAAGAGCCTAAAGAACTGCTGCAGCGCTACTTGTAAGGCGAACAAACCAAAGTCGTTCCAGAGGGAAAAAGGCTAAACCAGCCTGACGTCTGGCTCGTTTCTCCTTTCTTGCTGCTGCTATAACTAGTTATAGATCTTGCGCCGACTCACCTCATAGTCAGATTTCCGGAAAGCCACAGAAGAGCTTCGGGGTTCGTCGAGGATCATGTGTATGACACGATTGAGGAGTGCCGTAAGCGTCTGAAGACAAGAACTACTTACGCGCTCATATGAATAGCTGACAGGCAGTGCCCCTCAGAATAGGCTGTACGAGCGCATATGAAGCGGACTAAGCATCGAGCAGTTCGGGCGACCCGTCTTAATCGTTTACCTAATGCGGTCGCAAACGCTTCCGGCATCGAGAACGCTCTCACGATTACACATGACCCTACTGCTCCGCATGAGGTCGCAGGCCTTGAAATACTCTGGAGGCAAGTTGTAGACCGATGTGATGGCCTCTGGCAGCTGTTCTCGAATTGTGACTTGGCGCTGACGCCGTCTGTCGCTGCAAGCAGGCTCGGGTTGTTCGATTCCCGATTTCTAGACAAGTGGCTCATGGCAAGAAGTCTCCCACCATTCCGTCGACTGCGTGATTGGGCGTACCTTGCCATACTTGTTGACGGCTGGTCTCTAGGGACTGCACTCTCCTCGTTTGCATTAAGGAGGGGAAAAGACCCCGCGGTCTACTATCGATTCATACGCAGAACGGCCCGATGTACCTGGCAAGAACTCACCGACCGAGGCGGAGAATGGGTGAAGTACTCGGCTATCGCGGTTTGGAGCCCATATCTTGGAAATATCGGCAGCAGTATTGCTAGCGTTTCTCCCAAATTATTACCGGTCCACCGCGCCGCGGACGCCCGGACGCGTCTGGGTAGCGAAGGGGCATAGGGTAATCAGGGTTGTGGCAACCTACTCGGCTACAAAACTCAATAAGGGCAACCTCGTCCATTCTCCATGAACAAAGGGACACTTCTCGCAATACCTGAACCCCATTAACGATAACCGTGGTAGGCTCCCCGGCTAACACACTAATTTTTGGAACATCACATAGTCTCATGCTTCCGAATCGGGCTATCTCACTTGGCGACATCCTGGTATTTCTGAAACTGAGGGCCAATCGCCGACGCAACGCCCACAAGGCTTCACTTTCCCCCGGAGCGTGATCGCCGCGTCCGGACTTCACTAATCTGAATTCGATTCGTCTACCTTCTCCTTTGGGAACTTCCAGAACGGTTCTGCGTTCACCGTATCCGGGCATGCTTACCCGGATCATGTAGGTGCCTCCATGAGCCTTAGGGAACTCAAAGTGCCCCACCTGATCTGTTGTGGCATCTTCACCCCCGAAGCCAAGCACGTCGACGATAGCCCCTTTTAGTGGGACTAGACTGCTATCCCACACCGTTCCATATATCCCATGAGTGGTCACTGTGGTCTCGATCGTCGGCAGTAGGTATGGTGATTGATCCATGTAGAAGTCAAGCACCGTTACCTCATTGGCCCTAATGACAAATGATGTTCTGATTGGCAGATAGCCGATACGTCGCAAGAAGAGGAGATGACTTCCGCTCTTCAAGTTGCCAATACGAAACTGCCCCGCGTCATTCGACGTTCCCTTGGCTTCGCCATCAATCTGCACCTCAACACCAGCTAATCCCTGTCCCCGATTCCGATTCTCCCTAACTGTGCCTAGAAGTGATTGAGGGGAAGCCTGACCCTGGGCAACATTCGCTGACAGAGGCATCGCGACGCAGAATGAGCAAAAAAGGCACATTGAGCGAGTTCGCGTGAGGACTAACATCTAAATCCAATTCACCGGTTTAGCGGACACCTTCGGCTAACTTTAGCAGTCGAATATGTTGAATATCGCTCGAATCGCTCCACACTCCTAGTATCATTCCCTTTCTAACGTCCGTGACCATTACGCCCTTTGGAATCACCACTCTGCCGACAAGCATACCGGATGCAGAAAACACCCACCAACGCGAAGCGCCCTCGCTCAGGCTATTGCCGAAGAGGCGAATGAAGCCTTCCCATATCCGAGGATATTCTTGAACCCAGAGCTGCCCCTCTTCTGTGACCAAGAATTCATTATATACGGGCTTCAAGGTAGGAAGATCAAACTCCCTAAGAGGCGGAAAATCCTCCTTAGTACCCTTACCTACTCGCTCGTCAAGCTCACTCCTAATTCGCTCGTATGAATCATGGTCAGCTTGGGTGAGAGGCATTGGCTTTGTTTCCCATCGAATGATTCTTATCAGTATTCCAGCCTGGTTGTAGACCCGGACTTCCGGTGTATCACCATTGCCCAGGTACAATAGGCTGTCACGGAAAGCCCACACGGGAAAGGCTGAGAACGGTATCGGAAGCCGAACCGACCGTCCATGGAACAGGACAGTTCCTCTGGCAGGCGACAGTGCTTCCGCCACAACTGACGTGCCATTGCCTTGCATGATACCCAAAGCGAACACCAGGATGTCTCTGTCTCGCACGCCATTGGCCGACCGTCGGGTTTCCACCCCTAGAACTGCAGAACAATCCAAAGTTACCCCATGCAAGCCACGCTTCAAGAGCGCCATCTGGTGTTCCCGTACAAATCGTCCTGCTGAGTCGAAGAGAGCTAGTCTTGTCGGAAGGCCATAAACTGCGATGCTATCCCTTCCGCAAACGTAAACGTTCCCAATGACCCTGAATTCACCTGGACCGTCGCCTTGGTCACCGATTCTCCTCATTCTTCCGGTTGGCAAATCGAAAAGGAATACCTCTGACGACGCTTGGTCGAAGACGACGCCTGTGCGTGGTCCCAGCCAACGGGCACTCTTTGCACGAAGGAGCTCTACACCATCGATTGTGATACTTGAATCAAATGTGATCCCAATCGTGGGTACTTTAGATTCTCTCATCGGATTCGAGACAATAGACACTCCGAGGCTGTCTCTCACCAAGGGAAGCGCCAGTCCCGATTCGCTCTTGTTGCAACCAAGCACGATCTCGGAGAGGATTACGAATAGGGTCTTTACAACGCGCCTGTTATCCACCATAGTCGACCACGTTTACTCCTGCTGGTTTGTTTCAAGGCACCGCAACGTGTAAATGATGCCCGATGGTGCGCACAATGAGTCGGCTCGGCAACGGAGCACAGGATTCTTTGGCTGTTGACACCCTTCCCACCACGACCTGTGACTCCGTTCGGAGAAAAATCCTCCCGCTCGTTTCAGCTCGCAGCCAGCGTAGTTCCTCATCAAAGGGCAGCAGATACTTCCCTAAGAGTGTGCCGTTCGAGGAATAGACTTCCAGGCCTCGACTGACAGTTTTCCATCGGCCATCGTCACGTGAGTGTCTCGGACCAGCAGACTCCCACGCAGCCTTATATGGTCGCACTGCGTAAACATTCCCATCTGTATCAATGGCCGCGATCTCCACCTGCGGCAGCGCAATTACGTGTCGTAGTATTGCCTCGCCATTGTCAACCCACGGATACTGGGTGAGAATCTCCCGCGGCTGCGGTGCTTCGAAGTATCGAGACATATACCAATGTTGCACGAGGCCGGCACCTGGAAGCCACTTCGTCACTTCACCTTCGAGAAGATTCAGCAGCACAATCGTGTCCCCATGAAGTCCCATGGCGGATCTTGCTGAGAATGCACCTAGATAATTGCCGTCGAGTCGGGGTACCATGCCTAAAGAATCACTCTTCGCTCCTGTTCGGTCCAACAGGTACACCAATGGAGTCGGTGTCCAGTGTTGAGGCGTTTTCAACGAGGGACTGCCCTCACCAAACAGAGCAAGTGCGATTCCACTGCCATTCCAGAGAGGACTCCCAAAAAGGCCACCCTTCCACGGATGCTCGGGAATCGATTGGACTGAGACTGACAGATCCTGCAATACAACACCAACAAAACCTGAACGACTTGACCACACCGTTATTTTGCCATCGACACCACGTTGAAGCCTTAGGGCGCGAGGGCTGCCGGGAATCTCCTTCGTCTTCGTGAGGTTCCCGCGTTTGTTAATGTTCAACAGGATTCCGCGCCGACCCTCGGCCATGATCAGCCCACACTCATTGTCGGAGATCACTCCTGTGACCGACACAGAGTCCTCAAACTGCAAACGGCTCACAACAGCAAGGGTTTGGTCAAAACTCGGCGTCCTTCCCAGGGTAGGCACGCTGCTACTTGTGCAAGCTGGGAGAAACATGCAAGCCATGCCAAGCAAACAACGGCCGCTCATCGGCACGCTCCGAGGTACTTTGTGAGTTCGGGAAACCGGTTTCCGACAACACCAGCCTGGAGTCGTTGATTGCCGTCAACCAGGTATGAGAGCGGTGTACCGAACACACCGAATTTGGCGATTGCCTTTCGATGATTGCCTAGTAGCAATACAGTTGGTACCCTATATATTCCCTGGAAGAACCCGTTTACGAGTTCCTCCGGCTCCCAGAACACCCAGAGAGGTTCGATGGCGATGTTGAGTGAATCTCGCCAGGACACGAACTTATTCCACCACGTCATACGCATGTCTTTGCACACCGGACAGGTGGTACTAATGAATACGACTAGATGGCAGCCTCCAGAAAGAGTGGCTCGAAATGCAAGTCTTTCTCCAGAGAGACGACGCACTGAGTGGTCCGGGAGTAGGGCTCCGACACGAGGGCCCTTTGGGGTCCGCTCATCCAGCCTCCGAAAAGCAATCACTCCAAGCTGAGCAAAGAGAAGAATTACACCAACACAAATCAGGGAACGCCGCATACCGGTATCACCTTGGAAGTCTTTGGGAGTTTCTCGGTATCACCGCGACAATACGAAGCCGCGAGCGCTCACAATGTTGCTGTACTCGGCAGTGAGCCGATTAGTCTGGATCCTTCTTACAGGTTTCCTGCTTAGTACAAGCTGGCTCCCACGGGTACCCGTTATTCGAGCAGTACCCAAACTCGGGATGCACTATGATACATTGGCACGCGCCAGGCTGGCTGCAGCTCATTGCTGATTCGGATTCCGCCTTGGCGATGCTTGCCAGCACCCCGAAGGCACCGATGTTCGCCGCTACGACACTGGCAAGTAAGACCCCCTTGGATACTCCGCTAGTCTTGTCCATGGTCTCTCTCTCTGGTGGAATGCACGATGGCCTGAGCGCTCGCAGCGCTTCGTGCAAATGGTAGGCTGCACAGTGTCCTGCTGCTATGACCGATTTGGGTCATAGGTAGCTCAGTGCAACCGAATAGCCTTACTCTTCACCAATTGACGCTGAGATTAGCATTGGTTCCTCACTACAGCGAATCAGCTTTCGCGCGGCGACATTTCGGGTCCCGTTGCCGCACTGTGGACCTGATAGAACGCAGCACATCCTGATTAAAGGCCCATTTCGCAGACCGGGATCAATGACAATGGCTGCTACGCTGCCGGTAATAGATGAAGAGCCCTTGCCTCCGCTTTATGCCGGTTGGCTCAAGGCGGCATTACAAGGACCAATTCCGCGCGAGAAAAAGGCCACCTGTTCCGAATGCCCGATGGTCGATGCAACTGATGAGCTTTCCGACAACGTCAGGTTCAGTTCACTTACGAAATGCTGCACATTTGTTCCTCATATCCCAAACTATCTTGTTGGCGCAGTCCTGATGGCACAAGAGGAAACAGCGAGGGGTTACGACAGCATCGTCGATCGTATTGCCATGTCTGTCGGGGTTACGCCTTTGGGTCTAAACAGGCCTCCGGTATTCGACCTTATCTACCGAGCCGGCGGTAATAAGCTCTTCGGTCGCTCCCCGACCATGCGTTGTCCACACTACGTAGATGAGGCCGGAGGCCGCTGTGGAATATGGAAACAAAGAAACGCCGTTTGCACAACGTGGTTCTGCAGACACCTTCGAGGACAGACAGGTTTGTCCTTCTGGAATGCCATTCTGCGACTTCTTTCTCAGGTCGAGCAGGAACTCTCAGTGTGGTGTTGCCTCAAGATGGGAGTCGAGCCGCACCTCTTGTGTCACGCCCTTGAAGATCCCAGAAGGGATAAAGATGATATCCTTGCGGAGGAGCTGGTCTCAAAGAGTCCTCAGAGTCACGCGGCGTTGTGGGGGGATTGGGCTGGCCGAGAGCAAGATTTCTATGTAGGCTGTGCAAGACTCGTAGAACCTTTGGAATGGGGCGATGTGGTCTCCCTCTGTGGACCGGAGCTGCGTGCACGCCTCGGTGCTCTCCAACTCGCTCACAGGGCGGTCCAGTCCCAGGACCTCCCTGCTCGGCTCAAGCTATCGCCAACTCGCATCGAACAGCTCGACGGTGAACGCGTACGTGTTGTCGGATACAGACCCTACGACGCACTGATACTGACAAGAGCGGTCTGGTTGGAGTTGTTTCACTTCAATGGGGCCGATACAACAAGCGTTCTAGCTGCTCTCTCTCCGACGGTCTCCGCGGCATTAATGAATGATGGTCTCCTCCAAAGGCTTGTAGACTATCGGGTACTGACGGTAATGGAGGGGGAACCCCCTTCAGTCCCAGTGTCACTGTCACAATCGCCCCCGTCCGACCACCAACAGCCCTCCAACACCCAGTTCTGAGCAAACAGAACTCCTTTCGTCCTGGTCGAGCTACGTTGAACGTTCCAATCAGCAAGCGTGAGATCCCAGGGAGAAAATTCCAACGCATCAATGTCAACGATTGCGGAATGTTCTTTTCGTCACGCGAATACCTCCGACTCATGAGAGGTGATGTGCGATGTGCGATGTGAGATGTGTCATGCAGTCTTCGCAAACGGTCTTTGTGTCATCCAGACTCTTTGCTGAAGGCACCCTGCTCACAGTCTAGTTGCGAAAGGCGCGCACTATGTGCGAGCCGTTCCCTAACTTCTGCCATTCCCTTCCTTCTCACAGTCATATCGCGGGCTTCGCTGAGCATTCACAGAATGTTTAGGTTGTCGCATGCAATTGAGACTGATGACCACGCCTCAAGGTCAGGAGCCACTCTCCTGGTTCCAGATTCGCTCGCCTGCATGCTGGGACGATGCGCTTCGACGACTCGCGCATCTGCTATTTCGCTCGAACAACCTTCCGCAATGCAGGTGTACCCTTTGGCATTCGCCGAGCCGATCGGCGGTATCATTTCTACACTATAGGCAAGACGGGCATGGGCAAATCGACTTTGCTCGCTACACTTCTCCATCAAGACGTGACCACGGGCGAGGGTTTCGCGCTTTTCGACCCCCCACGGTGACATAGCGGACCGCGTGATCAACGCAATCTCGGAACATCGGCGACAAGAGTTGATCCACCTCGACGTCCCCGACCCTGCGCTCAAATGGTCCTTCAATCCATTCGCCGGCGTGCACGAGGACCAACGAGCGTTTGAGTCGGCCGGCATTGTAGAGGCTTTGCGCTCCATCTGGCCGGGTGACTGGGGGCCTCGCTTGGAGCATCTACTTCGGAACGTCGCGTTCACACTCCTTGAAGTACCGGGCAGCACGATCGTGTTCCTCCACTGCTTACCAACAAAGACTTTCGCGCCAGGCTCGTACTCCAGGTTCAGAATGAGCCCGTTCGGGATTTTTGGGAGAGCGAGTACGCGCGATATTCCCAACCGTTCTGGGCAGTCGTAACCGCACCACTCCAGAACAAGATCGGAGCCCTACTTACTGATCCGTTGCTCTACCGAGTGCTAACGGGATCAGAAGGAGACATTGATCTTCGACGGGTGATGGAGTCGGGCGAGATGCTGGTGGTCAACTTAGACAAGGACCGAATCGGTCCGGGGCCGTCATCGCTCTTGGGATCTCTTCTGGTGACGCACATAGCTCTCACGGCTTTTTCACGAAGGGATATCTCGGAACAGAACACGTAACCGACGGAGGCTGGACCCACACCAAGCCTTCCCCTGAGTTCCCAGTTGTGGTTGTTGCCGAATATGCGATGGCTTATGAGCACGCAGGATCCTATGCGGTGCTAATTCGCACAGAAGGTTACTCCGATTGGTTAAGACAGGGCGTCAAGGTCAGCGAAGGTGGCGGTTGCGGCCATGTCAACACCGTCGCGCTAACCGCTAAGCTGCTTCGCACTTCGGCCAGCAGCGAGTAATAGCATCAACAATCTGAAGGGATCTTCTTCGGGAAAGGCAGGTGCAAGGACTGAAGGGCCGAGTCCGCTCGAGCCCTCGGGCGGCTACCTTATGGAATCGCGGATACTTGGAGCTGGTTCCCACCCACAACTTCCGTGATCTACGTCCTTGACCCCGGTGACTCTATGGGGGATTGCGCGGGTGTCGATCTCGAAAGTTGCTTCCGAAGCTCCGGAGCATCGTCCTGGAGCAACAACTCGACCCCAAAGAGCGCGAATCAGGGCAGTTGACCCGCTGTCCGCATAGGACCTAAGCCAGACGCCGCTGCATATCTGGCCAGATATCTGAGAACACACGTCGTATACGGACGGGATCCCAAGTTTAGCGTTGAGTGGCAGCCGCTTTCCGAGCTCAACAACGGCAGCAGAGTCCATTCTAGCCGTTTGAAGCGAGGTGACATCAATCACTATTTGAGGTTGACCAGAGGCGACCTCCGGGCTTGACAAGATCACAAGAATGGACTCGATGCGAGAATCCCTGACGTCCCGTGCGCACGAGCTGCCGATGCACGACGATAACAGTACGAGCCTGATTGTCCGAATCAGTAGTTGGTTACGTTCGTACACGACCATTGCTCACTCCAGGGATACGTGGTGTATGGCGGCTCCTCGTTGCCGGGGTGAGGGGCATATCCCGCCCCGTGCCATCCTTCGTGCAGAAGGATACCTGCCAACGACCGGATTGAGCTGGATCTTAGGAAATCCTGATCTATGTGCATGAAGGGTTCCGAGACCCAACGACTCTGGGCGTCGTGATGAAGAGAACCATCCGGAATCTCTGGATTACCCCGAAAGACTCTGTCGGCTCCCCATAGTTGAATGACCTTGGCAAAGGCAGAATCGCACACCTCGCGGCTCCGATCAACCGTCGCGAATGCGGAATCGATTCGTACCCGGTCCGCAGCCGAGAGCGGCAAGCGGCTGGCGCAGCGAAGCAAGCCTATTCGATCCGCCGAATGCGCACCACTCTGGATTCGGCATAGTGCGGTGGAAGAAAAGCGTACGTTTCGGTCGAGGCGATCGAGTTTGTGGGCACTGCCAGGAGCACGACCTCATAGAGACCTGTATCAGTTCGGGTATCCAGCCGTCCGACTCGTACGGTGCCCGCAAAGCGACCGTCGTCTCCCAGGGCTGGCTCGTCCTGGGGCCACCACCGGAGCGGCTCTGCGTGAGGTCGGATCATGGGAACGATCTGGATTTGGTTGGCGAGCAGCTGGAGCCGTAACGAGCTGGTCGCTGGATGGGCACCTTGCACGAAGTGAACAGCGCCGGCAATATCGAGAAGGTGTCCGGATTGAGCCAGGGAATCCGCCGGCCGATCGAGCGTGATGGAGAGCATCGACCAGCGATTGGCTCTCGCCACGAGGTCGTCGAGCCGATCCACTCGCACCAGAGCATAAACCGAGAGTCCAAAGCCAAGAATGCCAAGAATGGCAGAAGCCCGGCTAACCCAGGGCCAAGCAGCTTTCATGGGACCCCTCCGGCCTGAGCCTGCATGGGCGCCCCTTCGGCTCCAGCAGATGTCGGCAACAACGAACGATTGACAAGCGATAGCGCCGGTACACCGCTGGCCTATCCCTTGCTTGTGTCCCCTGTCATTACTTCACGCTCCTGCCGTGATCGAGTGATCCACCTGGGGCTGGGCCAGCCAGCCGGTGGTTATGGTACCACCTGGAGGATCAGGGCGAAAGGAGACAGGGCACGGGCTATAAGATGTTATAGTGCGAGCTGACCGACGGTACTGAGGTACTATCGACGGTGGCAAGCAGCATGGCCAGCCGATACCTTCTGCGTGACCCAAGACCCCAAGCAGTAGTGCCCAATCTCGATGAGGTGGGACCCTCACCATGACCACACCACGTCAAGAGCAGCAGCGCCGGGTTTCTGGTACCTTGGCCCATGCGATCGCGACCTTTGGCCCATACGACCTCTACGTCCTCTGCATCAGTGTCTTCGCCGTCCTGGTCCTTGCCGCGGACTCCCTCTTATCGCTCAGTGCCGGCGCCCATGACGTGCTGGAGTTCACCGATACCGTGCTGTGCGCGTTGTTCCTCGCCGATTTCGTCCGGAACCTGATCAAGTCCCGCGACCGCCTCCGGTACTT
>Ga0187892_10002684_pt1 | contig 34623 bp, 34 predicted proteins | sample MA1701073metaG_FD_139345 | JGI IMG/M metagenome (GOLD analysis project Ga0187892, IMG submission 139345) | Bio-ooze microbial communities from a basaltic lava cave in the Kipuka Kanohina Cave System on the Island of Hawaii, USA - MA170107-3 metaG ... | reverse complement strand
CTCTACGGGATGGCGTACCTCGCCGCCTTCCTGATGGTGGCGATGATGGTGGTGATTACGCTCGACGTGGTCCTGCGCAACCTCGGCTACCAGAGCTCGGCGCACTTCTTCACCTTCACCGAGTACGCGCTGCTCGTCGTCCCCTGCCTCGGCGCGCCGTGGCTGGCGCGCGAGAAGGGCCACATCTACGTCGAGATCTTCCTGATGTCGGTCTCCGGGCGCCTGCGCGCCCGGCTCACGGTGGCGATCGGCCTGGTCTGCATCGCGGTCTGCCTGGTGATCGCCTGGTACGGCTTCGGCGTCACGATCCGCGACTTCGTGCAGAACGAGAAGGACGTGCGATCCATGGACATGCCGCGCTGGATGGTGGTGGGCTGGATCCCGTTGTCGTTCCTGATGATGGCGATCGAGTTCGCGCGCTTCCTGTGGCGGCGCGAGAACTTCCTCGCGCCGCTCTCGGACATCACGAGCTAGGGATGTCCTGGTACTGGGCCGCGGCGCTGCTCTTCGGCACGGCCCTGGGGCTGATGATGCTGGGCGTGCCCGTGGCGATCGGCTTCTTCGTCACCAACGTGCTCGCGGCCGCCTTCTTCATGGGCGGCGGCCCGGGCATCCAGCAGGTGATCAACAACGGCTTCGGCGCCATGACCAACTTCGCGCTGGTGCCGATCCCGATGTTCCTGCTGATGGGAGAGCTCTTCTACCACACCGGGCTCGCCGGCCGCTGCTTCAACGCCGCCGACAGGCTGCTCGGCAATATCAGAGGCCGGCTCGCCTACGTGACGTTGATCGGAGGCACGGCCTACGCCGGGCCGGCGGGCTCGTCGATGGGCGCGTGCGCGCTGCTCGGCCGGCTGATGGCGCCCGAGATGATCCGCCGCGGCTACAGCAAATATCTCTCGATCGGGCCGATCATGGGCATCGGCGGCCTCGCCGTGATCATCCCGCCCTCGGCGCTCACGGTGCTGCTCGCCACGCTCGGCCAGACCGACGTCGGCGCGCTGCTGATCGCCGGCGTGATCCCGGGCTTCATCCTGGCGGCGATGTACGGCGTGCTGATCTGGGGCTGGACAGTCATCGACCCGAGCGCCGCCCCGGCGTACGTCGCCGAAGAAACGCCGCGGCGGGAGAAGATCCGCCTGATCTTCGTCGACGTCATACCGATGGTGGCGATCATCGTGTTCTCGGTGCTCGTCATGCTGGTGGGATGGTGCACGCCGACCGAGGCGGCCGCGCTGGGCGCCGTCTCGGTCATCGTGCTGGCGGCCTGCTACGGCGAGATGACCTGGAAGGCGTTCGTCAAGTCCCTCGAAGGCGCCCTGCGCGTCACGGTGATGGCGTTCCTCGTCATCTTCGGCTCGGCGACGTTCGCGCAGGTGCTCGCCTTCACCGGCGCGTCGAGCGGGCTGCTCAACTGGGCCATCGGCTTCCAGGTCACGCCGCTGCAGATGCTGTTCGTGATGATCGGCGTCATCATCTTCCTCGGCAGCTTCATGGACCCGCTCTCCAAGATGCTGCTGACCGCGCCGATCTTCTTCCCGCTCGCCAAGACGCTGGGCTTCGACCTCACCTGGTTCGGGCTCATCATGCTGCTCGCGCTCGAGATGGGCTACACCATGCCGCCGTTCGGCCTGCTGCTCTTCGTCATGAAGGGAGTATCGCCGCCCGGCACGCGCATGAAAGACATTTACCTCGCCGGCCTGCCTTTCATCGCCTGCGTGGTGCTGCTGATCGTGCTCGTCATCTACATCCCGCCGCTCGCCACCTGGCTCCCGAAGGTCAGCCGCTAGAGGGAAGGTCTGAAAAGTCGCCCCCGCGAAGGCGGGGGTCCAGTTGTCTTTTTTCAAAACATGGGTTCCCGCTTTCGCGGGAACGACGGTTCGCTGCTTACAATCGCGCCATGAGCGACGTGGGCATGAGGCCGGGGAGGGAGCTGGCGGGCAAGGTGGCGCTCGTGACCGGCGGGGCGCGCAACATCGGGCGCGCCATTTCGCGCTCGCTCGCCGCAGGCGGCGCCGCCGTGATGGTCAACGCGCGCACTTCGCGCGCCGAGGCCGAGAAGACCGTGGAGATGATCGGCGCGAACGCCGGCTGCCACATCGCGGACATCACGCAGCCGGATGAGGTGAAGGCTCTCGTCGACGCCACGGTGAAGCGCTTCGGGCGGCTCGATTTTCTGGTGAATAACGCCGCGGTCCGGCATGAAACCACGTTTTCATCCATCAGTTATCAAGAGTGGCGACAAGTACTGGCCATCGTGCTCGACGGCGCGTTCCTGTGCGCGCAGGCGGCGGCTCCGCACATGATCAAGGCCGGCGGCGGCACCATCGTGAACATCGGCGGGCAGACCGGCCACAAGGGCGCCTCGGAGCGCGCGCACGTGATCACCGCCAAGGCCGGCCTCGCCGGCATGACGAAAGCACTCGCTCTCGACCTCGCCCCGCATCGGATCACGGTCAACTGCGTGGTGCCCGGCTCGATCGAGAGTCAGCGTGGACTGCCGGGGGTACCGGACCGCCCGTCCAGCCGACGTGAACCTCCGCCCATCGGCCGGCGCGGCGAGCCCGCGGAGATCGCGGCGATGGTGCGCATGCTGTGCGGGCCCGATGCGCGCTACATCACGGGGCAGGCGATCCACGTGAACGGCGGCGGCTACCTGCCGTGAGCGTCTCGCCGGTGATGCAGCGGTTGAGCTCGTATATCGCCGCCGCTCCCCGCAAATCCCTTCCTCCTCAAGTCCTCGAAAGAACCAAGCACCACATCCTGGACACCATCGCGGCGATGGTGTCCGGCTCGCGCCTGTTGCCGGGCAGGAAGGGCATCGCCTACGTCAAGACCCTCGGGGGCGTGAAGGAAGCCTGCGTCATCGGCAGCCGCATCGTCACCACCGCGATGAACGCCGCGCTCGCCAACGGCATGTGCGCGCATGCGGACGAGACCGACGACTCGCACGCGCCTTCGGTCATGCACCCGGGCTGCGGCATCGTGCCGGCCGCTCTTGCCGTTGCAGAAAGAGAAGGCGGGAGCGGGGAAGCGTTTCTGCGCGCGGTTGCGCTGGGCTACGACGTGGCGACCCGCCTCACGATGTCGCTCAACGCCTTCAAGTTCCGCGAGGATGGCCTCTCGACCCACAGCTACGGCCCGACCTTCGGTGCCGCCGCGGCGGCGGGGTCTCTCGTGAAGCTGGACGAGCGCCAGGTCCGATACCTTCTCTCGTATGCAGCCCAGCAGGCGTCCGGAATCTCCTGCTGGATGCGCGACGCGGAGCACGTCGAGAAGGCGTTCGACTTCGGCGGCATGCCGGCGCGCAACGGCGTCACGGCGGCGACCATGGTCGCGCAGGGCTTCAGCGGCGTCGAGGACGTGTTCTCGGGGGAGCGCAACTTCCTCGTCGCGCACGGGCGCCCGGCGCATCCCGCTGAATTGACGCGCGGCCTGGGCGAGGACTACGAGATCCTGCGCACCAACATCAAGCGCTGGTCGGTGGGCTCGCCGATCCAGGCCCCGCTGGATTCCTTGTCAGAGTTAATTGAAAAGAATGCACTGACGGCGGACGAGGTCGAGAAGCTCACCATCCGGGTGGCGCATCGCGACAAGAACACCACCGACAACCGCCCCATGCCCGACATCTGCATGCAGCACATGTGCGCGGTGATGCTGATGGACGGCACGGTGACGTTCAAGTCCTCGCACGATGAAAAACGCTTCCGGGACCGGAAAGTTCTGGAATTCAGGAAAAAAATAGATCTTCAAGGCGACGACGCCCTGACCAGGACCATGCCGGCCCGGCAAGCCATCGTCGAGATCGCCCTGCGCGACGGGCGCAGCCTGCGGCATCACACGGTGGCGGTACGCGGCACCGCGGAAAACCCGATGACCCGTGCCGAAATCGACGCCAAGAGCTACGATCTGATCGCGCCGGTCGCCGGGAAGGCGCGCGCGCGCAGGCTCTGCGACGCAATCTGGAATCTCGACAAGCTGAAGGATGTTCGCGAGCTGAGACCGCTGCTGATGGAGGCGCCATGAACCGCATCGTGCACCTCGCGCTCAAGGTCGAGGACCTCGAGCGCACCACCGAGTTCTACCGGAAGGTGTTCGGCTTCAAGGAGATGAACACCGAGAAGGTGCGCGACCACACCTCGCGCCACCTGAGCGACGGCGTGCTCGACATCGCGCTCATCAAGTACGACGCGGGCACCCAGTCGGCCGAGTCGAAGGCGGCGGGCGAGGGGCCCTGCATCCACCACTTCGCCGTGGAGGTCGATGACGTTGCCAGGGCGACGAAGCAGGTGAAATCGTACGGCTGCGAGATCATCAGCGATCCGGGCGTCATCCCGGTGAAGTTCCGTGCCCCTGGGGGCACCGTCTGCGAGCTCGTGCCGAAGGGACGCTACAAAAAACCCCGCAAGCAGAAGCGATGAAGCAGCTCAGCGCCGACTTCTGGTCGGGTCTGGCGCTCGGCGGGCTTGGCGTCACCATCATCGTGCAGGCGCGGGGCTGGGAGTATCTCGGCTCCGACGGCCCCGGCCCGGGCTTTTTCCCGCTGTGGTACGGCGTGGCGATGGTCGGTCTTTCCGCCCTGCTGGTTGCCTTCAGCTTCATGAAGAGCGAAACCATCGACTGGCACGGCGCCGGGCGCGCGCTCGGCGCCTGGGCCGCGCTGGCGGCTGCGATCGCGGCGCTCAAGCTCGCGGGCTTCGTCATCTGCTTTGCCGCGCTCACGTTCTTCGTCGTCGCGGTGATGTACCGCCGGCCGCTCGTGGTCGCCGCGATCACCGCGGTGGCGTGCGCCGGGGCGTTCTATCTCGTGTTCCCGCTCGCGCTCGGCGTGAAGCTCCCCTAGATGGAGATCCTCTCGGGCCTGGCGCAGGGATTCGCGGTCGCGCTGCAGCCGATGAACCTGCTGTGGTGCCTGCTCGGCGTGGTGCTCGGCACCGTGGTCGGCATCATGCCCGGCCTCGGGCCGCCGGCGACGATCGCGATGCTGCTGCCGCTCACCTTCCTGATGAACCCGGCGAGCGCGATCATCATGCTTGCCGGCATCTACTACGGCGCGAAGTACGGCGGCTCGACCACCGCGATCCTGCTCAACGTGCCGGGGGAATCGGCGTCGGTCGCGACCTGCATCGACGGCTACGCGATGGCGCGCAAGGGCCGCGCCGGCCCGGCGCTCGGCATCGCGGCGATCGCCTCGTTCATCGCCGGCACCGTGGGCGTGCTGGGGCTGATGCTGATCGCGCCGCCGCTCGCGAGGATGGCGCTCGCGTTCAGCTCGCCCGAGTATTTCGCGCTGATGTCGCTCGGCCTGGCGATGGTGGTGCTGCTCGCCGGGCGATCGATGATCAAGGCGCTGCTCGCGACGCTGGTGGGGCTGTGGATCGCCGGCATCGGCATCGATCCCTTCAGCACCACGGCGCGCTTCACCTTCGGGAGCCGCGAGCTGCTGTCGGGCCTCGACTTCGTGATTGTCGCAATCGGGGTGTTCGCGATCGGCGAGGTGCTCGCCAGCATGCAGGAGCGCGAGGCGGTGAAATCGCTCCCGGTGCCCAAGGGGCTGCGCAACCTGCTGCCGTCCAGGCAGGACATGAAGGACTGCCGCTTCGCGTTTGCCAACGGCTCGATCATCGGCTTCCTGATCGGCGTGCTGCCCGGGGCGGGGTCGACCATCGCCTCGTTCATCTCCTACGGAGTAGAGAAGGCGGTGTCGCGCCGCCCGGAGGAGTTCGGCAAGGGCGTGCCCGAAGGCGTGGCGGCGCCCGAAGCGGCGAACAACTCCGAGACCGGCGGCGCGCTGGTGCCGATGCTGACGCTCGCGATCCCGGGCTCCTCGACCACCGCGATCCTGCTCGCCGCGCTGGTGCTGTGGGGCTTCAAGCCCGGGCCGCTGTTCATCCCGGAGAACCCGGCGATGTTCTGGGGTCTGGTGGCGAGCATGTACGTCGGCAACCTGATGCTGCTGGTGCTGAATCTGCCGCTGGTGCCGCTGTTCGCGCAGGCGCTGCGCGCGCCGGTGTACGTCCTGTACCCGGTGATCTTCGGCGTGTCGATCGTCGGCGTGTTCAGCACCTCGGGCAGCCTGTTCGACGTCTGGCTGCTCGCGGGCTTCGGCCTGATGGGCTACCTGATGCGCAAGCTCGACTACCCCGCGGCGCCGCTGATCCTCGGCCTGGTGCTGGGCGGGGCGCTCGAGCGCGCGCTGCGCCAGTCGCTCATGATGTCGGACGGCAGCCTGTCGATCCTGGTGACTAGGCCGATATCGGCGGTGATGCTATCGTTGGCGGTGCTGATCCTGCTGGTTCCGCTGTTCAACAAATTCAACCACTGGCGCCTGAGAGCGCTGGAAAAATAGCCCCCGCCTCCGCGGGGGCAGGCAACGAGGAGGATGTGATGAGGAAGTCATTGCTGTTCGTAGCGGGGCTCGCGGTCGCGGCCCCGGCGTTTGCGCAGGGCTTCACCCCCACGCGCCCGGTAGAGCTGGTGGTGCACACCGGCCCGGGCGGCGGCAGCGACGTGCTGGCGCGGCAGATGGCGCTGATCATGGAGCAGGAGAAGCTGGTGCCGGTGCGCGTGCAGGTCGTGAACAAGCCCGGCGGCGGCGGCACGGTGGCGGCGGCCTACCTCGCCGAGAAGAAGGGCGAGACCCACACCATCGGCCTCTTTACCGGGGTGTGGCTCACCAACCCGCTCACCATCGAGAAGGCCGACGTCACCCTCAAGGACCTGACGCCGGTCGTGCGCCTGGTGCTCGAGCCGGCGGTCATCGCCGTGAAGGCGGACGCGCCCTACAAGACGCTCGGCGACTTCGTCAACGCGGCGAAGCAGAAGCCCGGCGAGCTCAAGCAGTCGGGCGGCTCGATCACCAGCCGCGACAACGTCGTGCGCCAGCAGCTGCAGAAAGTGAGCGGCGCGCGCTGGGCCTTCATTTCCTTCCCCGGCGGCGGCGAGCGCATCGCGGCGCTGCTCGGCGGCCACGTCAACATGATGGTGATCGAGCCGGCCGAGGCCGGCGAGCACATCCGCGCCGGCAACATGCGCCTCCTCGCTCAAGTCTCCGACAAGCGGCTGCCGGCATACCCCGGCGTGCCGACGCTGAAGGAAGCCGGCTTCGACGTGACTCCGGTGCCGCAGGTGCGCGGCGTGGTCGCTCCCCCGGGAATCCCGCGCGAGAACGTCGCCTACTGGGAAGGCGTGTTCAAGAGGCTGACGCAGACCGCGGGCTGGAAGAAGTTCCTCGCCGACAACCAGTTCGAGGACGGCTACCAGGGCTCGGCGGAGCTCGCCAAGTTCTACGACGAGTTCAGCCAGCAGATGCGCGTGGTACTCCAGGAAGCCGGCATCAAGCTCGTACGCTGACTCGCGTAGTCGTCGCCGGCGGAGGCCCCGCCGGCATGATGCTCGGGCTGCTGCTCGCGCGCTCGGGCATCGAGGCGCTGGTGCTCGAGAAGCACGCCGACTTCCTGCGCGACTTCCGCGGCGATACCCTGCATCCCTCGACGCTCGAGGTGATGCACGAGCTCGGCCTGCTCGAGCGCCTGCTCGCGCTGCCGCACGACCGCGTCCCCGAGATCTCCGCCCAGGTCGGCGATACCCAGCTCCGGATCGCCGATTTCAGCCGCCTTCCGGTGCGCTGCGGCTTCATCGTGATGATGCCGCAGTGGGACTTCCTCAACTTCCTGGCGAAGGAGGGTGCGCGCTATCCGCAGTTCAAGCTGCGGATGAACGCCGAAGTTACCGGATTGCTTGAAAAGGGCTCCCGCGTTGTCGGCGTCCAAGTCAACGGCGAATCCATCGATGCCGACCTCGTCGTCGGCGCCGACGGCCGGCATTCGACCGTACGCGAGCAGGCCGGGCTCCAGGTCGAGAAGCTCGGCGCTCCGATCGACGTCCTGTGGTTCCGCCTGCGGCGCAAGGAAACCGACCCCCCGGGAAGCATGGGGCGCTTCGACGCGGGCGCGATCTTCGTGCTCATCAACCGGCGCGACTACTGGCAGTGCGGCTACGTGATCCGAAAGGGCGCCATGGAGGAGGTGCGCAGGGCGGGGCTGCCTTCGTTCCGCGCGACCCTTGGGCGCTTGCTGCCCTGGGCAGCGGATCGCGCTGCCGAAATTGCGTCGTGGGATCAAGTGAAGCTGCTGACGGTGCAGATCGACCGGCTGCGGCAATGGTGGCGGCCCGGCCTGCTGTGTATCGGTGATGCCGCGCACGCCATGTCGCCGGTGGGCGGCGTCGGCATCAATATCGCCATCCAGGACGCCGTCGCGGCAGCGAACCGGCTGAGCAACGGAGACTTTTCAACCAAAAATCTAAAGGCACTTCAGCGCCGCCGCGAATGGCCGGTGCGCGTCACGCAGCGCCTGCAGATCTTCGCGCAGGACCGCGTCATCGCCCGCGTGCTCGGCAGCCGCCAGGCCGTACGGCCGCCGGCGCTGCTGCGTTTTCTGACGCGCTATCGACTGTTTCGCGGCATCCCCGGCCGGCTGATCGGCATGGGCGTTCGCCCGGAGCACGTCGCTCGCCGCTGATATCTCTTTGTCCGAAGTTGACCGTGGTTGCCAGCGCGCGCGTCAGGCCAGGTCCTGGTCGACGGCGAGGCCGAGGTCTCGCTCAGCGGCAAGCCGCTCTGCGTCCTCAAGCCCGGCAGCTGCTTCGGCGAAATCCTCTACTTCGCCGACTCGGTCGAGCGGCGCACCACCACCGTTACGGCGCACAGCCGCATCACGGCGATGCAGATCAAGTCCGGCGCGCTGCGCATCGCCACCCCGGCCTGCCAGGTCGGCTTCAACAAGGCCTTCATACGCGTGCTGGTCGAGCGCCTCGCGCAGGCCAACCGCCAGTTCGCGCAGCGCTAGCACTATCCCAGGGTTTAGCTACTGAGGCGACGAACGCGCTGACGCCCATTGCCGGAAGCGCGAGAGTACTTAACCGGTTTTGATTTCCCCAACGTTGGAACCGCTGGTCACATCAGTTTCCGACGGTGGCGGTGGCCGGCCCACAGTTCCGTCGATCGCCATGTGTACGAAGTCCTCAAGCGGCTGCTCTTCACCGTTGCGATATCGGGAAAGTAACTCATCGTATGGCGGATGGCCGTCAAGCGGCCATTCCTGCGGCCAGTAACCAAACTTTGAGAGAACAAGCCATACGATCAGCCTGCCCATGTGACCATTGCCATTCGCGTACGGATGAATTCCCAAGAACTGCACAAGTAACCTACAGACTAGCTTAACGACGTAGTGAAGCTTTTCTGCGGCAGGTAGCTTCTCATCGGGGATTGCAAACGCATCGCTCAGTGCCTTAAGCCCGCCGGCTACCAGATGTGAATAGAAGTTGGCCATCGCTGCTGCGACACGATCCGGCGGCGTGCCGACACGTCTATCGCCTTCGACTGTATTCTGGAGGTAGCGCAAACATCTGAACTTCTCGCCGCGGTAGTGGCCGGCAAGATATGGCTGTGCCGGCGGCGTAAGGTTCTCAAATATTTGCTTATGAAGCGGTCGGGTGTTGTTGAGACACCCTTCGATGTTGAGGTGACCGTTCGCTAGTTCGTTAAGTATTGCCTCACATCGAATCGGAACGGCGTTGGCGTACTTGTGGTTTTTGTATTCCCACCACTCACAATCTCGAGGATGCATTACTAGTCATCGGCATCCTTAACATCAGATGCGAGCTTACGCGCCCAGTCCTCAGGCTTGATGTGACGACGGCGTGCAGCGCTTGTGGCGAGCTGCCGGGTACGATTGTTAGTGATCAGTTTCGTGCCAGAACGGAAAGCGGCGAAGAGTTCGTCAAACGACTTGTTAACGTCACCCACTGGTGCGCCGTCTGGAGGCGGAGGCGCGACCCTCAGAATATCGGGAGGGAGGGGAACATCGAGCTCGTTGCTCGCGGCCGGTTGAGAGAATGATACGGACGCTGCAATGACAGCAGCAGAGACGGCAACGGAAAGCGACAAATTCTTCGCCGAGTTCTTCCATCGCCGCATGCGTTTCACCGCTGTGGCACTCAGGCCGAGTAGCGGGCGGCTCCTTCTGAGCCCTTTCTCATCAAACCATGCTGGCGGAATGTAATCCGCAAATAGCTCATTCATCTTGTACCTCCACCTCGACCGTCTCCCCGGTTGAAATAGTAGGCGTTTTGGCTGCCAACTCTTCGTAAATATCTATCAGTAGACGTGTGGTCAACATAACGCGCGCGACGGGTTCCGCCCGAAACTCATTTCCGCCCCGCTTCAGCGCCACCTTGACTTGTGGCGAGCTGTAGTAAAGATCCATGCAAGCTTCGCGTCCAGAGTACCCAGCAACGATGATGTTTGCATCTAGCGTAAACGTCTGGTTCGGGACGCTGTCGCGGTCGACCGGCGGGGAAGAGGGATGTTGAATCTGAGCAAGAAACGCCCCACCGGTCTTGACGACGCTCGCCTCCATTGATTTCAGGAAGAAGTGCACGCTGTCATAAGACATTCGCATGACGACTACGTGCTCCACTTTCGGGCCAGCCGCCTTGTACTGCGCGAAAAACACGCGCACGACGTCAGGGCCTGCGGCAACCCAAGCAGCATCCGCTGAGAACCGACGCTCCGGAACAGGGGCTTCAGACAAGTCGAGCTGGATTCCATATCCATCCGCAGTTCTATTTCGAACAACGCCGATGACTACACCCTCACCAGAGCTAACTGCTTGATGCGTTTGGCGTTTAACCAGTTTCCCGTGGGCCACAACACAGTTTAGCACCATGCGACCTGGCTCCCGCCTAGAACGAGCGCGGCAGGTCCAGGACGTGTTCGGCGAGGTACGAAAGGATGAGGTTGGTCGAGATGGGCGCGACCAGGTAGAGCCGGTTCTCGCGGAATTTCCGCTCCACGTCGTACTCGGCGGCGAAGCCGAAGCCGCCGTAGGTTTGCATGCAGACATTCGCCGCTTCCCATGAGGCCTTGGCCGCCAAGTGCTTGGCCATGTTGGCCTCGGCGCCGCAGGGCTTGTGGGCGTCGAAGAGCGAGGCGGCCTTGTAGCGCATCAGGTTCGCTGCCTCGATCTCCATGTAGGCCTCGGCGATCGGGAACTGGATGCCCTGGTTCTGGCCGATCGGGCGGTCGAATACGACGCGGTCCTTCGCATAGGCGGTCGACTTCTCGATGAACCAGTAGCCGTCGCCGATGCACTCGGCGGCGATCAGGATGCGCTCGGCGTTGAGCCCGTCGAGGATGTAGCGGAAGCCCTTGCCTTCCTCGCCGATCAGGTTCTCGACCGGGATCTCGAGGTTGTCGATGAACAGCGCGTTGGTCTCGTGGTTCACCATGTTCCGGATCGGGCGCGCCTCGATGCCCTTGCTCTTCGTCTCGACGAGGAAGATCGACATCCCGTCGGCCTTGCGGGCAACCTGCTCCGCGGGAGTGGTGCGCGTCAGCAGGATCATCAGCTCGGAGTGCTGCAGCCGCGAGGTCCAGACCTTCTGGCCGTTGACCACGTAGCGGTCGCCTTTCTTCACCGCGACGGTCTTGATCTTGGTGGTATCGGTGCCTGCGCCTGGCTCGGTGACGCCCATGGATTGGAGGCGCAGCTCGCCCTTCGCGATCTTCGGCAAGTATTTTTGTTTTTGTTGAGAAGAACCATGCCTGAGGAGGGTGTTCATGTTGTACATCTGTCCGTGGCAGCAGCCGGCGTTGCCGCCCGAGCGCGTCACTTCCTCCATGATCACCGTCGCCTCGGTGAGCGAGAGTCCCGAGCCGCCATACTCCTCGGGGATCAGCGCCGACATCCAGCCTGCCTTGGTCAGCGCGTCGACGAATTTCTCGGGGTAGGCGCGCTGCTCGTCGATCTTCTGCCAGTAGGCTGAGTCGTACTGGCTGCACAGGCTGCGCACCGCGTCGCGCAGCTCGGGATAGTTGTCGCGGCCGAGGTTCATTTCTTGAGGTGCTTCGAGGCCTGCTCCTCGACCTGGTGCCAGACCGCCTCGGCCATCGGCTGGCGCGCCTCCTCGAGCAGGTGGCCGACCAGCCCCACCGCGCGCGCCATCACCCCGATGCCGCGCACGGCGCGCCAGTCGAGCCCCAGCTCGCAGGCGAGGGCCCCGATTGCGCCGGTCGCATTGACCGGCAAATTTTTGATTCGGCCGAGCTCTTCCATGAGCTGACAATACTTTCCGTAGAAGCCGGTCTCGCGCGCGATCTCGAAAAGCCGCACACTCCTCGGGTCGACAGGTTTGTGCAGAGGGTGCCCCAATCCTGGAATGCGCTTGTTCTCGGCGACGATGGTGTTCGCATCTTTTCCTTCCGAGAGAAGCTTCGCGGCACCTTCCATCGATCCCACGAACACGCTGCCCAGCCCGCACAGGCCCGCGGCCACAGCCGCCTGCATCGCCTCCGGCGCGCCGAGGTAGGTGAGGCGCGCGGCGAGGGCGCTCGGCGTGACGCCGTGCTCGACCAGGGTCACGGCCATCGCGTTGAAGAGACGCGAGCGCTTTTCATCGGGAAATTTCCCTGTCAATTCGAAATAGGCCATGTCCCCGAGGTTCAGCGTGCCGAGGATCTCGCCCGGCAGGTCCTTGCCGCGCACCACGATGCGCTCGCGCGTCGACCAGCCGAGCTCGCTTCTGATCTCGCTCATGTCAGCTCTTTCCTGAGGACTTCGGGGTTGACCAGGTTGCGCGGGCGCTCGCCCCTGAGGATGCGCAGCATCTCGTCGGCGGCGGCGACGCTCGCCCGGGCGCGCGACTCCCGCGTGACCGCCGCGAGGTGCGGCGTGAGGATCACGTTGTCGAGCGCGAGCAGCGGGTGCCCGGGCTCGAGGCGATAGTGCTCGTACACGTCGAGCATCGCGCCGGCGATGCGCTTGCCGCGCAGCGCCTCGACCAGCGCCTCTTCCTGCACCACCGCGCCGCGGCCGATGTTGATCAGCCAGGCACCTGGTTTCATCAATGAAATGCTCTTTTGATTCATCAAATGGCGCGTTTGCGGAGTAAGCGGGCAGGCGAGCACCACGAAGTCGCTCTTCGAAAGAAGGTCACCGAGCTGAGCCGGCTCGGCTTCGATCGGCAAACGATCCAGGCGCCGCTGGTGCCCCAGCACCTTCATGCCGAAGCCGTGGCACGCGATCTTCGCGAGGCGCCCGCCGATCTCGCCGACGCCGACGATGCCGAGGGTCATGCCGGCGATTTCGTGGGCGTCCGCGCCGAGGCGGCGCGCATCATCCCAGGGGGTTGACCGGATGGCGCCGGCGATCGCGAGGATGTTTCTGGAAAGCATCAACATCGCCATGGCGCAATATTCGGCGACCGATTGCGCGTTCACGCCGGGCAGGTTGGCGACCTGCACGCCGTGCGCGGTGGCGCTCTCGAGCGGGACCAGGTCGGTGCCGGTGCCGTGCACCACGACGCCGCGCAGGCGCGGCGCGGCGTCGAAGATGTCGTCGGGCAGCTTGCTGCGGATGATGACGCCGTCGTCATCGCGCGCGAGGCGGCGGATGGTCGCCGGGGCGCTGTCCGGCGCGCGGATGACGGTCACGGCTTTCGCCAGCAGATTCTCGCCGGCAGGGGCGATCGGATCGGTGAGCAATACCGTTTTCACAGCGGATCCCAGGAGAACACATCCTGCGAGCGGTGCAGGGGATAGAAGTGGTCCCTGAGCGAAGGAATGGCGTGGGAAGCGATCGTTTCTGCGGTCCATCCCTCGGCGCGGTGCACCGAGCGCAGCGGCCGGCTCTGCGACATGAGGAAGATCTCGTTCGCGCGCACCGCGAAGATCTGGCCGGTGACATCCTTTGCCGCATCGGAGGCCAGGAACACCGCCAGCGGCGCGATCTTGGCGGTCTCCATCGACTTGAGCTTCTCCACCCGCGCCTTCTGGTCGTCGGTCTCGGTGGGCATCGACCCGATCATGCGGCTCCAGGCGAAGGGCGAGATGCAGTTCGAGCGCACGTTGTACTTCGCCATGTCGAGCGCGATCGACTTGGACAGCCCGACGATGCCGAGCTTGGCCGCGGCGTAGTTCGCCTGGCCGAGATTGCCGACCAGCCCCGAGGTCGAGGTCATGTGCACGTAGCAGCCCGACTGCTGGAGCTTAAAGTGCGGCGCCGCGGCGCGCGAGACGTAGAAGGAGCCGTTGAGATGCACGTCGATGACCGCACGCCAATCACCAGGCGACAGGTTGAAGAAGAACCGGTCGCGCAGGATGCCGGCGTTGTTGACCACCACGTCGATTCTTCCGAACGCATCCACGGCAGCCTGGACGATCCGGTTGGCGGACTCCCAGTCCGCGACGCTGTCCGTATTGGCCACGGCGTTTTTCCCAATTTCATCGACGACCTTCTGCGCCGGCCCGGCGTCGCGGCCTTCGCCCTTGACCGAGGTGCCGATGTCGTTGACCAGCACTTTCGCGCCGGCCGCTGCCATGGCCAGCGCGAAGTCGCGCCCGATGCCCCCGCCGGCGCCGGTGACGAGGACGACTTTGCCCTCGAGAGGCTTCAATCGCGGAAGCCGGGGTACTTCCTGTCGGCGAGGCGCAGAAGCGCCGGCCACTCGAGCGGCCCCCAGCGCCGGCGCGTCTCGGGCCGGTAGAGGTGGTTGGTCTTCTCGATCACTTCCTGCGCGGGGAGGCGCAGCTTCGCGTTGCACGCCATGGCGGTGACCTGCGCCTTGCAGGCGCGCTCGAGCCAGAAGAGGTTGGTGAACGCCTCCGCCACGGTCGGGCCGACGGCGAGCAGGCCGTGGTTGCGCAGGATCATCGCCTTGAAATTGCCGAGGTCGCGCACCAGCCGCTGCTGCTCATCGAGGTCGATCGCCACGCTCTCGTACTCGTGCATGCCGACGCCGTCGAAGTACATCGCGGTCTGGGTGATCGGCAGCAGGCCGCAGTCGAGCGCCGAGACCGCCATGCCGGCGATCGAGTGGGTGTGGATCACGCAGCCGACGTCGGGCCGCCCCTTGTGCACGGCGCTGTGGATCACGAACCCCGCCTGGTTGATGCCGTAGCCGGTGCCCGAGTCCTGCACCACGTTGCCGTCGAAGTCGATCTTCACCAGGCTCGAGGCGGTGATCTCGTCGTACATCATGCCGTAGGCGTTGATCAGGAAGCGGCCTTCCTCGCCCGGCACGCGCGCCGAGATGTGGTTGTAGACCAGGTCGTCCATGCCGTAGTGATGTACCAGCCGGTAGCACGCCGCGAGGTCGACGCGCGTCTGCCATTCCTCGTTTGAAACACGCCCGCGCATCGACTTGATCTGGGAGAGGTCGCTCATAGGGTGGGTATTATAATTTCCTCCCTCCCATGAAAGTCCTCGTAGCCGTCAAGCGCGTCGTCGATTTCAACGTCAAGGTGCGCGTCAAGGGCGACGGCAGCGGCGTCGAGACCGCCAACGTGAAGATGTCGATGAACCCGTTCGACGAGATCGCGGTGGAGGAGGCGGTGCGCCTCAAAGAAGCCGGGGCGGCCGCCGAGATCGTGGTGGTGTCGTGCGGCGCGCAGTCCTGCCAGGAGACGCTCAGGACGGCGCTCGCCATCGGCGCCGACCGCGCGATCCTGGTCGAAACCGCGGTCGAGCTGCAGCCGCTCGCGGTGGCGAAGCTGCTGAAGGCGGTGGTGCAGAAGGAGTCCCCCGGGCTGGTCATCATGGGCAAGCAGGCGATCGACGACGATGCCAACCAGACCGGCCAGATGCTCGCCGCGTTGCTGGGGTGGCCGCAGGCGACCTTTGCCTCAAAAATAAAACTTGCCAATGAGAAAGCTGAAGTCACCCGCGAGGTCGACGGCGGGCTGGAGACGGTGTCGATCAAGCTGCCCGCGGTGGTCACCACCGACTTGAGGCTGAACGAGCCGCGCTACGTCACGCTGCCGAACATCATGAAGGCGAAGAAGAAGACCCTGGAGAACCTCAAGCCCGAGGGGCTTGGGGTCGATGTTTCGCCAAGACTAAGTACTTTGAAAGTAGTAGAACCCTCGAAGCGCAAGGCCGGCATGAAGGTCGCCGACGTCAAGGCGCTGGTCGACAAGCTGCGCAACGACGCGAAGGTCATCTGAGATGGCGGTCCTGGTCGTCGCCGAGCACGACAACAAGACGGTCAAGAAGGCGACGCTGCACACCGTCGCCGCGGCGCAGAAGCTCGGCTCCGACATCCACGTCCTCGTTGCAGGGCACCAGGCCGGGGAAGCAGCGAAAGCAGCCGCTCAGATTGCCGGTGTCAAGAAAGTCCTCCATGCGGACGCAGCGCAGCTGGGCGAGTTTCTGGCCGAGAACGTTGCTGCATTGATCGTAGGGATTGCGAAGGGCTACTCCCACATCCTTGCTCCGGCGACCTCGAACGGCAAGAACGTGATGCCGCGCGCCGCGGCGCTGCTCGACGTGCAGCAGATCTCGGACATCAGCGCGGTCGAGGGCGCCGATACCTTCGTGCGCCCGATCTACGCCGGCAACGCGCTCGCCACGGTGAAGTCGAAGGATCCGATCAAGGTGATCACCGTCCGCACCACCGCGTTCGACGCAGTTGGCCTTGGAAATTCAGCTCCTGTCGAAACCGTTGCCGCCCCCGCCGATGCCGGCCTGTCCGCGTTCGTCGGCCGCGAAGTCTCCAGGTCGGAGCGCCCGGAGCTCACCGCGGCGAAGATCATCGTCTCCGGCGGCCGCGGCATGGCCTCGGGCGAGAACTTCAAGAAAGTGCTCGAGCCGCTCGCCGACAAGCTGGGCGCGGCGATGGGCGCCTCGCGCGCCGCGGTCGACGCGGGCTTCGTGCCCAACGACTGGCAGGTCGGCCAGACCGGCAAGATCGTCGCGCCCGACCTCTACGTCGCGGTCGGCATCTCCGGCGCGATCCAGCACCTGGCGGGCATGAAGGACAGCCGCGTCATCGTCGCCATCAACAAGGACGAGGAGGCGCCGATCTTCCAGGTGGCCGATTTCGGCGTGGTGGGGGACCTGTTCCAGCTCGTGCCGTCGCTTGTCGAGGAGCTCAAGAAATGAGCGCGTACCAGGCCCCGCTGAAGGACATGCGCTTCGTGCTCAACGAGCTCGCCGGCCTTGCCGCGGTCGCCAAGCTCCCCGGCTATCAGGACGCGACCCCGGACACGGTCGACGCCATCCTCGAGGAAGCCTCGAAGTTTGCTTCTGAAATACTTGATCCAATTAACTATTCTGGTGACCAGGAAGGCTCGGTCTGGAAGGACGGGGCGGTCACCACGCCCAAGGGATTCAAGCAGGCCTACAAGCAGTATGTGTCCGGCGGCTGGGGCGCGCTGCCCTTCGGCGCGGAGTGGGGCGGCCAGGGGCTGCCAAAGCTGGTGGCGACGGCGGTCGAGGAGATGCTGACCTCCTCGAACATGTCGTTCTCGCTCTGCCCGCTGCTCACCCAGGGCGCGATCCACGCCCTCGAGCTGTGCGGCTCGGACGCGCTGAAGAAAGCCTACCTCGGCAAGATGATCGAGGGCTCCTGGACCGGCACCATGAACCTCACCGAGCCGCAGGCCGGGTCTGACTTGGCTCTAGTAAAAACAAGAGCAAAACCATCCGGTGATCACTACCTGATCACCGGCCAGAAGATCTTCATCACCTACGGCGAGCACGACATGTCGGAGAACATCCTGCACCTCGTGCTCGCGCGCACGCCCGACGCGCCCGAGGGGGTGAAGGGCATCTCGCTTTTCCTGGTGCCGAAGTTCCTGCCCAGCCCCGACGGCACGCCGGGCAAGCGCAACAGCGCGCGTTGTGCCTCGATCGAGCACAAGCTGGGAATCCACGCCAGCCCTACCGCAGTGATGGTGTTCGAGGACGCCGTCGGCTACCTCGTCGGAGAGGAGAACAAGGGCCTCTCCTACATGTTCATCATGATGAACGCGGCGCGATTCAGCGTCGGACTCGAGGGGGTGTCGATCTCCGAGCGCGCCTTCCAGCGCGCGCTCGCCTACGCGAAGGAGCGCCTGCAGGGCAAGGACCTGGTCGAAGGCTCGAAGACGGTGCCGATCATCCGCCATCCCGACGTGCGCCGCATGCTGATGCTGATGAAGTCGCAGACCGAGGCGATGCGCGCGCTGGCGTACACGACCGCCGCGGCAATGGATTTTGCTGCGAAAGTAAAAAGCAAAACACATCAGGCCTTCGTCGACCTGATGATCCCGGTGGTGAAGGGCTGGTCGACCGAGACCGGCATCGAGGTCGCGTCGCTCGGCGTGCAGGTGCACGGCGGCATGGGCTTCGTCGAGGAGACCGGCGCGGCGCAGTACCTGCGTGACGCGCGCATCACCACCATCTACGAAGGCACGACCGGCATCCAGGCGATGGATCTCGTCGGCCGCAAGATCGCGCGCGAAGGCGGCGCCACGGCCAAGGCCTGGCTCGCCGAGCTGAAGAAGCTCGACGGCAAGCTTTCGGGTCATCCGGAGATCCGCAAGGCCCTCGCAGAGGGCGTGAAGGCCGTGGAAGACTCCGTCGACTTCATCGTCGGCGCCAAGGACCCGCGCGCCCAGTTCGCCGGCGCAGTGCCGTTCCTGAAGCTGATGGGCATCGTCGCCGGCGGCTGGCAGATGGCGCGGGCGGCGCTGGCCGCGGCCAAGGGGACCGGCGATGATTCCTTCGACAAGGCGAAGATCGCCACCGCGCGCTTCTACGCTGACCACGTCCTCGTGCAGGCACCGGCGCTGTGCAACACCGTGGTCAACGGCGCCGCGGGAGTAATGGCCCTATCCGAGGAGCAATTCCTCGCCGCGTAGCGTCAAGGCTGTGCGGTGCCGGTTTGAAGAAGCACGTCCCGCGAAGCCCACTCGTCGAATTGCGGCAGATCGCCGTAGATCACATGCCAGGGCGCCTTGTCGCTGACGAAGGTATGAGCCTTGGCATGCTTGGTGAACGGGGTGTCGAGCGTTCCGAGGCGTATGCGCATCAGGTCGCGAGTCTTCGCCAGGTAACCGTAGATGGGTGAGCCGCAGTTCGAGCAGAACGCCCTGAACTTGCCCGGCGAGGACTCGTATTCGCGCAGCACGCCATGCGGGTCGCGGAGCCTGAACCGCTTGCGGTTGAGCCCGGCATTGGCCGCGTGGGCGGAGCCGCTCGCCTTGCGGCAGCTCCGGCAGTGGCAGTACCCGAATTCGCTCAGCTCACCTTCGATCTCGTACTTGACCTTGCCGCAGAGGCAGCTTCCCTTGTACATGGCCCGCCCGCTAGGACTATCCGAGCGCTTTGCAGGCTTCGTAGGCCACGAACAACATGCCGCCAATGAAGACAATAACGACTACGGCTAGGGCCCATTCCACTAGAGATTCTCCAGTTCCGCGATGCGCCTATACGCTACGTGATTAATGCCAATGATAGCAGCCGTTGCACATGCAACGGCGACAATCGTCAGAACGACGAGCCCACTGCCGGCGGTCTGAAGATTCTGGGTTAGCCAAGCGATGAGCGAGACGTCTACTGCTACCAGGGCGACGAAAACGACCTTCAGCCAACCAGGCCCTTCCTTGATCCGATCGGCCTTCGACATGTGCCCGTAACGAACCGGTCGACTGCTTAGTTGACAGGTTCGGTTTGCGCGCATTCAACGCCTGCACGCTGACGCGCTGTCATTACCCGGGTAGAGATGCACTATTGTCTAGCGCAGGTCGAGCGAAGCGTGGGTGAGCGTGGGATCGTCGTGCCGGCTGAGGGAGAAGCCGAGCCTGCGCACGAGCTCGAGCATCGGGCGGTTGGTGGCGAGGATGTCGCCGTAGAGTCGTTTAAGGCCGCGGCGGCGGGCGACGTCTAGGAGCTTGCGCAGGAGCCGGGTGCCGATGCCGCGCCCCTGCCAGGCGTCGGCGACCACGATCGCGAACTCCCCCGATTGATCATCTTTTTCCAAAACATACCGTGCGACGCCGATCAGCGTTTCGGCGCCGAACATCACGGTTGCAGCGAGCGCCATGTCGCGCGAGTAGTCGACGCTGACCAGGCTCTCGATGTACTCGCGGGTGATGGCCCGGGAGCCGCCGAGCAGGCGGTTCGAGCGGGTCTCGGGCGACAGGCCCGAGACGAAAGCGTGCTCGATTTCGTGGTCCTCGCGGCGCAGGGGGCGCAGGGTCACCGCGTGGCCGGTGACGGGCTCGAAGGACTCGGTGAGGTCTTCGGGGAGCGTGTTACTTGCGCATGCCGAAGAAGTTGCGCACGCGCTGCACGAAGCGCACCCCGGCCTCGGCCTGCGGCGGAGCCGCGGCGAAGGCCTGGCGCGCCTGCTCGAGGTCGCCGCGCCGCGTGCCCATCACGCGCTTGATCTCGGCCGCGGTCTCGGGCCGCCCGAGCAGCAGCTCCTGGAACGAGGCGCGGTCGAGGCGGTAGCACTCGACGTCGGTCTTGGCGACCACGGTGGCGGTGCGGGCGTCGCCGCTGATGAGCGCCATCTCGCCGAAGAACTCGCCGGCGCGCACGGCTCCGATGGCGCGCGGCGTCCCGCCGGGCGGCTCGTACAGCACCTCGGCCTCGCCGTAGGCGAGGATGTAGAGCCAGTGCGCCTTGTTGCCCTGCTTGGTGATGACGTCGCCGCGCGCGAACGGCGCGTACTGCAGCCGCTCGGCGATGTCGGCCTTCTCGTCGCCGGACAGCGCGCCGAACAGGCTCACGCTGCCGAGCGCCTGCAGCCGGCGGGTGAGCTCGCGGCGGCGCACGGTCTCGGCGTGCGCCTCGTCGCGGTTGATCGCGTGCACCGTGCGCTGCGGCTCGGCGACGCGGATCCCGGCGCGCTGCAGCGAGGCGAAGAGGTGCACCCGCACCATCGAGTCGGTGAGGTCGTCCTCGAGAATCTCGGTGAGGAAGTAGCGCAGCTGGTAGCGCAGGTTGCCCTCCTCGAAGCCCTTCAGCACGCAGCTCGGCGCCGGGGTGCGCGCCACGTTCGGGATCGAGAGCTCGCGCATCTCGTCGTCGACGATCGCGATCACGCGCGCCGGCGGCACGCCCGGGTCGACCATGAAGTCGAGCTGGCGGCGCCACTGCAGCGGCGCGCCCTCGCGCTGGCCGAGGATCTCGACCCGCGCCTTCATGAGCATCGAGTTCGGGATGACCACGGTCTCCCAGTTGCGCGTCTCGATCAGCGTCGAGCGCCAGCGGATGTCGCGCACCCGGCCGCTCACGTTGTCGACGCGGATCCAGTCGCCGATGCGCACCGAGTTGTCGAGCTGCACCGCCATGCCGGCGAGCACGTTGCCGAGGGTGTCCTGCATCGCGAACGCGAGCACCGCGGTGAGGATCGCCGAGGTGGTGACGATGCTCGACAGGTCGAGCCCCGCGCCGCGCAGCTGCACGAAGCCGTAGATCACGTACACGCCGATGATCGCCAGGTCCTCGACGATGCGCGGCGGCTGGGTGCCGGCGAGGGGCGCGAGCAGACGGAACGCGGCGAATCCCGCGAGGCGGATGAGCGCGATCGCCGAGACGAAGCGGAACAGCGTGTGCACGGTGCCCGCCGCGCCGGGGAAGTCGAGCGCCCAGATCACCGAGGCCGAGGCCTCGCCGATGATCCCGGCGAGGAACAGCCACAGCGTGTTGAGGTAGGTCGAGCGCTCCTGCGGCCGCAGGTGCAGCAGCGCGACCACCAGGCCGAAAGCCGCCAGCGCCATCCAGGGCGCGGCCGAGCTCCAGAACGCGAACGGGGCCGGGCCGTTCAGAACGCGATCCTTCCGGTGAGCATGTCCTTCCACATTACCCAGTCGCCCATGAAGCTGTAGAGCGGATGGGTGAAGGTGGCCGGCCGGTTGTTCTCGAAAAAGAAGTGACCGACCCAGGCGAACGCGCACCCCGCGGCGAGGCCGGCGAGCAGCCACCAGAAGTTGAGCGTCGAGAACGCGTGCAGCACCGCAATCAGGCCGAGCGAGGTGCCGGCGAAGTGGAGGCGCCGGCAGGTGCGGTCGGAGTGCTGCGACAGGTAGAACGGATAGAAATCCGCGAACCGGCCGAAGGCTCTTTCTCCCATGGCGACATTCTAGCCGTGTCGCGGCCGGCGCTACCGAACGTTAGTCGAGGCTGCGACCGGCACCCGGGCACGAGAGTTGCAATTTTTGCACGCATGGCTTTGAGGATTCTGGTCGCGGACGACCACCCGCTTGTCGCCGACGGAATCCGTCGCATGCTCGAGGCGAGCGGAATGGAGGTGGTCGCCACCGCGGCGAACGGCGCCGAGGCGGTCGCGGCCGCGGCGAAGCTGCGCCCCGACGTGACGCTCCTCGACTTCGTCATGCCGAAGTTGAACGGCGTCGACGCGCTGGCCGAGATCCTCGAGCACGACGCCGCGGCGCGCGTGCTCATCGTGTCGATGTACTCGGACAGCAACCGCGTCCATCGCGCGCTCCAGGCCGGCGCGCGCGGCTATGTCCTCAAGCGCGACCCGCCGGAGGCGCTGCTCGAGGCGATCCGGCAGGTCGCCGCCGGCGGCCGCTACATGAGCCCGGGCGTCGCCGGCACCGTGGTCGACGAGTACCTGAAGGAGAAGAAGCCGCCGGACCCGCTGCACCAGCTGAGCGCGCGCGAGCGGCGCGTGCTGCAGCAGCTGGTCGAAGGCGGCACGGCGGCGGCGATCGCGCGCCGGCTGCGCCTGTCGCCGCGCACCGTCGAGACCTACAAGGCGCGGCTGATGCGCAAGCTGGGGCTGTCGGACATGCCGGCGCTGGTGAAATTCGCGGTGCGCCACGGCATCACGCCGCTGGAATAGAGGCTTTGTCGCCGAATCGCGACAGGAAACTCAGGTATCCGCTGCATGCACGCGCACGACCTTCGGCCAAGATTGTCCATTCCTGATGGCCACGATTCTGGTCGCCGACGATAGCCGGGCGAACCGCGAGGCGCTCGCGGCGCTGCTCGAGAGCGCCGGGCACACGGTGGTGCGCGCGGCCGACGGCCGCGAGGCGCTCGCGCGCGCGCAGGAGGCGCGCCCGGAGCTCGTGATCTCGGACGTGCTGATGCCGATGATGGACGGCTACGAGCTCGCGCGCCGCCTCAAGGCCGACCCGGGGACTGCGACGGCGGCGGTCATGTTCTACACCGCGTACTTCGGCGGCCAGGACGCGCAGGCGCTGGCGCAGGCGCACGGCGTGGCGCGCGTGCTGGTGAAGCCCTCCGACAACGCCGAGATCCTGCGCCAGGTGGACGCGGTGCTCGCCTCGCGCGGCGAGTCGCGCGCGCAGGCCCCCGCCAACCTCGACGAGGCGCACCTGCGCGTGATGGTCGACCAGCTCCTCGAGAAGACCGGCGCGCTCGAGGCGCAGCAGCGCCGCATCGAGCGGCTGAACCGCACCCTCGAGGTGCTGAGCGCCGTGAACGCCCTCATCGTCAGGGCGGCCGACCGCCAGGCGCTGCTCGACGAGGCCTGCCGCATCGCGGTGGAGAAGGGCGGCTTCCGCCTCGCGGCGATCGGCCTCGCCGAGCGGCACGGCGGCGCGATCCGCCAGGTGGCGGCGGCGGGCGAGGGCAGCGCCGAGCGCGACCTGGCGCGCCTCAACCTCGGCACGCGCTCGCTCATCTGGAACGACGCGCAGAGCGGCTCGTTCGTGGCGCTGCCGCTGCTCGCGGGCGGCGAGACCTCGGGCATCCTGCTGCTCTACGCGCGCAGCCGCGACTTCTTCGACGAGGACGAGATGCGCCTGCTGCACGAGCTCGCCGGCGACATCGCCTTCGCGCTGCGCCACCTGGCGCAGAAGGCGCGCATGGACTACCTCGCCTACCACGACTCGCTCACCGAGCTGCCGAACCGGAGCCTGTTCACCGACCGGATGACCCAGGCGCTGAACGCGGCGCGCCGCGAGAAGCGCTTCGCCGCGGCGATCTTCGTCGACGTGGAGCGCTTCCGCATGGTGAACGAGAGCTTCGGCCGCAAGGCCGGCGACGACCTGCTGCGCGAGATCGGCGCGCGCCTGCGCACGGCGGCGCGCGAGGAGGACACGCTGGCGCGCGTCGGCGGCGACCATTTCGCGATCGCGGTCGCGCCCTTCGACCGCCCGGGCGACACCGCCTACGGCTTCCTCGAGCGGCTCGACCGGGCGCTGGCGCAGCCGGTGGTGGTCGAGGGCGTCGAGCTGCGCGTGCAGCTCAAGGCGGGCATCGCGGTGTTCCCCACCGACGGCGAGTCGACCGAGGTGCTGTGCGCGAACGCCGAGACCGCGCTGATGAAGGCGAAGCACGCGGGCCACCGCTACCTGTTCTACGCCCCGGAGATGAACGCGCGGGTCGCCGAATCGCTCGACATGGAGAACCGCCTGCGCCGCGCGCTCGACGACGGCCTGCTCGCGCTGCACTACCAGCCCAAGATCGACGTCGGCAGCGGCACGGTCGCGGGCCTCGAGGCGCTGATCCGCTGGAACGACCCCGAGCTCGGCGCGGTGCCGCCGGCGCGCTTCGTCTCGCTCCTGGAAGAAACCGGCATGATCCTCGCCGCCGGGCGCTGGGCGCTGCGCAGGGCGGTCGCCGACATCCGGCGCTGGCAGGCGCTCGGGCTGAGCGTGCCGCGCACTGCGGTCAACGTCTCGGCGCTGCAGCTGCGGCAGAAGGACTTCGTCGACTCGGTGCTCGAGGCGATCGCCGAGTTCGACGGCGTGGCGCCGCTTCTGGACCTCGAGATCACCGAGAGCGTGCTGGTCGACGACATCGAGGAGAGCACGAGGAAGCTCCAGGCGCTGCGCCGCGCCGGGGTGGAGGTCGCGGTCGACGACTTCGGCACCGGCTTCTGCTCGCTCAGCTACCTCGCCCGCCTGCCGGTCGACACGCTGAAGATCGACCGCAGCTTCGTGGTGCGCCTGCGCGACGCGGGCTACCCGCGCAACATCGTCGCGATGATCGTGTCGCTCGCCCACACCCTGGGCCTGCGCGTGGTGGCGGAGGGCGTCGAGGACGACGAGCAGGTGCGCCTGCTGCGCGCGCTCGGCTGCGACCAGATCCAGGGCTTCTTCGTCAGCCGGCCGGTCCCCGCCGAGGAGGTGGAGGAGCTGCTGCTGTCGAGCGGCGCCAGCACCCGGCTGCAGCGGAGAATGTCGGCCGCCTGAAGGGGCGCCGGGGATAGACGGGAATACGGGAAGACAGTAATATGGGTTCCTGTATGCGAGAAAGGCGCCGTCCATGAAAACCACCGTCGAGCTCTCCGACGAGCTGTTCCGCCGCGCGAAGGCGGAGGCCGCGCTGCGCGGCCGCAAGCTCAAGGACCTGGTCGAGGAAGGCTTGCGCCTGGTGCTGCAGACGCCGCGCGGCGGGCGCGCGCAGCCCAGCCTCGAGGAGCTGATGGCGCCGGCGCGCGGCGTGGTCGACTCCGGCGTCGCTGATCTCGCTTCCAATCCGAAGCACCTCAAGGGCTTCGGCCGTGGCGCGCGACGCAATCGCTGACACCGGCCCGCTGGTAGCCTACTTCGACCGCGCGGAGCGCAACCATGCCTGGGCGCTCGGGCGGGTCCGCGAGCTCCAGGCGCCGCTCCTGGTCTGCGAGCCGGTGCTGGCCGAGGTGATGTACCTGCTCGGCGAGCTGCCGAAGGCCCAGGATGCGCTCTTCGGGCTGATCGAGAACGGGGCCTTGCGCATCGCGTTCCATGTCGAGGAGCACGTGGCGGCGCTGCGCGCGCTGCACCGGAAATACCGGGATCGGCCGATGTCGCTCGCCGACGCCTGCATCGTGAGGATGGCGGAGCTTTTCGACGAGCACGCGGTGCTGACGCTCGATTCAGACTTCTCGGTCTATCGCAAGCACGGCCAGCGGCCGCTGGATCTGATCCATCCGTGACGCTGCAGCCGAATCCTTAGCGCTTCCGGCGCAGCAGGCTCTCGACGAACGCCGGGTCGGCGGGCTTCACGAGGTAGTGGTCGATACCGGCGGCACGCGCCCGCTCGCGCTCTTCCTCTCCAGCGGAGCCGGTCAGCGCGATGATCAGCGCGTGGCGCAGCACGGGGTCCGCGCGCAGCTGCCGCGCCACCTCGTAGCCGTCCATCCGGGGCAGGGCGAGATCCAGGAAGACGACATCCGGCCTGAGGCGGCGCGCTGCGTCGACGCCGGTCACCCCGTCGTAGGCGAAGTCGACCTCGTGCCCGGAGTGCTCGCACAGCGCGCCGAGCGTGGGGGCCGCATCGACGTTGTCGTCGACGATCAGGATGCAAAGGCGCTGCGGTCGCTGCGGGGCAGCCAAGGTTCGGTGCCTGCTGGATTCTTGTTCTGGCTCCATCGTAACCAACTGGATTTGCGGTCGAAACTAGGGAATACCCCCACTAGGGCTTACCCGTATGCGGGTAAACCCGAGGGGTGTGAGGAATCGCCCGTCGCCAATGCCGCCAGCCAATTTCGGGCGGCTTCGACGCCACGCAGCCGGGAGTGGCGATACCCAGGCAGCGCCCGGGCGCGCACGATTCAGTCATGCAATATCCCGCCCGCAAGGCGCCGCAGAAGCCCAAGACGTGCTCGGGTTGCCTGCTCTGCGCGGGCGCCCGGAAGACCGTCGGGCGACGCGCGCCGCAGGCCGCCAGGAGCATCTGGCCCGGCCTGTCCTTCTCGAGGCTCTCCGCAAGCTGATGAGCGCCGTCGGCGAAGCGCAACGCGTCCTCGTGGTGGAAGACGATCGCGACACCGCGGAAACCCTGCGCACCTGGCTCGTGATGTGCGGCTACCAGGTTGTGGTGGTGCACACCAGCCAGCAGGGCATCGAGGCCGCGAGGCAGCTCGAGCCGCACATCGTGCTCTGCGACATCGGCCTTCCCGACAGCGACGGCTACGTCGTGGGCAGCGTGCTGCGGCAGGGCGGCTGCAACGCCGGCGCGCGGCTGATCGCCGTCACCGGGCACGGCGAGCCGCGGCACCGCCAGCGCGCGCTCGCAGCGGGATTCGACCAGCACCTGGTCAAGCCCGTGGACCCGAAAGTCCTGCTGCTCGAGCTGCAGACCCGCCACTAGCTTCATTCCCCGACCGCTGCAACATGCGCGCTAGGGCATATTTGGCCGCGGCGCGTCCCCCTACTGGGAGAGATCCTGGAAAGCGCCTTGTAGAACCGGGGGTCGCCGGGGAGCGACGGGCAAGCTTGACTACATGTTCGTGTAGCTCGGCCCGCCGCCGCCCTCGGGCGCGACCCACACGATGTTCTGCAGCGGGTCCTTGATGTCGCAGGTCTTGCAGTGCACGCAGTTCTGCGCGTTGATGACCAGCTTCTGATCCACGAACTCGTAGACCGCGGCGGGGCAGTACCGGCTCTCCGGGCCGGCGTACTGCGCGAGATTGACCTTGGTCGGAATCGAGGGATCCTTCAGCGTGAGGTGCACCGGCTGGTCCTCGTTGTGATTGGTGTTCGAGATGAACACCGACGAGAGCCGGTCGAAAGTCAGCACGCCGTCGGGCTTCGGATAGGCAATGGGTCTTGCGTGGTCCTTGGGTTTCAGACTTTCATGATCCGCGCCCTTGTGGCGCAAGGTCCACGGCGCCTTGCCGCGGAACACGACCTGGTCGATGCCGACCATGAGCGTGCCGGTATAGAGGCCTTTCGACATCCAGGGCTTGAAATTGCGCGCGCGGTGCAGCTCGTCGTAAAGCCAGCTCGCGCGGAAGGCCTCGGGGTAGGCAGTGAGCTCGTCGCCGCCGCGGCCGGCGGCAAGCGCCTCGTGCGCGGCGTCGGCCGCGAGCATCGCGGACTTGATGGCGCAATGGCTGCCCTTGATGCGCGAGGCGTTGAGGAATCCGGCCTCGTCCCCGACCAGCGCGCCACCGGGGAACACCAGCTTCGGCAGCGATTGCAGGCCGCCGGCGGTAATGGCGCGTGCGCCGTAGGAGATGCGCTTTCCTTTGTCAAAAACACCCTTGATTGCCGGGTGAGTCTTGAAGCGCTGGAATTCCTCGTAGGGCGAGAGGTAGGGATTCTCGTAACCCAGCCCCACGACAAACCCGACCGCGACCATCCGCTCCTCCATGTGGTAGAGGAACGAGCCGCCGTAGGTGGCGTTGTCGAGCGGCCAGCCCGCGGTGTGCATCACCAGCCCCGGCTGGTGGTAGGTGGGCTGCACTTCCCACAGTTCCTTCAGCCCGATGCCGTACACCTGTGGAGTTTCCTTGAGCTTGAATCTCTCCTCCAGCAGCCGTCCGAGATGGCCGCGGCAGCCCTCGGCGAAGAGAGTGTATTTGCCGTGCAGCTCCATCCCGGGCTGGTAGGCGTCGGTCTTCTCGCCCTTGCGGTTGATCCCCATGTCGCCGGTGGCGACGCCCTTGACCGCGTTGCCTTCATACAGAACCTCGGCGGCCGCGAAGCCGGGGAAGATCTCCACGCCGAGCGCTTCGGCCTGCTTGCCGAGCCAGCGGCAGACGTTGCCGAGGCTCACCACGTAGTTGCCGTGGTTCTTGAAGCAGGCAGGCAGCATGAACCCGGGGGTTTTCAGGGATGATTTTTCCGTGAGAAACAGGAAGCGATCCTCGCTGACCGGCGTATTGAGCGGCGCGCCTTTCTCCTTCCAGTCGGGGATCAGCTCGGAGAGCGCGCGCGGGTCCATCACCGCGCCCGACAGGATGTGGGCGCCGATCTCGGAGCCTTTCTCGAGCAGGCAGACCGAGCGCTCGGCGGCGCGCTGCTTCAGGCGGATTGCCGCGGCGAGTCCGGCGGGGCCGCCGCCTACTACCACCACGTCGTACTGCATGGATTCGCGCGGCATGGCGGGAATTATAATCAGCGCCCCATGACCGATAAGAAAAAGCTCGTGCACACCGAGCGCATCGCGATCCGCTGGGGCGACATGGACGCGATGGGGCACGTCAACAACACGGTGTTCTTCCGCTTCATGGAGCAGGCGCGCATCGGCTGGTTCGAGTCGCTGGTGCCGCAGGCCGAGGCGTGGCGCGCGATGAGCATCGTGATCGTCAACGCCTCGTGCAACTTCCACCGCCCGATCGACTATCCCGGCACCGTCGAGGTCAGGGTGTTCGCCGGCGCGCCCGGCGGGTCGAGCGTCGCGACGTTCTACGAGCTGCACGTGGACCAGGAGCTGCACGCCGACGGCGCGGCGACGGTGGTGTTCCTCGACGCCGAGCAGAAGCCGCTGCGCATCCCCGAAAGGATCCGCGCATTGATCCAATGAAGCCGCTGTGGGCGCCGTCGGCCGAGCGCGCGGCGGCGAGCGAGCTCGCGCGCTTCATGAAGCTCGCCGGCAAGCGCGACTACGCCGAGCTGCACCGCTGGTCGGTCGAGTCGGCGCCCGAGTTCTGGAACCTGGTGTGGGATTTCTCCGGCGTGCAGGGCGAGAAGGGCGCTCGCGCGGTGGCCGATGCGCAGCGCATGCCCGGCGCGAGATGGTTCCCGGACGGCCGGCTCAACTACGCGCAGAACCTGCTGCGGGGCAAGGGTGAAGCCATCGTGTTCTGGGGCGAGGACCGGATCAAGCGCAGGATCAGCCGCAGGAACCTGCATGACCTGGTGTCGCGCATGGCGCAGGCCCTGGCCGACGTCGGCGTGAAGAAGGGCGACCGGGTCGCCGGCTACCTGCCGAACGTGCCCGAGGCTGCCGCCGCGCTGCTCGCGACCGCGAGCCTCGGCGCAGTCTGGTCGAGCTGCTCGCCCGACTTCGGGGTGCAGGGCGTGCTCGACCGCTTCGGCCAGATCGAGCCCAAGGTGCTGTTCTGCGCCGACGGCTACCTCTACGGCGGCAAGGAGTTCGACTCGCAGGAGAAGGCGGCCGAGGCGCTCGAGCACCTGCCGAGCGTCGAGGAATGCGTGGTGGTCGACTATCTGGGCGCGCCGGCCACCGCCGGCACCTCGCTCTACGACTTCCTCGAGCCGTTCGATCCCGGCGAGATCCGCTTCGAGCAGGTCGCCTTCAACGACCCGCTGTACATCCTTTACTCCTCCGGGACTACCGGCGTGCCGAAGTGCATCGTGCACGGCGCCGGCGGCTCGCTGCTCCAGCACCTGAAGGAGCATCGCCTCCACACCGACGTGAAGGCGGGCGACCGCCTGTTCTACTTCACCACGCTCGGCTGGATGATGTGGAACTGGCTGGTGTCAGGCCTCGCCTCGGACGCGACGCTGCTCCTCTACGACGGCTCGCCCTTCGCGCGCAGCGGCAGGATCCTGTTCGACTTCGCCGAGGAGGAGGGCATGACCCACTTCGGCACCTCGGCCAAGTTCATCGACGCCGCCGCCAAGGCCGGCCTCAAGCCGAAGGAGACCCGCCGGCTCGAGAAGCTGCGCGCGGTCCTCTCCACCGGCTCGCCGCTCGCGCCCGAGGGCTTCGATTACATCTACCAGAACGTGAAGAGCGACGTGTGCCTGTCGTCGATCTCGGGCGGCACCGACATCGTGTCGTGCTTCGTGCTCGGCAACCCGATGGCGCCGGTGTGGCGCGGCGAGATCCAGGCCAAGGGCCTCGGGCTGGCGGTGGAGATCTTCAATGAAGAGGGACGTCCCGTCAGGGGCGAAAAAGGCGAGCTGGTATGCACAAAACCCTTTCCCTCCATGCCCGTCGGCTTCTGGAACGACCCCGACGGCGCCAAGTACCGCGCCGCCTACTTCGAGAAGTACCCGAACGTCTGGCGCCACGGCGACTGGTGCGAGGAGACCGAGCACGGCGGCCTGATCATCTACGGCCGCTCGGACGCGGTGCTCAACCCCGGCGGGGTGCGCATCGGCACCGCCGAGATCTACCGCCAGGTCGAGAGCCTCGACGAGGTGGTCGAGTCGCTGGTCATCGGCCAGGACTGGCAGGGCGACGTGCGGGTGGTGCTGTTCGTCAAGCTCAACGAGGGTTTGACTCTGGATGATGCGTTGATTGCGCGCATCCGTTCCCATATCAGAACCAATACAACGCCGCGACACGTCCCGGCCAAGGTGCTGCAGGTCGCCGACATCCCGCGCACCAAGAGCGGCAAGATCGTCGAGCTCGCGGTGCGCGATGTCGTGCACGGGCGGCCGGTGAAGAACCTCGAGGCGCTTGCGAACCCGGAAGCGCTGGAGCACTTCCGCGGCCGCCCCGAGCTAGGCGAGCTCTGAAGAAGTCGCCCCCGCAAAGGCGGGGGCCCAGGTTTCTTTTTGGAATACATGGGTTCCCGCCTTCGCGGGAACGACCACTTACGGCTTTTTCAGAGATTCCCTAGGCGAGTAGCTCCTTCACAGCTCGCTTGTACGCCGAGGCGGCGGCCTTCGCGTTCGGATGCCGTTTCTCCCGGACCACCCATCGCCCCGCCACCATGACGTCGCGCACCAGCCCATTCGCGCCCGAAAACACGAGCGCATTGGCGATCGCATCACCCGTACGCCCCTCGAGGTCGGTGTGATCTCCGTCGAGCACTACCAAATCCGCCCGCATCCCTGGAGCAAGCGCGCCCATGCGGCGGCCGAGCGCCTGCGCGCCGCCTGCGGCAGCCTCGAGCCACAGGGTTGTGCCGACCGAGGAGATTTTCCCGCCAGCCACCAGGTTTCGCCGGCGCACGCTCACGCGCTGGAAATACTCCAGGAGCCGCAGCTCCTCGGCCGGGTCGCGCGAGACATGGCTGTCGCCGCCGATGCCGTAGCGCCCGCCCGCCGAGCGATAGTCGACAAGCGGGAAGATGCCGTCGCCGAGGTTGCCTTCCGTCGTCGGGCACAGGCCCGCGACCGCGCCGCTCGCCGCGAGGCCCTTCAGTTCCTCCGCGTTGGCGTGCGTCGCGTGCACGACGCACCAGCGCCGGTCGATTTTCATCTCGGACAGCAGCCATTCCACCGGACGCTTGCCGAGCGCCGCCTTGCACTCGTCGACTTCCCGGGTCTGCTCGGCGGCGTGGATGTGGACCGGGGCATCGGCCGCGAGCGCGGCAACCAGCTCCTTCAGGGATTCCGGGTCCACGGCGCGCAACGAGTGGGGCGCTGCGCCCACGCGCAGGTCCGGCGAGAGCTGCGGGCGCAGGGACTCGGCCTCGGCGGCGATGACCCTCACCCCCGACAGGAAGCGCTTCTGCCTCGGCTCGAGCGGCCTGCGGCCGAAACCCGCCCAGCGGTAGAGCGACGGCAGCAGCGTGATCGCGATGCCTGCGCCGCGCGCGGCCTCGACATGGCTCATGAGCATCCCGGCCGGGTGGTGCAGGTAGTGGAACTCGGCAACCGCGGTATAGCCGTTCACGAGCATCTCTATATAGAGCTGGGTCGCGATCGCCTTCGCCTGCCCGGGCGTGAGGCGCTCGACGAAGCGGTACATCAGCTCGCGCCAGGTCCAGAAGTCGTCCGCGCCCGGCCCGCGCGTCTCGGCAAGGCCTGCCATCGCGCGCTGGAAGGCGTGCGAGTGCAGGTTCGCCATGCCGGGCAGCACCGGCCCGGCGAGCAGCTCGGCGCCTTTGCCGGGAGCTGCGCGCGCAATGCGCGATAGGTCGCCGGACGCATCGACCTCGATGCACACATCCGCCGCCCAGCCCTCCGGCAGCAGCGCGTCGCGCGCGAAGTATTTTTTCACGCCGCTATCATAGCGGGGTGCACGACGCGGTCTTCCTCCACGCCAACCTCGCCACGATGAGCGGGCCGTCCTGCGGCGCGATCCGGGATGGCGCGCTTGCCGTGACCGGGGACCGGATCTCGTGGGTCGGCCCGCGCGGCGAATGGCGCGGCAGGGCGCGCGAGGAGCGCGACGCGCGCGGCACCTGGATCACGCCGGGACTCATCGACTGCCACACGCACCTCGTCTACGCCGGCAACCGGGCGCACGAGTTCGAGCTGCGGCTGAAGGGGGCCAGCTACGAAGAGATCGCGCGCGCCGGCGGCGGAATTCTTTCGACCGTCAAGGCGACGCGCGCAGCGAGCGAAGAGGAGCTTTTCGGCATTTCACAACGTCGTCTTCTCCAGTGGCAGCGCGAGGGCGCGACGGTGATCGAAATCAAGTCGGGCTACGGCCTCGATCGCGATACCGAGCTCAAGATGCTGCGCGTGGCGCGGCGCCTTTCCGGCGTGACGGTCAAGGCCACGTTCCTCGGCGCGCACGCGCTGCCCGAGGAATACAAGACGCGCGCCGATGACTACATCGAGCTTGCTTGCGACGTGCTTTCCGAGGCCCACAAGCTGAATATGGTCGACGCGGTCGATGCATTCTGCGAGCGCATCGCGTTCTCCCCGGAGCAGACGCGACGCGTGTTCGAAACAGCCAGGGCGCTCGGTGTGCCGGTGAAGCTGCACGCCGACCAGCTCTCCGACCTCGGCGGTGCGGCGCTCGCCGCGCAATACGGGGCGCTCTCGGCGGATCACATCGAGCACACAACCGAGCAGGGCGTTGCGGCCATGAAGGCCGCCGGGACGGTCGCGGTCCTTCTGCCGGGTGCCTACTACTTTCTGCGCGAGAAGCAGCTGCCGCCGGTCGAAGCGTTGCGCAGGCACGGCGTGCCGATTGCGATTGCCACGGACCACAACCCCGGCACCTCGCCGCTGACCTCGCCGCTTCTTGCCCTCAGCATGGCGTGCACGCTGTTTCGCCTCACGCCGGAGGAGGCAATCGCCGGAATGACGCGCAACGCGGCGCTCGCGCTCGGCATGCAGGCGACGCACGGCACCCTCGAGCCGGGCAAGCAGGCCGATCTTGCGTTCTGGGAAATCGGCTCGCCCGCGGAGCTTGCTTATGCGATTGGCGCGAACCCCTGCACGAAGGTCTTGAGAAGCGCCTTGAGCTGAGGGCGGACGCTGCGCGCGCGGTGCTCGCGGAAGGCAAAGGGCGCTTCCTCGTCCATGTAGACGGCCTCCGAGAGCTCGAGCTGCACCGCGTGCACCCGATTCGCCGGGTCGCCGTAGGTGCGCGTGATGTAGCCCCCCTTGAAGCGGCCGTTCAGCACCTTGCTGTAGCCCGAGATCTTTTCGAGCAGCGCCTCGCCCAGGCCGGGGCCGCACGACCCGCCGTCCGCCGTGCCGAGGTTGAAGTCGGCGAGCTTCCCGGGGAAGAAGCGCGGCACGATCGACAGGATCGAGTGCGCATCCCAGAGCAGCGCGTGGCCGTACTCGCCCTTAAGCCGGTCGAGCTCCCCGGCGAGCTTGGCGTGGTAGGGCTTCCAGTATTGCTCGATGCGCGAGCGCACTTCGTCCTCCGACGGCGCAAAGCCGGGCAGATAGAGCGGCTCCTTGTGGAACGTGTCGAGCGGCACCACGCCGGTGGTGTCCTGCCCGGGATACAGGTTCGCGTTGTCCGGCGGCCGGTTGAGGTCGACGACGTAGCGCGAGTGGGTTGCGACGAGCACCGAGGCGCCGAGGTCGTCGAGGAAGTCGTACAGCGGCTCGAGGTGCCAGTCGGTGTCGGGCAGCGCCTTCGCCGCGCGCGTCAGGCGCGACGCGAGCCAGTCCGGGACGTGCGTGCCGGTATGCGGCATCGACACGAGAAGCGGCGTGTTGCCGGCGCGAAAGCGATAGGTGTCGCTCAAAGGGAGGCGAACAGCCCCGGCGCGAAGCGATGAAACGCGCCCGACTCGACCAGCGCCTGGATCGCGGTGATGTCCGGCGCGAAATAGCGGTCGTGGTCGTAGAAGCCGACGCGCGAGCGGATGAGCGCATGGACTTCCTGCAGCCGCGGCGAGGTCTTGAGCGGGGCGCGGAAATCGATACCCTGGGCGCTGGCGAGCAGCTCGATGGCGACGATGCCGGCGCTGTTCGCGGCCATGTCGGCGAGGCGGCGCGCCGCGAAGGTCGCCATCGCCACGTGGTCCTCCTGGTTCGCCGAGGTGGGCAGGCTGTCGACGCTCGCCGGGTGGGCGAGCGACTTG
>Ga0187892_10002683_pt1 | contig 34632 bp, 23 predicted proteins | sample MA1701073metaG_FD_139345 | JGI IMG/M metagenome (GOLD analysis project Ga0187892, IMG submission 139345) | Bio-ooze microbial communities from a basaltic lava cave in the Kipuka Kanohina Cave System on the Island of Hawaii, USA - MA170107-3 metaG ... | reverse complement strand
GTCCACTTCCTCGGACTGCCCGAGGGCGCCCTCGCGCTCGCCGAGGCGGCCATCTACCTCGCGGCGGCCCCGAAGAGCGCCGCCGTCTACCGGGCGTACGGAGCGGCCGAGCGGGACATCCGGGACGGCCACGTCCACCCCGTCCCGCTCGCGATCCGCAACGCGCCGACCGCCCTCATGAAGGACCTGGGCTACGGCCGCGGATACGAGTACGCGCACGACGCTCCCGAGGGGACGACCGACCTCGAGTGCCTGCCCGAGCCGCTCCGGGGCCGGAACTACTTCGAGCCGCGCGAGATCGGTTTCGAGAAGACGATCGCGGAGCGACTCCGCTGGTGGGAGAAGCGGCGCTCCGATCACGCCGCGCGGGAGAAGAAGGCGTCCGACCCGAAGCGAGAGAGCGGCGGCGCGGAGGGGCGCTGAGGCGTCAGCCGCCCGGCGCGAGCACGACGATGAGGAGCGGCGCCTCGGTCGGCCCGAGGCCGAACCGCTCGATCGACGCGCGCGCGGCGAACCGGTCCGTCAGCCGCGCGCGGAGGCCGAGCCCCTCGGCGGCGATCCGGACCCGCTCCGCCGCGCGTCCCGCGGCCGCGGCCGACTCGATGCGGGGGCCCTTCGAGTCCGCGGGCTCGATCGACGACACGAGGACGAATCCGCCGGCTCCGTCGGAGACCTCCTGAGCGAGGCCGAGCGCCGCCGCGAGCCCTTCGCCGCCCGTCTTTCCCTGCCGGACGAGCGCGGCTCCGGACCCGCCTCCCCCGCCGTGGTGGTAGACGAACGTCCCGTCCTTGCCGGAGTAGCGGATCGTGACGGCGGGGCTCGCCGCCGCGAGGGAGCGCGGCCAGTCCTCGCAGGCGCCCGCAGCGAGGACGCTCGAGAGGGATTCGAGCGTGAGCGGCCGGGGAGCGGCCGCGCCCCCGCCGGGCGAAGCGGGACGCGGGAGCGGCACTCGCTCGCCGTCTGGAACCGGGGGCGACGGGTCGAGCGCGACCGCCGGGGCCCTGATCCCGATGAGCCCCCCGCCGAGGGCGCTCAGCGCGGCGAGAGCGGCGGGCCCGCCGATCGCGAGGGCGAGCGACTGGCGCCGGCTGAGCGTCCTGTAGGGCTTCATCATGCGGTGCGGGCGCGTCCCGCCGGCGAGTGCGGTGGGCCGCGCCCGGGCGGGAGGGAGGGAGAGTATAGCCCCCGATCCGGTCTCAGAAGAACGGATAGAGGAACGGCGCCAGCGCGGAGCTCTGCATGAAGATGATCACGATGCCGAGAAGGACGAGGACGACGACGAGCGGGAAGAGCCAGTACTTCTTCTCCTGCTTCACGAACTGCCAGAACTCGCCGAGGATCGACAACTTGCCCATGGTCTTCTCCCGCGGCCGGGGTCGCGTCGCGCGGGCCGCACTTGCCCGCCGGCGCGGCGCTCAGTCGCTCATGAGATCGCTCTCGACGGCCGCCTTCGCCGCGGCCACCGACGCGAGGTCCGAGGCCTCCCGCATCGCCTCGTCTTTCTCGAGAACGTAGCTCCCGATCACGAGGGCGTCCATGCCCGTTTTCATGAAAGTCTCGTAGGCGTCGTCGGGCGTGCAGACGATCGGCTCGCCCCGGACGTTGAACGACGTGTTCACGACGATCGGAACGCCCGTCAGCTTCCGGAACTCCGAGATGAGGTCGTGGTAGAGCGGATTGTCCTCGCGGCTCACGGTCTGGACGCGGCCGGTCCCGTCGGCGTGCGTGATGCCGGGCAGGAGCGCGCGCTTCGACTCGAGCACCTGCGGGACGAGCAGCATGAACTTGCAGTCCATGTCCATGTCGAAGTAGTTCGAGACCTCCTCGCGGAGGACGCTCGGCGCGAACGGGCGGAATCTCTCCCGGAACTTGATCTTCGAGTTGATGATGTCCTTGATCTGCGGGTGGGTCGGATTGGCGAGGATGCTCCTCGCGCCGAGGGCGCGCGGGCCGAACTCCATCCGGCCCTGGAACCAGCCGACCACCCGGTTGTCCGCGATGAGCCGCGCGGCCCGCTGCAGCATGTCCTTGCGGGAGAGCTTCACGGCCTCGACGCCGCGGCTCCGAAGCGCCGCGTCGATCTCCGCGTCCTCGAACGACGGGCCGAGGTAGGCGTTCTTCATCTCGTAGACGCGCGGCTGGCCGAGGAGCACGTTCGCCACGTAGAACGCGGCCCCGATCGCCCCGCCGTCGTCCCCCGCCGCCGGCTGGATCCAGATCCGCCGGATAGGCGTGTTCTTGAGGATCTTCCAGTTGCCCACGCAGTTGAGGCCGACGCCTCCCGCGATGCAGAGGTTCTCGACCCCGTAGCGGTCGTACGCCGCCCGGCCGAGGGAGATCATCGCCTCCTCGACGATCTTCTGGCCGGAATGGGCGACGTCGCAATGGAACGCCTCGATCTTCGACTCGCGCGGCCGCTGGGGCCGGCCGAGAAGCCTCACCCACTTCCGGTTGAACATCCGCTGGCTGCTCCAGTGATGGCAGAAATAGCGCATGTCCAGGCGGAACGAGCCGTCGGGACGGACGTCGATCGTCTTCCGCAGCCTGTCGACCAGCGTCGGCTTCCCGTACGGAGCGAGCCCCATCACCTTCCACTCCGCGTCGTTCACGCGGAAGCCGAGGTACGACGTGACGGCGCTGTAGAAGAGCCCGAGGCTGTGCGGGAAGCGGATCTCGCGCTCGATCGTCATCCGACTGCCCTCGCCGATGCCGAGAGTTGTCGTGCCCCACTCGCCGACGCCGTCGAGCGTCAGGATCGCGGCCTTCTCGAACGGCGAGACGAGGAACGCGCTCGCGGCGTGCGAGACGTGGTGCTCGGGGAAGAAGACGTCGAGCTCCGCGTCGGTCTCGAAGCCGAGCTCCGCCAGGATCTGGTCCTTGATCCAGAGGCGCTGCTTCAGCCAGATCGGCATCGCCTTGAGGAACGAGACGTACGAGAGGGGCCAGGACGCGATGAGCGTCATGAGGATGCGCTCGAACTTGACCAGCGGCTTCTCGTAGAAGGCGATCGCGTCGAGGTCCGACGCCACGAGCCCCGCCTCGCGAAGGCAGTACCGGATCGCGAGGGCCGGGAACCCGAAAAAGTGCTTCTTGCGGTTGAAGCGCTCCTCCGCCGCGGCGGCGATCAGGACGCCGTCCTTCACGACGGCGGCGGCGCTGTCGTGGTAGAAGCAGGAAATGCCGAGGACGTTCAAGAAGCCACTCTCGGGGGGACGCGTGACGGCCGGGGCTGCATGATGCGGACGATCTGGGTGGGGTCGGATGGGGTGCGCTGGGGTGGCTTCAGAACAAATGACGGTGGCGATCGGGCGTGTCGGGCGCGAGCTTCCGCTCCCGCCAGTAGCTCTCGGCACCGAGCTTCCGCGCCAGCGGGTCGCCGAGGCGCAGGACCGTGAAAAGCGGGAAGAAGAAGAAGTAGACGAGGCTGAGGAGCAGGTAGGTGTTGAACACGCCCAGGGCGTGGGCCACCTTCTTCCAGCCGGCCCAGATCCTCGAGAAGAACGCCTTCATCGCCTCCGATCTCCGGCGCGCGGCCATCGGCTCGCCGGTCGTCCGACGATGGGCCGCCTCATCGGCTCGATCCCCGTCAAAACGTAAGCGTCACGCCCGCGGTTGTCAACAAAGCCCCGCGTCACGGGCGCCCTCCGACCTCGACCTTCCATTTCCGGACGACTTCGAGCTCGAGCGTGTCGCCCGGCCTTCGCGCCTCGAGCGCCGCGCGGAGATCCTCGCGGGTGGTCATCTTCTTCCCGCCGACCGAGAGCACGACGTCGCCGGCCTTGAGACCGGCGAGCGCCGCGGGTCCGCCGTCGGCGACCTCGGTCACGAGGACGCCCGGCGACCCGTCGACCGAGTCGCTCGCGCTCAGCCCGAGGAACGGCCGCAGGCGCGAGTCCGGTTCGGCCGCGGGCGACCCGTCGCCGCCGCGGTTCCGGCCGAAGACGCGCCCCGCGAGCCCGTCGCGGTTCGGATTCTCGAACGCCGGTCTCTCCTTCCGGTTTGCGAGGTCGAGGATCCCCGCATGGACGAGCCGCGCGATCCGCGAGGCGTCGTCCGAGTTGATCTTCTCCCAGTCGTCCCCGGGACGGTGGTAGTCGGGATGGAGGCCGGTGAAGAAGAAGAGGACGGGGACCTCGCGCCGCGCGAACGACGCGTGATCGCTGTCCTGGGTGTAGGTGTCCCGCTTCTTGAGGACGAGCCCGACGTCCGAATTCCAGCGCTCGAGATCCGCGCCGAAGCCCGGCGAGGTGCCGACGCCGATCACCTCGACGAGTCCGTCCTCCGCCCGGCCGACCATGTCGAGGTTCAGCATCGCGGCCGTCTTCTCGATCGGAACGCTCGGGTGCTCGACGTAGTGCCGCGAGCCGAGAAGGCCCCGCTCTTCGGCCGCGAAGGCGGCGAAGACGATCGAGCGCCTCGGCCTCTCCTCGGAGAGCGCGAACGCCTGCGCGAGCTCGAGGAGCACCGACGTGCCGGACGCGTTGTCGTCGGCGCCGTTGTGGATCTGGCCCGAATCGCCGCCCATGGAGCCGAATTCGCCGACCCCGACGTGGTCGTAGTGGGCTCCGACGACGATGCACTCGCCGGCGAGCTCCGGATCGGAGCCGGGGACGACTCCGACGACGTTGGCCGCCTTTCCCTGCCCGCGGTCCTCGCGCACGATCTCGCAGGCGACGCGGATCGTGACGCCGGGAACGTCGGCCGAGACGGGCTTCAAGTTCCCGTCGATCGAGCGCTGCGCCGCCGCGAGATCGATCCCAGCCGTCGCGAGCCACTCGCTCGCCACCGCGCGCTTCACGAACGCGACAGGAATCTCCGCAGGGTTCCCCGGCATGCGGCGCTCGAACGTCACGAGCCGGTCCTCGCCCGTCTCGTCGCTCCGCGGATCGTTGACGACGAGGATCGCCGCGGCGCCGCGCTCCTCTGCGCGCGCGGCCTTGTAGGTGAAGGCGCCGAGCATGCGCGCGCGCTGGCGCCACGGCGTCCCCTCCGCGTCGTCGTTCGGCGAGTGCCGGAGCACGAGGACGACCTTGCCCTTCACGTCGATCCCGGCGTAATCGTCGTATGGCGGATCCTCCGAGACGATCCCGTAGCCCGCGAAAACGAGCGGCCCAGTCACGTCGGCCTTCCCCGAGAAGGCGAGGGGGCTAAAGTCCTTCCCCGCCTCGAGCTCGCGGCCTCCCGCGGCCTGGAGATGGTTCGCGGGCCCGAGCGTCGTCCTCGTGCCGAGCGAGAACTCGAACGCCTGGAAGTAGCCGCCGTCGTCCCCCACGGGCCTGAGCCCGTAGCTCTTGAAGAACCCCGCGACGTACTCCGCGGCCTTGAAGCCCGCGGGCGTGCCCGACGCGCGTCCCTCGTAGGCGTCGTCGGAAAGGACCTTGATGTGGTCGAGGATCTCCGTCGCCGAGATCGACGCAGCGCCTCCCGCGGACGAGCCGTCTCGTGCGAGAGCGACGCTCGCGACGAGAACGAGCGCGGCGAGAGAGAGGATCGGGAGGGTGCGGGGGCTCGGCGCGATTCGGGTCATGTCTTCACTCACGGGCCTTTCTCGTGCGGCGCGGGCGCCGGAGCGCGGTCGATCACGGGAAGATCGACGAGCTCTCGACGTTCGTGACCTCGAACGTCCGGCCGGGCGGGCCCGACGTCACGACGGCGCCCTGGGCATGGAACGACTTGAAAACGAAGCGCGGCGACGGCGGAACGTTGAACGTGATGGTGCGCGCGCCGATCGCGTCGAGCGGAGAGTCCGGACCGCTCACCGAGTTGTGGAGGACGCGCAGGTTGCGCGTGAACGCGAGATCGAAGCAGAGCGCGCCCCCGAACTTGCAGGTCGTGCCCGTCGCCTTGTCGACCACGAGCGCGATCGCCGCGCCCGGCGGACCCGTCATTTCGAAGTCGACCGGCCTCCCGATGCGCGGCGAGCCGAGGAGGGCGAGACGCACCGGAAGGGGCTCGTACTCGTATCCGGCCGCGAGCCTCGCCTCGCCGAAGCTCGTGCGCACCGTCACGTCGATCGGCCCGGCGAACGCCCCCGCCGGCACCCTCGCGACCAGCGTCCCCGAGTCGACCCGGCGCACGGAGCTCGAGCGCACCCCCGCGAAGAAAGCCTCCGTAAAGCCGCGGAACTCCGCGCCGCGGATCGTCACGTCGCCGCCCCCGCGGATCGTCCCGCGCGAGGGCTCGACGGCAAGCACGTCCGGCGGGCCGTAGTCGGCGCGCCGCGCGAGAGGATCGACCACGACGACGTTCATCCACGACAGGAACGGGATGCTTGCGTAGAACGCGTCGGCGGCAGAGTAGCCCATCGCCCAGCGGGGAAAGAGGACGTCCGGGCGCGCCACCGCGTCGAGGAACGGCTCGAAGACGTGTCCGTTGCAGCCGGTCGCGCCGATCCGCACGAGATCGGCGATGAGCGACTGGCCGTACGCGGCGCCGTCCGCAAACGTGCGCGCGCTCGTGCTGACGTAGTCGGTCGTGAGGGCTCCGCGGGCGAACGATCCCGGGAAAACGCGGCCCGAGCCCGGCGGGACCTCCCCGTAGAACGGAGGACCGGCGGTGCAGCAATCGTTGCTCCCCCAGCTCGCGTAGCCCGCGATTCCGGCGGCGCCGTGGACGAACGCCGTGGTCGTCTCGCGCACCACCGGCTCGCCGTAGGAAAGGAGCGTCGCCTCGGCGGACTGCATCCACGTGTTGCCGGCAACGAAGCCTCCCGACTTCGAGGGATCGGAGTCGAGGAGGAACGCGCCGGGCTCCGCCGGCAGCGCGCCGCGGTCGACGAGACCCTTCACGTCGGCGGGCACGCCCGTCCCCGGGTCGAGCGGCGTCGAGTACCCGTCGAGGCGGCAGACGAGGTACTTGGGAAACGTGCCGCCGTCGGCGACGAATCTCTCGAACGTCTTCTCGGTCGAAAAGAGGGGGTTTCCGATCCAGCCCTCCTGCCCCGCGTCGCCGACGAGTCCGGTGAAGAGGAGCGTGAGCTCGGAGTCGACGCTCGCTCCGTCGCTCGTCGTGCCGCCGCCCGACTGGGCCGAGACGCGGAGCGGAACGCCCTTCGTGAGGACGAGGTAGAGAACCTCATCCTTGAGACCGCTCGCGAGGAGGAAGGCCGCGATCGGATCGCGGATGCTCGCGTTGAACGTGCCCCGGCTCACGGTCTCCGAGGTCGTCGTGCCGGAAGGCAGGTGGCACACGTGATCCGGAGGGACGCCCCGGACGAGCGCGTAATAGCCTCCGATCGCGACCGAGACCGGGCTCGAGTCGTTGACGACGACGACGACGTGCTCTGGCCCGACGGTCGCGAGCGCGGGCGCCGCGGCGAGGAGGAGGAAAAAGGACGACAGGACGGACGAGCGGATGCGGCGCGCGGACATCGCGGGGCTCTCCCGGGCGCCGCGCCGCCGCGTGGATCGCGGCCGGCCGTGCGCCACCGTCGGAATCACCGAGGCCGCCTCAAGCTACCAGACTCCGCGGCCCTCGGAAAGCGCCGCGCGGGCGCGTACAATCGCGGACCGGAGCCCTCATGAACGACCCGGCCTCGACGCCCGACGACGGCGAGCTCGATTCCATCCGCGCCGAGCACGGCCCCGTCGTCGACGCGATCCTCGAGATCTTCTCGCGCCACGATCCGATCGGGCTCGGGGCGCGGGAGGATCCGCTCGCCTATCTTCCCGAGGTCGAGTCGCTCCTCGCGCGGCTCGAGGACGCGGCGTCCGAGGACGACGTCCGGAGCCTCGTCCACGACGAAATCCAGCGCCGGGTCGACGAGATGGCCGGGCCGGAGATGGCTTACTCTGCGATCGCGCGCGACATCTTCGGCGCCTGGTCCCGCCACCGGGGCGACTGACGCTCCGCCGCAAGCGCGGTCCGGCTCAGTCCTCTCGCTCCGCGCGCACCGTGAGGTCGAACCGGTTCAGGAATTCGATGTTGGAGGACGTCTTCGAGAGCCGGTCGACGAGGAGCTCCATCCCCTCGATCGGCTTCAGTTGGTTCAGCACGCGTCGCAGAGTCCACACCTGCTGCAGCTCGGCGGGCAGCCTTAGCTTCTCCTCCTTGCGGGTCCCGCTCTTGTTGATGTCGATCGCCGGGAAGATGCGCCGGTCCGCGAGCTGCCGCGAAAGGACGATCTCCATGTTGCCCGTCCCCTTGAACTCCTCGAAGATCACCTGGTCCATGCGGCTCCCGGTGTCGATGAGCGCGGTGGCGATGATCGTCAGGCTGCCGCCGCCTTCGACGCAGCGCGCCGACCCGAAGAACTCGCGCGGCTTCTCCATCGTCCGCGAATCGAGGCCGCCCGAGAGCGTTCGGCCCGAGTGCCCCATCTCGAGGTTGTAGGCGCGGCCCATCCGGGTCAGCGAGTCGAGGAAGACGACGACGTCCTTCCCGGTCTCGACGAGCCGCCGCGCGTACTTGAGCACGATCTCGGCGAGCTTCACGTGCCCCTTCGCCATCTGGTCGTACGACGACGCGATGACCTCGCCGCGGATGTTGCGGCGCATGTCGGTCACCTCCTCCGGACGCTCGTCGATGAGCACCATCATCACGTGCGCCTCGGGGTGATTCTTCTCGATCGCGTTCGCGAGCTTCTGCAGGAGGATCGTCTTTCCCGTCCGCGGCGGCGCCACGATAAGCGCGCGCTGGCCTCGGCCGATCGGGGCGAGGAGGTCGATGATGCGGAGCGAGATGTCCGCATTCGGCTCCGCGGCGATGCGGAACCGCCGGTCCGGATCGGTGGCGACGAGGTCCTTGAACTGCGGGAGCCTCCGCCCGTTCTCGGGTTCGCCGTCGTTGACCTTCAGGATCGAGACCGCGCTCGGGTTCTGACCCTCGCGGCGGGGCGGCACGACCTCCACAAGGACGTCTGAGCCCTCGCGGACGTCGAAACGCCGGATCAAGGCCTGGGAGACGAACGGATCGTTCGTCGTCGGCAGGTAGTTGTTCTTCGCCGATCGGACGAAGCCGAAGCCGTCCGGCATGAGCTCGAGGATGCCCCGGAGTTCGGTGCGCGGGAGATGGGCCGCCGCGACGCCGTCGGGCTTCATGCTCGGCCCTTCCCTCTGCAGCGGTCCGCCGCGCGGAGATCCGCCGCCGCCGCCGCGCCGCTTGTCCCCGCCGCCCTTGTGGCCGTGGTGCCCACCGCCGTGGTGCGGGGCGTGGCCGTGCACACTCCCCCGCCGTCGGTGGCGACGCCGCCGATTGTGGCCTCCGGGCGCGCCGTGCGACGCCTGCGGCGCGAGGTCGTCGCCGCCGGAAGCGAACGCGTCGCCGCCGCCGCCGCCGCCGCCGCCGTCACCGCCGTCACCGCCCGACTCGACGAACTCTCCGCCTCCCGGGACGTTCGGCCCGTCGGTCCCGAGGCCGCGCCGTCCCCCGCGCCTTCCGCGGCGCCGTCGGCGCCGGCGGAAGCTGTCGCCGCCCTGGCCGCCGCCCGGCCCGTCGGGTCTCATCGATTCGGACATTTTTTCGCTTCCCTCGAGGGGTTGGACCGGCGTCCGGAGCCCATCGTCGCTCCGCGTTTCCGATTCATGCACGAGTCACTTTCTCCAGCGTTTTCACTATCGCCGTCCGGCCGCGGTTCGCGGCCGGGTTTCGGCTTGGCCCCGCCTTTCGGCGGGTCATATACTCGGTTCGACTCATCCGTTCGCGGACGAAAGAGCGGCGCGGCGCCCTTCGCGGCGGCCGCCCGCGGCTGGCCCGAATGCCTCCTGCCGCACAAGGGAGACGTGCCGACCATGAATCCCCCTCTCGACCTTCTTCGCGCCGCCGTCGCCGCGGCGGTCCTCATCACGGCGTCCCCGGCGTGTTTCGCCGGCTATCCGCTGCCCCCCGAGCACACCGGAGCGCGGCTCACGTCCGCATTCGACGTGGACCGGATCATCGTGCACGCCCGAGACGGCTCCGCGCTCTTCTCCTTCACTCACGCCGACCTCGACGGCCCGCGCGGCATTGCGTTCGGCGCCGACGGGCGGCTTTATGTCGGCTGCGAGAACTCGAGCCGGGTGCTCGTGTTCGACGCTGCGTTCGCGTATCAGACCCAGTTCGGGTCCTCGCTTCTCCGCGGCGCGACCGGCCTCGCGTTCGGCCCGGACGGAAACCTCTACGTCGGGTCGGCGGCCGACGACGCGGTCGTCGTGTTCACTCCCGACGGCGCTCACGTGACGACGCTCCGGCCGGCGGGCCTCGACAGTCCCAATTGTCCGGCGTTCGACGCCGAGGGGAACCTCTACGTGGCGAGCATGCTGACCGACACGGTCCTCGTGCTCGATCCGGCCGGCGCTCCGATCCGGACGCTCTCCGATCCGGATCTCGACAGCCCGATGTCGGTCGCGTTCGACGCCGCGGGGGCGAAGGTGTTCGTCTCCGGCGGCCTGAGCGACAAGGTGGTCGTGTTCGACCGCGGCACGGGCGCGAAGATCGGCGTTCTCGCCGATCCCCTCGTCCCCACGCCGCAGGGCGTGGCGGTCGACGATCTGGGTCAGGTCCACGTTTCGAGCTTCGTCTCGGGTTGCATCGTCGTCTTCGACCCCACGACCGGAACCGTCGTGCGCTGCGACCGCATTCCGACGGCGCCGGTGCTCCGATCGATGGCGCTCGAGCCTCTCGCGCCGCACGTCGCCGTGCGGCGCGGAAACGTCGGCGGCTCGCGTTCGGACGGCCTTCAGGTGCTGCTCGTCAACGGCTCGGCGGGCGATCGCCATCACCGCACCGCCGTGAACGTCGGTGATCCGCTCAACGTCGAACTCCTGGGCTATCCGGGAGCCATGCCCGGTGGCATCCGCTACGTCGCCTACGTGAAGCTCGGCGAGAACGGCCCGGCGGATCTCTCGACGCTTCCGCGCGGGACGGGTACGGCTCCGTTTTCCATTCCGCCGACGAGCGGCTCGCCGATCGTGCTCGCGAGCACGCTCGGCCACGAGCCGGTTCTCGGCACGCCCCGCTTTCCGGGCACGCCGCTCGGTCCCGGCGTCGTCTTCGCGGCGCCGCGGATTCCGGCCCGCTACTCCGGGCTCGTCTTCACGACTTTCTTCGTTGTCGTCGACGCATGCGCGCCGAACGGGCGCGCCGCGCTGACCAACGCGCACGTCGTCACCGTGCCGTAGCCTTTGGCGCCGCGGAGGGTCGCAGCGATGCCGCAGCCGGCTCGGTGCCGACCCAGGTCGACGTCCCGTCCACGTAGCTCTCCCGCTTCCAGATCGGGACGTCGGCCTTGATCCTCTCGATCCCGTGGCGGCACGCCTCGAACGCGTGAGCGCGGTGCGCCGACGAGACGGCGACGAGCACCGAAGCCTCGCCGATCGGCACGTTTCCCAGGCGATGCACGAGCGCGACGCCGGAGAGAGGCCACTTCCGCGTCATCTCGTCCGCGATGGCCGTCATCAGGCGGAGCGCCATCGACTCGTACGCCTCGTAGGCGAGCTCCCGGACGGAGCGCCCGGAGTGGTGGTCTCGCACGGTGCCCACGAAGGCGGCGATGGCGCCCGCGGCGTCGCTCTCGATCGCTCGCAGGATACGGTCGCGATCGATCGGCTTTCGGGTCAGTTCGACGATCAAGCGATATACCCGGTCGCCCGGTCCGATCCTCGCCACGCCAGCGCTCGCCGAGCGAACGTCCTCAGCCTCCGCTGACCGGCGGGATGACCGCGACCTCGTCCCCGTCTTTCAGGACCGACGGATCTTCCGCGAACGCCGCGTTGACGGCCACGCGGGAACCGTCGATGTGGGGCGCCGCCCGCCCGAATCGCCCCTTCAAACGATCGCGCATCTCGGCGATCGAAGTTCCCTCGGGAAGCTCGAGGTTCAACTGGTCGGCCCCGATCGCGTCCTTGACGCTCGCGAAGAAGAGGACGCGCACGTTCACGATCCGGATTCTAGCCTGCGGAACCGGCCGCGCCAACGGTCCTCTGCGCCCGGGGCGCATCCAGGACGGTGTTCTAACATATATCGGCCCGAGAAGCCCCCCCTCTTCAGAGATGCCCGAATCCCGCCGGAGTGCCTTTCCCCCGCTCGTGGCCGCCGTTCTGGCCATCGCGTCGGGGGCTTGCGACGGGCGCGAACCCGGACCGGCCGGCGGGCGCGTCCTCCTCGTCGGGGTGGACGGCGCGACCTGGCGGGTCGCCGGGCCCCTCATGGACGCCGGACGGATGCCCCGGCTGCGCGAACTCTCGGAAAGGGGCGCGCGCGCCACGCTCCTCTCCGAGGCCCCGATGTGGTCCCCCGCCCTCTGGACCACGATCGCGACCGGGAAGAAGCGCGAGTCCCACGGCATCACATCCTTCACGCTCGAACCGCCCGGCGGCGGCGCGCCGGTCCTCGCGAACTCGCGGTTCCGCCGGACCGCCGCGATCTGGAACATCGCCACGATCGGCAAGAAGAGCGTCGACGTCGTCGGCTGGTGGGCGAGCTGGCCGCCCGAGCCCGTGAACGGGATCGTCGTGTCCGACCGGACGGCGCGCGAGCGATTCGCGGACTGGACGCGCGAGGCGCCGGCCGCGTCGGCCGCGACCGTCCACCCGCGAGAGATCGAGCGCGAGATGCGCGCGCTCGTCCTGACGCCCGACGCCGTCGACCCGGCCGATCTCAAGGCTCTCGCCGGATTCACGGACGAGGAGATCGCACGCATCGCCGGCGCGCCGGAGGCCGTCCTGTACGACGGGTACTCCGTGCTCAAGTTCGCCTGGCAGGCGCAGAAGAGCTACGCGCGGATCGCCGAGCGCCTCCTCGCGACGCGCGCGACGGACTTGACGGCGGTCTACCTCGTCGCGATCGATCCTCTGAGTCACGCGTTCTGGCAGTACCGCGAGCCGGAGGCGTTCGACGGCGTCGACCCCGGCGACGCGCGGCGCCTCGGCCCCATCGTGGACAACGCCTACGTCGCGCTCGACGACATCGTCGGGCGTCTCGTCGACGCCGCGGGGCCTGACGTCAACGTGATCGTCTGCTCCGACCACGGCTTTCGCGCGAGCGGACGCTTGACCAAGCCCTACGAGGCGCAGAGCGGCGAGCACGCCCCCGACGGGATCCTCCTCGCCGCCGGCCCCGCGATCCGGAAAACGGCGCCGGGAGATCTCGCGAGCGAGGCGCTCGCGCCCACCGTCCGCGACGTCGCGCCGACGGTGCTCGCGATCCTCGGGCTTCCGTCCGCGCGCGACATGGACGGCCGCGTGCTCCGCGAGATCCTCTCAGAGGGCGCGGCCGCGCGCGTGCCGGAGCCGATCGAGAGCTGGGACCGGCTGTGGAAGCGGGCGTCGCCCGAAGCCGCCGCCGCGTCGCCCGGAGACGAGGCCTACGTCGAGCAGCTCCGCGCGCTCGGGTACCTCCGGTGACGCGGTCGAGCCCACCTCAGCGGCCGCGGCGCGGGTCCTCGAGATACGGGATGCCGAGGGCGCGACGCGTCTCGGTTTCGAGGTCGGCCGGGATCCTCCGGCCGAACGCCTCGCCCGCCGCCTCCGCCGCCGCCCGGGCCTCGGCGCACGCCCTTGAGAGCGCCGCGGCCCGCTTGTCGGATTCCGCGAGGTTCCGCTCCTCGCGCGGGTCCGCCGCAAGGTCGAAGAGCGAGGCCGGCGGGCCCGACCACTTGAGGCTCCCGCTTAAGAGTCCCGCCACCTCGGCGCCGTAGAGCGTCCCTTCGACGAGGACGTCGCGAGGCGGCGCGCCGCTCACGGGCGCGAGGAGATCTCGGCCCGTGACGTGCGCCGGCGGCGGCGCGGTCTCGCCGATCGCGGCGAGCACGGTGGGCAGGATGTCCGCGTGCGAGGCGAGATCCGCGACGCGCGCTTCGCGCCGCGGCGCGCCCGGAACCCGGACGAGGAGCGGCACGCGCGCGACCTCGCCGTGGAGCGAGTGGCCGTGCTCGAAGCCGCCGTGCTCGAAGAACTCCTCCCCGTGGTCGGACGTCACGACGACGACGAGATGCCGGTCGAGCCCGGTGCGCTTCATCCCGTCGAGGAGGAGCCCGACCTGTTCGTCGACGAAGGCGACCTCGCCGTCGTAGAGTCGGCGGATGCGCTTTAGCTCGGCCTCGGACGGCGCTCGCTCGCCCGTCTTGAGCGCGCGCTGGTCGGCGGCGGGGAAGACGGCGTCCTCCTCCCCGTCGGGCAGGAAGCGCTCGCGGAACGCGGCCGGCGGATCGTAGTCGAGGTGCGGATCGAAGTAGTGGACGAGGAGGAAAAACGGCCGATCTCCGACGGTGTACGCCCAGTCGAGCGCCCGGCGCGTCACCTCGTCGGCCCGGCGCGACACGGCGTTCGTCCCGCGCTCGTGGTCGTACCGAGCGAATCCGCGATCGAGGGCGAACTCCCGGCCGAGGAACGGATTCTCCACGATCGCCATCGTGAGGTACCGCCGGTCCGCGAGGATGCGCGCGAGGGTCGGGATCCGCTCGCGGAGCGGCGAGAACCCGTCGTCCAGGCGCCCCGCGCCGTGGGTGGACGGGGGCGCGCCGGTCAGGATCGTGCCGAAGCTCGGGAGCGTCCAGGAGGAAGCCGCCCACGCGTTCTCGAAGAGGACGGCCTCGTCGCGCGCGAAGGCGTCGAGGCGGGGCGTGAGTCCCCTCTCCCCGCCGTAGCAGCCGAGCGCGTCGGCGCGGAGCGTGTCGACGACGACGAGGAGGATGCTCCGGCGCGCGCCCGAGCGCCCGCAGCCCCCCGTCGCGCACGCGGCGAGCGTCGCGGCGAGCGCGAGCGACATTGCGGCGAGCCGCCGCGTCCGCCTCCGCGAGCGGCCGCGGGAGCGGACGCGGCGGCTCGTCGAGCCTTTTCGTGCCGTGGCGATCGCCGTCCTCCGCGGAAGTGAACTTGAACGTCCCGAGTCTACGACGCGCGCCGGAGGGCGGGCCGGTCAGCGCCGCTCGAACGGCGGGGTCGCCGCCATCCGGAAGCCGACGTGATCTCGCGGCAGGTCCGGGCGCACGAGGTTTCGCGCGTGCGCCACGGCGTCGCTCACCGTGCCGCTCCAGGCGCTGCCGCGCGTGACGCGATGCGTCTTCCTCGCGTCGAAGTCGGACGAGGTCAACTCCGAGGCCGACCCGGCCATGTCGAAGATGCCGTACGGGCTCACGTCCGTCGGGTAGCTCCGGATCCTCTCGGGCCTGAGGATCGCCGAGATCCGGCCGGAATCGAGCAGCTTGCAGTAGGTCGACGAGAACGAGTTCCCCCACGGGAAGATCCGGCCGTCGACGCCGCGCGCCGCCTTCTCCCATTCCACCTCCGACGGGAGCCGCGCCTGCGGCACGCCGTTCAAGCGCTTCCAGGCGCAGTACGCCTCCGCGTCGATCGCGCTGATGCCGATCACGGGCTCCCGCCCCGTGTCGATCCACGGCGCGATGCTGCCGTCGGGCTTGTAGTCCCAGAGGGGCCGGTACGGCGGCCCGGGAAGCTGCCGCGGCGAGATGGGACGCGGGTCCGCGAGCCCCTGAGCCTTCACGAACTCGAAGTAATCGAGGTTCGTCACCTCGTCGACGGCCATGAAGAAATCGTCGACGAAGACGCGGTGAGGCGGATTCGTGAGCGAGCTCCAGTGCCCGAGCATGACCTCTCCGCCGGGGATCGGCACGAAGCCCTCCGGAACCTCCTCCGTCCTGTAGAGTCGCACGCGCGCCTTCTCGTTCCCGAGCCGCCGCACCAGGAACGGGTAGCGCGTCTCGACGCGGCCATCCATCGAGAGGATCGCGACGTAGTTGCCGATCGGCAGCGTCGTCGGGCCCTCCCTTCCGGTGACGATCGTCGCCACGGGCTCGCCCAGCCCCAGGATGCCGTTCTCTCCGCGCACGACGGGACGGATCTCCGCCCGCGCCCGCGGGGGGTCGGACTCGAGGTGGATCGCGCCCCGGCCCTCGAGCCATTTCGCGTGCTTCCCCTCCCGGTCGTTTCGGCGGATCTCCGGGATGAGGAGCGCCGCCTTGTCGAGATCGCCCGACGATTCGTAGTCGACGGCCATCGCGTGGGAGACGTCGGCGATCCCCTGCGCCGCCCGCGGATCGTCGCGGTCCATCGCGAAGGCGACCTCGAAGCGGCCGCGCGCGGCCTCCGCCTCCGCCCTCGCCTTCCCGAGGAGGCCTTCGACCTCGACCCACGCGAGGAGCGCCTCGTCGCCCGGCGTGAGCGCCTCCGCCACGGCGCGGCGCTCGGAGACGTCGGCCAAAAGCCGCCTCGCGATGTCGAGCTTCGCCTCGCCGGCGTCCAGCGCCTCCTCGACCTTCTGCCGGTCGGCGAGCCGGGTCTCCTCCTCCTTCGCGCGGAGCTGGCGCTCGAAGTCGATCGATGTCTTCGCGAGGTACCCCGCGGCGCCGGCCACGACGACGATCCCCGCGATCGCCGCCGTCGTGGTCTCCTTGTGCCGGCGCGCGAACCGGCGCCCGCGCTGCAGGAGGGACATGGGACGGGCGAGGATCGGCTCGTAGCGCAGGAACCTCCCGAGGTCGTCGGCGAGCTCTCCCGCCGTCGCGTAGCGGTTGTCGGTGTCCTTGTCCATCGCCTTGAGGACGATCGTCTCGAGATCGACGGAAAGGTTCGGGTTCTTCCTGCGCGGGCGCTCCGGATCCGACATGAGGACCGCGCGGATCACCTCCTGCGACGTCCTCCCGCGGAAGGGCGGCAGCCCGGTCAGGACCTCGTAGAGGAGGATTCCGAGGGAGTAGACGTCCGTCCGGCGATCGACCGTGATGCGCCGCGAGACGAGCTGCTCCGGGCTCATGTAGGCCGGCGTGCCGATCAGCTCGCCCGTCCGGGTGATCGCGCTGGCGCCCTTTTCGAGCGCGAGGCCGAAGTCCATGAGGTGCGGCTCGCCGTTCCGGTCGACGAGGATGTTCGCCGGCTTGACGTCGCGGTGGATCACCCCTTCTTGGTGCGCGTAGTCGAGCGCCCGCGCGACCTTCTCGACCATTTCGACGAAGACGGCGATGACGGGCCGCCCCGGCGCCTCCCGCTGCCCCGTCCGGAAGGGCGTCGGCTCCTGTCCCGGTTCGAAGATCTCGTCGCGCTTGAGGAAGAGTGTCTCCGTGCCGGCCTCCGCCTCCGCGTCGACCGCCTCGTCGGGCTGCTCGATGATCCGCTGCACTTGCTCGGCGGAGAGCTTCATCGTCGGCGTGCGCCGGATGACGTCGAGAATCGACTGGAGCGTCCGTCCGGGCACGTAGTCGAGAACGATGTAGTGGAACTCGCCTTCCGTGCCGATCGAGTGGATGGAGACGATCGACGGGTGCCGGAGGCTCGCCAGGGCCTCCGCCTCGCGCTGGAAACGCCGCGACGCCTTCTCGTCCTTCACGATCCCAGGGTGGAGGACCTTGAGCGCGACGCGGCGCCCGAGCGAGAGGTCGACGGCCTCGAAGACGATGCCCATGCCGCCGCGGCCGATTTCTCGGACGAGGCGGAATCCCCCGAGCGTTTGACGCAGAAGCTGGCTCATGCGGACCGGAACTCTCGCCTCGATTCTAGCCCGCATTATTCACGAGGTCAGCGGCTGAACCGAGCAGAACGGCCACGAATCGCGACGCCGAGGCGAAGCGAGCGGGTCGGCGAGAGGCCCTGCGCGCTTCTGGTCGAGAAATCGGCGCCGAGATCGAGGCGAGCCGGCGAAGAGATCGGCGCCGAGACCCGGCCGGAACCGCTCGGCTTCGCGAGCGATGCGGGCCAGCCGCATCGTTCTCGGGTCTGCGGCCGAGTCGCGCGTGACGGAGAGGCATCGCGACGCCGCGGCGAAGCGGAGAACGAGACTCGGGGATCATCGCGGTTCCATTCGAGCGATCGGTGAGGACTCGAGCGCCCGCGATCGCCGTTCCTGACGCCGGCCAGCCGCAACCAAGTCCGGACGCCGCGCCTCAACGCGAGGCCCGACGGGCGTCGATCGGAGGCCGAGGAAGGGCCTCCACTTCTCCGCGCGATCGATGAGGCGTCGCTTCGGCTCAAGGCTCGAGTCCGGGCCGACGACGCCGACCCCGCTGTCGACGAGGAAGATCGACTCCAGCTCCGTCCGGAGGGACGGAACCGGGCGGGCGCCGCGCCGCGCGCTAGGGCGAGCCGCCCGCGCCCGGGGGAAGCCCCTCCGCCAGGCACGCGGGCCGCCGTGCGACGAGCGACGCGACCGCCCGGCCCGGAGCGTCGATCCCCTCTCGCGACAGGAGGATCTCGAACCCCTCGAAGGCGGTCTCGAGCTCGCCCTTCCCGAGGAGGAACCGCGGCCGCCTCGGCTTCCCGAAGAGGCGAGGCTGGTCGACGGTGAACGTCTCGTACACGACGATCCCGCCCGGCCGGACCGCCGCTCGGAGGTCCGGCACGAGCGGCCGGTGGAGGTAGTTGAGGACGGCGACGGCGGCGTATGCGGAGACGGGAAGCGGCCGCGGCGTGCGCTCGAGGTCGACGAGCCAGGTGCCGACCGTCGTGCCCGACCCGCGGGCGAGCGCTCGCGTCCGTTCGAGGGCGCTTTCGAGGACGTCGCAGGCGACGACGTCGAAGCCTTCGAGGGCGAGGAAGACCGCGTTCCGGCCGTTGCCGCACGCGACGTCGAGGACGGGCCCGGGCCTAAGCGGCCGGAGGAACGGCGCGGCCTCCTCGACGATTCGCTGCGGCCGCCAGAGCCGCGCGGCCCGCGATCCCTCCTCGATCGGAAGGCCGGCGTCCCGAGCGTCCGCGTACGTCGCCGCGGCGACGTCCGTGAAGCCCTCCTCGGCGAGGGCTCTAGCGGCGGTCTCGATCGCCGCCGGGTCGGAGGCGACGACGAGGAGCGGCGACGTGCGCGGGTGGGGAAGCTCGTGCGCGCGGGACCGGATCGACGCCGTCTCGACGTGCCCGGAGCCAGCGAGGTGCCCCGCCGCGAACGCCCGTTCGTCGCGGACGTCGAGGACGGCGGGCGACGAATCGCGGACATGATCCGCGACAGCGGCCGGGGTCTCGAGACGGAGGACGCTCTTCATGCCGGACGGAGAGCCGAGGCGCCGCCTGCGCCGCCACCGCGTCGCGGAGCGCGCGGCTCCGGCGCCGGGGCGACTCCCGGACCGGAGCAGAGCCCGGACCCGTCGCCCCTCGCCCGGTGAGGGGCGCGCGCGACCGGGACGAGCCCGCTCAGGCGCTCGCCGACGACGAGCCGCCGCGGCCGCGAGCGCCGCCCCGGCGCCGGCGGCGCCTCCGCGTGGTGCCGGTCGCGGACCGGCCCGGCTCGTCGGGCTCGGCGGGAGCGGCGTCGACGGGCTCGGGCGCGTCGTCCCCGACCGTGCTCCAGTCGGACGGTCCCGCCGGCGAGATGGGCGCCGCCCCTTCGGAGAAGTCGCGGTCCCATCCCGGGGCGCTGGGCGCGGCGGGGTCCTCGGGCGGGGCGCCGGGCGACGGGAGCGGCGAGACCGACACGAGCGCGTCCTTGTCGCGCGAGCTCTTCGACCCGTCCGGCTGCGGCGCCGCCGGAACGGGCCCGCGCCCGAAGCCGCCGCGGCGCCGCGAGGGGGCCTCGATCGCGCCCGACGGAACGGACGCCACCGGCCGGAGCGGGGTCTCGAGACCGGACGTGATCGCGGTGACGACGTAGGTGCCGCTCCGCTGGTCGCGCTTCAGCTCGACGACCCGGTCGCGCTGCGCGTCCTCGAGGAGCTGGCTGAACGAATCGTAGCCGTGGTAGCCCTCGTCGAAGCTCGGTCGCTTCCGCTTCATCGTCTCTTTGATCATCGAGCTCCAGAGGACGTCCTTGTTCTCGCGCAGGAGCGCGTGGACGGCGTCGGTGAGGAGGTTGTACGCCTCGGCCTTCCGCTTCGGGAGGTTCTGGATCTTCGGGAGCTTCTGCACCTGGCGGACGAGGTCCTCGTAGAAGATGAACTCGTCGCAGTTCCGGATGAGGAGCTCCGAGCTCGAGTTCTTGACGCCGATGCCGATGACGTAGCGGTCGTTCTCCTTGAGCTTCGAGACGAGGGGCGAGAAGTCGCTGTCGCCCGAAGCGATGACGAACGTGTTGATGTGCTCCTTCGCCTGGGCGATGTCCATCGCGTCCACGACCATCTTGATGTCGGCCGAGTTCTTCCCGCTGTAGTACTTCTGAGGGATGTCCATCATCTCGATGGCAGCCTCGTGGAACGGCCGCTTGTACTCGCTGTAGCGCTCCCAGTCCGCGTAGGCGCGCTTCACGATGATCTTGCCCTTCTCGAGCAGGCGCTCGAGCACGATGTTGACGTCGAACTTCGGGTACTTCGCCTCCCGCACGCCGAGCGCGATGTTCTCGAAGTCGATGAACAGTGCGAGACGCTTGTCGGTGCTGGAGCTGATGGTGCCGTTCACGCGGCCTCCCGTTGATCGAGCGGCCCCGTGCCCTTCCGCGCCGGGGATCGGCGGTCGACGCGCGCCAGGATCCGCTCTCCTCCACCTCGTCTCGTCGTCCGCGCGTTCGACTCGTCTCGAATGGCGCAGGCGCGCTTCCACGCGCTTGGGACCGAATCGGCGCCGTAACGCCGCCGGCCGCTCACTCGCGGCGGAGCCCGAGGAATGGCTCCACGCGCGCCGACGCTCGGCGCGCTCGACCCGGAGCCTCCCGCCCGGCGTCCCGAACGCGTCAGCGTCCGGAACCGGCTCCGGCGCGCGAGTCTAGCATTAAGGAGTGTCCAGGGTCCCTCCGGCCCGCGGCGGAGCGGCGGAGGCGGGCGCGGCGCGCGGCGTCAGGCGACCCGCCGCCTGAGGAGCGTCCTCAGGAACCCGACGAGGGCGGCGCCCGCGAGCGCGGCCGCGACGATCGGAAACCAGTCGTCGGCGCCGGCGAAAAAGGACCTTCGCGGCAGTCCGTAAAACGTGTGGACCCGGAGACGCTTCTGGCTCTTCGCGATGCGGCCTTCCGGCGGGGGGGAAAGCGGTCGCTCGACCTCGGCGGGAACCCGCTCCTCGGGCCCGACACGCGCGGACCGGGCGGCATCGGGCGCGGCCATCCGGAGGGCCATCTTCGACTCCTCCATTCTCCTGGCCTCGACCTCGACCCGCTCTAGCTTGGCCGGCAGGAAGAGCGTGAATGCGGCCGCCGCGAAGGCGACCGCGAGGAACGCGATCGAAAACACCGCGGCTCCGGTTCGCATGTCGCTCCGTTCCTTCCAGAGGGAACCGTGCCTCATTCGGACCGCCCCTCCGGACGTTGAGGCGAATCTACCGTCCATTCCCCTCCCCTGCCCGCCGAAGCGGCGAAAGGAGGAGGCGCTCGATCTCGGCCGCGCCCAGGTATCGCGCGCCGGGATGCGACACATCCTTCCTCGGCGCGCCGTGCGGCTCGACCAGACGGTCGAACGAGAACGACTCGAGCGCGACCGGCCCGCACCTCGCGAGACCGGGCACGAGGACGAGCCCCGATGGCAACGCCGGCTTGGATAGGTCGTACACCGCCGGACCCGCCGCGGACCCGACGAAGAGGAGCGTCCGGACGAACGGCGGCTCGTAGACGTGTCCGGCCGTGACGCCGGCGATCCCCGCCGGCACGTTCGGGGTCGACACGGGCCGCGGCCGCGCGGGGTCGCTCACGTCGACGACGCGGACGTAGCCCACTCGGGCGCCGGGCGGGCCGACCTCGAACGCCGCGACGAGGTAGTCCCGCTCCTCCGACGGGATCCGCCCGCGATCGCTGCCGAGGTCGACCGTCGCGAAGACCGCGAGAGGGCCCGGCTCGAACCCGGGTTGCGAATCGAACCCGCCGAACGGGACCCGCGCGAGCGGCCGCGGCGCGTCCGACTGCGAGACGTCGAGCGCGACGACGGGACCGCCCGCGTCGGAGACGAAGGCGACGAGCCGCGCTTCCGAGCGGCCCCTGCCCGAGGGATCGGGCCGGGCGGGCTGGAAGAGGACCGCGACGCCGCGGGCGCGCGAGGGAGAAGCCAAGGCTCTCGTCTCGACCGACGAGACGACGGCCGGCTTTTCCGGGTCGCTCACGTCGACGACGCGGAGCCCACCCGCTCCGTCCGCGACGAAGAGGCGCGGCCATGCGATCGCGAGCGCGGTCGCGTCCGTCGTCGCCACCGCGCCGAGCGGCACGGGCTTTCTCCCCCGCCCCGTGTCGTAGAGCCGCACCCCGCCCGCTCCGTCGGCGAGGTAGAGACGGTCGCCGTCGAGGAGGAGCCCCTTCGGATCCGTCACGGAGAGCGACGCGATCTTCTTCGGCTTCTCCGGGCTCGAGACGTCGATCGCCACGAGGCCCGGGGCCTTCCCCGCGACGTACGCGGTCTCGGCCGATCCCGTCAGCGGATCGGAGCGGAGCGCGGCGGCGACGGCGCCCGCCACGGGCACGGTGCCGACCGGAAGGGAGGCCGCCGGGTTCGCCCGCTCGTAGCGGAAGACCGTGACGCCCGTCTCGTGCGCGGCGACGGCGTGGCGCCGCGTCAGCTCGAAGAGGCCCGAGCCGAGGCCCGCCGCCTGCGGGCTCAAGTGGCACTCGGCGCAGGCTCGCGCCGCCGCGCGGTTCGTGTGCATCTGGTGGTGGACGAGCGTCATTCCCGAGAGCCCGGCGCGCGTCACGGGCATCCCCTGGTCGACGACGATCTCGCCTTTCCGGTCGCGCACGGTCGCCATCGCGGCGAAACCGACGAGGAACGGCGCGACGCGGCCGCCGGGGTCGAGGCCGAGGACGACGCCGCGGTAGGTGCCGAAGACCTTCTCGAGCGTCGAGACTCGGCCTTCCGTGCGCTCGCCCGAGAGCGTGTCGAGCTGCGTGAACGACTCGTTCCGGTCGAAGTGGAAGCCGAAGAAGAGCGGGTTCCACGCGTTGTGGCATGCGTAGCACCGGAGGCGGGCGTGCTCGGGCGTCATGGCCGCGGCGGCGCGCGGGTTGAAGTCGGCGTGCGACGGCGTGACGACGTCGCGCGCCTGCTTCACGCGGTGCTCGCGGCCGGTGACCTTGGAGCGGAGGACGACGCGGTCGCCCTCGCGGCGGAGGTTCTGCAGCGGGTTCCCCCGCTCGGTGCGGAGCGTGGCCGCGGCGTCGAACGCACCGTGACAGCTCTCGCACTCGATCTCGACCGCGTGCTCCATCTTCCCGTACGAGTTCCCGTCGCCCATGACGTCCCGGACGGTGTGGCAGTCGACGCAGTGCATCCCGCGCTCGTGGTGGACATCGGGCGGCGTCGTGGCGGGATCGCTCACGTGGAACGTCCCGTGGAGGCGAGTCGCGGTCGTCCCCGGCACGTCGGGCCCGGCCGGCATTCCGGGCACGGTCTGCGCGAGGCCGCGGAAATTGAGGCCGATCGACGCGTCGCCATTGTGGCAGCGCGTGCAACTCTCGGTCGGCACGCGCCGCGTCATCTCGTGGCGGACCGGGTGGCCGGGCTCGTACCGGTCGACCGTCGGGTCGGCGCTCCGCGACAGCCCGTCGTCGGCGTACGTCACGTGGCACGCCGCGCACCCCTGCGCCCGGTAGTCGCCGCCCTGGCCGAGGCGGCCGCGGAGCCCCGTCCCCTCGGAGTAGAGGTGGCAGCGCATGCACGCCTTCCGCGGGAGGTCGCGGTAATGGTCGCGGATGTCCTTCGACCCCTTCGGGACCGACGCGTCGGGAAGCCGCCCGACGCGCGCGATGGCGCCGCGCTCCTTCGGAACGTCGCCGTCCACGTCGGCCACGGGGAATATGCCGAAGCGCGACTCGCGGTCGTCGACGAGCCCGTACTCGTAGTACCCGTCCGAGAGATGGCCCGCGGTCGTCCCGTGAAGCGACTTCGAGAGGTCCTCGACCTCTTTCGAGTGGCAGCGCCCGCAGACGTCCTTCGCGACGCGGAGGTCGGTTGGATTCCGGAAACGGAGGAGCGCGATGTCGTAATTCATCGGCAGGACGCGCTCGTCGTTCGGGATCGAGCGGATCGAGCCCGGGTGCGCCGCCTCCTTCGTCGCGGCGGTCGCGTTCCCGCCGTGGCACTCGACGCAGGTGAGGGGGAACACCGCGTGCATGGCTTCGATGCCGCGGTGGCAGTCGAGACAGCGGTTCTCCTCGGGGCTCGATGAGCCGAGCAGAACGGCGGCCAGGAGTATCGACGCGTGCACTGTCATCGGTCGGTATCGGTGCCAGGCACCGTTTTACACCGCTGCGCGAGGAATCGCGCGATCGGGCGGCGGAGCGAGCGAGTCGGAGTTGCGCTACGATGGGCGCGGTCAGACTCGCCCTCGCTTCGAGGGGAGATCGAAAACGATGAGCGATCCCGACTCCGCCGGCGCCGAGGGCTCGCCCGAGCGGTCCGTCGAGAAGACGGTTCCCCTGACGTCGAAAGAACTCGGCGACTCCGCGTTCGGCTCACGTGAAGTAAAGAGCGGCGCGGCGAAAGCGGCGCCCTCGAGCGAAGTCCTCTCCCGCCTCATTGAGACCCGGACGGGAATGCCGCGCTACCAGGTGAAGGAGGAGATCGCGCGCGGCGGCATGGGCGCGATCCTGCAGGTCTGGGACGGCTCGCTCGACCGGCCGCTCGCCATGAAGGTGATCCTCGAATCCGGTTCGCCCGAGTCCCAGAGTCCGCCCTCGCCGGTGAACGAGACGCGGCTCACCCGATTCCTCGAGGAAGCTCGGGTCACGGGCCAGCTCGACCACCCCGGGATCGTCCCCGTCCACGAGCTCGGAGTCGACTCCGAGGGCCGCGTCTTCTTCACCATGAAGCTCGTGAAGGGACGCGACCTCAAGACGATCTTCAACCTCGTCTTCGCGGGAAACGAAGGATGGAACGAAACCCGAGCGCTCGGCGTCCTCCTCAAGGTGTGCGAGGCGATGGCGTACGCTCACGCGAAGGGCGTGATCCACCGCGATCTCAAGCCGGCGAACGTGATGGTCGGCGACTTCGGCGAGGTCTACGTGATGGACTGGGGCCTCGCGCGCGTGCAGGGGAAGAAGGACGCTCACGGTCTGAAGCTCCGGCCGGACGGCGTCTCGCTCTCGAGCCTCAAGACCGAGCGGCGTAGGGAGCGCGAGGAGGCGCCGGACTCGCCTCTCATCACGATGGACGGAATCGTGGTCGGGACGCCGGCCTACATGCCGCCCGAGCAGGCGCGCGGCGACGTCGAGGCCCTGGGCCCGAGATCCGACGTCTACTCGATCGGCGCGATGCTGTATCACCTTCTCGCCCGCCAGATGCCCTACGTTCCGTCCGGCGCCCGGATCTCGACCCGGACCATCCTCGCCGCCGTCATCCAGGGACCGCCGACGCCGCTCGCAACGCTCCGTCGCGACGCCCCCGCCGAGCTCGTCGCCATCGTGGACAAGGCGATGGCGCAGGAGAGAGAGCGGCGCTACGCGAGCACGCTCGAGCTGGCCGACGATCTCCGGGCGTTCCTCGAGAACCGCGTGGTGACGGCGTACGAAACGGGACCGATCGCGGAGCTGCGCAAGTGGGTCGTGCGGAACAAGCCGCTCGCGGCGACGATCGCCGCGGCGCTGCTCGGCCTCGTCGCGGCGATCCTTCTCGTCAACGACGCTCGCATCAAGGCCAACGAGGCCCGCGCCGACGCGGACAGAAACGCGACGGCGGCGAAGGAAAGCGAAGCCAAGGCGAAGGAGAACGAGATCAAGGCGGAGATCGCGGCGGAGGCTGCCCAGCGCGAAAAGGACGAGGTCCTCCGTCTCGCCGACGTTCAGCGCCTGAAAGACCTCGAGACCGATTCCGCGCGCCTCTGGCCCGCGCACCTGGAAAACGTCGCCGGCATCGAAGACTGGCTGGGACGCGCGCGGGAGCTGGCCGGTCGGCTGCCCGCCCACCGCGAGCGGCTCGGCGAACTCGCGGAGCAGGCTTTCGATTCGAGCGAGGAGCGAGAGCGAGGCTCGTCGAAGTTCCGGCACGAGACGATCGCCTGGCAGCACGAAGTCATGGCGGGACTCGTCCGGGGGATCGAAAGCCTGACGCGCGACGATCGCAACTGGTCGGCCGTGACGATCGCCGCGCTCGAGCGGCGGCTCGAGTTCGCGACGACGGTCCGGCAAACGACGATCGACGACGAATCGGCCGCGTGGGACCTGGCCATCGCGAGAATCGCGGCGTCCGAGGAGTACGGCGGGCTCAAGATCTCTCCGCAACTGGGCCTCGTGCCGCTCTGGGAGGACCCGGAGAGCGGACTCTTTGAGTTCTGGCACGTCCAGTCCGGCGAAAGGCCCCGTCGAGACGAGGACGGGCGGATCGTGCCCCACGCCGCGATGGGGATCGTCCTCGTCTTGATTCCGGGAGGGACGTTCACGATGGGGTCGCCCAAGTCCGAGGCGGACCGCTTGAAGGACGAAGACCCTTCGCACGAAGTGACGCTCGAGGCCTACTTCATCTCGAAGTACGAGATGACGCAGGGGCAATGGAGCCGCCTCGCCGGCCAGAATCCGAGCAACTACAAGCCGCCGCAGAGGATCGAAGGGCGAACGATCACGCTCTTGAATCCCGTCGAGCAGGTGAGCTGGGAGGACTGTTCGAGGCTCCTTCCGCAGATCGGCCTCGATCTGCCGACGGAAGCGCAGTGGGAGCGCGCGGCTCGCGGCGGCACGGCGACGCCCTGGTGGATGGGGCCCGACAAGGACTCGCTCCGCGGGAGGGCCAACATCTCGGACGAATCCTACGGGCGGGCGGGCGGCAACAAGGGCAACATCGACTTGGCCGAGAACGACGACGGCCACGCGGTCCACGCTCCGGTCGGCGCGTTCCCGGCGAATCCCTACGGCTTGCACGAGGTGGCCGGGAACGTGTGGGAGTGGTGCCGCGACTGGTCCGGCGGCTATCGCCTGCCGCTTGATCCGGCGGACGGCGAGCGCCAGGTTCCCGCCGCCGAGCGCGAGGCGCGCGTCGGGCGTGGCGGCAGCTTCGGCGGAGGGACCGCCCTCGCGCGCTCGGCGTCCCGTCACGACGACACGCCCGAGTACCGGGCCGGCTACCTCGGCGTCCGCCCCGCGAGGCGAGTCGCGCCCCGATAGCTCCACCGCGCCCTCGCGTGCGTGTCAGCCGGCCTTCGCGAGCCGGCTCGTTTCTTCGAGGAGACCGAAGAGGCGCTTCTCAGCCCTTCGGATATAATCGTCGCGTCTCGTGAATGCCGGAGGGTGACCGACATGCCGGAACGTCCGTCGACGACTCCGTTGGCAACGATCGGGCCCTACGTCCTCCTTCGCGAGATCGGCCGCGGCAGCTACGGCATCGTCTACCACGCCGAGGACAGTCGCCTCAGGCGCCGTGTGGCTCTGAAGGTGTTGCGGAGCCCCGGGAGACGGCGAGCGCAAGGTCCATTCCGAGGAGGGTGAGCACCGCATCAGCCGCGGCGGGTCCTACTCGGAATCGGCCGCGAACGTCCGCGCGGCCTATCGCAGCTACGCGCCGCCCGACTACCGCGAGCGATCCCTCGGCGTGCGTGCCGCCCGGCGAATCACTTCGGATTGACCTGAGGCGTTCCGCCGTTTTCGAAATCGTCTTCCGATGGGTCCGGTCCGGCGCTCGCCTCCCGCAAGCCGGGCGGAGGGTGGGGCCTGGCGGTCGCTACGACCTCGGCGTTCGCCCATCCTGGGGCGCCACGACCGACTGACGTCTGGCCGTCCCGGCGAACCGCCGCGCGCCGAGACGCGAGCGGCCCTCAGGCGAAAAGCTCCCGCGCGAGCTTCGCTTCCGCGTGCGCGGGCTTCACGCCGAAGAAGTGGCAGATCGTGGGACAGACGTCGATGCTCTCGATAGTCCGCTTCACCGTCGCGCCCTTCTTGAAGTCGGGGCCCGATGCGAAGAGCGCCACGCGCCTCAGCTCGTCCGAGTTGTCGCCGTGGTCGAGGCCGTTCCGCTCGTTGAGATCGCGGTCGCGGCCGAACTCCGGGAGGACGATCACGGTCGTCGTGTCGCGCAGCTCGGGATCGGCTTCGATCGAGCGCATGAGGTAGCCGATCTCTCCGTCGTTCCGCTTGATCACGTCGACGTAGCCGTTGAAGGACGAGTGCGCGACGTCCGCGTTCGTGAGAGCGATCCCGAGGAGCGCCGGCCGGAAGACTTGGAGGACGTTCACTGCCGTCCGCATCGCGCGTACGTCGCCCGCGGCCGGCCCCGTGATCTCGGGCCCGCGCCCCGTCAATTCGTCGAGGATGAGCCTCTCGACGCGCCGCGTCGTCTCGGCGTCGTTCGCGAGGCCGCCGGCGAGCTTCGGCCCGTCGGTCGCGACCGCGGCGCGGAGCTTTGCGATGAGCGCGTCCTCAGCCTCATCCGGCGCCTGCGGCCGCCCGAGCGACGAGACGAGACCCTTGAGCTCGGCGTTGAAGACGCCGTCGGCGGAGACGAGGTTCGCGCCGTACTCGGCGCCGTAGTCGCCGTGGAGGCTGTACGCGAGGTTCACCTGCTGGGGGCCGCCCGACGCCGAGAGCCAGACCCGGCTCGCTGGGAGCCCCGCGTGCTTCCTGACGTACTCGAAGATCGTCGGGTCGCCGCCGCGGTCGTTCTCGCGGATCCCCATCACCTCGAACCGCCCTGTGAAGAGCGAGAGGAGCGCGCCGTAGTGCCCGACGTTCCGGACGCCGACGCTCGGGACGACGACCCCCGACTCCCCGAGCCTCATGAGGTTCGGGACGTTCCGAGGCGAGAGGAGCGTCTCGCGCGAGCGCACGCCGCCCGCCAGCGCGACGAGCACCACGTGCTTCGTCTTGAACTTAGGCGCGAAGAACGACGCCTCCGCGAGTCCGGGCACGACGCCCGGAATCGACGCCGAGGCGGCGGCGAGCCCGCCGATCCTCATGAAGTCGCGGCGGCTCAAGCTCGCGTGCGCCGCACTCTCCGTCCCGGCTGGTTCGGGGCTCATGGGATGGCCCTCCTTCGTCGCGGCCGGGGCGCAGTCGCGCCCCGTTCCGGCATTGTCCGTTCCGGCGAGCGGGGGCGGAAGGGGCCGCCTCCGCCGTCACCGCGCGCAGGTCAGCGCGCGGCCGCCGTCGATCGAGACCGTGTCGCCCGTGATCCAGGCGGCGCGCCCCGACGCCAGGAACGCGATCAGCTCCGCGATCTCGCTCGCGTCGCCGACCCGGCCCATCGGGTGAGTCGTCTTGCTCCTCTCGAGGAACGCGGCGTAGCCCGCCTCGTCCATCCCGCCGCGGCGGTGGATCTCCGTCATGACGACGCCGGGATTGACCGCGTTGACGCGGACCCCCGTCGCGGCGAGCTCGAGAGCCGCGCAGCGCGTCAACTGGTCGAGCGCCGCCTTGCTGACGCAGTACGCGAGGACGCCCGGGAACGACCGGAGTCCCGTCACGCTCGAGACGTTGACGACGTTGCCCTTCGTCTTCTCGAGGTGCGGGAGCGCGAGCTGCATGAGCCGGAAGATCGATGTGACGTTCACGTCCATCATGGCGTCCCAGCCCTCGCGCGTCGTGCTCTCGATCGTCCCCGACGCGAGAACGCCGGCGGCGTTGACGAGGACGTCGAGCCGCGAGAACCGCCTCACCGTCTCGGCAACCGCGCGCGCGCGGTCCTCCTCCCGCGTGACGTCGCCCACGATCGCGAGCGGCTCGACGCCGCGATCGCGGATCTCGCGCGCGATCGCGTCGAGCGAGTCCTTCTTCCGCCCGATCGCCGCGACCCTTCCTCCGCGCTCGGCGAGGAGGAGCGCCGCCGCCCTGCCGATCCCGCTCGTCGCGCCCGTGACGAGCGCCGCCTTCCCGTCGAACTCGCGTGCCGGTCCCGGAGTCATCGCCCGATTCCCGCTCCTTCCGCGGCGAACCCGGGAGCGGTCTCCTCCTCGATCGCCTTCTGGGTGAACGAGAGCCACTCGGCGATGCCGCGGAGGCGAGTCTCCCGCGCCGCCTCCGGATGATAGCCGAGAGTCCGGCCGGTGAGGCCGGTCAGGAGCTCGAACGCGTCGGCGCGCACGCGCGGGTCCGGATCGTCGAGGAGGTGCACGAGCCGCCGCCAGCCGCGCGGGCCGAGGACGGCCATGTCCTCGGCCGTGTAGCCCGGCACCGGAGCGACCGCGGTCCGCCCGCGCCGCCACACGTCGAACGCGCGGTCGAAGACCGGGCCGAAGTCCCGGTCCGGGAGCCTCGCCAGAGCCTCGAGGTCGAGGAGCGCGTCGGACGGCGGCGTCGCCGGCCGCGTGCGGAGAGGAGAGCCGGGATCGGTCGATCGCGTGAGAAAGAGGAGCGCGAAGCAGGTGTCAACGAGCGTCCCCCAGTTGCCGTCCTTCGACTGGCTGCCCACGAGCCACCGCGAGCCCTCGGCGTACCAGTCGTGCCCGCCGATGGTCCGGACGCCGGCCAGGACCGCGGCGCGCTCGAGGCCGTAGAGGTAGTAGTAGTTGCCGTTCGACGGTCGCCCCGATTTCTCGAACTCCTCTCCGAGCCACGCGATCCCGTCCGCGATCCCCCGCTCGACGTCCTTCTGCGTGCCGGACGGGAGGCGGCGCCCGCCGCGACAGGCGTCGTCGCAGACGACGAGCGTCGAGACGCCGCCCGCGGTCATCGCGGGAGTCGCGGCCGAGGTGTCCTGGTATCCCCATCCGCGCGCGCGGTCGAAGCCGCCCGTGGCGTAGGTCTGCCGGGCGTAGCGACGGTCCTCGTCCTCGAAGACGGCAAGACGCCTCACCTTCGGCCCCGTCCTCTCCTGCGAGCGGAGATAGTGCGTGAGCGCGCCGGAAAAGAGGTCGACGTCCACGCGCGCCCCCGCCTCGAGCGCCGCGCGAAGCCCGAGGATCGCGTACTGCGTGCAAGAGTGGTCCTCGCCGCCGTCGGGGTAGCGCCACGCGATCCCCCCGAGCGGAGCGGACACCTTGTGGTCCGCGAGCCAGTCGGCAAGCTCCTGGATCCAGTCGCGGACGTCCGGCGGCAAGGGGCCGAGGCTCCTCCGCGCGACGCTCGAGCTCCGCGCGCGGTCGTCGCCCGACCCCGGCAGGGCGTAGGCCTCGACCAGCGCCATGAGCGCGAGGGCGACCTCGTACGTCGTGACGCCGCCCCCGCCCGACGCGCCGCGGGCCCGGCGCGTCACGCCGGCCTTTTCGCGGCGGCCGCCGCGCCACTTCTCCTGCATGGCGTCGATCGCCCGGCGCACCGACGGGTGCTCGATGCCGCGGCCGGACGCGCAGAGCGCGAGCGTCGCGAGCGCCGTCTCGCCGAGCGGATGGCTCGCGGAGTACGACCCGCGAAAGAGGCCGCCGCGCGTCTGCGCGGAGTCGACGAATCCGACCCCCCGTTCGATCGCCCGCTCCACGCGCGTTCGGAGCTCGGGGGCGAGGAGCGGTTTCACCGACGGCTCGTCGAGAGGCGGCGCGGCGCTCGCGCGGACCGAGAGACCGAAAGTCGTGCAGGCGAGCGCCAGGGAGGCGACGCGAAAACGCTTCAAGTCCACCGGCGGCCGCTCCTTTCCCGAAGAGGGCCCGACTCGTCAGCTTCTTCTTCCGATTCGAGCTTAAGCCCGGGTCCGGCCGGCCGCAAAGCGAAAGCCGGATTCCCGAGGCCGTGACGGGGGGAACGAGGCCCGGCCGCCGCCCGCCGCTCCGGGGCGCGCTCTCTTCACGATCTCGCTCATTCGATCGCGACGGAAAAAAGGACGGGTCGGACGGAGGGCACTTTCATCGACGGACGAGAGCGATCCGGGTCACGCCGGCCGGTACCGGTCGCCCGTCCTCTCGGCCCGCCCCTCCTCGACGAGCTTCTCGAGCCCGGCGATGAGCGACCGCGACGCGAGCCGGTGCACCATGCGCGGGACGTCCGGGTAGACCCGAGGGGTGAGTTCGCCCACCGTCTCGAGGCCGCTCGCGAGCGCCGCGACGAGGGCCTCCTCGCGGAGCGCGCGATGGTCGAGGTACTCCCGGAGGAGGTCCATTCCGTCGCGACGAGGGAGGCCGTGCGAGGGATAGACCATCCCCGGATCCTCGGCGAGAAGGCGCCGGAGGCTCGCGAGATACGTCGCGAGATGCCCCTCGGGCGGGTCGATGACGATCGTCGAGACCGTCGAGACGAGGTCGCCGGCGAGGACGGAGCGGTAGCGGCTCTCGATGAACGCGAGGTGCCCGCGGTCGTGCCCGGGCGTGAAGAGCGCGCGGAGCGTCCAGCCGGGCCGGCCGTCGGGCGCGCGGCCGAGTCCGATGCGCTCGCCGTCCTCGACCGGCGCGCCCGTCATCGAATCCGGGAACCGCGTCCGCTCGAGCGTCAAGCGGTGCGCTCGGATCTTGAGACCGAATGCCCGCGCGACCGCGCCGGCCGCGCCGACGTGGTCCGGGTGGTGGTGCGAGAGAAGGATGCCCTGCGGCCGGTCCCCCCGCTCGCTTATCGCCTCGAGAAGGCGCTCGGTCTCGCGCCGGTCGACGGGCGCCGGATCGACGACGTAGAACCCCTCCTCGCCGACGAAGAACGCGTTGGTCGTGGAGGCGGGCGGGAGCGTCGGCGTCGCGAGGGGGAAAACCGAGAGGCCCGGCGTGAAGCGCACCGGGTGGAGCTTCCCCTCCTCGAGGGCGCGCGCGCCGGCCGAGGCCGCGGCGAGCCCGTCCTTGAGCTCGCGGCCGGCGAGTCGCTCGAGGACGAAGACGACCGGCGGCACGATCAGGATCTCGCCCTTCCGCCACGAGTCGAGCCACTCCGCGGGCCTCCGGAAGCGCCCGTCCTCGACCTCTCCGGGGACGATGCGGGGATTCTCGCCCTCGGGCAGCGCCCGATGGAAGTACACGGACTCGTACCGGACCGGGCCGAAGGGCGGCGTCGTCAGCGACAGCACGCTCTCGAGCGATCTCCCCGCCTCCGCCGCCGCCGGGGCGCCGCCGCCCGCCCCGGCGAAACGCGCGAACGCGGAGCGCGCCTCCGGGTCGCCCTCGGAGAGGCGCTTCCGGAGGCCCTCGCGATCCGGGATCGACAGCGGCGGGAGAAGGACGCCCGTCTCCTCGAACAGCTCCCGCAGGGCGCACGCGCGGAGGCACTCGTCCGAGGCCCCCGCCCCGTCCTCCTCCGCGACGACGCCTCCCGGGAGTGCGAACATCCCTCCGAGGAAACGCATGGAGCGCGCCCGGAGGACGAGATAGACCTCGAAGTCGCGCGGAGAGCCCCGCGTCAGGATGACCGCGGCCGAGGGCCGCGGGGACCGTCCCATGTGTCTTTTGTCCTCTGGCCCCGGGATCGGACCGCGGACGACGATCGGGAAGGCGGGGCCGGCCGCTAGTATGTCTGGTAGTCGGGGAGGCCGACGAGGGCTTTCCACACCGTGCGCGGCGAGAGGGCCGGATCGGCCCAGCCGGAGACGAAAGCGGCGATCTCGGCCTCCGTCGGCCGCCGGCCGAGGAACCGGACGAACGAGGCGCGGACGAAGCGCTCGGGATCGGCGACCGCGTCCTTCGCCGGAACGATCGCGGTCTCGGAGTCGAGCACGACCCGCGCGATGACCGCGCGGAGCGGGCCGGAGTCGGCGAGCGACAAGAACGCGTTCCGGAGATCGCGCAGCTCCTCGTAGGACGGCTCGCGCCCGGCGACGTCGAGGAAAAGCGCGCGGACGTACTGCCTCTCCGACTTCCGGCGCGGGCGAGAGAGCTCCGCCGCGTAACGGCCCGAGAGGAGGAAGCCGCGAACGATGTCGGGCACGGCGGCGGGATCGTCGTGGATCCGCTTCGCCGCGGCCGAGAGCTCCGCGTCGGGCGGCGCGGAATCGAAGAGCGCCGCGGCGAGGCGCGAGACGAACCGGCGCCGGAACGACTCATCCTCCGTCGCGATCCGGACGACGTCGGACTGGCTCCGTCCGGGCCGGCCGAGGAACGTCCCGTCGTAGCCGTCGTAGAGGCGCTTTCCCGCCTCGAGGACCTTCGGAGCGTCTTGCACGCGGACGCCGTTCAACTGCTCGAGCACGACGGTGACGAACGTGTCGGGTCCCGGGTTCCGCGCGGAGAACGGCGCCGACGCGACGATCTCGCGCACCGCCTCGGGGAACGTGAGCTCGTCGCGATGGAGCCTCACGGGCAGCGACGCGAATCGCCCGCCCGACGGCCGGAAGTTGTCGATCAAGAGAAAGTAGTAGAGCTCGCGCTCGTACCACTCCTCCGCGAAGCCAGGCGCACGGACGAGCCGCGCCGCGAGGCGGTCGCGCCCCTCGGCCGCCGCGGCCAGGGTCTCGAGCTCGTCGGGCGGGCGGCCGAGGAGGTCGAAGTGGACGCGCCGGATGAAGCGGAGGTCCTTTGGATCGAGGTCGGCCGCCGCCCCCGGAGGGGCGACGAGGACGCGATCGACCACCGTTCCCGGCCCTCGGATCGCGATCGACGCGCGGTGAGGCCCGCGCGAGAGCGCGAAGACGCCCGGGCCCTCGGCGCCGGCGGACGCGAGGTCGACGAGGGCGTCGTCGCCCCGACGGACGTCCAGTTCCTCGAAGCGCACGACCCCGCCCCGCACGGCGAGCCCGATCGAGCCCCCCTCGCGCGGAGACCGGACATCGAGGCGGTCCTCGGCGACGATCTCGCCGTCGAGCGCGAACGTGAGCCGCTCCGCCCCGAGACGGAGCCTCATGTGGTGGAATCCCGGCTCGAGCGCTCGTTCGAGGCCGAAGGTCCCGAGCCGCTCCTCCCCCCGTTCCGTGACGCGGCCGAGGGTGACGGCGGCGCCGCCGCGCTCGATCCCGACGAACCGGAAGTCGCTCGCCGAACGGACGCCGTAGAGGAAGAAAGCCCCCGCCATTCGGCCGCCGAATCGCTCGAGCGCGACCACGGCGCTCGCGGTCCCGGCGTCGAGCGGGACGTCGAGACGGCATGCCGCAAGCGTCTCGCCCGGCGAGTCGCCCGT
>Ga0187892_10002682_pt1 | contig 34636 bp, 23 predicted proteins | sample MA1701073metaG_FD_139345 | JGI IMG/M metagenome (GOLD analysis project Ga0187892, IMG submission 139345) | Bio-ooze microbial communities from a basaltic lava cave in the Kipuka Kanohina Cave System on the Island of Hawaii, USA - MA170107-3 metaG ... | reverse complement strand
GCCCATGTTCCACGTCAACGCCTGGGGCATTCCCTACTCAGCGGCGCTTACCGGCTGCAAGCTGGTGTTTCCCGGCCCGGCGCTGGACGGCAGGTCAGTCTACGAGCTGATCGAGGCCGAGAAGGTGACGTTTGCCGCCGGCGTGCCCACGGTCTGGCAGATGCTGCTGGGCCACATGTTGCCTGCGGGCCTGAAGTTCTCGGTACTCAACCGCACGGTGATCGGCGGCTCGGCCTGCCCGCCGGCCATGATCAATGCCTTCCAGGACGGCTACGGCGTCGAAGTGCTGCACGCCTGGGGCATGACGGAGATGAGTCCGTTGGGCACTCTGTGCACGCTGAAGAACAAGCACCTGACGCTGCCGAAAGAGGAGCAGATGAAGATCCGCCTCAAGCAGGGCCGGGCCATCTTCGGCGTGGACATGAAGATCGTCGGCGACGACGGCCAGGAGCTGCCCCACGACGGCAAGGCCTTCGGCGATCTCTACGTCAAGGGCCCCTGGGTGGTGCGCGAGTATTTCAAGGGCGAGGGCGGTGATCCGCTGGTCATGGACGACAAGGGCGTGGGCTGGTTCCCCACCGGCGATGTGGCCACCATCGATGCTGATGGTTTCATGCAGATCACCGACCGCAGCAAGGACGTGATCAAGTCCGGCGGCGAATGGATCAGCTCGATCGAGATCGAGAACATCGCGGTGGCCCACCCTGCCGTGGCCATGGCGGCCTGCATCGGCATGAAGCACCCCAAGTGGGACGAGCGCCCCATCGTGGCCGTGGTGAAAAAACCAGGCGCCGAGGTGACGCGCGAGGAGCTGCTCAAGTTCTACGAAGGCAAGACCGCCAAGTGGCAGATCCCGGACGACGTGGTGTTCGTCGATGCGATCCCGCTCGGGGCCACCGGCAAGATGCTCAAGACCAGGCTCAGGGAAATGCTCAAGGACTACAAGCTGCCCGGCACCTGAGATCAGTCACCTTCGCGATAGCTGCTAGGGGCAATCCCTGAGTATTGCACCGCACAAAGCTCGTACGCTTCATTTCGTTGAACCAACAAGGAGACATTCAATGCGCTTTGCTTTCAAGCTCGTAGCGGCTTCGGCCATGATGGCGTGCGCCGGCATGGCATTCGCCCAGAAAGATGAGACGGTCAAGATCGCCCACATCGATCCGTTCTCCGGCCCGTTTGCCAACGTGGGGCAGAACCAGCTCAAGAGCTGGCAGTTCGTGGCCGATCTGAAAAGCGGCGCCAAGAATCCGGCCGGCGTGAAGTTCGAAGTCGTCGGTTTCGACAACAAGGGGTCGCCGCAGGAAAGCCTCAACGCGCTGAAGGCCGCGATCGACCAGGGCTTTCGCTACGTGACCCAGGGCAACGGCTCCGGCGCAGCCTTGGCGATTTCGGACGCCGTGGCCAAGCACAACGAGCGCAATCCCGGCAAGGAGGTGGTGTACCTGAACTACGCCGCGGTGGATCCGGCGCTGACCAACGAGAAATGCAACTACTGGCATTTCCGCCTGGACGCCGACACGTCGATGAAGATGGAAGCGCTGACGAGCTTCATGAAGGACCAGCCCGCCGTCAAGAAGGTGTTTCTGCTCAACCAGAATTATTCCCACGGCCAGCAGGTTTCCAAGTACTTCAAGGAAGGCATGGCGCGCAAGCGCCCCGACGTCCAGATCGTCGGCGACGACCTGCATCCGCTGGGTCAGGTCAAGGATTTCGCGCCGTATGTTGCCAAGATCAAGCAGGCCGGCGCCGACACCATCGTGACCGGCAACTGGGGCCAGGACATGACGCTGTTCGTCAAGGCGCTCAACGACGCCGGCCTCAAGATTCCGCTCTATGCCTACTATGCCGGCGTCACCGGCACGCCCACGGCGCTGGCGGCCGGTGGCAGCATGGATGTGAGCCAGATCGCGATCAGCCACTCGAACTACAAGGGCGAGCTCGGGCAGCTCCGGGCGGACTTCAAAAAGAAGTTCAACGACGACTACTACACCTTCCAGACCTACAACGGCATCGTGATGCTGGGTGAGGCCATGGCCAAGGCCAAGAGCACCGATCCGGTGAAAGTGGCTGCGGCGCTGGATGGCCTGCGCTTCAAGGGCTTCAATGGCGATGCGGAAATGCGCAAGACCGACCACCAGTTGCAGCAGCACATGTTTGTCAGCAAGTGGACCAAGGCCGATGCCAAGAACCCCTACAGCGAAGAGAACACCGGCTTCAACTTCAACCCCGTGAAGATGCTGGAGCCCTATGTGGCTTCGACACCGACATCCTGCCAGATGAAGCGCCCTTCGCTTTAAGACGCTCTCGCCCACCCAACGCCGGTTGACGCCACCGCCAGCCCGGCGTTTTTTTACGCCTGCCACCCCGGCCTCGCCACTCAAAACACAGGTACTGCATGGAGTTTTTCACCATTTCCCTTTTGAACGGGCTCAGCTACGGCCTGCTGCTGTTCATGCTGAGTTCAGGCCTGACCCTGATCTTCAGCATGATGGGGGTCCTGAACTTTGCCCACGCGAGCTTCTACATGGTGGGCGCCTATTTCGCCTACAGCGTGACCGAGCTGCTGGGTTTCTGGCCCGCGCTGCTGATCGCCCCCTTGCTGGTGGGCCTGTTCGGCGCGGTGTTCGAGAAGCTCTGCCTGCGCCGTGTCCACAAGTTCGGCCATGTGCCCGAACTGCTGATCACTTTCGGCCTGAGCTACATCCTGCTGGAGCTGGTTCAGCTGGTCTGGGGCCGCAGTTCGGTGGACTACCGCGTGCCGGCCGGGCTCGATGGGCCGCTGTTCACGCTGTTCGGCACCCAGTTCCCGACCTACCGCGGCTTCATGATGCTGGTGGCCGTGCTGATGCTGATCTCCATCTGGCTGCTGCTCACGCGCACCCGCATCGGCCTGGTCATTCAGGCCGCCTTGACCCACCCCGAGACGGTCGAGACCCTGGGCCATAATGTGCCGCGCGTCTTCATGCTGGTGTTCGGCGGCGGTGCGGCGCTGGCGGGACTGGCGGGCGTCATCGGCGGCAATGCCTTCGTGACCGAGCCCGGCATGGCAGCGACCGTGGGCTCGGTGATTTTCGTGGTCGTCGTGGTCGGCGGCATGGGCTCGCTGGCCGGCGCCTTCCTGGCCTCGCTGCTGATCGGCATCCTCCAGACTTTTGCCGTGGCCATCGACAGCTCCCTGCTCGGTGCCGCCGGCATGGCGGGCCTGAGCATCACGCCCGATGCCTTTGGCTACTCACTCCTGAAACTCAAGGTCAGCCAAGTCGCGCCCATCCTGCCTTATGTGTTTCTGGTACTGATCCTGATCTTCCGGCCCAAGGGCCTTCTTGGCACACGGGAGGGCTGAAGATGTCGACCCCCACGTTTGCGGCTTTGCCGCTGCACTGCCCCCCAAGGGGGCCCAAGCCTCCTAGGGGCGGCCCGTCGAAGGCTTGATTATGAAACCACAACATTACCAGTTCAAACCCCTGAACATCGGCCGCTTCGTCATCTGGAGCCTGTTCGCCCTCGTTCTGGGCGTGGCGCCCCTGCTGTTTGGCAGCAGTCTGAGCCATACCATGCTCAGCCAGATGGGCATCGCCATCATCGTCTGCCTGAGCTACAACATGCTGCTGGGGCAGGGCGGCATGCTGAGCTTCGGCCACGCGGTCTATTCCGGCCTGGGCTCGTTCCTGGCCATCCACACGCTCAACCTGGTGAGCCAGGGCGCGCTGGCGCTGCCGGTCAGCCTGGTCCCCGTGGTTGGCGGCTTCTCCGGCCTGGTCTTCGCCGCTCTCCTGGGCTGGGTCACGACCAAGAAGGCCGGTACGACCTTCGCGATGATCACGCTAGGCCTGGGAGAGCTGGTCTGGGCCATGTCCCTGATGTTCCCCGAGTTCTTCGGCGGCGAAGGCGGTGTCTCGGGCAACCGGGTCACCGGCGCCAAGCCGCTGGGCATCAGCTTCGGGCCGCAGATTCAGCTCTACTACCTGATCGCGGTCTACACCTTTGTCTGCACGGCCCTGATGTACGCCTTCACCCGCACGCCGCTGGGCCGCATGCTCAACGCCGTGCGCGACAACCCCGAGCGTGTCGAGTTCGTGGGCTATGACACCCAGCGCGTGCGCTACATCGCCTTCATCATTGCGGGCTTCTTTGCCGGCATCTCAGGCGGGCTGGCGGCGCTGAACTTCGAGATCGTGACCTCCGAGGTGGTCAGCGGCTACCGCTCGGGCGCCTACCTGCTGTTCACCTTCCTGGGCGGCGCCACCTTCTTTTTCGGCCCGATCATCGGCGCCGTCCTGATGGTGCTGGCCTTCGTGCTGCTGAGCGAACTGACCAAGGCCTGGCTGCTGTACCTGGGCCTGGTCTTCCTGTTCATGGTGATGTACGCCCCCGGCGGTATTGCGAGCCTGATCATGATGAACCTGCGCGTGGCCAAGTTTGGCCGGCTCAGGCAGCTGTGGGTCAGCTACCTGGCCCTGGCCGTGACCGCACTGATCGTGCTGGTGGGCGCGGCGGCCATGATCGAGATGATCTACCACCTGCAGCTCAATGCCGCCCTGGGCTCGGATCTCAAGTTCATGAGCCTCACGCTCAACGCCAGGGGGCTCAACAGCTGGTTCGGCTCGGCCTTTGTGATGCTGACCGGCCTCGGCCTGTTCGAACTGACCCGCCGCCAGTTTGCCCGGCAGTGGGGTGAGATCCAGGAGTACATCGAGAAGGAAATCAAGCGCAGGGAGGCACTATGAGTCAACTGGCAGCGAGCCCCCAGGCTTTGCTCGGCGATCGACGGCAAATCGAACCGGCGCCGTCGGCGACGAAGCAGCACCACTCTCACACCACAACGGACGGAGCCAGCGCTGTGACGAGCACACCTTATGCACTTGAACTCAGGGACCTGCGCAAGAGTTTCGGCAAGACCGAGATCATCCGCGGCGCCAACCTCGCGGTCACGGCCGGCGAGCGCGTCGCCATCATCGGGCCCAACGGCGCGGGCAAGTCCACCCTGTTCAACCTGATCAGCGGCCGCTTCGAGCCCAGCAGCGGCGACGTGCTGCTGGGCGGCCACCGGATCAACGGCAAGCGGCCGTTCGAGATCAACCGCCTGGGTCTGTCGCGCAGCTTCCAGATCACCAACATCTTCCCCAAGCTCAGCGTGTTTGAAAACCTGCGCTGCGGCGTGCTATGGAGCCTGGGCTACAAGTACAGCTTCTGGAAGTTTCTGGCCGACCTGGACGACGCCAACGACCGGGCGGACGAGCTGATGCAGATGATCAAGCTCGACCGCAAGCACGACGTGCTGGCCATGAATCTCACCTACGCCGAGCAGCGGGCGCTGGAAATCGGCATCACCATCGCGGGCGGCGCCAACGTGATCCTGCTCGACGAGCCGACCGCGGGCATGAGCAAGAGCGAGACCAAGCGCTTCATCAGCCTGATCAAGGAAGTGACCGTGGGCAAGACCCTGCTGACGGTGGAGCACGACATGGGCGTGGTGTTCGGCCTGGCCGACAAGATCGCCGTGGTGGTCTATGGCGAGGTCATCGCGTTCGACACGCCCGACGCCGTGCGCGCCAACCAGCGCGTGCAGGAGGCCTACCTCGGATCGAGCGTGGCGGACCAGCAGGCAGGAGGAATGGTATGAGCCCCCACGTTCGGCACTTCGTGTCCTCTCTGCCCCCCGAGGGGGCCCAATGCTGCCTAGGGGCGGCCCGTCGGAGCCTTGCATGCTCAAAATAGAAAACCTTCACGCCTTCTACGGCAAGAGCCATGTGCTGCATGGCGTTCACTTCGAGGTCCAGCCCGGCGAGATCGTGGCCTTGCTCGGCCGCAACGGCTCGGGCCGCTCGACCACGGCCAAGGCCATCATGGGACTGGTCGACTGCCAGGGCACCATCCACTGGAAAGACCAATCGATCGAGGGCAGGAAGGCCTATGAAATTGCCCATCTGGGCATCGGCTACGTGCCCGAAAACCGCGACATCTTCCCCAAACTGACGGTGCACCAGAACCTGCAGCTGGGGCAAAAGGGCTCGGGCATCCGCGGCAGAAGAAACGGCCGCTGGTCGTTCGACGACATGTACCAGATGTTCCCGCGGCTCAAGGAGCGCCAGCACACCGAGGCCGGGGTTCTGTCCGGGGGCGAACAGCAGATGCTCACGCTGTGCCGCACCCTGATGGGCGACCCCGACCTGATCATCATCGACGAACCCACCGAAGGCCTGGCGCCCAAGATCGTCGAGCTGGTGGGGGAATATCTCAAGAAGCTCAAGGAGCGCGGCATCTCGGTGCTGCTGATCGAGCAGAAGCTCACCATTGCGATGGCCATCTCCGACCGCGCCCTGGTAATGGGTCACGGCAGCATCGTGTTCCAGGGCACGCCTGCCACGCTGCGCGCCGACAGCTACATCCGCAAGGAATGGCTGGAGGTTTGAGGCTCGAAGGTGTAAGGTTTGTCCCGGCAGTGACAAGCGCTCATTGCACCGCAGCACAAACTCCCTACAATCAAAAAAGAACGACCGTTCTTTTTATTTTTTGAGGAACAACAGCATGACGGCAGACTACAAAGTTCACGGCGATGTGGCCGTGATTACCCTGAACAACCCGCCGGTCAATGGCCTGGGCCATGCCACGCGGCTGGGCATCACCGACGGTCTCGCGAAGGCCCAGGCCGATGCAGCGGTCAAGGCCATCGTCATCACGGGCGCCGGCAAGGCGTTCTCGGGCGGCGCCGACATCAAGGAGTTCGGCAGCCCCAAGGCGTTGCAGGAGCCGAATTTGCTGAGCGTGATCCTGGCCGTCGAAAACTCCGCCAAGCCGGTCGTGGCCGCCATTCACTCGATCTGCATGGGCGGTGGCCTGGAACTGGCGCTGGGTTGCCACTACCGCATCGCAGCACCTGGCTGCAATGTGGCCCTGCCCGAAGTCAAGCTGGGCCTGGTCCCCGGCGCGGGCGGCACGCAGCGCCTGCCGCGCGTGCTGGGCGTGGAAACCGCGCTGAACATGATCGTCAGCGGCGAACCGGTCAAGAGCGAGCTGCTGGCCGCGCTGCCGGGCCAGAAGCTGTTCGACAAGATGGCTTCCTCGCCCGAGTCGCTGACCGAGGAAGCCCTGGTCTTCGCGCGCTCGGTCGCCGAGCCCCGCCCCCTGCCGCTGGTGCGCAACCTTCCGGCGAAGCACCCCCAGGGTGACGCCTATTTCCAGTTCGCTCGCAACATGGTCAAGGGCATGTCCACGAACTTCCCGGCCCCGCTCAAATGCGTGGACGCGGTGGAGGCTGCGACGAAGAAGCGGTTCGACGAGGGCATGGCTTTCGAGCGCGAGCTCTTCATCAACCTGATGTGGACGCCCGAGAGCCGTGCCCTGCGCCATATCTTCGCCGCCGAACGCGCAGCCTCGAAAATCCCGGATGTGCCCGAAGACACGCCGCAGCGCGCGATCAAATCCGTAGCAGTCATCGGCGCCGGCACCATGGGCGGCGGCATCTCGATGAACTTCCTGAACGCCGGCATTCCGGTCAAGATGCTGGAGATGAAACAGGAAGCGCTGGACCGCGGCATCGCCACGATCCGCAAGAACTACGAAGCCCAGGTCAAGAAGGGCAAGCTCAAACAGGACAAATACGAGCAGCGCATGAGCCTGCTGACCACCACGCTGGACTACAACGACCTCAAAGATGCCGACATCGTGATCGAGGCGGTGTTCGAGGAGATGGGCGTCAAGGAAGCCGTGTTCAAGAAGCTCGACGAGGTCATGAAGCCCGGCGCGATCCTGGCCTCCAACACGTCGACGCTGGATGTGAACAAGATCGCATCGTTCACCAAGCGCCCCCAGGACGTGGTCGGCACCCACTTCTTCAGCCCGGCCAATGTGATGAAGCTGCTGGAAGTGGTGCGCGGCGAAAAGACCGCCAAGGACGTGCTGGCCACGGTCATGGCCGTGGGCAAGAAGATCAAGAAGACCGCGGTGGTCTCGGGTGTCTGCGACGGCTTCATCGGCAACCGCATGATCGAGCAGTACAGCCGCCAGGCCGGCTTCCTGCTCGAAGAAGGCTGCACGCCGGAGCAGGTCGACAAGGCCATCGAGAAATTCGGCTTTGCCATGGGCCCGTTCCGCATGGGCGACCTGGCCGGCAACGACATCGGCTGGGCCATCCGCAAGCGCCGCTACCAGGAAAAGCCCGACATGAAATACAGCAAGACCGCGGACCTGCTGTGCCAGTTGGGCCGCTTCGGCCAGAAAACCGGTGCCGGCTGGTACGACTACCAGGCAGGCAAGCGCGACGCCATACCTTCGCAGCTGGTGGCGGACATGATCGCGAAGCACCGCAAGGATCTGGGCATCACGCCGCGCAAGGTGTCCGATGAGGAAATCGTCCAGCGTCTGGTCTACGCCCTGGTCAACGAGGCCGCCCATATCCTGCAAGAAGGCATCGCCTCCAAGGCCAGCGACATCGACATGGTCTACCTGACCGGCTACGGTTTCCCGGTCCACCGCGGCGGCCCCATGCTCTACGCCGACCAGGTGGGTCTGTTCAACGTGGTCCAGAGCATGAAGCGCTTCCAGCGCAACCCGCTGGACGACGCCAAGTTCTGGGAGCCCGCGCCGCTGCTGGCCAGGCTGGCAGCCGAAGGCAAGGCCTTCAACGGTTGAGGGGAGGGGTTCAGCGTTGAGCGTTCAGCGTTCAGCGTGAGAATCCCGTCCGCTCAACGCTCAACGCTCAACGCTCAACAAGGATTCCCCAAATGACCTCCGCCGTTATCGTTTCCACCGCCCGTACCCCGCTGGCCAAGAGCTGGAAGGGCGCTTTCAACATGACGCACGGCGCCACGCTCGGTGGCCATGCCGTGCAGCATGCGATTGCCCGCGCCGGCATCGAAGCCGCCGAAGTCGAAGACGTGCTCATGGGCTGCGCCAACCCCGAGGGCGCCACCGGCGCGAACATCGCGCGCCAGATCGCGCTGCGCGCAGGCTGTCCGATCACCACGTCAGGCGTCACCGTCAACCGCTTCTGCTCGTCCGGCCTGCAAACCATCGCGATGGCGGCGCAGCGCATCATCGCCAACGAGGGCGACCTCTACGTCGCCGGCGGCGTGGAAAGCATTTCCTGCGTTCAGCAGGAAATGAACACCCACATGATGACCGACCCCTGGCTGGTGAAAAACAAGCCCGAGATCTACTGGAACATGCTGCAGACGGCAGAGCAGGTGGCCAAGCGCTACAGCATCAGCCGCGACCAGATGGACGAGTACGGCGCCGCCAGCCAGCAAAAGGCCAGCGCCGCGCTGGCCGCCGGCCTGTTCGAGGCCGAGATCGCGCCTATCACCGTGACCGCCGGCGTCGCCGACCCCGTGATGGGCCTGCGCACCAAGGAAATCACGGTCAGCAAGGACGAGGGCATCCGCGAAGGCACGACCAAGGAAGGCATCAGCGGCATCCGCTCGGCCCTGCCCGGTGGCCTGATCACCGCGGGCAACGCCAGCCAGTTCTCCGACGGCGGCGGTGCCTGCGTGGTCATGAACGAAGCCCTGGCCGAGAAGAGAGGCCTGAAGCCGCTGGGCCGCTTCCTCGGCTTCGCGGTGGCCGGCTGCGAGCCTGATGAAATGGGCATCGGCCCGGTGTTTGCCGTGCCCAAGGTGCTGGCGCGCCTGGGCCTGAAGGTCAGCGACATCGACCTCTGGGAACTCAACGAAGCCTTCGCGGTGCAGGTGATCTACTGCCGCGACAGGCTGGGCATCCCGGCCGATCGGCTCAACGTCAACGGCGGCGCGATTGCCGTGGGCCACCCCTATGGCGTCAGCGGCCAGCGCCTGACCGGTCATGCCCTGATCGAAGGCAAGCGCCGCGGTGCCAAGCGCGTGTGCGTGACCATGTGCATCGGCGGCGGCATGGGCGCTGCCGGCATCTTCGAGGTGCTCTGACGTCATCCCCGGGGCCAAGGCCATCCCGTAGGGTGGGCAACGCGTTGCCCACGCGACATCGGCCGGGGCTGAGACTTCCCGCGTGGGCAGCAGGCTGCCCACCCTACGGGTCATCCATCGTTTGAACGAGGACCATCATGAGCCTGCGCCCCACCATCGACTTCCTACTCTACAACTGGTTGCAGGCCGATCAGCTGAATCAGCGGGCCCGTTTCGCCGACCACTCGCGCGAAACCTTCGACGCCGTGCTCGACACCTGCGAGCGCATCGCGCGCGAGAAGTACGCGCCGCACAACCGCACGGTGGACATCCAGGAGCCGCAGTTCGACGGCGAGAAGGTGATCCTGCCGCAGGCCACGCACGAGGCGCAAAAGGCCTATGCCGCGTCCGGCATGCTCAGCGCGGCTCAGGACTACGACATCGGCGGCATGCAGCTGCCCTACACGGTGGAAGCGGCGGCCAACGCCTTTTTCGCCATGGCCTCGGTCAGCATAGGCTCGGGGCTGCTCACGGTGGGCAATGCGAACCTGCTGATGGCGCATGGCACCGAGGCGCAGAAAAAGGTGTTCGCGCTCAACGAGTTCTCGGGCCGCTGGTCGGGCACCATGTGCCTGAGCGAGCCGCAGGCCGGCTCCAGCCTGTCGGATGTCAGCACCCGCGCCATGCCCGACGGGGCCGAGTTTGAAAGCGATCCATTGGGTCCGCGTTACCGCCTCAAGGGCAACAAGATGTGGATCTCGGCTGGCGAGCATGAACTGACCGAGAACATCGTCCACCTGGTGCTGGCCAAGATTCCCGGGCCCGATGGCAAGCTGGTGCCAGGCACCAAGGGCATTTCGCTGTTCATCGTGCCCAAGAAACTGGTGAACGCCCAAAGCCAGCTGACCGGCGAGCGCAACGACGTGGCGCTCGCGGGCCTGAACCACAAGCTGGGCTGGCGCGGCACGACCAACACGCTGCTCAATTTCGGCGAAGGCAAGTTTCCGGTGCGCGGTGAATCGGGCGGGCTCGATGGCAACGGCGCAGGCGCCGTGGGCTACCTCGTCGGCAAGCCCGGTGAAGGCCTGCGCTGCATGTTCCACATGATGAACGAGGCGCGCATCGGCGTGGGCATGGCCGCCACGATGCTGGGCATGGCGGGCTACCACGCCTCGCTCGACTACGCGAAGAACCGTCCCCAGGGCCGGCCTGCAGGTCAGAAATTGCAAGACGGCACGGGTGCCGTGGGCAAGGACTCGGCGCAGCCGCAGGTGCGCATCATCGAGCACGCCGACGTCAAGCGCATGCTGCTGGCGCAGAAGTCGTACTGCGAAGGCGCGCTGGCGCTGGAGCTGTACTGCGCCCGCCTCGTGGACGAACAGCACACCGGCACGCCGCAGCAAGCTGACGACGCCCGCCTGCTGCTGGAGGTGCTGACGCCGATTGCCAAGAGCTGGCCCAGCGAATGGTGCCTGGAGGCCAACTCGCTGGCCATCCAGATTCACGGCGGCTACGGTTACACGCGCGACTTCCCGGTGGAGCAGTACTGGCGCGACAACCGCCTCAACATGATCCACGAAGGCACACACGGCATCCAGGCGGCCGACCTGCTGGGCCGCAAGGTGCTGATGGAAGGCGGCCGCGGCCTGCAACTGCTGGTCGGGCGCATCAACGGCACGATCGAGCGCGCGAGCCGGGCGCCGGATTTGGCCGAGCATGCCAAGGCCCTGGGCCAGGCGCTGCAGCAGCTGGGCGCCGCCACCGAGGCCGCCTGGGCGAGCGGCAAGCCCGGCGAGGCGCTGGCCAACGCCGTGCCCTACATGCAGGCCTTCGGCCACACCGTGCTGGCCTGGATCTGGCTCGACGTGGCACTCGCCGCACTGCCCGCAGGCGCTACGAAATCAATAGCATCTCGCGAAGGTAAACTGGGGGCTGCGAGGTATTTTTATCACTACGAGCTGCCCAAGATCGGGGCCTGGCTCAAGGTGGTTGAAACCCGCGACCTGACCTGTGCCAACCTGCATGAAGAGGCTTTCTGATGGCATCTGCAAAATCCCTGGCCCGGCTGCAAGCCTTGGTCTGGGTCCTGATCTATGGCGGCCTGCTCACCCTGGTCCTGGGCCTGTCCACGCAGCGAACGGACGACGCCCTGGGCTGGTCGCTGGTGGTGCTGGGTGCCGGCGCCGCCGCCGCCGGCTTTGCGCTGATCTGGGTACGCTCGCGTTTGAAACAAGACCCATGATCAAGAATCCGTATCGCGCGTGGGACAGACAAGTTTGAAACCGCAGCCGCACAATTGAGCAAGGACACCCCACCTGTCACTCTGAGCGCAGCGAAGAGTCTTCCGACCCGAGATCCTTCGCGTTGCTCAGGATGACAAGGCCATGCTCAGGATGACAAGGCCATACTCAGGATGACAAGGCCGTGTTCAGGACGACAAAACCACAGGAGCCCCTATGACCCGCACCATCCAACAACTCTTCGACCTCTCAGGCAAAACAGCGCTGGTGACCGGCGGCTCGCGCGGCCTGGGCCTGCAGCTGGCCCAGGCCTTGGGCGAGGCGGGCGCGCGCATCATGCTCAGCTCGCGCAAGGCCGCGGACCTCGAAGAGGCCACGGCCGAACTGCAGGCGGCCGGCATCGACACGCGCTGGATCGCGGCCGACTGCGCCAGGGAGGAAGACATTCGCCGCCTGGCCGATGAAACCCTGCAGCGCATGGGCAAGGTCGACATCCTGGTCAACAACGCCGGGGCCGCCTGGGGCGCGCCGGCCGAAGACCACCCGGTGGAAGCCTGGGACAAGGTGATGAACCTCAACATCCGCGGCTATTTCATCCTGAGCCAGCACATCGCCAAGCACAGCATGATTCCGCAAAACTCGGGCCGCATCATCAACGTCGCCTCGATTGCAGGCCTGGGCGGCAACCCGCCCGAGATGAACACCATCGCCTACAACACCTCCAAGGGCGCCGTGATCAACTTCACGCGCGCGCTGGGCGCCGAATGGGGCAAGTACAACATCACGGTCAACGCCATCTGTCCTGGCTTCTTCCCGAGCAAGATGACGGCGGGCACGCTCAAGGCCATGGGCGAGGACAAGCTGGCCGCCCATGCCCCCCTGCGCCGCCTGGGCGACGACGAAGACCTCAAGGGCCTGTGCGTGCTCTATGCCTCGGACGCCGGCAAGCACATCACCGGCCAGTGGCTGGCGGTGGACGGCGGCGTCAGCGTCGTCACCGGCGGTTGAAAGGCACTCGATGGAGTTTGGCGTTCACATTCCTTTTGTCGCGCACCTGGGCTTCGAGCTGCGGGTTTTCGAGGGTGGGCAGTCGGAGCTCGGCTACGAGCCCAAGCCCGAACACCTGAACTCCTTCAACGTCACCCACGGCGGCGCCTGCATGACCCTGCTGGATGTGGCCATGGCCGTGGCCGCTCGCAGCGTGGACAAGGAGATGGGCGTGGTCACCATCGAAATGAAGACCAGCTTCATGCAGCCCGCCCGGGCCGGCAATGGCAGCAAGCTCACGGCCAAGGGCCGTTTGATGCACCGCACGGCCAGCCTGGCGTTCACCGAAGCCACGATTTACGACGAGCAGGGCAGGGCCTGTGCCCATGCCACGGGCACCTTCAAATACGTCAAACGCCTGCCCACGGGACCGAAGAGCGTGGCCCCGTTCAACGCGATTTCGACCGACTGACCGCCGGCTCGAATCAAACAGACCCATAGCCCTTGCCGTTCGGGCAAGAAGCGCTATCAACTCAATAGCAAACCTGGAGACCGTGATGCCACAGAACAAACAGATCGTCCTCGACAACCGCCCGCAGGGCGAAGCGACGACGAGCAACTTCAAGCTCGTCGTCAGCGACACGCCGGCCCTGGCCGACGGCCAGGTGCTGGTGCGCCACCATTTCATGAGCCTGGACCCTTACATGCGCGGCCGCATGAACGATGCCAAGAGCTACGCCTTGCCGCAGCCCCTGGGGCAGGTGATGGGCGGCGGAACGGCCGGCGAGGTGGTGGAAAGCCGCTCGCCCAAGTACCAGGTCGGCGACAAGGTGGTCGGCATGGGCGGATGGCAGGAATACAGCATTGTCAATGTCGACCAGCCGGGCGCCCTGCGCAAGGTCGACACCAGCCACGTGCCGCTGTCGCACTACCTGGGCGCCGTGGGCATGCCGGGCGTCACCGCGTGGTACGGGCTGGTGAAGATCATCGAACCCCAGGCCGGCCAGACGATGGTGGTCAGCGCCGCCAGCGGCGCCGTGGGCAGCGCCTTCGGAGTGCTGGCCAAGGCGCGGGGCTGCCGCGTGGTCGGCATTGCCGGCGGGCCGGACAAGTGCAAGTATGTGGTCGATGAACTCGGCTTCGACGCCTGCGTGGACTACAAGCTGCACCAGGATGCGGCCTCGCTGTCCAAGGCGCTCAAGGAGGCCTGCCCCGACGGCATCGACGGCTATTTCGAGAACGTCGGCGGCATGGTGCTCGACGCCGTGCTCACGCGCATGAACGCCTTTGGCCGCATCGCGCTGTGCGGCATGATCGCCGGCTACGACGGCCAGCCGATGCCGCTGGCCCATCCCGCCATGATCCTGACCAACCGGCTCAAGCTGCAGGGCTTCATCGTCAGCGAGCACATGGAGGTCTGGCCCGAGGCGCTCAAGGAACTCGGCATGCTGGTGGCCACCGGCAAGCTGCGTCCCCGCGAATCGGTGGCGCAGGGCCTGGAAGCCGCGCCCGAGGCCTTTCTCGGTTTGCTCAAAGGCAGGAACTTCGGCAAGCAGCTGGTCAAGCTGATTTGATGTTCATATTGCCGTGCCTGTCATCCTGAGCGACGCGAAGGATCTCCTGCCCCTTGAAAGATTCTTCGCTGCGCTCAGAATGACAACAGCAGGGGGCCAACGACAACAACAGGGGGACAACGATGGACAGCACCCATGAAGTCTTCAACCAGCCCGAACCGCTGGTCGACTACAACATGTTCGAGACCAACCGGCCGCTGCGTGACGCACTGAAGTTCAACGCGCCTTCGCTGGACACGGCGAAGCTGGCCGCCCTGGGCGCCGCGCTGGGCAGCGCCGAAATGCAAACGCATGCGCGTCTGGCCAACATTCACCCCCCCGAGCTGCACAGCCACGACCGCTTTGGCCGGCGCGTCGACCAGGTCGAGTTCCACCCGAGCTACCATGCGCTGATGAAGCTGGCGATCGAGGCCGGCCTGCACGGCACGCCTTGGGGAAGCCCCCACCCCAACCCTCCCCCAGGGGGGGAGGGGGCTGGGTCTGTGCTTCCTCCAGGGGTAGGCGGGCCTGGACCTCTGCTTCCTCCAAAGGTGGAGGGGGCTGAATCTCTGCCTCTCCCCGAGGCGATGGGCGTTGAATCTCTCCCTCCCCCGCTGGGGGAGGGCAGGGGTGGGGGCAGCCCGCACGTGCTGCGCGCCGCCGGCTTCATGCTGTTCACCGAGCTCGAGCCCTCCATCCTGTGCCCCATCTCCATGACCTACGCCGTCACGCCGGCGCTGCGCGGCAATCCAGCCGTCTACGCCGACTGGGCCCCGAAGCTTGCGAGCCGCGCCTACGAGCCCGCGCTCAGGCTCTGGCGCGACAAGCCCGGCCTGACCATGGGCATGGGCATGACGGAAAAGCAGGGCGGCTCCGACCTGCGGGCCAACACCACGCAGGCCGTCCCCGACGGCAGCGACGCCTGGGGCCAGCACTACCGGCTGGTCGGCCACAAATGGTTCTTCTCGGCGCCCATGTGCGATGCCTTCCTGGTGCTGGCCCAGGCGCCCGGTGGTCTGAGCTGCTTTTTCCTGCCGCGCGTGCTGCCAGATGGAGCTCTCAACGCGATCCGCATCCAGCGCCTCAAGGACAAGCTGGGCAACAAGGCCAACGCCAGCTCGGAAGTGGAGTTCCACCACGCGACCGCCTGGCTGGTGGGCGAGGAGGGCCGCGGCGTGCCGCAGATCCTGGAAATGGGAACCATGACGCGGCTGGACTGCGCCCTGGGCACCAGCGGCCTGATGAGACAGGCGCTGTCCATCGCCCTGAACCACACTGCACAGCGCCAGGCCTTCGGCAAACGGCTGATCGAGCAGCCGCTGATGTGCAATGTGCTGGCCGACCTGGCGCTCGAATCCGAAGCCGCCACGGCTCTGACCATCCGCCTGGCCCGCGCCTTCGACAAGGCCGGCGATGCGCATGAAGCCGTCATGGCACGCCTGCTCACGCCCATCGCCAAGTTCTGGATCTGCAAGCGCGGCAGCCATTTCGCACAGGAAGCCATGGAATGCCTGGGCGGCAACGGCTATGTGGAGGAGGGCGGGGAAGGCATCATGGCCCGCATCTACCGCGAGATGCCGCTGAACTCGATCTGGGAAGGCGCGGGCAACATCATGGCGCTGGACCTGCTGCGAGCCCTGCGCAAGGCCGACGTGGCCGCCGCGCTGGCGCACGAACTCGCGCCCGCGAAGGGCGCCCATGCGGCGCTGGACCGCCTGGTCGCGGCCTTGCCCTCACGGGTCGAGGAGATGGCGACCGAGGTCGAGGCCCGCCGCCTCGCGCAGGATGTGGCGCTGGCCGTGCAGGCCGCCTTGCTCTGTCAGACGGCCCCGGCTGCCGTGTTCAGTGCCTTCTGCGATTCGCGACTGGGCGGCAGTTGGGGTCAGGCCTTCGGCACCCTGGGCGCCACCACCGATTTCGACACCCTCATCGCGCGCGCAATGCCGAATTGAAGGAGAGGCAGATGTCCGACCTGATCCTGCACCATTACCCGACCTCGCCGTTCTCGGAAAAAGTCCGCCTCGTCTTCGGCTACAAGAAGCTGGCCTGGAAGTCGGTCATCGTGCCCAGCGTCATGCCCAAGCCCGACGTGGTGGCGTTGACCGGCGGCTACCGCAAGACACCGTTCATGCAAATCGGGGCCGACATTTACTGCGACAGCGCCCTGATCTGCGACGTGCTGGAGCAGCGCCAGCCCACACCCACGCTCTACCCCGAACGCAGCGAGGGCCTGGCCCGCGTGGCGGCCCAGTGGGCCGACAGCTCGCTGTTCTGGGCCGCCATGGCCCACAACTTCAGTTCCAGGGGCGCCGCTCAAGTGTTTGGCGGCGGCCCGCCCGAAGCGGGCCAGGCGTTTGCCGAGGACCGCATCAAGATGCGGGCCGGGACCATGGCGCCGATCCGTCCCGCCGACGGCGCGGTCGCCTACAAGAGCTATCTGCGCCGGCTGGCCGACATGCTGCAAGAGCATGACTACCTGCTGGGCGATGCGCCCTGCGTGGCCGATTTCGCCGCCTACCACCCGCTGTGGTTCACCCGCCATTGCGCCTCGGTCATGGCCGACATCCTGAACGCGGCACCCGCCGTGCTGGCCTGGATGGACCGCATGGCCGCCATAGGCCATGGCAGTATGGAGAAGTTCAGCGCAGCAGAGGCCATTGCGCTCGCGGCCTCGTCCACACCTGCCGCGCTGCCCGACGACATCTTCCAGGACGATCACGGCATCGCGCTGGGCAGCCGCGTCACGGTGGCGGCCGAGAGCTTCGGCCCCGAGCCCACCGAAGGCGAACTGATCGCCGCGACCCGCATGCACTACACCCTGCGCCGCACCGACGAGCGGGCCGGCACGGTCCATGTGCATTTCCCCCGCATCGGCTACGTACTCAAAAAGGCTTAGAGCATGATCAAGGACTTCAAGGACAAAACCGCCGTTCTCACCGGCGCCGGCTCGGGCTTCGGCCTCGAATGCGCGCGCATCGGCGCCCGGCTGGGCATGAACCTCGTGCTGGTCGATGTGCAGCAGGACGCGCTGGACCAGGCCGCGGCCGAGCTGCAGGACAGCGGCGCGCGGGTGCTGGCCCGCAGGGTCGACGTGTCAAGCGCCGATCAGATGCAGGCGCTGGCCGAAGCCGTGCAGCAGCGTTTTGGCGCGCCGCATTTCGTCTTCAACAACGCCGGGGTCGGCTCAGGCGGCCTGGTGTGGGAAAACTCGGTCAAGGACTGGGAATGGGTGCTGGGCGTGAACCTCTGGGGCGTGATCCACGGCGTGCGCCTGTTCACGCCCATGATGCTCGACGCCGCGAAGAAAGACCCGGCCTGGCAGGGCCACATCGTCAACACCGCGAGCATGGCCGGCCTGCTGACGCCGCCCAACATGGGCATCTACAACGTCAGCAAGCACGCCGTCGTCTCCCTGACCGAAACCCTGTACCAGGACCTGGCCCTGATGACCGACCAGATCGGCGCCAGCGTGCTGTGCCCGTACTTCGTGCCCACGGGCATCAGCCAGAGCCACCGCAACCGCCCGGGCGAGCTCGCTGCGGACCAGCCCACCCGGAGCCAGCTCATCGGCCAGGCCATGAGCGACAAGGCCGTGGGCAGCGGCAAGGTCACGGCTGCCGAGGTCGCGCAGAAGGTGTTCGACGCTGTGGCCGCCAACCAGTTCTATATCTACAGCCATCCCAAGGCGCTGGGATCGGTGCAGACCCGGCTCGAAGACATCCTGCAGGCCCGCAACCCGACCGACCCGTTTGCCGACAAGCCGGAGATCGGGGCTCAGCTCAAGGCGGCGCTGCGGGCGGCCTGAATGCCGGTCCCTGCACCCTCTCTTGAACAGCGCCAGCCCGGCATTGCATCACTTCTGAAACAACTACGCCTGCCGCCGAAGGCCGGCGAGGTCCTGCCGCATAAGCCGCAAAGCCTTTGCTGGCGCGGCAGGGCAGCTTGCTGCGCCCGGAATTTCCTTGTAGCGCCAGTTGCAAAGTGTTTCACCCACCACGGGTGAATCGCAGAAAAGCGTTTCACGCCCGAAACAGTTCAGGGATTCGGGCCGTCCCGAGCCTGCCGCCGGCGGTGCTGTCGGCACGCAAGTGCTTGATTCAATTGGAATATCTCCCGCCCTGATCGGATTGGCACGGCTCTTGAGAGGTGCAGGGTCCAAGCAACAGAGGCGGGGGAACAATGGGATATGCCCCAGGGTCGTCGACCCTGCTCAGACACCATGGCTCGAGAACGATCGGACATCGGCCCATGCGCCGAAGCCTTGCGGCGCCCGATGAACAAGGGGGGAAGTGAAATGAGCAGGTTCGATTGTTATTCCAGACCACTGCTTTGGCTGGCAGCCTTGCTGCTTGCCGTCCTGCTCAGTGGATGCGGAAGCGGAGGAGGTGGCGGCGGTACGACGCCGGCCGCGGGCGCAGACCCTGGACCCGGCGCCGTGGCGGTGGTTGCTCCCGGCACCCCAACGACCGCAGGACCCTCGGTGCTCTCGACGAATCCCGCCAATGGCGCGACTCATGTGGCGGTCAGCACGGTCGGCCCGGGCAATGTGGTGACCCCCAGAACCGTCTCAGCTGTTTTCAGCGAGGCGATGAACCCTGCCAGCATCGTCTCGCCCGCGCTGACTTTCACCCTCAAGGAAAGGCTGAGCGGCAACAACGTGGCCGGTACCGTCACCATGAATGCGGCCGGGACCGTTGCCACGTTGACGCCCGCCGCCGTCCTGGCCAGCAACACGCAATTCATCGCCACGATTACCAGCGCGGCCACCAGCGTGGCTGGTATTGCGCTCGCCTATCGCGTTGAATGGAGCTTCACAACCGGTTCGCATGTGGGGCAAGCGCCCGTCGACCTCGCAACGGCCGCCAGTTTCCTGGTGCTGGCCGGCACATCGATCGACAACATCAGCTCCCAGGCCAACCCGACAAGGATCAACGGACAACTGGGTATATGGCCAGGTCTGGCCAGCAGCGTCCATGGATTCACCGAGTCCACTCCGGCAGGGACCGGCATCATTTTGACGGGAGGCATCCAGACCGGCGACATCGTGCGGCAGGCCCAGGACGATCTGCTCGCGGCCAAGAACGACGCTGGCACCCGGTCAAGTTTTCAGGTTGCCGTAGGCACCCAGGATCTGTCCCAGCTCGCGTTCGACGGCGGCGCCCCCGGTGTCTATCCGCCCGGGCTCTATGTCTCCGGATCGTCGCTCGCCCTCATTGCCGGGAACATGGTGCTTGACGCCAGGGGCGATCCTGATGCCGTATGGATCTTCCGCGCCGGCAGTTCGCTCACCGTGGCCGACAGCCGCAAGCTGTTCCTGATCAACGGCGCCAGGGCCGCGAACGTCTTCTGGGACCTAGGCAGTTCGGCGACCGTTGGCGATCAGGTGGACTTCAAGGGAAGCATCATGTCTGCCACCTCCAACACGGTCGGAACCGGCACCGCCACATCGACCGGCACAGCGGTGGAGGGCCGGGTACTGGCACACAGCACCTCGGTGGTACTGAACTTCACGACTGTCAACGCGCCAGCCCCGTAGCGGGGGAATCCTGATTCACTCTCGTCAAAGGAGCCACCATGAAGAAGACCTTACTGGCATCGGCAATCGCCCTGGCCTTCGGCTCGGCAGGTCAGGCGCTGGCAGATGCGAACAACACCAGCAGCGACAACAGCGGTACATCGAGCCAAACCGCCACCACTACCAGCAATTCCGATCAGAACAACACCAAGACCGAAGCCATAGGGGCTGGCACGGCGGCGGCCAACAATGGCGCGAGCGCCATCACCACGCTCAGCAACGCCTTCAATACCAGCAAGGCGCTCGCGCTCAGCAAGCTCGATGGCGAGGTGAGCGGCAACAGCGTGAGCAACATCGGCAACGTCGCCACCACCACGGGCGATGGCAATGGTGGCGCCGGCACGGGTGGTACCAACGGGACGGGCGGCAGCGGCAATAGCGCTGCGCCCAATGCCGGCAGCTTCAGCATGTCCAACACCAACACCATGACCAGCGTCGGGCAATCCGCCGTGGGCATTGTGGTCGCGAGCCAGAACAGCGGCATCGCTTCGCTGGTGCAGCAAAGCATCAACATCCAGGCCAATCTGAACGTAGGCAAGTAGGCGGGCTGGTTCAGGTGACCAGAACGTCGTATGACCGGCTTCCGGGCGGAGGGAGCAAGATGCCGTCGATCATGCATGTGGTGAAGCTGCTGCCGGCACTGGCGTTGTGCCTGCCCGGGTGGCTGCTATCGGCACAGCCGTCACCGGATGAGCCACCGGCGGCAGCGACGCCCGCCACCGGCCTGTGGCTGCCGGTCAACGCGGACAGGCTGGACAAGCATCGTGGCGGCACCGAAACCGTCATCAACGACCTGAAACTGAGCGGCACGGTCGCGGACAACGCCGCCGTCAATGTGACCACCGGAACGAACACGATCAATGGCGCCGCATTTTCCAACGCCAGCGGTCTTCCCATCGTCATCCAGAATTCGGGGGCCAACGTGCTGATCCAGAACGCCACGATCGTCAACGTGCAAATCAAATGAGCCATGAAAACAGGGATGGCTCCGACACTGGCAAGCTGGCTGATCGCGGCGACGGCTCCGGCCTATCCTGGCACGCTGGAGCTGTCCGGCATCGACGGCAGGTATGCGGTGCCCGTGACCAGCCTGAAAGAGGCGCGGTTCAGGACCGCATTGCGGCAACAACATGATTTCAGCTGCGGATCAGCTGCCGTTGCCACCTTGCTGACCCACCACTACGCCTATCCGGTGTCCGAGCAGGCCGTGTTCGAGGAAATGTTCGCAAGGGGCGACCGGCAAAAAATCCGCAAGGATGGGTTCTCTTTGCTCGACATCAAGCTCTTTCTCGACGCCCATGGCTTCAAGTCGGATGGATTCGAGCTGCCGCTGGACAAACTCATCGAAGCTGGACTGCCGGCCATCGTGCTGATCTCGGAGAAGGGCTACCGCCATTTCGTCGTCATCAAGGGCATCCGTGACGGCCGCATCCTGATCGGCGACCCTGCCAGCGGGACGCGGGCCATGACGCGCAGCAGCTTTGAGTCGATATGGGTCAACCAGCTCCTGTTTGTCATTCACAACAAGCCCGGGCTGGCGAAGTTCAACGATGCGGCCGATTGGCGCGTCGCGCCGAGAGCGCCCTTGAGCACCGGTGTCACGCACGACGGCTTGGGGCATGTCACGCTGCCGAAGCTGGGTCCGGGTGATTTTTGACGGTGGCCGCGATGCAGCACCTCGCCAGCAGGCTGGTTTGTCAATGCCTTCTGTGGGGTGCGGGGATGCCGTGGCTTGGCACCGTGCTTGCGCAGCCACATGGCGTGCCTCAGGCCGATGCTGCGCCTGCGACCGATTGGACCGGTGAGCCCATCGCGCTGGCGTTGGCACGCTCTATCAACATTCCGCTTGCACCGGACCAAGTGCGAAGCAAGGAAGTCGGCGACCCATCGCCAACGCACGGATGGGCTGCCGTGGGCCGCAACGACCTTCAGGACTGGCGTGGCGGATTCGATGCCGGACCGGGACTCACAATCTCCTTCGGTATCGAAAGGTCGGTGTCGCTCAACGGAAACCTGGTCACCACCACCAGCTTGAACGTTCCGGACATCGCCCGGATGGGCAGCGGGCAAGCCGGGGCCGGTAGCACCGCTGCCACCATGAACTTGATCCAGAACGGCGCCGGCAACATATTCCAGGCCGCACAGTTATCACCGTCCGCTGCAGCCACGGTCATCCAGAACAGCTTGAACGACCAGAAGATCCAGAGCCTGACCGTCATCAATGCCACGGCCAACAGCTTGTCGCTGCTCAAGAGCTTCAATGCACAGACCGCCCTGAAGGATGCGCTTGCCAACTCGATCGGCGTGCGGTAACCACCCGCCAAGCCGCTCATTCGGCTCAGACATTCGGTTCAAAAACTCGTTGGAATTCTGACGGTAAGGGTCACATCCGGCGTGTCCCGCGTCAAGCCGGCGCCAACCGACACACTCAATGTTTTGTTCGGCGACAAGCGGTGGGAGTAGCCGAGCAGCAAGGTGCCCAACTGCGTCCTGACCGAGCCCGGTACCGCCACGCCGTTTTGCTTGGTCCTGCCCACCGAGTTGTGGTCGTAGCCGAGACTGAAGGACGATTTTTCGTTCAGCGCCAGGCCCATGCCGAAGTTGAATCCCAGCACACCTCCGGGCGCAACCGTCCCGAGGAACTCCTCGCCGCCGTCCAGCACCTTGCGGCTGACATTCGACCGCCTGAAGTTGTGCAGGTAGCTGACGCTGCCGAAGAACACCGCCGGGTCCGATGGGTAAAGCCATGTCAGGCCCGGCTGCAGCGAATAAAAGCCGGAGCCGGTTGGCAATTCCGTTGGCAAGCCGTTGCCTGTGATGTTGCTGTCGCCCACACAGCGCTGGACGCAATTGGTCACCACGGAGAACGGGTCTTTTCCCGTGCGTGACTTGAAGCGCAGGCTGCCGATGTAGTAGGGCTGGTCCACACCGCCACCATTGAGCTGGTAGCGCCCCGCCAGCTCGATATCGCCTATGGCCTTGCCGCTGGTCTCGAACACGCTCTCATTGGTCGAGCCCGTGTTGAACGGCCGGTTGACCGTGGAGTCCGACCGGTAAACATAAGGCAACCTGGCCTCGAGCTCGAAGCGGTGATTGATGCCGAAGCGTCCGGTCAGGGCGCCGGTGACCGTGTTGCGCCTGACCTGGCGCACATCCACCAGGCCGATCAGGAGCGCCGGAATGATGCTGTAGCCAATCAGGGCCACCCGGTTGTTGGACGAGTAGCCGTACTGCAGCGAGGGCTCCAGCACATATTTGTCCTTGGGTGTCAGCACGCCCGGCTGTTCAAAAAGCGGGGCGACCTCCGGCGGGCGGCCGTCTTGCGTGGGCGCCTGCCCGACCGGGGTGGGGTTGCGCGTGTCGGCCTGGGCCAACTGCGCGGCATCGCCCAACTGTCCCGCACCACGCTCTGCGGCCAGGGCGTAGCTCAGTTTCAGGGAAGTCCGGCCCAGCGCCGGCATGGTCTGCTCGGTCAGCGATCGCTCCAGCGACTCCAGCATTTCCTGTTGTTTCGCAAGCTGGGCCTTCATCGACTCCAGCAGCGCAAGCAGCTCTTCCCGGCTGCCGGTGAACTGCTCTGCCTGAGCCATCCCGCCCGCCAGAACAAGGGCGGTGCAACCCGCTGAACCGATGCGTTGCCATTGTTTTTGCCTCACCATTTTTCTCCCGGAAGAGTTTCGTGCGAGCAAGCTGCAACCCTGGAGCACACCGACCCGCCGCGTGAGGGGATCGACGCCAAGTGATTACCACGTCCGGCAAATTGTGTTGCAACCGTAACAAAACCGCAACAAATCTCAATCCGCCGGAGCTTGCGTTTTCCCCCGGCGAAGACGCCGTTTCATCATTCCTGCGAAGGCGGGAATGAGGGTCAACCCATCGAACTGTCCATCAGCGATGGTGCCGCGCAGCTGAACTCGCCGGCTGCTACATCTGGCGCGCACTCTTGGCGTTGAACCTGGCGCATCCCATTTGTGCGTACAGCTCTCGACGGGTCAGCCCAAGTTCGCCGGCAAGGATGATGTCGCCGCTGCGGATGGCGCTGGCCAGCTCGGCCCTGACCTGCTCACGTGTCTTGCCGGCCACGACAGGCCTGGCGGGATAGCGGTAGGGATACAGTTCCCAGAGCTTCAGCGCGATCTCGCCGGCGGCGAGGATGTCGCCGCCGCGGATGGCGCTGGCCAGCTCGGCCGTGACCTGCTCCCGTGTCTTGCCTGCCGCTGCGGGCCGGGCGGGATAGCGGTGCGGATACAGATCCCTGAGCTTCAGGGAGATCTCGCCAGCGGCGAAGATGTCGCCGCTGCGAATTGCCTCCGTCAGTTCAGCCTGCACCTGAGCGCGCGTCACGCTGGACGGCGTGCACTGGGCGACTGAACTCGTGGAGACAGCAAGCGAGGACGTCAGCAGAGCGGCGGCGATGATGACGGTCTTCATGATGTTTCCTTTCGAGCGCCTCGGAGAGACCTTGCAGGATTGACGGCGCCGCCCCATGCGATGCCGTCAACCTACATTAGTCGCTGCCCAGCCGCGCGATGTGACAAGGCCGCGCAATGACACCACGCTCATCACGGACATGGTGAAGGGAACTGGGCTACGCCTGGTGACGCAGCCAGCAGCACCGCACCCCCGCGCCCCTCAATGAAGACCTCGGCGAGCGAGGCGACGTTGCCCGGTGTGGGCCCGCTGACTCAGCCCCGGGTTGCATCAACTTTGAAACACATGGGCCCCGGGTTCCAGGCTGGCGGCGCGCAGGCGGCCTTGTTACACAAAACACAAAGCGTTTATTGACGCGGGGTTGCAGGCGTATCCGCCGGAGCGCCTTTGTAGCGCGAGTTGCAAAGTGTTTCACGCCAGGCGCGCAAGCTTATGAAAACCCAAGGAAACCGTTTCAGCCTAGAAACAGTTTGGCCATCTGCCGGGCCCTGACCTTGTTGGCCTCCATGGTATCTGCCGTGTAACTGCTTGATTCATTTGAAATATTCCTGGCCCCCGTTGCGCTGGCACGCCTCTTGATCTGTCGTGGGTCCGGCGAACGGAGGCGGGAACAATGGCACATCGGGCATGGGTCATCGACGCTGCTCAAACACCACGGTTTGAGGGCAGCCTGGCGCAAGGCAGGGCGGCGGTCAACGCTGCCTTGCCCGAGCTGGGGAACTGCCGCCTGGTCGGCCAGGGGAGGCACCCATGAAGACGCCATGGTCGTCCAGGCTCCTGCCGTCCCCCAAGGGCGTGATCCTCGTCCTGGTGTTTGCAGGCTGTGCCGCCCTGCCTTTGCTGCTCGCCGCCGTGGCCTACCTGCTGCGCTCCGTCGCCGTCACGCCCGGTGCGGGCAAAGCCCAGCACCAGTCGGCGCCGAACACTGCCTCTCAGCACCGCACACCAGTCAACGATGGGGCCAACGTCGTCCCCACCAGCAATTCCCTGCAGGGCCATCCAACGCTCATCCCTGCAGGTCCCGATACCTCGGCCATCAACGCCGCCGAGGCCGCAACACGTCACTCCGGCTCAAGCCATCCAGACGGGAAGTGACGGGCAGATCTTCAAGGATGGAAATTCTTACTGATCAACTTCAAGGGGAAACAAAATGGCTTCATTCATCAGGTCTGATCTGGAATTCATCCTCCAGCAAATTTTGATCGCGGAAAGAGAAGCGGCCGGCGAGGACATCCTCACCCTGATCCCGAACACGCTTCTGCCTTTGGGCCTGCGCACGGTGGACGGGTCGTTCAACCATCTGTTGGACAGCCAGAGCCAGTTTGGCGCGGCCGACGTGCTCTTCCCGCGAATGACCGACCCGGTGTTCCGTCCTGCGGAGGCGGGCACCAGCTACAGCCAGACCAGCGGCCTGGTGATCGACTCGCAACCGCGCGTCATCAGCAACCTGGTCGTCGACCAGACGATCAGCAACCCCTCGGCTGTGCAGGCCTACGTCGATGCGGGCCTGGGCGTTCTGGCCCCTGATGGCACCTTGCTAGATTTCAATGGTGTCCCGATCCCGGCCGGCCAGACCCTGACCATCCCCAACAGGACGCCGGACGAGGGACTGGCGGCGCCATTCAACCCGTGGTTCACGTTCTTCGGACAGTTCTTCGATCACGGCCTGGACCTCGTCAACAAAGGCGGCAGCGGCACGGTCTTCATTCCGCTCAAACCCGACGATCCGCTGTTCAATCCGGCCAGTCCCCAAACCAACTTCATGGTGCTGACGCGGGCCACCAATCTGCCGGGGCCCGACGGCGTGCTCGGTACCGCCGACGACATCCACGAGCACACCAACCAGACCTCGCCCTTCGTCGACCAGAACCAGACCTACACCTCGCATCCCGCACACCAGGTGTACCTGCGTGCCTATGAATTCAACGCCGCCGGGCAGCCGGTCGCCACCGGCAAGCTGATCACGAATCGAAACCTGGGCGCTGATGGCAAGTTCGGCGGCACCGGGGCTAATGCCGACACAGAACTCGGCGGCATGGCCACCTGGGGCGTCGTGAAGGCCCAGACGCGCGATCTGCTCGGCATCCAGCTCGACGATCTCGACGCCCTGGACCTGCCGCTGCTGGCGACCGACGCGTACGGCAACTTCATACGTGGCGCCAATGGCTTCCCGCAGCTGGTGACCAGCACCGGCCTGGTGGAGGGCAACCCGGCTGCGCCGGTCGACGCATCCATCGCGATTCGCACCGGCCACCCCTTCCTGGTCGACATTGCGCATTCGGCCAACCCGGTCAACAGCCAGACCGGTGCTCCCCTGGCCCCCGACGCTGACGCCGTGGCCGGCGTTGATGACGGAATGGCCGGCACCTATGACAACGAACTGCTCGACGCGCACTTCATGGCCGGCGACGGCCGCGTCAACGAAAACATCGCCCTGACCGCCGTCCACCATGTGTTCCACGCCGAGCACAACCGGCTGGTCGATCACATCAAGGCCGTCGTTCTTGCCACCGCCGATCCCGCCTTCATAGCACAGTGGCAGCTCTCGCCCGGCGTGTGGAACGGCGAGCGCCTGTTCCAGGCCGCGAAGTTCGGCACCGAGATGCAATACCAGCACCTGGTGTTCGAAGAGTTCGCCCGCACAGTCCAGCCGCAGGTCGACGTGTTCCTGGCCCCAACGGGGTTCGATGCCACGATCGACCCGGCGATCGTCGCCGAGTTCGCCCACGCGGTCTTCCGCATGGGCCACTCGATGCTGCTGGACACGGTCGACCGCCTGGACCCGAACTTCGCCTCCAGCGAGATCGGCCTGATCACGGCCTTCCTGAACCCACTGGCGTTCGACAACAGCGGCATGCTCAGCGCAGAGGTGGCGGCCGGCGCCATCGCGCGCGGTGTGACCCGGCAGCAGGGCAATGAGATCGACAATTTCGTGACCGAGGCACTGCGCAACAACCTGCTGGGCCTGCCGCTGGACCTGCCGGCCATCAACATGGCGCGCGGCCGCGACGCCGGTGTTCCGTCCTTGAACGCGGCACGCCGCGAGTTCTACGCCATGACCACCGACAGCCAGCTCAAGCCCTACACGAGCTGGCTGGACTTCACGCAGCACCTGCGGCATGAGTCGTCGATCGTCAACTTCATCGCAGCCTATGGCACGCACACCAGCATCACCAGCGCGACGACGCTCGCCGACAAGCGCGCGGCGGCCTTTGCCATCGTGTTCGGCGGCGCAGGCGCGCCAGCCGACAGCGTCGACTTTCTGAATGGCACAGGCACCTGGGCCGGTGTGGAGACCGGCTTGAACCTGGTGGACCTCTGGGTCGGCGGCCTGGCCGAGGAGCAGATGCCCTTCGGTGGCCTGCTCGGCTCGACCTTCAACTTCGTGTTCGAGACGCAGATGGAGGCCCTGCAAAACGGCGACCGCTTCTACTACCTGGCCCGCCTCGCAGGCTTGAACTTCCTCACCGAGATGGAGAACAACTCGTTCGCCAGGATGGTGATGCTCAACACCAACGCGACCCACCTGCCGTCGGCAGTCTTCTCGACGCCGACCTTCGTCCTCGAGGTCGACCAGACCCAACAGTTCAATGCGAACGTGGTCAACGACCCGGGCCCGGACGGCATACTGGGCGACGACCCGCTGACGCTGCGCAACGAGGCCGCCGACGACATTGCCACGCCGAACCAGGATCCCCTGGGCGGCACGGCCCTCATTCCGCTGGTGATGCGGGACGACCTCCACACCCCGGGCGTGGATCCCAACTACCTGCGCTACACCGGCGTCGACCATGTGGTGCTCGGCGGCACCCCGGGCGATGACACCATCATCTCCAGCATCGGCGACGACACGATCTACGGCGACGCCGGCAACGACCGGCTCGAAGGCGGCGACGGCAACGACAGCATCGAAGGCGGCGACGGCAACGACATCATCACGGACTGGGGCGGCGACGACACCCTCAAGGGCGATGCCGGCGACGACGTCATCCACGGCGGCAACGGCTTCAACCTGATCCTGGGCGGCGACGGCAGCGACTTCATCATCACCGGCGAGGACGTGTCCGAGACCTTCGGCGGCCCGGGCAACGACTTCATCTTCGGCGCTCTGTTGAATGCGCCCACCTTCGGCAACGAAGGGGACGACTGGATCGAGATCGGCACCTCGGATGGTGCGGCCGGCGACAATTTCGACCCGCTCGAAGAAGGCACGGTGATCGGCCATGACGTCTTCATCACCGGTGGCGGGTTCGATGAAGCCGACGGCGAAGGCGGCCACGACATCATGGTCATGTCCGACGGCGAGGACCATTTTGGCGGCGGCGGCGGTTTCGACTGGGCCAGCTATCAGAACGACCCGTTCGGCGTGACCACCGACATGCTGGTCAATGACCTCATCGAGCCGCCGGTGGCGCCATCGAACCAGGGCATTCTTGACCGCTTTGCGTTTGTGGAAGGCCTGACGGGATCGGGGTTCAGTGACTTCCTGCGCGGCGATAACGCCACACAGGCCGAGATCAATCGCGCCGGCGCGCTCAACGGAACGCTCGACGCGACCGGCATCGCCCTGATCGCCAATCTGCAGGCCTTCCTCAACCAGGCGCTGGGGACTGTCGCCGTGCCGGTCGTGACCTCGTTCAACTCCGGCAACATCATCCTCGGCGGTGGCGGCAGCGACATCATAGAGGGCCGCGGCGGCGACGACCTGATCGACGGCGACCGCTGGCTGAACGTGCGGATCGCGGTGACAGGCCACCCGACGATCACCAGCGTCAACAGCCTGAGAGAGTTGATTCCCTTCATGCTGTCGGGCGAAATCACGCCCAGCCAGCTCAGCATCGTCCGCGAAATCAACACGGCCGCCGCCGCCTTCGACACGGCCATGTTCTCCGGCCCGCGTGCCAATTACACCGTGGCCACTGATTTGGTCACCGGCGTGACCACTGTCACACACCTGCTCGCGGGCATCGACGGCGTGGATACCCTCGTGAACGTCGAGCGGCTGCAGTTCTCCCCCGATCCGGCTGGCGCAACGCCGGAGGAGATCACGGGCATCGTGGTCCTGCCAACGGCCACGGTCGCCAACGCCAACCCGGTGGGCTCGCTGACCATTACCCAAGCCACGCCGGGCGTGTTCACGGTGTCGGCGGCGGGCGTCACGGACGCGGACAATGTCAGTCTGGCCAATCCGACAGGCGCGATCACCGGCCCGATCAGCTTCGTCTGGCAGGTCCAACGGGATCCGGTCGGACAGCCGGGCGTATTCGAGGACATCGTGGCGGTCGGCGGCGGCAATCCTGAGACTGCGCATGGCAATACCTTCCGGGTCACGCCCGACCTCGTCGGACTGGCGATTCGCGCCAGGGCCGTTTACCAGGATGCCGCCCTTGTGCTGGAAAACGTGTTTTCCGCGCCCACCACGGCAACAGTCGCCGGCGCCCCCGCCCCGGCCCCGGCGATCCTTCCGCCCGAGAGTCCGACCACCAGCCCTGGCGGCGGCCTGCACATGATCCGGTCCGACCTGCAGTTCATTCTCGACCAGATCAAGATCGCGGAAAGGGATGCAGCCGGTGAGGACCTGCTGGCCATACTGCAGAACTCGCGGGTGCCTTTCGGCCTGCGCACGGTCGACGGCTCGTTCAACAACCTGGTTCGGGGGCAGACCAACTTCGGCGCCGCGGACCAGAACTTCCCCCTGTTGCTGGACCAGCAGTTCCGCAACGAGCAGGACGAAGCCGCGTTCAACGGCATTACCAACACCAACTACGCCACCACCGGGCCGGTGGATGGCAATGTCGTCGACTCCGATCCGCGCATCATCTCCAACCTGATCGTCGATCAGACCATCACCAATCCATCCGCGGTGCAGGCGTTCATCGAAGCGGGGCTGGGAACCCAGGCCGTCGACGCGCTCGGCAACCCGATGTTCAACCCGGACGGCACGCCGATCCTGCTCGACGTCAACGGGGTCGTGATCCCGCGCGGCCAGACGCTGACGATCCCGAACACGACGCCGGACGAGGGCCTGTCGGCGCCGTTCAACGCCTGGTTCACCTTCTTCGGCCAGTTCTTCGACCACGGCCTCGACCTCGTCAACAAGGGCAGCACCGGCACGGTCTTCGTGCCTCTGCAACCCGACGACCCGTTGATCACCCACGGCCCCGACGGCATTGCCGGCACCGGCGATGAACTGACCAATCCGGCCCAGCAATTCATGCTGCTGACGCGGGCGACCAATACCGTCGTTCAGCCCGGCCCCGACGGGCTGTTGAACACGGCCGACGACATTCATCTGCACAACAACCAGACCACGCCCTGGGTCGACCAGAACCAGACCTACGCCTCGCATCCCTCGCACCAGGTGTTCCTGCGCGCTTTTGAGATGAACCCCCTCGGCAGGCCGGTTGAGACCGGCAAGCTGATCGTCAATCGCGATCTGGTCGATGGCGTATTTGGCAATGGTAACGACATGGTGCTCGGCGGCATGGCCACCTGGGGCGTCGTGAAGGCGCAGGCGCGCGACCTGCTGGGCATCGAACTCAGCGACTTTGACGCCCTCAATGTGCCGATGGTCCGTGTCGATCCGTACGGCAACTTCGTGCGCGGCCCCAATGGCTTCGCCCAGCTCATCACCAATGTCGGCCCCGACGGCATTGCGCAGACGGCGGACGATGTGCTCGTGGAAGGCAACCCGGCTGCCCCGATCAGCCCGGCCGCCGTCGGCGCGCTGCGTACCGGCCAGATGTTCCTTGTCGATATCGCGCACAGTGCCAATCCTTTCAGCGTCGGCGGTGCCCCGCTCGCTCCGGATGCCGACTTGGTTGCCGGCGTGAATGACGGCTTGGCGGCGACCTACGACAACGAGCTGCTCGAACAGCACTTCATGGCAGGCGACGGCCGCGCCAACGAGAACATCGCCCTGACCGCGGTTCACCATGTGTTCCACGCCGAACACAACCGTCTGGTCGACCACATCAAGGACGTGGTACTGGCAAGCAACGACCTCGCCTTCGTGAATGAGTGGCTCGCCGCCCCGGTGACGACCCTGCCCACCACGCCGGCAGGTCTGCAGTGGAACGGCGAGCGCCTGTTCCAGGCGGCACGCTTCGGCACCGAAATGCAGTACCAGCACCTGGTGTTCGAGGAGTTCGCACGCAAGATCCAGCCGCAGGTCGACGTGTTCCTGGGCGAAGGCCAGGGCTTCGATTCGACGTTCGACGCAGCCATCGTCGCCGAGTTCGCGCACGCGGTTTTCCGCTTCGGCCACTCGATGCTGCTCGATACGGTCGACCGCTTCGATCCCAACTTCGCGTCGAGCGAGATCGGCCTGATCACGGCCTTCCTCAACCCGCTGGCGTTTAATCAGCTCAACAACCCAGCCGGCCCCGGCACCGTCACCGTGAGCGCTGATGAGGCGGCTGGCGCCATCGCGCGCGGTATCACCCGCCAACCGGGCAACGAGATCGACAATTTCGTCACCGAGGCGCTGCGCAACAACCTGCTGGGGCTGCCGCTCGATTTGCCGGCCATCAACCTCATGCGCGGCCGCGATACCGGCGTGCCCTCGCTCAACGCGGCGCGCCGGGAGTTCTACAACTCCACCGGCGACAGCCAGCTCAAGCCCTATGTGAGCTGGGCCGACTTTGCGGCCAACCTGCGGCACGAGTCCTCGCTCGTCAACTTCATCGCCGCGTATGGCACGCATGCGAGCGTCACCGCAGCGACGACGCTGGCCGACAAGCGAGCAGCGGCCGTGGCCCTCGTTCTGGGCGGCGTCGGCGCGCCGGCCGACCGCCTGGACTTCCTCAACAGCACGGGCGCCTATGCCAACCTGGCGACTGGCGTGACCGTCACCGGCGTCGACGTCATCGACCTCTGGGTTGGCGGCCTCGCCGAGCGCCAGATGCCGTTCGGCGGCCTGCTGGGCTCGACCTTCAACTTCGTGTTCGAGAACCAGATGGAGAAGCTGCAAAACGGCGACCGCTTCTACTACCTGGAGCGCACGGCGGGGCTGAACTTCGTGACCGAACTCGAGAACAACTCGTTCGCCAGAATGATCATGGCCAACACCAACGCGACGCACCTGCCGGGCGATGTGTTCTCGACACCTGGCTTTACTCTCGAGGTAGACCCAACCAGGCAGTTCACGGGCCTGGGCGTCGATGGTCGTGCCGATCCTGTGGGCGACAGCGTCCTCACACCGCTCGTGAGTCGGGACAACCCCGCGACGCCGGGCCCCTACCTGCGCTACAGCGGCGACCAGCACGTCGTCCTTGGCGGCACCGCGGGGCATGACATCATCATCTCCAGCATCGGCGACGACACGCTCTATGGCGACGCGGGCCACGACAGGCTCGAGGGCGGCTACGGCAACGACATCATCAGGGGCGGCCCTGACGACGACATCATCACGGACCTGGGCGGCGACGACAACCTCCAGGGCGACGACGGCAACGACGCCATCCACGGCGGCAACGGCATCAACCTGATCCTCGGCGGCTTCGGCAACGACTTCATCGTCACCGGCGAGGACGCGTCTGAGGTCTTCGGCGGCCCGGGCAATGACTTCATCCTGGGCAATCGGGCGAACGAGCTGGTGCTCGGCAACGAAGGCGACGACTGGATCCAGTTCGGCATGGCCGATGGTGCCCCTGGCGACAATTTCGACGACCGCGGACTGGATGCGGTCGTCGGCAACGACGTCTTCATTGGCGACACGACGACCGACCGCATGGAGGGTGAGGGCGGCGACGACATCATGGTCGGCAACGGCGGCAACGTGGATCGCTACATCGGCGGCTCCGGTTTCGACTGGGCCGTCTTCAAGGACCACCCAGCCGGCGCGACCGTCGACCTGCGCCTGAACGCCTTCAACGAAGTGCCAGTGCCGGCGGCGATCGGATCGGTTCTTGACCGGTTCGTGTCGGTGGAGGGTCTGTCGGGTTCGGCGTTCAGCGATCTACTGCAGGGCGACGATGCCGACGCGGCCGTGATCGCCGCCTCCGGCTTCACGGGCAGCGTACTCACCAACATCGGCCTCATCAATGGGCTGCAGGGCTGGCTCGACAACATGCTTGGCGCGCCCGTGACTTCGTTCGGCGAGGGCAACATCATCCTGGGCGGCAACGGCAGCGACCTCATCGAAGGCCGCGGTGGCAACGACCTGATCGACGGCGACCGCTGGCTGAATGTGCGCATCAGCGTGCGCGCGAATGCCGACGGAACGGGGCCCGAGATCCGCAGTGCCAACAGCATGACCGAGCTGGCGGCGGACATTTTCGCGGGGACCATCAACCCCGGCCAGCTCGTCATCGCCCGTGAGATCCTGCCCGGCGACGGCAGCCCCAACTTCGACACAGCAGTGTTCTCCGGCAATTTGGCGGACTACACCATCAACACCGTCGCAGGTGTGACCACGGTCACCGACATCGGCCGCGGTGTGGATGGAACGGACCGCCTCGTCAACATCGAGCGGCTGCAGTTCAATGACCAGTCGGTGGTCCTGGTGCCCGCCGCCAACAATGCGCCGGTCGGCGTGGCAAGAATCAACGACTCTTCACCGGCCGTCGGCCAGGTACTGACCGCGGGGCTGGTCGGCGTGGGCGATGCGGACAATGCCACCGTCGGTGGTGCGATCTCCGGCTCCGTCTCCTACTTTTGGCAGTTTGAAGTTCGCCCGGGCGTCTTCCAGGACATTGTCACCTTGATCGGGCTGGGGGACCAACGTGCGACGGGTCCGAGCTTCACCGTCACCCCCGATCTCGCAGGCGTGGCGCTGCGCGTCAAGGCAATCTACCAGGACGGCCATGGCGTGCTGGAGACCGTGTTCTCGACGCCGACCGCGGCCGTCGTGGCGGCCGATGCTGTCAACAATGGCGGGGCAGCACTGATCAGCGACACCTCGCCAACGGAAGGCACAGCGGTGACCGCCACGGTCAGCGATGCCGATGGCATCGCACCCCTGGCGGT
>Ga0187892_10002681_pt1 | contig 34637 bp, 30 predicted proteins | sample MA1701073metaG_FD_139345 | JGI IMG/M metagenome (GOLD analysis project Ga0187892, IMG submission 139345) | Bio-ooze microbial communities from a basaltic lava cave in the Kipuka Kanohina Cave System on the Island of Hawaii, USA - MA170107-3 metaG ... | reverse complement strand
TTCCTTGAGGAAGAGCCAGGCCAGCACCGCGGTGACGGCGCCGAACGTGCCGGCGATGACGGCGGTGATCGGCGCATCGGCGCCGTGGCTGCCGCCGAACAGGAACACGGTGCCGGCGGCATCGAGCAGGCCCTGCACCAGCAGCAGCGGCCACCATTTGCGCGGCGCGTGCGGCCGCCCCTGCGTCGCGAACAGCAGGATGCCGAGGACGAGCCAGGCGAGCGTGCGGCCGGCAAAGGCCGTCGGCAGCTCGCCATAGGTTGCGACCGCGAGCTGACCGGCGACGACCTCGAGCGTGTAGAAGAGCGCGCAGACGACCGAGAGGAGGATCGTGATGCGCAGCCCGTGATGCGCGGCTGCGGTCGTCTCGGCCCGGTCGCTCGAAACCGCGACCATGACCGCGCCGATAATCGTTACGGCACAGCCGGCCCATTGCAGCGGCGAGGGCACGATGCCGAACCCGGCGAACAGCAGCAGCACGAAGACCGGGTGCGCGGCGACGATCGGCGCCACCATGCTGACCGGCCCGCGCGCGAGCGCGACATAGAGCGTCTGCAGCTTGCCGGCGAGGCCGATGCCGTGCAGCAGCACCAGCCAGAGCAGGCCGGCCTGCCAGACGAACGGCTGGCCGAGCGCGAGCCAGGCGATGCCGATGCCGATGAGCCCGATCGGCAGCACGAAGAACAGCGCGTTGCCGGCGCCGATACCGCGGCCGGTCTTGGCCGCGATGAAATCGGCGGTGCCGTAGGAGAGGGAGGAGAGGCCGCCCCAGACGACCGGCGTCACGCGCGGGCTCCGGTGGCGGCGTCGCCGGCCGCGGGCGGCGGCAAGGTCGCGACGAAAGCCATGATGGCGGAATTTCCCCCTGCCGGCGGCAAAGGGGCGCGATCCTAACACCGGTGTCAACGCGCCGCCACGCAGCGCCAAACCGCCGGGAGGCCAATGTGGCGGATCGGCGGACGCTCGATTATGCTAGGAGGGCAACGGGAGAGAGGCCCGCACGAACGGGTGCGAGGCAACGGCTCGCGCGGTCGGGCGGGCGACAAATGCCCGCCTCAAACGGGCGGATCCGGGAGGTCCGGCGGCTTGGACGAGAACACCAGCACGGGCAAGAAGGACGGCGGCCGCGGCGCCCCGGCGGCCCGCGGGGCCGGCCGCAACGGCGACACCAGGCTTTTGCCGCAGCGCGCCCGCGAGCTGATGATGGCGGCGCTCGGCCTGTTCGCGCGGCGCGATTTCTCGGCCGTCACGATCAAGGACATCGCCAAGGTCGCCGGCGTGAACACGGCCCTGATCTACTATTACTTCGACAACAAGGAAGATCTGTTCCGCGCCACGCTCGACCATGCGGTCGAGCGCGCACTGGAGAATTATCGAAGGCTCGGCGAGCGCCATTCCGATCCGGTCGACCTGATCAGCGACTGGTTCGACAATCACGCCGAGCTGTCGGAGCCGATCCGCGAGCTGGTCAAGATCATGCTCGACTATCGCACGGCTCGCACGCAGCTCCGCGTGGTCGACGACATCATCAACCTGTTCTACGACGAGGAATGCCGCATCATCTCGGAGAGCGTGAAGCGCGGCATCGCGATGGGCGTGTTCCGCAAGGTCGATCCGGAAGCGGCCGCCACCATCGCCTCGACGCATCTCGACGGGATCATGGTGCGCTCGATGATCCACCGCGATCTCGACATGGTCGCCGCGATCGCGCAGCTCAAGACGCTGTTCTTCGAGCATCTCGGCTACAGCGCGGCGACCCGCAGCGGCGGTCCGGCGCGCATCGCCAACGCGGGTTAGGCCGGCTCGCCCTCATATCGCCCGTCCGAACCGGAAGGTGTTCGAACCGCATCGGTTTTGCCGTACGCGGCGGGTCCCCGAGTGCCCCAAGCGGCGTTCGGCGCCCGGATCGTGCATCGGCGGAATCTTAATTGACCGATTAATTATCCTCTGCCACGATCCGCGGCAACAAGAAGCGGCGCGGTCCGACACGACACGAAGCCGACGCTGCGGGAGAGGGCGCTCACTTGGTCGGGACGATCGGCGATCATTGCCCCCATCGTTGCGAGCACGCGATGCCGGAGCCGGCGATTGTCCGGGCGGGCATCCGCGCTTATCGGAACGTCGTCCGGATGCCGGGCGCGTGACACAGAAGATCTGACAATCCGGGAAGGGAAACGCATGGCCTCGGGCAACAGCCGCCGGACCGCCGGCGCCGCATCGCGCAAGGCGCCGCCGGCGGATCTCAAGAAACTCAAGAAGACGCTCGCCGATCGCGGCGTGAAGTACCTGTTCTCGAGCTATGTCGACCTGCACGGCGTGCCGAAGGGCAAGCTGGTCCCGATCGATCATCTCGAGCAGATGATGGCGGGCTCGGAGCTCTATACCGGCGCCGCGCTCGACGGCGTGCCGCAGGACGTGAGCGAGGAAGAAGTCAGCTCGCATCCCGATCCGCGCAACGGGCTGGTGATGCCGTGGCAGCCCGACACGGCCTGGTTCCCGAGCAATCTCTGGTGTCGCGGCCGGCCGTTCGAGGCCTGCAGCCGCACGATTTTGACGCGCCAGATGGAGCGCGCCGCCAAGCTCGGCTTCGTGCCGCAGCTCGGCATGGAAGCCGAGTTCTTCGTGCTGAAGGACGACGATAACGGCGGCTACGTGCCGGTCTCCTCGCGCAAGAATCTCGAGAAGCCGGCCTACGACGTGGTGCGGCTGATCGACAATCTGCACTGGATGCACGAACTCGTCGAGGCGATGAACGGTTTCGGCTGGGACGTCTACTCGCTCGACCACGAGGACGGCATCGGCCAGTTCGAGATCGATTTCGACTATACCGACATGCTCACGATGAGCGACCGGTACGTGTTCTTCCGCATGATGGCGCACGAGATGGCGCGCCGGCACGGCTATTTCGCGACCTTCATGCCGAAACCGTTCGCCAACCGCGCCGGCAGCGGCGCGCATTTCAACATGTCGTTCAAGGACATCGGGACCGGCAAGAACCTGTTTTTCGACACCAACGACAAGCGCGGCTGCAAATTCTCGAAACTCGGCTATTCCTTCATCGCGGGCGTGCTGCGGCACATGCCGGCGATCTGCGCGGTCGTGGCGCCGACGGTCAACAGCTACAAGCGGCTGATCCTGCAGGGTAGCCAGTCCGGCTTCACCTGGGCGCCGGTCTTCGTCTGCTACGGCAACAACAACCGCACCAACACGATGCGCATTCCGCTCGCCGGCGGGCGCGTCGAGCTGCGCGCGGCGGATTCGGCCTGCAACCCCTATCTGGGCGCGGCGATGGTGCTGGCGGCCGGCCTCGACGGCATCGAGCAGCGCCTCGATCCGGGCGAGCCGCACACCGAGAACATGTACGTCAAGACGCCGGCGCAGCTCAAGAAAATGGGCGTCGGCTATCTGCCGCGCAGCCTCGAGCAGGCGCTCGATGCGTTCGAGGCCGACCCGCTGGCAACCGACGTGTTCGGCAACACGATGCGCGACACCTGGCTGGACTACAAGCGCAATGAGTGGCTGAGCTTCGGCTTCCATGTGACGGACTGGGAAAAGGAACGCTACCTGAAGCAGTTCTGATTCGCCGCGGGCGCGGCGTAACGAGCGAGAAGGCGACCGGATGTTCTGGAAGAAAAAATCGGGCGACGACGGCGGCAGGGTGACGATCTTCTTCGCCTCCGACCTGCACGGCTCGAACGTCTGTTTCAGGAAGTTCGTCAACGCCGCCGAGTTTTACAAGGCGAACGTGCTGGTGATGGGCGGCGACATGACCGGCAAGGCCGTGCTGCCGATCTGCGAGCAGGCCAACGGCACGCATCTCGCCTTCGCGGCCGGCGAGACGATCGCTCTCGAGACCAAGGAAGAGGTCGACGAATACATCAAGCGCGCCGGCAACATGGGGTTCTATCCGGCCGTCATGTCGGAGGGCGAGTACAAACGCCTGCGCGACGACGGGCATAGGCGCCACGAGCTGTTCAAGAAGCTGGTCGTCGAGCGCGTGCGGGAATGGTGCGACCATGCCGGCCAGAAACTCGCCGGCAAGGACGTGCCGTTCATCACCGCGCCGGGCAACGACGATTTCTTCGAGATCGACGACGTGCTGAAGCAGTCGCCGCACGTGCAGTTCCACGAGATGGAAGTCACGAAGCTGCGGGGCGACTACCAGATGCTGCATTGCGGCGGCTCGAACAAGACGCCGTGGGACACAGAGCGGGAATATTCGGAAGAGGAGTACGACAGGCGCTTCGCCCAGCTGATTCCGCAGGTCGGCGACATGAGGCGCTGCATCTTCAACGTCCATGTGCCGCCGCACGGCACCGTGCTCGATCAGTGCCCGAAGCTCGACGACAATCTCCAGGTCGTCTACGAAATGGGCAACCCCGTGCAGATGCATGCCGGCTCGACGAGCGTGCTCGAAGCGATCAGGCGGCACCAGCCGCTGCTCGGCATCCACGGCCACATCCACGAGGGCCGCGGCAACATCAAGGTCGGTCAAACCGTGTGCGTGAACCCCGGCAGCGTTTATCCGGAAGGGATACTGCAGGGCGCGTTGATTACCCTGGAGGACGGGACGGTCAAGAACGTCACGCTGACCCAGGGCTAACCGCCGGAGCGAGGGGCGCTCCGGTACGATGGGAGGAGCAAGGAAATGAGCAGCACATCCGGTTCGGGTGGCGAGCAGAGAATTTTCCTGCGCAAGGCTTCGGGTCTGATCAGGACCGCGAGCCCGTTCGACACCTTCATCTACAATACGGGCCTGGTGAGCATCGGGCTCGGCGTCGGCACGATCATGTATTACGGGCCGGCCTTCTATCCGGGCGGCGACCTGCTGATCGGGTCGCTGCTGGCCGGCGCCATGATGATCCTGATCTGCTTCGGCATGATCAGCTGGTCGGTAACGCTGCCGCGGTCCGGCGGCATCTACGTGTTCGGCTCGCGCAGCGTCTGGCCGTTCCTGGCGCTGACGCTCAGCCTGGTCGAGATCGTGTCGTGGCTGTTCTACTGCGCGATCGCGGCCTACTGGATCGTCCTGCTCGGCGTTTCGCCGACGCTGGCGATGATCGGGTATCTTTCCGACAATCAGGGTCTGATCGACCTCAGTACCACGGTGATCGAGCCGGTTCCGATGTTCCTGATCGGCACGGCCATCCTGACGGTCTCGGCGCTGATCCTCGTCAGCGGCATGAAGCGTTACCTGCTGTCGCAGAAGATCGTGTTCACCATCGCGGTGCTCGGATCGATCGCGCTGATCGTGATCCTGGCGTCGGCCAGCAACGAGGAGTTCGTGTCGACCTTCAATGGAATGATGGCGCCGCTGATGGGCACCGAGACCGCCTACAGCGACATCATCGTTTCGGCCGCCGCCAATGGGTGGACCACGGCGAACGCCGATTTGTGGACGACCGTCCTGGTCTCCAACTGGGCATTCCTGCCGCTGATCGGTTCGGCTTTCTCGATCGCGATCGCGGGCGAGATCAAGTCGGTCGAGAAATCGCAGACTTACGGCATGCTCGGCGCGGTCATCGGAACCGTGATCGTGTGGCTGATCACGATCTCGCTGGCCAACAGCGTGTTCGGCTATGACTTCATGGGCTCGGCGATCTTTAACTTCTTCCCCCCGGAAACCGCTACCGAACCGATCGTGGCGATGCCGACGGACGCATCGATCACGCTGTTGGCCGGCATCCTGACGCAATCGTCGCTGGTGACGATCGTGGTCTCGGTCGGACTGATCGCCTGGATGTGGATGTGGATTCCGGGTATGCACACGTTCGGCATCCGGGCCATCGTCGCCTGGTCGTTCGACCGGGTCGCGCCGGCGCCGCTCGGCCACATTTCGCCGACCCGTCACACGCCGACGGTCGCGATCGGCTTGGTTTGGCTGGTGACGGTGATCTTCATGGCGCTGTTCGCGTTCACGGAGTTCTTCAAGACTATCATCATCCTGATCGAGGCGGCGGTGCTGGCCTGGAGCATTATCCTGATCGCGGGCATTGTCTTCCCGTATCTGCGCCCGCAGATCTACGAGAAGTCGCCGATCGCCCGGAAGAAAATCCTCGGCCTGCCGATGATGACGGTGGCCTGCTTCTTCGGCGCGCTTGCGGCCCAGTTCTATTTCTGGGTCCTGTTCTTCGACGACTTCGCGGCCGGTCATCAGCGCGGCCAGTTGCTGCTCGTCGGCGGGGTATTCGCGATCGGAATCGTGTTCTATTTCGCCATGAAGCTCCTGCGTCGCTCCCAGGGGGTGGATGTGACGCTGGCCTTCAAGGAGATTCCGATCGAGTAGCACGCTCGAAAATCCGGGGCCGGCTCCGGGCGGGAGCCGGCCCTTCTTTTGTCAAGGGGGATGCAACGGTGAGCCTGACCACGAACCTGCACCTGGAATTCGTCGACGAGGCGCTGCGGCTGGTGCGCGACGCCGAGGCGCAGGGCATCCAGCTCCGCATCCTCGGATCGATCGCCTACCGCATCCAGTGCCCGAATCACATCCATCTGTTCGAGCAGATGGCGCGCGTTCTGACCGACGTCGATTTCGGCGCCTACCGCGGCCAGAACCGGAAGATCCGCGAATTCTTCCTGAAGCAGGGCTACGTGCCCGACGAGGGCGTCTACCATCTTTCCGAAGGAATGCGGCACATCTACGTGCATCCGGAAACCAGGCTGAACATCGACGTGTTCGCCGACGAGCTCTATTTCTGCCACCGGATTCCGTTCGGGGGCCGGCTCGAGATCGATACGCCGACGATATGCACGACCGACCTGCTGCTCGAGAAAATGCAGATCGTCGAGATCAATCTGAAGGATTTCAAGGACACGATCGTGCTGATGCTCGAGCATGCGCCGGGCAGCACAAGGGACGGGTACCGGCATATCGACCTGCCCTATATCGTCGACATCATGTCGAAGGACTGGGGCTTCTATTACACGTTCACGACCAACCTGAAGCGCGTGCCGGCGTTCATCAGGGAATTCCCGGCGATCACGCAGGAGCAGTCCGACACGCTGCGTCGGCGCATCGATTACGTGCTCCAGGCGATCGAGGACGCGCCCAAGTCGATGGGCTGGAAACTGCGTTCGAAGATCGGCACCCGCAAGCTCTGGTACCAGGAAGTCTCCGCGAAAACGCGGCAGATGTAACGCGGTTCGGATCGAAGCGGGAAGAGGCCGTTATGGATCACAATTCTTTCAGGGCGCGCCAGAAGAACCTGTCGCTGACGGGCCTGGCGCCGATGCCGTTGACCGTCGCCTATACCGATGTCGGTTCCGGCGAGCCGGTGCTGTTGTTGCACGGGATTCCGACCTGGTCCTATCTCTACCACGACGCGATCCCGCTGCTCGAGCCGCATTGCCGCGTGCTGGCGCCGGATTTTCTCGGGCACGGCTATTCCGACCGGCGCGACCGGTTCGACCGATCGCTCCGGGCGCAGCGGCGCATGATCCTGAAATTCCTCGATGCGCTGGGCCTGGAGAAGGTCACCATCGTCGGTCACGATACCGGCGGCGGCGTCGCGCTCATCATGGGCATCGAGAATCCCGATCGCGTCGCCCGGCTCGTGCTGGCGAACGTCGTCGCCTACGATTCATGGCCGATCGACGACATGATTGCGCTGGGCAATCCCAACTGGCGCAGCAAGCCGGCGCAGGAGGTTGCGGAATTCGTTGCCGGAGGCCTGCCGGACGGGCTTCACAACGCCGACCGGCTGACCGACGAGTTCCGCACCGGCATCGTTGCGCCCTACAGCGACGAGGAAGGCAAGATCAGCCTGATCCGGAACGCCAGTGCCCTCAACACCAATCACACCGCAATGCTGGTCGACCGCCACAAGGACATCGCGGCGCCGACGCTGGTGCTCTGGGGCGTGCACGATCCCTGGCAGACGATCCGAGACGGCGAAAGCCTGGCGCGCGAAATTCCGGGCGCGAAGCTGGTGCGCATCGAGAACGCATCGCACTGGCTGCAACAGGACACGCCCGCGCCGTTCGCACGCGCGATCGTCGAATTCCTGAAATCGACGCCGGCCCGCTAGAGCGGATCGCGGTCAGGTGGAAGCGCTTGCGGTTGCGCCCGATCGCGTGAATCCGCTCTGCTCATTGATGTTTGGAACAGATGCGCACGTTCGTGCGGAACCGCCTGCAATTCCGCGCGACCGTGATTTGCTCTAACGCCAGTAGGCCGGAAACGACTTGTTGTCCTCGTGCCAGACGCGCCCCGGACGCACAGTATCGAGCTTGTAGTCGGTCTGCCGGATTTGGAAGATCCGTGCGCCGAGTTCGCGCGCGGCCGCGAGCGGGTCGGTCGGATCGTTGACGATCTCGCCGGTCTTGTTGCCGATGCCGGTGACGCAACCGACCAGATCGTAGTGCAGGTAGCGGCAGACCTCCTGCATCTGGTGCACGATGCCGAGCCGGGCCGACATGTTGCTCTCCTCCGCGGAGAGGACGAGCACGGCGCGCTTGCCCATCAGCCTCTGCGCCACCGTTGCGCTGTCGGGATACGAGGCGGCGTAGTAGCAGAACATGCGGTCGAAATAGTTCTTCATCGAAGCGGCCATGCCGTACCACCAGATCGGCGTCGCGAAAACGAGCGCATCGGCCTCGAGCACCTGGTTGAAGAACAGGTCGCGATAACCGTCCTCGATCGAGCAGGAGCCGTCGGGCCGCCGGCATTCGCGGCAGTTGCGCAGCATCGCGGGCGCGACATCGGGGAGGTGCGCGAGCTCGGTGCGGTGGCCGACGCTCGCGGCGCCTTCCAGCACGGCCTCGCACAGCAGGCGGGAATTGCCGCGCCGGCGCGGGCTGGCGCTCAGGCCGACGACGTATTTCGGGCTCTCGGACGGGTCGGTCGGCATCCTCTGTCTCCCCTCGGAATCGGCGGTTTTTCGGTACCAGGACGAATGCTGGCAGGCCTTGATTAATCGGTCAATTAAATGCTGTGCTAGCGTCGGTGCCGAATCCGGCGCGGCCGCGCCTGCGATTCTGCGGCAGACTGGCACCAACGAAGAAACCACGGGGAGCGGGACATGCCTGATCCGAAGAGCGGCGAACTGCGCGGCACGCGCAACCTCAAACGTCTCAAGAAGATTTCGCAGACGAAGCAGGACGAGGAAATCGCGCGTTCGCTCGAACTCGGTCTCGAGGCCGCACCGTCGATCAAGGATCGCTCGATCTCGCTGTTCAGCCGCGGGCACCAGCCGGCCTTTGCGGGCATCAACACGTTCATGAAGGCGCCCTATTGCGAGGACATCCGCAAGGTGGGCGAATACGAGGCGGCCTTCCTCGGCGTACCGTTCGACACCGGCACGACCTATCGGCCGGGCACGCGCTTCGGCCCGCAGGCGGTGCGCCGCATCTCCGCGGTCTATGACAGCTATTCGGTCGACGGCGGCGTCGACCTGCAGGAAGAGCTGACGCTTTGCGATGCCGGCGACGTGTTCGTCATCCCCGGCAATATCGAGAAGAGCTTCGACCAGGTGTCGATGGCGGTGTCGCACGTCTTCCAGTCGGGCGCCTTCCCGATCCTGGTCGGCGGCGATCACTCTCTCGGCTATCCGAACGTGCGCGGCATCGCGCCGAACATCGACGGCAATGTCGGCATCATCCATTTCGACCGCCATATCGACATGCAGGACATGGATATGGACGAGCGCATGCACACGACGCCCTGGTACTGGACGTCGAGCGGACACGAGAGCGTGAACTTCCACGGCACGCACCATTCGCACGCGCACATGCACGATGTGGGCCTGCGCAACTGCCCGCCGAAGAATCTGGTGCAGATCGGCATCGGCGGCTGGTACGGTTCGCGGCGCGGCTCCGAGGTGGCGCGCGAGCGCGGTTCGAGCGTGATGACCATGAAGGACGTCGAGGAGCTCGGCATCAAGAAGACCGCCGAGATGGCGCTCGAGCTCGCCTGGAAGGGCGCAAAGGCGGTCTATCTGTCCTTCGACATCGATTCCATCGACCCGGGCTTCGCGCCGGGCACCGGCACGCCGGAACCGGGCGGTTTCCTGCCGCGCGAGGCGCTCGAGCTGGTGCGGCTGATCGCGCGCGAGGGTCTCTGCGGCATGGAGGTGGTCGAAGTCTCGCCGCCCTACGACGTCAACGACAATACCGCGCAGCTCGCCTGCCGGGTCATCCTCGACGTACTCGGTACGCTGGTCTACGAGGGCAAGCTCGGGCATCGCGCCGCGGTCATGAAGAAATAGCGACAGGATTCGATCGGGAGGGAATGACCATGAAACTCGCCAACATTGCCGCATTTGCTGCGGCGTTCGCCGCGACGACGGTTGCGACCGCGGCTTTTGCGCACACCGGCGTCACGGCGACCTCAGGCCTGGCGGCCGGTTTCGCCCATCCGCTGGGCGGGCTCGATCATGTGCTCGCCATGGTCGGCGTCGGCCTGTTCGCCTGGATGCTGATGGGCAAGGCGCTCTGGCTGGTGCCGGCAGCCTTCGTCGGCATGATGTCGATCGGCGGCGTGCTCGGCGTCTTCCAGGTGCCGGTGCCGATGGTCGAACTCGGCATCGCGCTCTCGATCGTCGCGATCGGCGGGCTGGTCGCGCTCGGCAGGAGCATCCCGGTCGCGGCCGCGATGGCGATCGTCGGCGTGTTTGCCGTCTTCCACGGTCATGCGCATGGCAGCGAGATGCCCGAGACCATGTCGGGTCTCTCTTACGGCATTGGCTTCGTGATAGCGACGGCGCTGCTGCATGCCGCCGGCCTCGGCGCGGGCTTTGCGATCGGCAAGATCGGCGAGGTGCGCGGCATCCAGGTCGCCCGGGTCGGCGGCGCGGCGATGGCGGCGATCGGCGTCGCGATCGTCGTCGGCGTGCTCTGATCCGGCGCGGCTCCGGCCGCGTTCCGGTACGGCAAGGCCGCGGCGCCAGAGCGGATCACGATCAGGTGGAAGCGCTTGCACTTGCACCCGATCGTGCAGATCCGCTCCACCCGTCAATATCCAGGGCAAATTCGCACGTTCTTGCGGGATCGCCGGCGATTCCGCAGGAACCCGATCTGCCCTAGCGCGTCGCGGCCTTTTCCTCGATCGGTGCCGGTGCGCGGCGGCGCCAGGCGCCGGGCTCGATCACGATGAAGGCGACGCCGATCATGATGATTGCGCCGCCTACGATCACGATCTCCGACGGGATTTCCGCCAGGATCAACATGGCGCTCAGGATCGAGGCGAGCGGGATCAGCAGCAGGAACGGCATCACCTGGTTGACGCGGTAGATGCCGAGCAGATGGTACCAGATCGCGTAGCCGCCGGCGGTCATGATCAGGCCCATGTAGACGACCACGCCCCAGGCCTTCCAGCTCGCCTGCGCGATCGCCTCCCACTGGCCGCTTTCGACCAGCAGCGAGGCCACGAAGAGCTGCGGTGCTGCGAACATCGCGAGCCACGCGATGGTGACGAAACCGCCGAGATTGCCGACGCTCTTGATCAGCACCTGGCCGATCGCCCAGGTCAGCGCGCCACCGACAACCATCAGCGCCGGGACCGGGTTCTGCTGCACGCTGGGGGCGCCGTACATCACGATCATGCCGCCGAACGCGACGGAGATGCCGATCGCGCGGCGCCAGCCGATGCGCTCTTTCAGCAGCAGGGCCGCAGCGATGACCCCGAACGGCACTTCGAGATGGATGATGAGGGTCGTCGTCGCGACGTCGAGCGACTTCATGCCGGTGAAGGTAAGGCCGTATTGCAGCGTGCAGCCGAGCACCGCGATGCCGCAGAGTTTCAGCAGGGCGCCGCGGGGCATGCGCACGAACCAGACCAGCGCCACCGCGGTCATCGCGAAGCGGAAGCTCATCAGCAGGAGCGGGGGCATCTCGTAGAGACCGAGCTTGCCGAGCGTGAGGCCGAGGCCCCAGCTCGCGGGCACAAGCATGGCCATCAGGAAATGGATCGGGCGCACGCGGGGGGCGGTCCCGTCAGGCCGCGTCAGGCGGCATCGGCGCCGATAAGCTGGCGACGGGCGTAATAGAGATGGTTGGTGACGATGGCGACCGCACTCTCGACGTCGCGCGAGCGGATCGCATCGAACAGGGCGCGGTGCTGCTCGTTGTACTCGACGATGCGGGCGGGGGTGAGGATCTTGTCCTTCATCTCGTTCCACTGCGAATGCGTACGGACGAGGTTGATCTGCCGGTAAAGCCAGAGCATCAGCGGGTTGCGCGTGGCCTCGGCGATCACGAGATGGAACTGCTCGTCTAACTCGGTGAAGGTCTCGGCATCGATGCTGCCGTCGGCCATGCGGCCCATCGCTTCGGCCAGCCGGTCGATGTCGCGCGCGGTGGCATTGAGGACGGCGAGGCGCACCATGTGCGGCTCGATCGCGAGCCGCACCTCGATCAGCTCGACCGGGCTGGTCTGTTCGGCAATGTCCTCGGCATCCGAGGGCGCGCGGAAATTGACGAAGGTGCCGCTGCCGACCCGGCGCGAGACCAGGCGCTCCTGCTCGAGCTGGCCGAGTGCGGCGCGAATGGTCGTGCGCGAGGCGCCATAGGCCTGCGCGAGCTGGCGCTCGGCGGGGATTTTTTCGCCGTGGGCATAACCGCCTTCGAGAATGGCCTGGCGGAGCTGGGCACAGATCCAGGCCGAGCCCCGGACCGGGTCGGAAATGACCCGGAGACCGTCGGCGCGCGGCGTTTCCCGGGCGGCATCCGCGGCCAGAACCGGCACTTTCGGATCGATGTCGGCCATCTTCGCCATTTGTGGCCCTTTAGGAAAAAATGGTTTGAAAGCGGCCCAGGGCATGATCTAAGTTTGGTCTCCCTTCGTCAACCCCCGCCGGTGGCCCGATCCGGCCGGGGATCCCGCGCAGCGCCTCGGGCCACAGGGAAACTCCATGGCGATTCCGTCCCACGTCAAAACCGTCATCATCGGCGCCGGCATCCACGGGCTCTCGAGCGCCTGGCATCTCGCGGAAAATCTCCGGAAGACCGGCAAGGGCAGCGGCAAGGACATCCTGGTCATCGACAAGCGCGGCATCGGGGCCGGCGCGTCGGGCATCGCCTGCGGCGTGGTGCGCAACAATTATTTCCAGCCGGCCATGCGACGCCTGATGCAGCACAGCGTCAGCGTCTGGGAATCGGACAAGGACGCGTTCAGCTACCATCCGGTCGGCTACATGCAGATCAGCCCGGAATCGATGCACGAGAACGTGGCGTCGATCTACCAGCAGCAAAAGGACATCGGCTACGAGTCGGTGTTCATCGAAGGCAAGAACGACTGCATGACCTACATGCGCGGCCTGTTCGACGACTGGCAGGCCGAAGGCATCACCTCGGTGCTGCACGAGAAGAAGGGCGGCTACGCCAACAACACCAAGTCGGTCTACGGGCTCGCCAAGAAGGCGGAAGCCGAGGACGTGCGCATCCTGACCGGCGTGAAGGTCACGGGCTTCAGGAAAGACGCCAAGGGCGCGGTCACGGCGGTCGAAACCGACCGCGGCACGATCGGCTGCGACCAGGTGATCGTGGGCGCCGGCCCCTGGGTCAAACAGATCTGGGACATGCTGGATTTGCCGGCCGAAATCACGGTCAAGGGCCGCGACGGCAAGGTCCATGACGGCGTGCCGATGTGGACCTTCTGGTCGCTGCAGGAGGGGACGCTCGGCGTCGACCCGAAGCTGCAGCGCACCAACGACGGCAGGATGCCGCCGGTCATCCATGTCGATACCGACGCGCCGCTCAAGTCCGACGTCGACGGTTCGCTGATCACCGACAAGCTCTGGGGCATCTACTACAAGCCCGACTTCAATTTCGGCGGCATCCAGGGCGGCGCCATGCCGTTCAAGGTCAAGACCCCGCCGGAGCAGGTGAAGATCGATCCGTACGGGCCGGAATCGCCGGACTTCATCGTCGGCGACGATTTCGCGCATATGTGGGTCTCGGCGCTGGCCTTCTGCCAGAAGCGCTTCGAGGGCCAGATGCCGAAGTACAAGAAGGAACCGTCGGGCGGGATCGGCAGCTTCACCGCAGACAGCTTCCCGGTGTTCGACCGGTTCTGCCAGAACGTCTACGTGATCGCGGATTCGAATCACGGTTACAAAATGATCGGCGTCGGCAAGCTGGTCGCCGACGACATGTGCAATATCGGCGAGAACCGCGACCTGCTGACGCCGTTCCGCTTCTCGCGCTTCGCCGAGGGCAGGCTGCACCCGGTCTCCAACAGCCCCTATCCGTGGAGCTGAAGGGGACCGCCACGGCGGTTTTCAGGGCGTCGGGGGGCCGGCTAGAACAACACCGGCAGCCATGCGTCAGAGTGGTTCGCTATTGGTTTGGCAATCCGCCGGCGGCGGGAACCCGTAAAAGGACCGCCGGCCCGGCACCGGCAAGCAACCGGGAACAGGGGGGAGAAACCCATGACCGATCTCGAGAAACACGTAAACGCCAAGGGCCGCAAGGAACTGGTCAAACAGGTCCGCGAGAAGATCAACGAGCTGGGGATTCAATACATCTACTACCAGTTCGTCTCGGTGACCGGCCGCATCGTCGGCAAGGGCATCCCCGCGGACCACTGGGAGACCACGGCCGAGCGCGGTTTCCAGCTCGTCTACGGGTCGACCGCCAACCTGTTCGTCGACCGCTATCGCAACTACATCGGCTACGGCCCCGAGGCCTCGGAGCTGGTCGGCATTCCCGATCCCGAGACGTTCTGCCAGCTGCCGTGGGACAAGCGCGTCGCGCGCGTCTACTGCACCTGCTTCCGGAATCGCGAAGAGCGCGTGAACCCGGGCGCTCACCTGACGTCGGACTGCCGCGGCAACCTGCGCATCATCCACGACGAGTTCCAGAAGAAGCACAAGGGTCTCCACATGCGTCACGGCTGCGAGCCGGAGATGATGTGGCTGAAGAAGGGCGAGGACGGGCTGCCCGACGGCGGTTTCTCGAAGCCGAACTGCTATCACATCGACCAGTTCGAGAGCCTTCGCCCGGTCTTCATGCGCGTGATCGAGTATTCGCGCGCCATGGGTCTCGACATGATCCAGGGCGACCATGAGGACGCGCCGGGCCAGCTCGAGCTCAACTTCATGTTCGACGATGCGCTGCGCACGGCGGATCGCCTGACGACCTATCGCCAGATCTGCGCCCAGGTCGCACGCGAGTTCAACCTGATCGCCTGCTTCATGGCGAAACCGTTCATGGGTGTCTCCGCCAACGGTTGCCATCACAACGTATCGCTGTGGCGCGGCGGCGGGGAGAAGATCAACAAGCTCGGCAACAGCAAACTCGCCGGCATGCCGCAGAACTTCACCTATCTGAAAGGCGGCGAGAACACGTTCCTGCCGCAGAAAGGCCAGTCGAAGCCGGGCCCGATCGGCCTCTATTCGATCGGCGGCGTGCTGAAGCATGTGCGCGCCCTGACCGCACTCGGTTCCTCGACGGTCAACTCCTACCGCCGCCTGTGGGACACGGGCTTCTGGGCGCCGGTCTTCGCCGACTGGGGCTACCAGAACCGCACCTGCGCGCTGCGCGTCTCGGCGCCGGGCCGTTTCGAGTATCGCTCGGTCGACTCGACGGTGAACCCGTATCTGATGGCCGCCGGCATCCTCAAGGCGTTCGACGACGGCATCACCGGCAAGCTCGATCCGGGCGAGCCGGAAGAGCGCAACATCTACGAGGCGATGAAGGCCGGCAAGAAAGTCGCACGCCTGCCGATGTCGCTCGGCGATGCGCTCGATGCGCTGGCGAAGGACGAGGTCATCAAGTCGGCGCTGCCGGACGAGATGTATCGCGTGTTCAATCACTACAAGAATGACGAGTGGGAGAAGTTCATGGCCACCGTCACTCACTGGGATCTCCAGCAGTACTGGGACTATCTGCCGTAACACCGGAAGGAGCGGAGTAAGCGCCATGTGCGGAATTGCGGGACTGATTCACCGCGGCGGAAAGACGGCCGATGTCGGCCGCGAGATGACGGCGATGCTGCAATCGCTGAAGCATCGCGGACCGGATTCGACCGGCTTCGCCCTGTACGGCAAGCCCAGGAAGGACCGGCTCGTGCTGCGCTTCAAGGTGGCCGAGCAGGAAGACATCGCGAAGGGCTTCAAGATCCACCAGGAGATCAAGGACCGTCGCGCCGAGGTCAACCGCCGCATCGAAGAGCTCGGCGGCAGGATCGAGGACGAGAAGGAGGCGACCGAGTACGCCTTCCGCTACGTCGTAAGCTATGACGGCGATCGCCGTCAACTCGCGGACTTCGTGGAAGATGTCGAAGGCGCGGAATTCCTCTCGATCGGCCACGGGCTCGAGCTGGTGAAGGATCTCGGCGACGCCAATCGCGTGTCGAGCCAGTACGGACTCACCGGTTTCGAGGGCACGCACGCGATCGGCCATACGCGCATGGCGACGGAATCGGACGTCGACATCCGCTCGGCGCATCCCTACTGGGCCTATCCGTTCGCGGACGTGTCGGTCGTGCATAACGGTCAGCTCACGAATTACTGGAACGGTCGCCGCGCGCTCGAACGGCGCGGCCACCGTTTCATGTCGAACTGCGACTCCGAGCTCATCGCGGTCTATCTCGCCGACCGCATGGAACAGGGCGCGGAACTCGTCGATGCGATGAGGGAATCGATCGAGGAGCTCGACGGCGTGTTCACCTATCTCGTCGCCACCGCCGACCGTCTCGGCATGGCGAAGGACGTGATGGCCGCCAAGCCGATGGTGCTCTACGAAAGCGACAGTTTCATCGGACTCGCCTCCGAAGAGGTCGCAATCCGCAGCGTCTTCCCGCACGAGATCCACACGTTCGACCCCTACGAGGGCGAAGTGCGGGTCTGGCAGGCGTAACGCAGCGGCGAACCAGCAGAAAGCGAAACGGGACGATGGCACTCAAGACCAAATCGCACGACATGGGGATGCATACCGAGCGCCTCAGCGGTCGTACGCAGCAGAGGTTCTTCAATCCCTCCGAGGAGGAGAACTTCGTCTATCACGGCTCCTTCGACGTCGATTTCAACAAGCGCGCCGAATTCGATGCGGCCCAACTCGATGCCAAGGCGATCAACCTCAAGATCCGCGAGTTGATGAGCAAGGGCTTCGGCTCGATCGTGGTGAAGAACCCCGGTGCCAAGCACGGGCTCGGCGTCGGCATCCTCAACCGGCTCAACCTGACCTTCGAGGGCAGCCTCGGCTATTTCGGCTGCGGCCTGATCGACGGTCCGAACATCAAGATCACCGGCCGCGTCGGCTGGTCCTGCGCCGAAAACATGATGGCGGGGACGGTCGTGATCGAGAACAACGCCGGCTCGACCTTCGGGGCGGCGATGCGCGGCGGCGACCTCGTCTGCAAGGGCGATGTCGGCGCGCGCGTCGGCATCGACCAGAAGGGCGGCTCGATCATCATCGGCGGCCGGGCGGGCGCATTCTGCGGTTTCATGATGCAGCGCGGCCGCATGGTCATCCTGGGCGATGCCGGCAAAAACCTCGGCGATTCGATGTACGACGGCACGATCTATGTCGGCGGCAAGATCGACGGGCTCGGCGTCGATGCCGTGCCGGGCGAGATGAACGACCTCGACGTCGCCTGGCTCGAGCGCAAGCTGAAGCTGTACGGGCTCGAGGCGCCGAAGGGCGTCGGAAACATGACCAAGATCGTGGCCGGCAAGCAGCTCTGGAACTACGACAATCTGGAACCGACCGAAAAGAAGCTGGTTCTCTAGGCCCGGTCCGGAAAGGAGTTCATTCAATGGCACGCGAACGCAAGATTAAGCCCGCACCGGCCCGCAAGAAAAAGCCGTTGGCACGCGACACCTATCGCCTCGGCAACAGCTTCATGTTTCCGCCGACGGTGATCGACGACATCCACATCAAGGCGGAGCTCGGCCGTTACCGCATGCGCGGCTTCTCGCTCTTCAAGAAGATTCCGAGCTGGGACGATCTGACGTTCCTGCCGGGCACGCTGACCCGCTTCGTCATCGAGGGCTATCGCGAGAAATGCCTGACGAAGACGGTTATCGGCCCGAAGGCGAAACGCCCGCTGGTGCTCGATACGCCGATCTACGTTACCGGCATGAGCTTCGGCGCGCTGTCCTACGAGGCGAAGATCGCGCTCGCGCGCGGCGCCACGATGGCGGGCACGGCGACCTGCTCGGGCGAGGGCGGCATGATCCCCGACGAGCGGCGCTATTCGTCCAAGTGGTTCTACCAGTGCATCCAGTCGCGCTACGGATTCAACCCGAACCACCTGCGTCTGGCCGATGCCTGCGAGTTCTTCATCGGCCAGGGCTGCAAGGTCGGCCTCGGCGGCCATCTGATGGGCCAGAAGGTGACGGACCAGGTTGCCGAGATGCGTTCGCTGCCCGCCGGCATCGATCAGCGTTCGCCGGCGCGTCACCCGGACTGGCTCGGGCCGGACGATCTCGCGCTCAAAATCCAGGAAATCCGCGAGGCGACGAACTACGAGATCCCGATCCAGCTCAAGCTCGGCGCGGCGCGCGTCTACGACGACGTCCGCATGGCGGCGAAGACGGGACCGGATTCGATCTACATCGACGGCATGGAAGGCGGCACGGGTGCCGGTCCGCATCTCGCGACCGAAGAAACCGGCGTGCCGGGCATCGCCGCGATCCGCCAGGCCCGCAAGGCGCTGGACGACGTGGGCAAGACGGGCGAGATCAGCCTCGTCTATGCCGGCGGCATCCGCAACGGTGGCGACGTCGCGAAGGCACTGGCGCTCGGCGCCGACGCCGTCGCAATCGGTCACGCCGTGCTGATGGCGCTCAACTGCAACAAGGACATTCCGGAAGCCGACTACGAGAAGGAAATGGGCGTCGAGGCAGGTTACTGCTACCACTGCCACACGGGCCGCTGCCCGGTCGGCGTGGCGACGCAGGATCCCGAGCTGCGCAAGCGCCTCGATCCCGACGAGGCGGCCGAGCGTGTCTACAACTTCATCCACACGCTCACGATGGAAGCGCAGATGATGGCGCGCGCCTGCGGCAAGACCAACGTGCACAGTCTCGAGCCGGAAGACCTTGCGGCGCTCACCATGGAAGCCTCCGCGCTCGCCATGGTGCCGCTCGCCGGTTCGCAGCACACGGTCGGCCGCCCCGACATGACACGCTACTAGGAGACCGACCATGGCGAAGAAGAAGACCTCCGAGAAGGTCACCAAACTGTCGACGGCGCGCCGGCCCGGTGCGGCCAAGGAAGCCGATGCGAAGGCCGCCAGAAAGAAGGGCGGCGCCGACATCGACCATTTCCTCAAGACCTCGGGCGTCGACACGGCGCGCGAGAAGCAGATCGGCCAGCATATCGGCTATCGCTACGACGTGAACCTGGTACCCGACTACAAGCGCATCACGCCCTTCCTGAGGAGGTACATGGAAGTGATGGGCTGGGACGACCTCAACTGGCTCGAGGACGTTCACATGGGTTACGAGGAAGGCCGGGCCGCCGTGTTCGATCGCAACGTCAACGGCTGGGTTACGGTGCCGAAAGACACCAAGTTGCCCGACAACCAGCAGGATCGCGACATGATCGCGCGCGAACTGCTGATCAAGTTCCAGATGTCGCCGCAGCACCCGATGGTTCAGCTCAAGGCGGCGTATCGCAAGTTCTGAGCGTCAAGGATCGACGCGAACCGAATGGACGGGCCGGCGGCGGCGAAGCTGCCGCCGGCTTCGTTCTTCGGGGCTCAGTCGAAGGGAAATCCGCTGGCGTGGCGCCAGTCGGGCGTGAAGGACAGAACCCGGATGCCGTCCGGGATGTTCGGATTGAACAGATGGTTGTGCCAGTAGGTTGCCTGATAGAGCGGATCGGACGCATCGAGCGCCCGCACCCGGCACGGCACGCGGAACCACTGGCTGAACTGCTCGAACCCCAGCACGCATTGCCCGTGCGTCAACAGCCGCTCGGCGATCGGCGAGCCCGGTCCGAACAGCGCCGTCATCGTGTCGCCGAACTCGCCGGGATACTGGAAGTGGCTGGCCGACAGGATCTCGATCGCCTTGGAATAACGCTCGGCCGGATCCTCTGTGCGCTTGCCCTGGTGACGGAACAGCGTCGTGCTCTCGTGCGGGTCGGTGTGATGGATCAGCACCGTGACGCCGTCCGAAAGCCGGTGACCTTCCGCCGTGTCGACCGTCGGGCGCATGCCCGGCGAGGGGCGGCCGCCGTCTTCGCGCACCGCCATCTGCCGGATCTTGCACTGCCAGTTCAGAAATTCGTCGCGCAGCTCGTCAGCCGCCGCTTCGGTCAGCACGACATTGCTGGTCGAATCCTGAACCACGACGGACGCTCCCGGACAAATGACACGGTAACGAACGGCGCCACTCTGGAGCGGGCGCATTTGGGCGGCAAGGCGCGCGCGGCGCGCCGGTGCGGCAAGGCGCGGCGGACATACCGGCGATGCGCTGTAATGACCGTTACATTTCTTGCCTGTAGTGAAACAAGCCGCTAGGGTCGGACTGCCGGCTTTGGCCCCGGCGCCATGCCGGTTCGAGGGAGGGTTGGGATGCCGTTCGGTCTGCTGCGTTACGGGCTCGGCGGAAAATATCCGGCCCGGCGGCACTTCACGCCGGAGAAGAATCCCAAGAAGTCGTACGACGTTGTGATCGTCGGCGGCGGCGGCCACGGGCTCGCCTGCGCCTATTATCTCGCGCGCGACTGGGGCATTCGCAATGTCGCGGTGATCGAGAAGGGCTATCTCGCCGGCGGCAACACCGCGCGCAACACGGCGATCATCCGCTCGAACTACCTGACGCCCGAAGGCGTCGAGTTTTACGAACATTCCATGAAGCTCTACAGGGAGCTTTCGAACACGTTCGACTACAACATCCTCTATTCCGAGCGCGGGCATTTCACGCTCGCACATACCGATGCCGCGATCCGCACCAGCCGCTGGCGCGCCGAGGTCAACAAGCATCTTGGAGTCGACTCCGAGCTGATCTTCCCGGACGAGATTGCGAAGATTTGCCCGAGCCTCAATCTCTCGGACGACGTGCGCTATCCGATCCTGGGGGCGCTCTATCATCCGCCGGGTGCCATCGCGCGCCACGATGCCGTCGCCTGGGGCTATGCGCGGCGCGCGAGCGAGTGGGGCGTCGACATCCTGCAGCAGACCGAAGTCACCAGGATCCTGCAGGAAGGCGGCAAGGTCACCGGCGTCGAGACCAATCGCGGCACGATCCATTGCGGCAAGGCGATGCAGGCGGTCGCGGGCTCGAGCTCGCTGATTTCGAAGATGGCCGGCTTCAAGCTGCCGATCCGCACCATTCCGCTGCAGGCCTGCGTGTCGCTGCCGGTCAAGCCGTTCCTCGACCAGATCGTCGTGTCGGGCTCGCTGCACGTCTATATCTCGCAGTCCTCGCGCGGCGAGCTGGTGATGGGCGGTTCGACCGATCCCTATTCGCTCTATTCGACGCGTTCGACGCTCGACTTCAAGGAGGGGCTGCTCGGCCACATGCTCGAGCTGTTTCCATTCCTCGGCGACATGCGGCTCGCGCGGCAATGGGCGGGCATGACCGACATGACGCCGGATTTCAGCCCGGTCATGGGCAAGACGCCGCTCGAGAACTACTACATCGATTCCGGCTGGGGCACCTGGGGCTTCAAGGCGACGCCGGTCTGCGGCGTCACCATGGCGCATACGGTCGCCACCGGCGAACCGCACGATCTCATCAAGCCCTTCCGCTACGACCGCTTCAAAGACTTCATGCAGGTCGGCGAAAAGGGCGCGGCCTCGGTCGGTCACTGAGGCGCGGGAGCAATCCGATGAAAATCATGAACTGTCCGCTGAACGGCCCGCGCAACATCCTGGAGTTCGTCTGGGGCGGCGAGGTCAAGGCCATGCCCGATCCGGCAGCATGCAGCGACGCGGAATGGGCCGAATACACGTTCCTCGAGAACAACACGGCCGGCGTGGTGCGCGAATGGTGGTGCCACGTGCCGAGTTCCTACTGGTTCATCGCCGAGCGCAATACCGTGACCGACGAGATCATCCGCACCTATCCGGCCGGCGAGGTCTTCAAAAACCGCGTCGAGTTCGCGATGCCGGCCGAAGGGGGCAAGAAATGAGCGGCGCCGAAGGCAATCGCCTGCCGGCCCCGGCCGGCCTGCTGATCGACCGCAACCGCCGCGTCGGCTTCAGCTTCGAGGGTCGCCGCTACGATGGTTACGAGGGCGACACGGTCGCGAGTGCGCTGATCGCGAACGGCCAGTGGCTGATCTCGCGCTCGTTCAAGTATCGCCGGCCGCGCAGCGTGCTGACGATGGCGGGGCAGGACGGCAACACGCTGGTGCAGATCGGCGCCGAGCCGAACGCGCTCGCCGATCGCCGCCCGATCGCCGAGGGGCTCGCGGTCAAGGGGCAGAATTACGACGGCAGTCTCGAGCACGATCGGGGCCAGTGGGTCGAGATGTTCGGCCGCTTCATGCCGGTCGGCTTCTACTACAAGGCGTTCTACAAGCCGAAAGGCGCGTGGAAATACTGGGAACCGCTGATCCGCTCCAAGGCCGGGCTCGGCAAGGTCGATATCCACGCCCATCACGGCTACTTCGACAAGGAGTATCTGTTCGCCGACGTGGCCGTGATCGGCGGCGGGCCGGCCGGCATGGCGGCGGCGCTCGAAGCGGCCAAGGGCGGCGGCGAAGTGATCCTGATCGAAGAGAATCCGCGGCTCGGCGGCTCGCTCAACTACGCGCGCTTCGACGTCGAAGGCGGGCGCGGCGCGGTGCTGGCGGCGGAGCTTGCCACACAAATCAAGAGCGCCGGCAATATCCGGGTTCTCACCGACACGACCTGCACCGGCTGGTTTGCCGACAACTGGCTCGCGCTGGTGCGCGGCAACCGGTTCTACAAATTGCGCGCGAAGGCGATTGTGCAGGCGGCCGGCTCGATCGAACAGCCCGCCGTCTTCCGCAACAACGATCTGCCGGGCGTCATGCTCGGCTCGGCGGCGCAGCGGCTGATCAGGCTCTACGGCATCCGGCCGGGCAAGCGCGCGATCGTCGTCACGGCGAACACCGACGGTTACGCCGTCGCGCTCGACCTCGCCGATATCGGGACGGTGGTCGAGGCGATCGTCGACATCAATCCGCAGCCGCCGGAATCGCCGCTGGTGCGCGCGGCACTCAGCCGCGGCATTCCGATCATGCCAGGCCATGCGGTGGTCGAGGCCGATCACGCACTCGGCAAGCGGCACGTCAACGGCGCACAGATCGCGCGCATCACCGGCGAGGGAACGACCGATCCGCGCGCGGCGACGCACGAATGCGACCTGATCTGCATGTCGGTTGGCTACACGCCGGCGGCGCAGACGCTCTACCAGGCGCAGGCGAAGTTTCGCTACGACGATGCGACCAGCATGTTCCGCATCGAACAGATGCCGGCGCACGCCTTCGCGGCGGGTTCGGCGAACGGCGCCTACGATCTCGAAGCGGTGGTCGCGGAAGGCAGGCATGCGGGCTGGTCGGCGGCGAAGGATGCCGGCGGCAATGCCGGCGGCAATGCCGGCAGCGAGCCGGAACGGCCGCGGCGCGACCAGGGCGCGCAGGGTCAGACGCATCCGTGGCCGTATTTCCCGCATGCGAAGGGTAAGGACTTCGTCGACTTCGACGAGGATCTCACCAGCAAGGACCTCAAGAACGGCATTGCCGACGGTTACGACAATCCGGAACTGCTGAAGCGCTATTCGACGATCGGCATGGGCCCGTCGCAGGGTCGCCACTCGGCGGTCACGAACGTGCGCTTCGTCGCGCATGAGACGAAGCGCAAGCTTTCCGACATGGCAGTGACGACACAGCGGCCGCCCTACCGGCCGGAGAAGTTCGGGCATCTCGCGGGCCGCGTCTTCGATCCGGCGCGCCGCACGGCAATGCATCACCGGCATGTCGAGGCCGGCGCGCAGATGATGCTGGCCGGTCTCTGGTATCGTCCGGCCCATTACGGGCGCAAGGAAGACCGGTCGAGCGCGATCCGCGACGAGGTGCTGGCGGTCCGGAACAATGTTGGGCTGATCGACGTCTCGACGCTGGGCGGGCTCGATGTGCGCGGGCCGGATGCGGCCGAGTTTCTCAACCGCATGTACACGTTCACCTACACCAAGCTCGAGGTCGGCCGGTCGCGCTACGTGCTGATGACCGACCCGGCGGGTGCGGTGGTCGACGACGGCGTGGCGGCGCGCTTCCACGACGAGCATTTCTACGTGACGGCGACGACCGGCGGTGTCGATGCGGTCTATCGCACGATGCTGTTCTGGAACGCGCAATGGCGGCTCAATATCGACGTGGCGAACGTCACGGCGGCCTATGGCGGCGTGAACATCGCGGGGCCGAAATCGCGCGAGGTGCTGCGCAAGCTCTGCAGCGATGTCGATCTCTCGGCCGAAGCGTTCCCCTATATGGGCGTACGCATGGGCACGGTCGGCGGCATTCCGGCGCGGCTGCTGCGCGTCGGTTTTGTCGGCGAGCTCGGCTACGAGGTGCACGTTCCCGCAGGCTACGCCGAGGCGCTCTGGGACGCGCTCATGGAAGCCGGGCGCGATGCCGGCATAAGGCCGTTCGGCGTCGAGGCGCAGCGCTGCCTGCGTCTCGAGAAGGGTCACATCATCATCGGCCAGGATACGGACGGTCTTACCACGCCGTTCGAGGCCGACATGCCGTGGGCGGTCGCCAAGAAAAAGCCGTTCTATGTCGGCGGGCGGTCGGTTGCGATCCAGAATGCACGCCCACTGACGCGCAAGCTGGTCGGGTTCGAAATTCCCGACAAGACGCTGCCGGTGCCGGACGAGTGCCACCTGGTGATCCGCGACGGGCAGATCGTCGGCCGCGTCACCTCGGCGGTGCATTCGCCGACGCTCGATAAGACAATCGGTCTCGCCTTCGTGCATCCCGACCAGTCCGAGCCGGGCAGCAGGTTCGACATCAGGATCGGCGGCGGGCGCATCATCCAAGGCCGCGTGGTCAAGCTTCCGCACTTCGATCCCGACGGCAAGCGACAGGAGCTCTAGGCGATGGCAACCGCATCAACCGCCGTCGCGCCGAACAAGACGTTGCGGCGGAGTTTCATCTACCGCGTGAGCCAAGGGCTCGGCGCCGAATGGCGTTCCGTCAATGGCGGCGTGATCCCGATGGGCTACGGGCGCGGCCTCGAAGCCGAGCTGGCCGATGCCAGGCGCATGGGTCTTGCCGAGCTGTCGATGCTGCCGCGTACCGGCTTCAAGGGCGCCGGCACGGTCGACTGGCTCAAGGGGCAGGGGCTCGAGATCGGCGAGCCGGCGAACGTCGCCTACAAGCAGGCTGGCGGCGAGCTCGCGGTCAAGCTGGCGATGACCGAGATTTTCCTGATCGACAGTCTGATGGCCTCGGGCGCGCTGATCGAGACGCTCAACAAGGCCTGGACCTGGGCGCCGTCGGCGCCGCGGCCGGCGCAGGGCTATCCGGTGCCGCGCCAGGACAGCCACGGCTGGTTCCTGGTCACGGGCGAGAAGGCGCCGGGCATGTTCGCGAAGATCTGCGGCGTCGACCTGCGGCCGCACAAATTCGGGAACCATCGCGTGGCGCAGACCTCGGCCGCCAAGATGGGCGTCGTGATCGTGCGCGACGATATGGGCGGCCTGCCGGCCTACCATGTGCTCGCCGACATCGCGTCCGGCGAATATCTCTGGTCGTGCCTGATCGATGCGATGAACGAGTTCCGCGGCGCGCCCGTCGGCCTTGCGGCGGTGCGCCGCCTCGCCGGCCAGGGATAATCCCGTGGCCCGGAGCCGGGAACGTCCGACCGGAGCGCGCCGTCCCGCGCCACGCTCCAAGCCGGTCGATCGCACATCGGAATTCCAGGATCCGCACCGCCCGGCCTCGCCGGCGGGCAAGGGGCTCGAGCTCGCGATCGGGCGCGAGGTCCGCAATTTCCGCCGCAAGCTCGACATGACGGTAGCCGAGCTCGCCAAGCAGTCCGGCCTGTCGGCGGGCATGCTCTCCAAGATCGAGAACGGCCAGACCTCGCCCTCGCTCGGCACGCTGCAGGCGCTGTCGGTCGCGCTGCACGTGCCGGTGACGGCGTTCTTCCGGCGGTTCGAAGAGGAGCGCAACGCGACCTATGTCAAGGCGGGGCAGGGGCTGAAGATCGAGCGCCGCGGCACGCGCGCCGGTCACCAGTACCATCTGCTCGGCCACACGATGCGCAAGAACCTCGCGGTCGAGCCGTACCTGATCGAGCTCCTGGCGCATTCCGACGTGTTCCCGCTGTTCCAGCATGACGGGGTCGAGTTCATCTACATGCTGGAGGGCGAGGTCGGTTACCGGCACGGCAACCAGACCTACGTGCTGAAACCGGGCGATTCGCTGTTCTTCGATGCCGACGTGCCGCACGGGCCGGACGAGCTGCGCCAGCTGCCGATCCGCTTCATCTCGGTCATCGCTTACACCCGGAACGGCGAGAACTGAGAGGGCCGGGGTGCTTCAATCCCATCCCGCGGGAGTTTCCTATGAGGAATATTTTTTAATCCCTGTTGATTTGAGCCCGAGCCGGGATTAGGTTGCGGGCAACGGGCCGAACCGCTGCCAGAAGGCCCGGAAGACCGGAGGAAACCATGTGCGGCATCGTCGGCCTCTACCTCAAAAATCCGGCCATGCGCGACCGGCTCGGCCACCATCTCGAGCACATGCTGATCGGCATGACCGAGCGCGGACCCGACAGCGCCGGCATCGCGGTCTATCACCGGCCGGTCGGCAAGGATCGCGGCAAGCTCACCCTCTTCCATCCGGAAACGAACTATCACTGGCGCGAGATCGGCGGGGCGCTCAGCGAGGCGCTGCACGGCGAGGTCGATATCGAGGTGAAGGGCAACCATGCCGTCATGACGATCGCGGGTTCGACCGAGGATGCGCGCACCTGGCTGAAAGCGAACCATCCGGAAGTGCGCATCATGGGCTACGGCCGCGTGATGGAGGTCTACAAGGACATGGGCCTGCCGGCCGACGTGGCGCGGCGCTACGACCTCGCGCACATGGAAGGCACGCATGCGATCGGCCATACGCGCATGGCGACCGAGAGCGCGGTGACGACCGAGCATTCGCACCCGTTCACCGCCGACAACGACATGTGCCTCGTGCACAACGGCTCGCTCTCGAACCACAACAACCTGCGCAAGTGGCTGCGCAAGCAGGGCCACGAGTTCGAAACCGACAACGACAGCGAGGTGGCGGCGCGCTACTTCGCACATCGCCTCGCCGAAGGCGCGAGCCTTGAGGAGGCGCTGCGCGCCGGTCTCAAGGATCTCGACGGGTTCTATACCTTCACGATGGGCACGCGCGGCGGTTTCGCCGTGCTGCGCGACGAGTTCGCCTGCAAACCCGCCGTGCTGGCCGAGACCGACGACTGGGTGGCGATGGCCTCCGAGTATCGCTCGATCGCGGGACTGCCCGGCGCCGACGATGCCAAGGTGTGGGAACCGGCCCCCGCCGTCGTCTACACCTGGGAAGTCGCGGAGGCGGCATGAACACGGTCGATCTCGCCCAGACGGGCGTGCGCGAGCTCAACGCGCAGCTCCAGGGTCTCAAGGAAGACACCAACGAACGTCTCTGGCAGGTGCTGAACCCGAAGGGCGCGCACGCGATCGCGGCGGGCCTGATGGTGCCGATCGAGGTCCACATCGAGGGGCACCCGGGCTATTACTGCGCCGGCATGAACAAGAACGCGACGATCATCGTGAACGGTCACTGCGGCAACGGCGTCGCCGAGAACATGATGTCGGGCGTCGTGCGCATCAAAGGCAATGCCTCGGCGGCGGCGGGCGCCACCGGCCGCGGCGGGTTGCTGGTCATTGAAGGAGACGCCGGGCTGCGTTGCGGTATTTCCATGAAGGGCATCGACATCGTGGTCGGCGGTACCGTCGGCCACATGAGCGCCTTCATGGCGCAGAGCGGTGCGCTGGCGGTGTGCGGCGATGCCGGTTCGAGCCTCGGCGATTCGATCTACGAGGCGCGGCTCTACGTGCAGGGCAAGATCGAGAGCCTGGGCTCGGATTGCGTCGAGAAGGAAATGACGACGCATCATGTCAACAAGCTCGCGAAACTGCTCGAACGGGCGCAGATCAGGGCCGATGCGCGCAAATTCCGCCGCTACGGTTCGGCGCGCCGGCTCTATAATTTCCATGTCGACAATGTCGACGCTTACTAAGCGTCTCGACAATGTCGACGCCTACTAGACCCGCCGACACATTCTGATCGGAACCCAAGAATCATGACTGGCTCATTCCCGCCCGGCCATACGCCGCCGCGCCGCTCCGCGACCTTCGACGAGTACGCGATCGCGGAAATCCACCGCGCCGCCGCCACCGGCATCTACGACATTCGCGGCTTCGGCGCGAAGCGCAAGGTGCCGCATTTCGACGATCTGCTGTTTCTCGGCGCCTCGGTCTCGCGCTATCCGCTCGAAGGCTATCGCGAGAAGTGCGCGACCGACGTCCTGCTCGGCACGCGTTTCGCGAAAAAGCCGATTCAACTGAAAATTCCGGTCACCATCGCCGGCATGTCATTTGGCGCGCTCTCCGGTGCCGCGAAAGAAGCGCTCGGCCGCGGTGCGACGGCGGCGGGCACCAGCACGACGACCGGCGACGGCGGCATGACGGAAGAGGAGCGCAAGGCCTCGCATATCCTGGTCTACCAACTGCTGCCTTCGCGCTACGGCATGAACCCCGACGATCTGCGACGCTGCGATGCGATCGAGGTCGTGGTCGGACAGGGCGCGAAGCCGGGCGGCGGCGGCATGCTGCTCGGCCAGAAGATCACCGAGCGCGTTGCCGGCATGCGCAACCTGCCGGTCGGCATCGACCAGCGTTCGGCCTGCCGCCATCCCGACTGGACCGGCCCGGACGATCTCACGATCAAGATCCAGGAGCTGCGCGAGATCACCGGCTGGGAGAAGCCCATCTACGTCAAGGTCGGCGCGACGCGGCCGTACTTCGACGTCGCGCTCGCGGTGAAGGCCGGAGCCGATGTCGTCGTGCTCGACGGCATGCAGGGCGGTACCGCGGCGACACAGGAAGTCTTCATCGAACATGTCGGCCTGCCGACCCTGGCGGCGATCCGCCCGGCGGTGCAGGCGCTGCAGGATCTCGATATGCACCGCAAGGTGCAGCTCATCGTCTCCGGCGGCATCCGCAACGGCGCCGACGTCGCGAAGGTGCTGGCGCTCGGTGCCGACGCGGTCGCGATCGGCACGGCGGCGCTGATCGCGCTCGGCGACAACGATCCGAAACTCGACGAGGAGTATCGCAAGATCGGTTCCGCGGCGGGCTGCTACGACGACTGGCACGAGGGCCGCGATCCGGCCGGCATCACGACGCAGGATCCGGAACTTTCGAAGCGCCTCGACCCGGTCAAGGCCGCCAAGCGGCTGCAGAACTATCTCGCCGTACTGACGATGGAGACGCAGATCATCGCGCGCGCCTGCGGCAAGAGCCATGTGCTCAATCTCGAGCCCGAGGATCTTGTCGCGCTCACGGTTGAGGCGGCCGCGATGGCTGGCGTACCGTTGGCCGGAACGAACTGGATCCCGGGCCGGATGTAACGGCCGGACAATCGAAAAGCGAGAAACAGGGGGAACATCATGACCACAGATCTCGCGAAAGTCGCCAAAGACAGGAAGATCAAGTATTTTCTGATCAGCTTCGTCGATCTCTTCGGCGTACTTCGAGCGAAACTCGTACCGGCCCCGGCGATCGCGCAGATGCAGCGCGACGGCGCCGGCTTTGCCGGCTTCGCCACCTGGCTCGACATGACGCCGGCGCACCCGGACATGTTCGCCAAGCCCGATCCGGACAGCCTGATCCAGCTGCCGTGGAAGCCGGAAGTCGGCTGGCTCGCCGGCGACTGCTGGATGGACGGCAAGGAAGTCGCGGATTCGCCGCGCGTACAGCTCAGGAGCCAAGTCGCGGTGGCCGCCAGGAAGGGCTACCGCATGAAGAGCGGCGTCGAGTGCGAGTACTTCCTGATCTCGCCGGACGGCAAATCGGTCGCCGACACGCTCGATACGCAGGAGAAGCCCTGCTACGACCAGTCGGCGCTGATGCGGCGCTACGACGTGGTCACCGAGATCTGCGACAGCATGCTGAAGCTCGGTTGGGGACCGTACCAGAACGATCACGAGGACGCGAACGGCCAGTTCGAAATGAACTGGGACTATGACGATGCGCTCCTCACCGCCGACCGCCACGTGTTCTTCAAGTACATGGTGAAGCAGATTGCCGAGAAGCACGGGCTGCGCGCGACCTTCATGCCGAAGCCCTTCACCAGCCTGACCGGCAACGGCTGCCATGCGCATGTCTCGGTCTGGGACAGGAGCGGCAAGAAGAACCTGTTCCACGATCCGAAGGGCGAACTCGGCCTGTCGAAGCTGGCCTACCAGTTCCTCGGCGGCGTGATGCATTCGACCGACGCGCTGTGCGCGATCTTCAACCCGACCGTCAACAGCTACAAGCGCATCAACGCGCCGCGCACGACGTCGGGCGCAACCTGGGCGCCGAACACGGTCACTTATTCGGGCAACAACCGAACGCACATGATCCGGATTCCGGACCGGGGGCGGTTCGAGCTGCGCCTGATGGACGGTGCGGCCAATCCGTATCTCTTGCAGGCGGGCGTGCTGGCGGCGGGCCTCGACGGCATCGACAACAGGCGCGACCCGGGGCCGCGGCACGATATCAACATGTACGAGGAAGGCCACAAGCTGAAAAACGTGAAGCGGCTGCCCCTCAACATGCTCGACGCGATCCGCGCCTTCGACAACAGCAAGACGCTGCGCAAGGCGTTCGGCGACAGCTTCGTCGACAGCTACGTCAAGCTGAAGAACATCGAGTGGAACAACTACGCCAGGCACCTGACCCAGTGGGAGCGCGACAACACGCTCGACTGCTAGGCCCGGGTACCGATTCTGGACGGACGGCGTCGCTCGGAGACTAGCCGGGTCGGCGCCGTCGCGTTACCAGCGGGCCCGGCGGGCAGAAGCCCGATAACCGAGGGGTAGCGCGTCTGGGCCGGTCGCAGGGGCCGGCACCGAGGGAGGACGATTATGGCGAAGAAGGTCGGCAGCGATATCGAGATCGCACGCGAAGCGAAGATGCTGCCCATCGAGAAGGTGGCGGCCAAGCTCGACATTGCCGACCGGGACCTGGTCCGGTTCGGCCATCACAAGGCCAAGATATCCTTCGGCGTCATCGACAGTCTGAAGAGCAAGCCCGACGGCAAGCTGATCCTGGTGACGGCGATCACGCCGACGCCGGCGGGCGAAGGCAAAACTACGACAACGGTCGGCCTCGGCGACGGGCTCAACCGCATCGGCAAGAAGGCGGTCATCTGCCTGCGCGAACCCTCGCTCGGTCCCTGTTTCGGCGTGAAGGGTGGCGCGGCGGGCGGCGGTTACGCCCAGGTCGTGCCGATGGAGGACATCAATCTTCATTTCACCGGCGACTTCCATGCGATCGGCACCGCGCACAACCTGCTGTCGGCGCTGATCGACAACCATATCTATTGGGGCAACGATCTCGGCATCGATCCGCGCCGCGTCACCTGGCGGCGGGTCATGGACATGAACGATCGCGCGCTGCGCTCGATCGTATCGTCGCTCGGCGGCATCGCCAACGGCTACCCGCGCGAGGACGGGTTCGACATCACGGTCGCCTCGGAAGTGATGGCGATCTTCTGCCTCGCCTCGAGTCTCGCGGACCTCACCAAGCGGCTCGGCAACATCATTGTCGCCCATACGCGCGACCGGAAGCCGATCTACGCCCGCGACCTCAAGGCCGAAGGCCCCATGACGGTGCTGCTGAAGGACGCGCTGGCGCCGAACCTCGTGCAGACGCTGGAGAACAACCCGGCCTTCGTGCATGGCGGTCCGTTCGCCAACATCGCGCACGGCTGCAACTCGGTGCTGGCGACGACGACCGCGCTCAAGCTGGCGGACTATGTCGTGACCGAAGCGGGTTTCGGCGCCGATCTGGGCGCCGAGAAGTTCTTCGACATCAAGTGCCGCAAGACCGGGCTGAAGCCGGCGGCGGCGGTGATCGTCGCGACCATTCGCGCGCTCAAGATGCACGGTGGCGTCGCCAAGGAAGATCTCGGCAAGGAGAATGTCGAAGCGCTGAAGAAGGGCATCGCCAATCTCGCGCGTCACGTCGAGAACGTGAAGTCTTTCGGCGTGCAGCCGGTGGTGGCGATCAACCGCTTCTCGGCCGATACGGATGCCGAGCTGAAGGCGGTCGAGCAGGCCTGCGCCGAGCTTGACGTCGAAGCGATCGAATGCACGCATTGGGCCGACGGCGGCGCCGGCACCGAGAAGCTCGCGCGCAAGGTGGTCGAGATCGCGGAGGGCGGCAAATCGAAATTCCACCCGCTCTATCCGGACGACATGCCGCTCTGGGACAAGGTGCGCACGATCGCGCAGACGCTTTATGGCGCCCAGGGCATCATCGCCGACAAGAAAGAGCGCGATCAGTTCAACGAGTTGCAGAAGGCCGGATTCGGTCACTATCCGGTCTGCATGGCGAAGACCCAATACAGCTTCTCGACCGATCCCAACCTCAAGGGTGCGCCTTCGAACCACGTGGTGCCGATCCGCGAGCTTCGGTTGTCGGCCGGCGCCGAATTCCTGGTGGTGGTGTGCGGCGAGATTATGACCATGCCGGGCCTGCCGCGCGTGCCGGCCGCCAACCACATCAAGCTCAACGTCGCCGGCGAGATCGACGGGCTCTTTTAGGCGCCGTCGCGTCGCGAACGAATCAGAACGGGGAGGCTGTACGCCTCCTCGTTCTTTTTTCGGCCGGCGCGCGGTCGCGAGCTACGACAGGATCAGCATCTCGAAGAGCGTCACGAAACTGATGAAGAGAAATGGCGCGGTCGCGATCGAGATCCAGGGCGATCCGATACGGCGGAAATACAGCACGCCGTGAATCTGTGCCGCCGCCATGACGAAGGTGAAATAGTAGACCAGGGGCTCGCCGGTGACGATGCGATAGGTGTTGTCGATGAAGGTGAGCGCGTTCATGGCGATCAGCACGACCAGCATGTCGCGCGAGTAGCGGGTCGCGGTAAAGGGCGTAAGCGGCGGTGCCCATCGCATCAGCCGGTCGACCACGCCGAATGGCGTCAGCTCGCGCTCCGGCGGCGCGCCCCGCTCGCGGCGATGGTGCTCTAGTCGGTCCAATGCGCACCATCCAGCGTCATGAGGCTGGTGTAGAGCTCGGGCCTGCGGTCGCGAAAGAAGCCCCAGGCGGCGCGCTCGAGCCGCAATTCGTCGAAATCGAATCGCGCGACGATGACGGCTTCCTCGTTGTCGCCGGCTTCGACCAGGATCTCGCCGTCTTCTCCCGCGATGAAGGATGTGCCGTAGAAGGTAACGCTGCCCCGGTCGCCAGATTCGGTACCGATCCGATTGGCCGCCGCCACCGGCACGCAGTTGCTCGCCGCATGACCCTGCATGGCGCGTTGCCAGCGCCGACGGCTGTCGGGCTTCGTCTCACCGATGACCGATCCGATCGCCGTTGGATAGAGCAGCAGCTCGGCGCCCTGCAGCGTCATCGCGCGCGCGCATTCCGGGTACCACTGGTCCCAGCAGATGCCGAGCCCGATCTTGGCATAGGCCGTGTCCCAGACGCGGAACCCGGTATCGCCCGGATTGAAATAGAATTTCTCCTCGTAGCCGAAACCGTCGGGAATGTGCGATTTGCGATACGTACCAAGCGGCGCCCCGTCGGCGTTCATCATCATGACCGAGTTGTAATAGGCGTTGTTGGCGCGTTCGAAGAACGGCACCGGCAGAACAATCTCCAGTTCACGTGCCAGCTCGCTCATGCGGGCGAGCGTGTCGCTGTCGTCGACCGACCGCGCCAGCGCGAAGCATTCCTGCTTTTCGTCCTTGCAGAAATACGGCGTCTCGAACAGTTCCTGAATCATCACGACTTGCGCGCCGCGTCCCGCTGCTTCGCGGATCAGGCGCTCCGCCGTCGCAACGTTCCGTGCGCGGTCGGGCGAACAGGCAAACTGGGTGGCGGCGACGGTGACCGACTGCACGTCAACTCCTCCGGCAACAAGGGTCGAGCAGCAACCTAACCATCTAATCCGGCGTGGAGCAAGACGTCGGCAGCTTGCGAACGGGTCCCGAAGCGGCAAGACTGACGCGCCGCGACGACAGAAATCGGGAAGGGGGCGACGGCGGAATGGGTGCAATGCCCGCGATCGTGCGCGCGATCGACGCTTTCAGCGAGCAATTCGGCCGTCTCGTGTCCTGGCTGACGCTGGGAACGGTACTGGTCTGCTTCGCCGTCGTGGTGCTGCGCTACGTGTTTTCTGTCGGCTCCGTCTGCCTTCAGGAACTCTATGTCTGGCAGCATGCGCTGGTGTTCATGCTCGGCGCCGGTTACACGCTGCTGCATGCCGGGCATGTCCGGGTGGATATCCTTTATGCGCGGCTCTCGCCGCGCCGGCGCGCCTGCGTCGAACTCTTCGGCACCTGCTTCTTTCTGTTTCCCTGGCTGGTCGTGCTGGTCTGGTACGGCTGGCCGTACTTCGAGCGTTCCTGGAACCTGTTCGAAGCGTCGGGTCAGGCGGGCGGTTGCGGCGGGTACTTCCTGCTGAAATCGGCAATCCCTGTCTTCGCCCTGCTGCTTGGCGTGCAAGGCATCGCCTCCGTA
>Ga0187892_10002680_pt1 | contig 34648 bp, 36 predicted proteins | sample MA1701073metaG_FD_139345 | JGI IMG/M metagenome (GOLD analysis project Ga0187892, IMG submission 139345) | Bio-ooze microbial communities from a basaltic lava cave in the Kipuka Kanohina Cave System on the Island of Hawaii, USA - MA170107-3 metaG ... | reverse complement strand
GTGACCACCAGACCGGGCGAGCGCGCCCCTTCGGTGGCATCGTCTTGCCACCGCACGTCGCGCACGATCCCCAGATCGACCACCGACACGGCAGGCACTTCCGGGTCCATGACTTCACAGAGCCAGCCCAGCACGGTTTCGCGCGCGGCGTGCGGCACGGTGGCGCTCACCACTGGGCTCCCGGATAGGCCCGCTGCAGGAACTGCAGCTCGGTCAAGAGGTGGCCCAGGTGTTCGGAGTGAACGCCTTGCCTGCCGCCGCGCTGGTGGCCCGTGTAGCTGGGCATGGCCAACATGGCACGGGCCAGCACCGCATCGACGCTGGCGCGCCATGGGGCGGCCAGGCTGGGCGCCGCAGGGGCCAGACCCTCGGCGGCGCAGTGCGCGTCGACGGCATCGGACTCGAACCACTCGTTCGTATAAGGCCAGAGTTTGTCCAGGGCGGCTTGCATGCGCGCGCGGCTTTGCTCGGTGCCGTCGCCCAGCGCGATCATCAGGCCGGCGCTGCGCTCGACGTGGTAGCGCACTTCCTTGGCCGCCTTCTGCGCGATCTCCGCGATGCGCGCGTCGCTGGACTGGCTCAAGCCCGCGAGCAGATGCCGATGCCAGGCGTCGAACAGGAATTGCCGCGCTATCGTGTCGCCATAGTGGCCGTTGGGCTGCTCCACCAGCAGCAGGTTGCGGAAGTCGAAGCCGTCCCTGCGGTAGGCCAGGGCGTCCTCATCGCGGCCGCAGCCCTCGACTTCGCCCGCATAGGACAGCCACAGCCGGGCCTGCCCGAGCAGATCGAGCGCCACATTGGTCAGCGCCAGGTCTTCCTCCAGCGCCGGTCCGTGGCCGCACCAGGCTGCGAGCTGCTGGGACAGGACCAGGCAGTTGTCGCCCAGGCGCAGCAGGTATTCGAGTTTCGGGTTCATGCGCGCTCCGGCTTCAGATGTGCTTCACGCCCTCGGGCATGGGGTAGAAGGTCGGGTGGCGGTAGACCTTGCTCTGCGAGGCGTCGAACAGGGCTTCCTTGTCGCCGGGGCTGCTGGCCACCACGTCAGCGGCGCGCACGGCCCAGATGCTGACCCCCTCGTTGCGTCGCGTGTAGACGTCGCGCGCGTGCTGGATCGCGCTGGCGCCATCCACCGCATGCAGGCTGCCCACATGCTTGTGCGCAAGACCATGCTGGCTGCGGATGAAGACTTCCCACAGAGGCCACTCATGGAGGGCAGGGTGATGTGCGTTGCTTTGACTCATTTCATGCCACCTTTTGCTCGTTCCGTTGTTCCTGTTTGGCTGCGTGCGCCTGCAGGGCTTCGCGAAACCACGCGCCCTCCGCCCAGGCCTTGTTGCGCGCGGCCAGCCGCTCCTGGTTGCAAGGCCCGAAGCCCCTGACGACATTGAAGAAGTCTTCCCAGTCGATGGCTCCGTAGTCGTAGTGGCCGCGCGCTTCGTTCCACTGGAGGTCGGGGTCGGGAATGCTCAGGCCGAGAAACTCGGCCTGCGGCACGGTCTGGTCGATGAACTTCTGGCGCAGTTCGTCGTTGCTGTGCAGCTTGATCTTCCAGGCCATGGACTGGGCGCTGTTGACCGACTGTTCATCGGCCGGGCCGTGCATCGCAATCGATGGCCACCACCAGCGGTTCAGCGCGTCCTGCGCCATCTGCTTTTGCTCGGGCGTGCCGCGGCACAGCGTCAGCATGATCTCGAAGCCCTGGCGCTGGTGAAACGACTCTTCCTTGCAGACGCGCACCATGGCCCGCGCATAGGGGCCATAGGAGCAGCGGCAAATCGGCACCTGGTTGACGATGGCCGAGCCATCGACCAGCCAGCCGATCGCGCCGATGTCGGCCCAGGTCAGCGTGGGGTAGTTGAAGATGCTGGAGTACTTGGCCTTGCCCGAGAGCAGATCGAGGTAGGTCTGGTCGCGCGAGACACCCAGCGTCTCCACCGCGCTGTACAGGTACAGGCCGTGGCCCGCCTCGTCCTGCACCTTGGCCATGAGGATGGCCTTGCGCTTGAGCGTGGGCGCGCGGGTGATCCAGTTGGCCTCGGGCAGCATGCCCACGTATTCGGAGTGCGCGTGCTGCGAGATCTGGCGCACCAGGGTCTTGCGGTAGCCCTCGGGCATCCAGTCCTTGGCTTCGATCTTGATGCCGGCATTGATTTTTCCCTGGAAGGCGCGCTCCTGCGGGTCCATCTCCTGGAGAGTCCTTACCGTCTGAGCGCCCGTCTCCACCAGCTGTGCGTACATACCAAGCTCCGTCGATCTGATCGTTGATCAGGATCAAAAATCCTGAAAGTGGACGAATGGTAGTGATACAAAAAGATTCATACAATCGAATATCGTGTATCACTTTGGAGCCTTCCATGGGCCGCCAGATCCCGGATTTCCAGATTTCGCCGATGGTCGCCAAGGTGCGCCGCGGCCTGGTGCTGCGGGCCAATTCCGTGCTGATCACGGTTTATGGCGACGCCATTGCGCCGCGCGAACAGTCGGTCTGGCTCGGCAGCCTGATTGCCCTGCTCGAACTGTTCGGCCTGTCACCGAGGCTGGTGCGCACCAGCGCGTTTCGCCTCACGGCTGACGACTGGTTTGTCGCCACGCGCCTGGGGCGGCGCAGCTACTACGGTTTGTCGGAGGTGGGGTTGCTGCGCGTGCAGCATGCGGACCGGCGCATCTACGAGTTCAACCTGCCCGAGTGGGACGGCCGCTGGACGCTGGTCATCCTGGACAGCGCGATGCGCGCCAGCGTGCGCCAGCACCTCAAGCGTGAATTGCTGTGGGAGAGTTTCGGGCAGCTGGCGCCAGGTGTCTTCGCGCACCCGCATGTCGATCACCGCTCATTGCAGGACATCGTGAAGGCGGCGCGTGCCGAGGAACTGGTGGCCGTGCTCAGCGCCGAGAGCATCGAGTCCTATTCGCGCAAGCCCTTGCAAACCATCATGCACGACACTTTCAAGCTGGCCCGGGTCGAGCAGGCCTGGAAGCAGTTCATGGCCCGGTTCGCGCCGGTTGCGGCGGAACTGGAGGGACTGAGTCAGGCCGAGGCCTTTTTTGTGCGCACCTTGCTGATCCACGAATACCGCAGGGTGCTGCTGCGCGATCCCAATTTGCCGGAGGCCCTGCTGCCGCCAGACTGGCCCGGCGTGCAAGCCAGGCAGTTGTGCGAGACCCTGTACCGGGGCCTGCTGGCCGGCAGCGAGCAGTTTTTATGCGCCCACATGGAGACGACCGATGGGCCGCTGATGAAAACGCCCAGGGCGATCAGCAGGCGGCTGATGCGTTGAGCGTTGAGCGCCGTTACTGGGTGTTTTTTCGATGAAGCGCCCCTGGAGACAGGGCGCTTTCTGCCGCATTCCAGTAGCGCTCAAAGCTCCTGGCAACACGGCCGCTTGATCGGAGCCTCTAGAGAGGACCGGTCAGAAATTTGCCACGATGTTGTGCTCGGCACAGGTCATGCGCGCTTCGAGCGTCGTGACAAACGGATTCTTGCTGACTTGCACGAGGACGGAAGACCCGGCGCTTTCCTTGCGAATCAGCGGCGACGCGCCTTGCAGCAGCGCTTCTTGCGGGATCCGATACAGGTCGCCCGAGCCCTTTTCCACATAGGCCCCTGCCTCGGTGATGTCCTGCCAGGATACTTCCATCAGTCGCGCTTTCTGCATCGGCTCAGCAGAGACATTGGCTACTTGCGATGTCATGGACCTTTCTCCTGATTTGATTGGGACGATTGCTTTTGCGAGTTCCGGCGCGCACCAGAGCGGTTCACTATAGGAGCCGGTCCGTCAAATGCAAGCGCGGATACAACCCCTTGCAACGCACATGTTTTCAGCATTCACGCGGGCGGTACTGCGAAAGTACAACCGCATCGGCTGCGGCGTGACCAGCGCTGGGCGACGAGCCGCGGCGCTCCATCGTCGCGTTGCATCCGCTCAAGCTTGACAAGCTCGGCGCCACGGCCGCGTTGTGCGGTTTCATGACCAGTGAGTGCCAACTCGCTGGGCAATGCGACCGTCACAGCAACGTACGCACGTACGCGCGCGTGAGGCCGCAACGGAGCTCCAGTGATCGGAAAGTGGTAAATGGAAAACCCTAGCTTATTGAGCCTGGCTTATTGAGATATCTTCGGTCGCCCGGATGGAGTGAGCGATGTTGCCGAGCAATACGCCGAATGCCTCACAAAAACCACCAACAGTCATTGGCTTGCAAGTCGCCCTCCATCATCGCCTCTGTGCCTTGACGTGAAAGGGTTTTGCATGGTTTCCGCCGACTACCGCATTGAAAGCAAGCACCCAGTCATCAACCGGCTTCTGCCACGGACTGGGGTCCGACAGTTGTTCACAGACCCGTCCCAGGCTGTGGCGATCGCTGCCAAATGTGTCCCCAATCCTTTCGGCGACGACGTTCGCGTCGTCCATGTGCCGAGCGGCGAGGTGATCTTTCTGGCGGTGTCTGCGGCGCCGAAGACCGATCGGGGCACGTGGGACGATTTGGACCCCAAGTAGTGAGCCTGGTGCAGGCACCGGACCGCACGCTGCTTGCGCAGCGGTTGGAGGCAAGGGGGAGGGCCGGGGAACATGACCTGGCCCTCAATTTTCAAGCCCCAAAAATCAACGCTTCTTGGTCATGGCAGTCTTGGTGGCGTTCGCAGTGCTGGCGGCAACCGTGTGGAAGTTGGCTTCGGCGACTTCGCCGGCCTGCTTCACGGCCTGTTGCACGGACTCGAAGGCGCTGTTGGCGGCGGTGGCAGCGCTTTTGAGCACAGCCACGGCGGCTTCAGTACCGGCGGGAGCATTCTTGGCGGCGTTGTCCGCCAGAGCGACAAACGTCTTCCGGGCTTCAGCGGCGTCAGTCTCAAAAGCCTTGCCGAACTCGGCAAACCTCTTCAGGGCTTCGGTGCACTCAGCCTCAAAAGCCTTGCCGAACTCGGCGCCAGTGCCCGACGCGATCTCGTACAGGTCGCGGCTGTAGGTGGCGGTTCTCTCCGCCAGGGGCTGGATCAGGCCGGCTTGCAGGGCCAGCAGTTCCTGCGCATCCCTCACGTTCAGCAGGGCCTGCGTGTGGCTGGCGACGTCCGACAGGGCGGCCTTGGAAGTGGTCATGTTGAGTTCGACCAGTTTCTCGACGCCTTCAAAGGTCTTGTTGGTCAGGCCAAACAGGGTTTCGATATTGGCTTTCTGGGCAGCCAGGATTTGTTCAGCGGTCAGCATTGCTTTCTCTCCAATGAAAGTTGCGGCGGATCAAGTCATCTGCCCTGTGGGCTCTCGCCCGCAGGGCAGCATGACTTGACGTGTGGGGACTTGAAAACCGCTTACAAGTTGCGGTGCAACAAACTCAGAGGCAGGTTGCCGGAGGCCGGGGTTTTCATCATCCCGACACCATAGTACATGAGGTGGTGCTTTGTGGTGATGTCACAGGTGACGTAAACATCAATGATGGCGGCAAAGGTGCAAGCCCGCCGCCGCATCGTCGGGCCTGCTCGATCAGCCGCAGGCGCTCACCAGCGGGAGACATCAAGGGTGAGTTCACGGCTTGCGAGGTGGGTTGCAGACGCAGCATGCCCGAAGCACACTTGCCAGACTGTTCCATTTTCAGAATTTCACGCGGCTGTCGCAAGCCAACTAGGGTTTAGCCTAGTTATGGGCGTTTCCCGTGGTTCAACAATGGCCGGTGGATTTCTTGACAACACCCACAAATGGAGGCAATTCCCATGCAGGTTCGACTCAAGATCAACGGCAAATCCGCCGTCGTTGACGCCCCTCCCAACACCCTTTTGGTCCAGGCGCTGCGCGAGCACCTCAGGCTCACCGGCACCCATGTGGGCTGCGACACCGCTCAGTGCGGTGCCTGCACCGTGCTCCTCAACGGCCGCGCGGTCAAGTCGTGCAATCTGCTGGCGGCCCAGGCTGAAGGGTCCGAGATCACCACCATCGAAGGCCTGGCCCGGCCCGACGGCAGCCTGCACCCGATGCAGGCGGCGTTCAAGGAATGCCACGGCCTGCAATGCGGCTTTTGCACCAGCGGCATGGTGATGAGCGCGGTCGACCTGTGCACCCACCACCCCAAGGCCAGCGAAGCCGAGATCCGCGAGCTGCTCGAAGGCAATATCTGCCGCTGCACGGGCTACCAGAACATCGTCAAGGCCGTGCAGCAGGGACAGGCCGCCATGGCTTCGGCCTGAGGAGGACAGCCATGGGAGCCTCCAACTTTTCCAGCCTGCCGCATATCGGCGAAGCCGTCCGCCGCAAGGAAGACTACCGCTTCCTCACCGGCGCGGGCCAGTACACCGACGACGTGAACCTGGCCAACCAGAGCTATGCCGTGTTCGTGCGCTCGCCGCACGCGCATGCGCTTATCAAGAGCATCAACACCGGCGCGGCCCGGGCCATGCCCGGTGTCGCGGCCGTCTTCACCGGCAAGGACGTCGAGGGCAAGATGGGTGGCCTGCCCTGCGGCTGGCTGATCACCAGCACCGACGGCACGCCGATGAAGGAGCCGCCGCACCCCATCCTGGCTAGCGCGAAGGTCCGCTACGTGGGCGACCATGTGGCCATGGTCGTCGCCGACACGCTGGAGCAGGCCAAGAACGCAGCCGAGGCCGTGGACGTGGACTACGAGGTGCTGCCGGCCGTGGTCAACGTCAAGGACGCCGCCAAGGCCACGGCGCTGCACGAGGTGGCGCCCGACAACCACTGCTACAAATGGGCGATCGGCGACAAGGCCCAGGTCGACGCGGTCTTTGCCAAGGCCGCCCATGTGACCAAGCTGGACCTGACCAACAACCGCCTGATTCCCAACGCGATGGAGCCGCGCGCGGCGATCGGCTCCTACAACCGCGCGACCGACGAGTACACGCTGTACGTGGCGAATCAGAACCCGCATGTCGAACGCCTGCTGATGACGGCCTTCGTGCTGGGCCTGCCCGAGCACAAGGTGCGCGTGATCGCGCCCGACGTGGGGGGCGGCTTCGGCTCCAAGATCTTCCTCTACGCCGAAGACGTGTGCCTGACCTGGGCCGCCAGGCAGCTCAACCGCAGCATCAAGTGGACGGCCGAGCGCACCGAGAGCTTCCTGAGCGACGCCCATGGCCGCGACCATGTGAGCCACGCCGAAATGGCGATGGACTCCGACGGCAAGTTCCTCGCGCTGCGCGTGCACACCGACGCGAACCTCGGGGCCTACCTGTCGACCTTCTCGACGGCCGTGCCGACCATTTTGTACGCGACGCTGCTGGCGGGCCAGTACACGACGCCGCAGATCCATGTGGAGGTCGACGCCTGGTTCACCAACACCGCGCCGGTCGATGCCTACCGCGGCGCCGGCCGGCCCGAGGCGACCTACCTGCTGGAGCGCCTGGTCACGCGCTGCGCCTGGGAGATGGGACTGTCGCAGGACGAAATCCGCAAGCGCAACTTCATCACCAGCTTCCCCTACCAGACGCCGGTGGCCCTGCAGTACGACGTGGGCGACTACCACGCCTGCATGGACAAGGCCAGGACCCTGGCCGATGTGGCCGGCTTCGCGGCCCGCCAACAGGCCAGCCAAGCCAAGGGCCTGAAGCGCGGCATAGGCTACAGCAGCTACATCGAGGCCTGCGGCATCGCGCCGAGCAACATCGCCGGAGCGCTCGGCGCCCGCGCCGGCCTGTTCGAGTGCGGCGAGGTGCGCGTGCATCCCACGGGTAGCGTGACCGTGTTCACCGGCTCGCACAGCCACGGCCAGGGCCATGAGACCACCTTCGCGCAGGTGGTGGCCGCGCGCCTGGGCATTGCGGTCGAGGCGGTCGACGTGGTGCATGGCGACACCGGCCGCGTGCCCTTCGGCATGGGCACCTATGGCTCGCGCTCGATCTCGGTCGGCGGCGCGGCCATCATGAAGGCGCTCGACAAGATCGAGACCAAGGCCAGGAAGATCGCCGCGCATTTGATGGAGGCGAGCGACGCCGACGTGGAGTTCGCCAACGGCGAGTTCACGGTCAAGGGCACGGACAAGAAGGTCACGTTCGGCCAGGTGGCCCTCACGGCCTATGTGCCGCACAACTACCCGCTGGACAAGCTCGAGCCGGGCCTGAACGAAACCGCGTTCTACGACCCGACCAACTTCACCTTCCCCGCCGGCACCTACATCTGCGAGGTCGAGGTCGACCCGGCCACGGGCGCGGTCAAGGTGGACCGCTTCACCGCGGTCGACGACTTCGGCACCATCATCAACCCGATGATCGTCGAGGGCCAGGTGCACGGCGGACTGGTCCAGGGCATAGGCCAGGCGCTGCTGGAAAACTGCGTCTACGACGGCGAGACCGGCCAACTGCTGACCGGCAGCTTCATGGACTACGCCATGCCGCGCGCCGACGACATCCCGCAATTCAAGCTCGACACCGTCTGCACGCCCTGCAGCCACAACCCGCTGGGCACCAAGGGCTGCGGCGAGGCCGGCGCGATCGGCTCGCCGCCGGCCGTGATCAACGCCGTGCTCGACGCGCTGCGTCCCCTGGGCGTGAAGGACTTCGACATGCCCGCCTCGCCGGGCCGGGTGTGGGAAGCCATCCAGGCCGCCAAAGCTTGACACCAGAGGAGAACGAACATGTATGCATTCACATTCGAGCGTCCCTCCACCGTCGCCGATGCCGCCAGGCTGGCCGCCGGCGGCGCCAAGCTGCTGGCTGGCGGACAGACCCTGCTGGCCTCGATGAAGCTGCGCCTGTCCAGCCCCGAGACGCTGGTCGACCTCAGCAGCATCAAGGAGCTTGCCGGCATCCGCAAGGAAGGCCATGCGCTGGTGATCGGAGCGATGACGCGCCATTCTGACGTGGCCGCCAGCGCCGAGGTCAGGGCCGCGATTCCCGCGCTGGCCGCGCTGGCCGCCCATATCGGAGACAAGCAGGTGCGCAACATGGGCACGCTGGGGGGCTCGCTGGCCAACAACGACCCGGCGGCCGACTACCCGGCTGCCGTGCTGGGGCTCGGCGCCACAGTGCAGACCACCCAGCGCAAAATCGCGGCCGATGACTTCTTCACCGGCATGTTCTCGACCGCGCTCGAGGAGGGCGAACTGATCACGGCGGTCAGCTTCCCGACTTGCAAGCGCGCGGCCTACCAGAAGTTCAACCAGCCGGCCTCGCGCTTTGCGCTGGCGGGCGTGTTTGTGGCGCAGACGGACGCCGGCGTGCGCGTGGCTGTGACCGGTGCCGGCAGCAGCGTGTTCCGCCACGCGGGGCTCGAAGACGCGTTGAGCCAGAGCTTCACGCCGGCCGCCGCGGCCGCGGTCGCGATCGACGCCGCGGACCTCAACAGCGACCTCCACGCCTCGGCGGCCTACCGCGCGAACCTGATCAGCGTGCTGGCCCAGCGCGCTGTGGCCCAGGCGTTGGCCTAGGCTTGCTGACAAAAGCCCCGTGCTCGCCAGCGTGGGGCTTTGTGGTAGTGCCTTATCCCGTGTCATCCTGAGCGAAGCGAAGGGTCTCGGTATGCGGACAAGATTCTTCGCTTCGCTCAGAATGACAGTGTTGGCGGTATCGCCTTCATTTCGACTACGGGCCGCCGAGTATTAGCATGACCCTACCGGTTTCCACCGCTGCGTTCCCGACGATCGACGCCCTTGCGCAGGCGCTGCAAGGCGCGGGCTATTTCGCCGACCGCCGCTTGGCCACGGCCGTGTTCCTCGCGCTCAAGCTGCAGCGCCCGCTGCTGCTCGAGGGCGAGCCCGGCGTCGGCAAGACCGAGCTGGCCAAGGCGCTGGCCACGGTGCTCCAGCGCGAGCTGCTGCGCCTGCAGTGCTACGACGGCCTGGAGCAGCGCGAGGCCTTGTACGAATGGAACTACGCGGCCCAGCTGCTGCACATGCGCGCGGCCGAAGGCCGGGGCCATGGCGCGCAGATCGAGCGCGAAGTCGAGCGCGAGGTCTATTCCGATCACTACCTGATCCGCCGCCCGCTGCTGCAGGCCCTGCAGGCGCCCGCGCCTGGCGCCGTGCTGCTGATCGACGAGGTGGACCGGGCCGACGAGCCGTTTGAAGCCTTTTTGCTCGAATACCTGGGCGAATACCAGGTCAGCATTCCCGAGATCGGCACGGTGCGCGCTGCGGCCACGCCGGTGACCATCCTCACGAGCAACCGCACGCGCGAGCTCAACGACGCCGTCAAGCGCCGCTGCCTCTATCAGTGGATCGACTATCCCGAGCGCGAGCGCGAGCTCGCCATCGTGCAGGCCCAGGTGCCGCAGGCCAGCGCGGCGCTGTCCGAGCAGATCGCCCGCTTTGTGGGCCGGCTGCGCAGCGCGCCGTATGCCAACGCCTTTCAGCGCGCGCCCGGCATTGCCGAGAGCGTGGAATGGGCCAAGGCCCTGGTCGCGCTGGACACGCTGGCGGTCGACCCCGAGGTCGTGGCCGACACGGCCGGCATTCTGTTCAAGCAGCGAGAGGACGTGGCCGCGCTCACGCGCGAGCTGGCAGCTGAGCTGCTCAAGCCTGAAGAGGCGGCTGCCTGACGCTGGGGTAAGCCATGACCGGCGCCCGTGCGTTGCCCTCACCCCGGCCCTCTCTCAGGGGGAGAGGGAGCGAACAGCCCCTGGTGGCACAGCGCGCAGTCTGTCTTGTCCCCTCTCCCCATGGGGCGAACAGCCTCTGGCTGCTCAGTGAGCCGTCTGTCTTGTCCCCTCTCCCCCTGGGAGAGGGTTAGGGTGAGGGCACAGCCATGCAACTAGGCGACGCCCGCGCCGGCAAGCTGGCCGACAACATCACAGGCTTCGGCCGCGCGCTGCGCCGCGCCGGCGTGCGCATGGACAGCGCGCGCATCGCGCTGGCCAAGCAAGCCGCGCTGCTCGTGGGCCTGGACAGCAAGTCCGACCTCAGTGCCGCAATGGAGGCCGTGATGGTCAGCCGAGAGCAGGATCGGCTGGTGTTTCGCGAGCTGTTCGATGCCTACTTCCGCGATCCCGAGGTCGCCCACAAGCTGCTGTCGCAACTGCTGCCCGGTACCCATGGCCGGGCCGAGTCATCGAAGCGCCGTCCGCGCGTGCGCGAGGCGCTGTCGCCGCAAAAGGCCTTTGGCCAAGCCCAGCCCCGTCCGCAGGACCAGAAAGTCGATTTCGACGCCGCGATGACGGCCAGCGACCTGCAGCGCCTCAAGCATGCCGACTTCAACGCGCTCTCTGCCAGCGAATACCAGCTCGTGGAGCGGCTGGCGCGCGAGATCGCGCTGCCCGTGCCCAGCGTGCCCTCGCGCCGCACGCGCCCCGGTGTCACCGGCGCTCAACTGCACTGGCCCGGCGTGATGCACCATGCCGCGCGCACGGGCGGCGAGCTGTTGCGCCTGCCGCGCCTGCAGCAGCGCGAGCAGCCGCTGCCGCTGCTGGTGCTGGTCGACGTGTCGGGCTCGATGGAGCGCTATGTGCGCCTGCTGCTCGCATTCCTGCATGCCGCGACGCGCGAGCACAGGCGCCGCGACGTATTCGCGTTTGGCACGCGGCTGACCGACCTGACGCCGGCATTTCGCCTCGCCGACACCGATGCGATGCTGGGGGCGGCCAGCGCCGCGATCGAGGACTTTGCCAGCGGCACGCGGCTCGGCGAGTCGCTGCGGCAGCTGCGCGAACAGCACGCGCGCCGCCTGGTGGGCCGCCGTACCCTGGTGCTGGTGATCAGCGACGGCCTGGACACCGGCGAGCCGGCCGAACTGGCGCAGGAGCTGGCCTGGCTGCGCCGGCGCAGCCGCCGGCTGCTGTGGCTCAACCCTTTGCTGCGCTTTGATAACTACGCCCCCACGGCGCGCGGTGCGGCCGTGCTGCATGCCCAGGCCCATGCCATGCTGGCGGTGCACAATCTCAGCCGCCTGCAGGACCTGGCTGCGAGCCTGGGTGAACTGATGAAACGATGACGAGGAAACACCATGGACATGCAAGGAAGCCGCACGCTGGCCATCACGCAACAACAGGCCTGGGACGCGCTGAACGATCCCGAGGTGCTCAAGGCCTGCATCCCCGGCTGCGACAAGGTCGAGGTCAGCGGCGACAACCAGTACGCCATCGCGATGGCGCTCAAGATCGGCCCGCTCGCGGCCAAGTTCTCTGGCAAGATCACGCTCAGCGACATCCTGCCGCCCAGCAGCTACACGCTGGCGTTCGAAGGGCAGGGCGGCCCGGCCGGCTTCGGCAAGGGCAACTCCACCGTCACGCTCACGCCCGTGAATTCCGGCCCCTGCGGTAACAGCGGCTGCGAGCTGGCCTACACCGTGCACGCCCAGGTTGGCGGCAAGATCGCGCAGCTGGGCCAGCGTCTGATCGACGGTGCGGCCAAGTCCATGGCCGACGATTTCTTCAAGCGCTTTGACGAGGAGATGCAGCGCCGCCATCCGCAAGCCGCTCCTGATTTGATAGCGGATAGCGCCCACGCTGCAAGGGCTGGTGGCAAAAAAGCTTCCAAAGTCCCGGCCTGGTCCTGGGTCTTGGCCCTGGCGCTGCTGGCCGCTGCGGTATGGCTGCTAAGCTAGCCCGAAACCCCGGTTGAAGGCACAGGAGCAGTGATGGAGAACCTCGATGTGATGGTGTTGCGCACCCTGCGCGACTGGCGGCAGGCCGGCAAGCGGGCGCTGCTGGCCACCGTGGTGCGCACCTGGGGCAGCTCGCCGCGGCCGATCGGCTCGATCATGGCGCTGTGCGAGGATGGCGCGGTGGTCGGCTCGGTCTCGGGCGGCTGCATCGAGGACGACCTGATCTACCGCTTCACGCAAGCCTACGCATCAGCACAGACGCCAGCGTCTGGCAAGGAGCCCGGCCACCAGATTCCGTCCGGCGCGCCGGGCTTTGCGAAGTATGGCATCACCGCCGACGAGGCCCACCGCTTCGGCCTGCCCTGCGGCGGCACGCTGGAGCTGCTGCTCGAATACGACCCCGAGGCGTCCAGCCTGAGCAAACTGGTGGCGGCGCTCGAGGCGGGCCAGCTGATGCGGCGCAGCGTGCGCCTGATCGACGGCGCTGCCACGCTGGCCGCGGCCGCGTCGCCTTCCGATCTGCATCTCTGTGCCACCGAACTCGTCAACACCTTCGGCCCCGAATACCGCATGCTGCTGATCGGCGCCGGCCAGCTCACCGAATACCTGGCGACCATGGCCTTGTTCAGCGGCTTTGCGGTCACGGTCTGCGACCCGCGCGAGGAGTACCGAGGCGCCTGGTCGGTGGCCGGCGCCAAGGTCGTGGCCGACATGCCCGACGACGTGGTGCTCGCCTTCAAGCCCGACCGTCGCAGCTGCGTCGTCGCGCTCACCCATGACCCCAAGCTCGACGACCTGGCCCTGCTGGAGGCGCTGAAGACCGATGCCTTCTATGTCGGCGCGATCGGCTCGCGCCGCAACAACGAAGCGCGCCACGCCCGCATGATCGAGCACTTCGAGCAAACCGAGGAATCCCTCGCCCGGCTGCGCGGCCCGATCGGCATTTACATCGGCAGCAAGACCCCGCCCGAGATCGCGGTCAGCGTGATGGCCGAAATCCTGGCCGTCAAAAACGGCGTGACCCTGCCGCGCGACATGGGCGTGGCGCAGGCGAAGAACGAGCGGGCGATCAGCGCGAACGATCCGGGTGAGCTGGTGTGCGGCGTGCCGCGCGCGCGGTCCTGAGGGCTTGCATCTGCAGTCTCGGAGCCCCCATGGACATCACCCAGATCACCGAGGCGATTCAGCGCGATGCCGTCTGGGTCGTGTTCGTGAATGTGCTGCTGCAACAGCTGGGGCTGCCGGTGCCAGCCCTGCCGACGCTGCTGGTCGCAGGCAGCCTCGCGCTTACTTCGGGACAGGCGGGTCAGATGCTCGCTGCGGCCGTGCTCGCGTCCGTGATCGCGGACTGGGCCTGGTATCTGGCGGGGCGGGGCTTCGGTTACCGCGTGCTGTCCGGTTTGTGCCGCCTGTCGATCAATCCCGGTTCGTGCGTCTCTGCGGCCGAGGCGCGTTTTGTGCGCTGGGGCGTCTGGTCCCTGGTCATCGCCAAGTTCCTTCCGGGCTTCTCCACGGTGGCGCCGCCGATCGCCGGCTCGCTGCGCATGCCGCTGCCGAGCTTCATCGCGGCGGCCTCCTTTGGCGCAGCGTTCTGGGCCGGCACCGCCCTTCTGATCGGATGGCTGTTGCGTGCCCAGGTGCAAAACGCCATAGCGGCCATGAGCGGCCATGGAATGACCGCCATCGCCGTGATAGCGCTCGCACTCGGTTTCTGGCTCGCCTGGAAACTGTGGCAAAAGTATCGCTTCGAGCGGTTGGCCGCCATTCCCCACATCACGCCGGTTGAACTGATGGCGGCCATGGAATCGGATGCTCCACCTTTGCTGCTCGACTTTCGCGGCGCGGCCCTGATCGCCGAAGCCGGGCCGATCGACGGCGCGACGCAGGCCCATCTGGATGAACTGCACCAGGCTGTTGGCCAGTGGCCCAAGCACCAACACATCGTGACCCTGTGCGCCTGCCCCGAAGACGCGACTGCGGTGCGCGCAGCCCGCGCCCTGACGAAGCTGGGCTACACCTCGGTCCGCCCGCTCAAGGGAGGATACGAATCATGGATGGAGCATCTGGGAAAAAACGCTCCATGATCAGGGCGAGGGCTCGACGGATTTGACATCGATGGCATTGCTCTCGGCATAGTACTGGCCAAGGTTGTCGGTCAACAGAACGCCGCCTATCGTCACCTTTTTGAACAGATACTGCTGAACCTTTCTGGACATGGCGTCCCCGCTTTGGCTGAGCAACTGGAATCTGTTGGTCAGCATGTCCCGTGCTTCACCAGCTTCCGTTGGCGCAATGCGAACACAAATGGGGTCTTTCGTGTTCAGCAAGTAGACCATGCTTTGGCGGCCATCCGGCTCCAGCGTGATGCTTTGGGAGACGATGAAGCCGCTCAGCCTGACGGGACCAGCCGCCAGACATTTCGAGCTGCCTGGGCTGCCTGGTGGCTCCGCAATCTTCAGCAATGTTGTTTTTCGTTGCGCATACCAGGTCATCAGACATTCTCTTGTCTGGCAGTAGGCTTCTCTCCATTTCCAAGCGGCCTGGGTCTGCTGGTTGAACGCCTTGAGATCGGGAGCCTTTGATTTCACGCGTTGCTGGATAACGCCCAGCTCATCATCGAGCTTGGACAGCTCCGGGTCGTTGCAGATCATCATTTCGGGGAGCGAAGCCGCCTTGGCGCAATCGAAGCTGGTCGCAGATACCAGGCCAGGAAACGCGAGTAGAGCAAGCAGGATGACTCTTGGCATGACGAACTCCTTTGAGCCTTGACGAACCGCGCTTATCCGACGCCAATGTGGTCGTGGCACGGTCAGTGTAAGTTTCAGTGACCTGCGTTGGAAATGCAAATGCCCTTCGCGCATGGGCTCGCCGCGCCGTCGACGCTGCCGCCAAGTCGACAAAGAACCCTGCAAGCGTTACGAACAAAGTTCCAGAGGTCTAACCCGTGTGCAGGTCAAAGATCAGGCCCCGAAGCCATTGGTTGGCCGGGTCCTTGTGGTACTTGGCGTGCCAGAACAGGTTGATCGCGATCTCTGGCAGCTTGACAGGGTGGTTCACGTAGACCAGGCCGAAGGGCTCCGCCATGCGCTGGGCCAGCCGCTCGGGAACCGTCGCCATCATGTCGGTGGACTGCAGGATATGGCCTATGGCCACGAAGTGGGGGACGGTCAGCTTGACCTTGCGCTGGGGCGAGTTTCTCTCGATGAGTTCGTCGATCTTGCCGTGCCCGGTGCCCGATGACACGACCACGACATGGTCCGCCGCAAAGAATTCGGCTTGCGACATCTTGCGCTTGTCCAGCCGGTGGCCCTTGCGGAACATGCAGACATATTTCTGGATGAACAGGCGGCGCTGAAAGTAGCCGCCCTTGAGCTGTGGCAGCAGGCCGATGGCCAGATCGATGTGCCCGGCCTCCATGGCGTCCTTCAGGTTGACCGCGGTGTTTCGCACGGTGCTGATGGACACCGACGGCGCGATGCGGCCGATTTCTTCCATGAGCGAAGGCAGGAAATAGATTTCCCCGATGTCGGTCATGGCGATCGAGAAGCTGCGCTGGCTGGTCGCGGGATCGAACGATGTTCTCTGGTTGATGGCGCCGTGGATCATCCCGAGCGCGTAGCCGATGGACTCGGCCAGCTGATCCGCAAAGGGCGTCGGCTCCATGCCATGGGCGGTGCGCAGAAACAGCTCGTCGCCGAACAGCTTGCGCAGGCGGGCCAGCGCATTGCTGATCGCGGGCTGGCTCAGGCCCAGGTTCTCCGCCACCTTGGAGACCCTGCGCTCGGCCAGAAGCTGGTTGAAGATGACCAGGAGGTTGAGGTCGATGTCTTTCAGCTCCACGCGGCTCTCCGGTGAGCGATATTGATTTCAGTGATGTGATGCATTCATGCCATTTTATTGACTGATCTTGCGCCGGTCACGATCATCGCGGCCTGAGCACTGCAAAAGCTTGTGAAGGCCACCATGGAAATTTTCGTACGCCCCCTGCAACGCACCTTGAGCGTGAGTGCCGGCGTCAACCTTCTGGACGCGCTGCGCGAACACCAGGTGCCCATGTCCTACAGCTGCATGGCGGGGCGGTGCGGTACATGCCGGTGCAGGGTCGTTGAGGGAAACGTCCTGGAGTCGGGCCAGGGGGTGCAGCGCCCGCTGGGCGCCGGCGACCGGCATGTCCTGGCCTGCCAGACCTATCTGACCGAGTCCTGCACGATTGAAATTCCAGAGCCGGACGAGGTGGTGGTCCATCCCGCCCGAATCGTCAAGGCGACAGTCGTGGCGATCGAGGACATGACGCACGACATCAAGCGGCTGCGTTTGCGACCGGCGAAGCCGCTTGAATTCTCGCCCGGCCAGTACGTGCAGCTGCAGTTCACCCCGGAGCACATCCGGCCCTATTCGATGGCGGGGCTCTGTGACGATGGCGAGCTTGAATTTCACGTCAGACTGGTCCCTGACGGCCGCGTGACGGGCTATATCGCCAGTACGCTGAAGGTCGGCGATGCCGTCAGGGTCAGTGGCCCGCTGGGCTCCGCTTACCTGCGCCGCAAGCACACCGGTCCGATGCTGTGCGTCGCCGGCGGAACGGGCCTGGCGCCTATCCTGTCCATTGTCCGCGGCGCCATGGCGGCGGGGATGCGCAACCCGATCCACCTGTATTTCGGCGTCCGGTCGCCGCGCGACATCTACGGCGCGCCATGGCTGAATCGCCTGCAGCACGAGCACGGCAACCTGCATGTGCACACCGTCGTCACGTCGGGACAGGACTCGCCCGAGCTGCGCAGCGGTCTTGTCACGGATGCCATCGCGCGGGACTGGTCCAGTCTGAGGGGTTGGCGGGCCTATCTGTGCGGGGCGCCACCGATGGTGGAAGCCGCGACGCTGCTGGCCAGGCAAAAGCAGATCGCACCCGAGCAGATCTACGCGGATGCTTTCTATTCCAGCGGCACCTGAGTCAAGGAGACATACATGAATGAGACATCGGCGATTTTTCCGCAGCAATTGCACTGGGAATCCGATGGCACCAGCCGCATGCCATTTCTGACCTATACCAGCGAGGAACTTCACAAGAAGGAACTGGAGCGCTTTTTCTATTCCGGCCACTGGTGCTATGTCGGTCTGGAGGCCGAGATCCCGAACCCCGGCGACTTCAAACGCACGGTTGTGGGCGAGCGCTCGGTCATCATGGTGCGCGATGCCGACGGCGGCGTGAGCGTGGTCGAGAACGTCTGCGCCCACCGGGGAATGCAGTTTTGCCGCGAGCGGCATGGCAACAAGAAGGAATTCGTCTGCCCCTACCACCAATGGAGCTATACCCTCCAGGGCGACCTGCAGGGCGTGCCGTTCAGGCGCGGCGTTAAGCAGGATGGCAAGGTCCATGGTGGCATGCCCGCGGACTTCAACACCGCCGACCACGGCCTGACAAAGCTCAAGGTGGCCACGCGCGGCGGTGTTGTCTTCGCGTCATTCGACCCGAACATCGAATCGCTCGAGGATTTCATGGGGCCCGCGATTCTCGGCTATTTCGACCGCCTGTTCAATGGCCGCAAGCTCAAGATCCTCGGCTACAACCGGCAGCGTATTCCGGGCAACTGGAAGCTGATGCAGGAAAACATCAAGGATCCGTACCACCCGGGGCTGCTGCACACCTGGTTCGTGACCTTCGGCCTCTGGCGCGCTGACAACAAGTCCGAGTTGAAGATGGATGAGCGCCACCGCCACGCCGCGATGATCTCCACCCGCGGCCAGGCGGGCAAGGCAGCACAGGTGACGCAGGTCTCCAGCTTCAAGGAAAGCATGCAGCTCAACGACCCGCGTTTTCTAGACATCGTGCCCGAGCCTTGGTGGGGCGGCCCGACGGCGGTCATGACGACCCTGTTTCCCAGTGTCATCCTGCAGCAGCAGGTCAACAGCGTGTCGACCCGCCATATCCAGCCCAGCGGGCATGGCTCGTTCGACTTTGTCTGGACGCATTTCGGCTTCGAGGACGACAGCGAGGAGATGACCCAGCGCCGCCTGCGCCAGGCCAATCTGTTCGGGCCGGCCGGCTTTGTGTCGGCCGACGATGGCGAGGTGATCGAGTTTTCGCAGCAGGGCTTCGAGCAGAAACCGTTTCATCGCACCGTGGCCGAACTCGGTGGGCGAGAGGTGGAGAACACCGACCACATGGTGACCGAAACGTTGATCCGCGGCATGTACCGCTACTGGCGCGACGTGATGGAACAGCCCCAGGCCGAGTCTGCGACGGCTCGCACCCATGGCCGCGACTGAGCAAGGAACCACGATGGACTTCGAGACCTACCACGCGCTGACCCAGCTCTATGCCGACTACGCAGCAGCCGTCGATTCCGGCAACTGGGACCTGTGGCCCGAGTTCTTTACGGAGGACTGCGTGTACCGGCTGCAGCCACGCGAGAACCATGAGCGCGGCTTCCCGCTGGCCACGCTGTCGTTCGACAGCAAGGGCATGCTCAAGGACCGCGTCTACGGCATCCGCGAGACGCTGTTTCACGACCCCTACTACCAGCGCCACGTGGTCGGCGCACCGGTCGTGCGCAAGGTGCTCGACGACCGGTTCGAATGCGAGGCCAATTACGCTGTTCTTCGCACCAAGCTGTCCCAGGTGTCGACGGTCTTCAACGTGGGCCGCTACATCGACACCGTGGTGCGCACCCCCGAGGGGCTGAAGTTCAAGTCGCGCCTGTGCGTGTACGACAGCGAAATGATCCCCAACTCCATCATCTACCCCATCTGAGGCATCCATGAGCAACCCGAACTGGATCGAAGCGGCAGCGGTTTGCGACCTCCCGCAGGACGACGTGATCGGCGTCGACGTGCAAGGCCGCGACATCGCCCTCTACAGCGTGGACGGCGAGGTCTACGCGACCGACAACCTCTGCACCCATGGGCAGGCACGCCTGTGCGATGGATTCCTCGATGGCCATGAAATCGAGTGTCCGCTGCATCAGGGCAAGTTCGATGTGCGCAATGGCCGGGCGAGCTGTGCGCCGATCACCGAGGACGTTCGAAGCTACCCCGTGAAGATCGAGGCCGGACGCGTCTACCTCGCGATCGACTGAGGGAAGCGCCACATCCCCATCTATCCTGCGCGAGTCGCTATAAAAAACATAGCAGATCTGATGCCCAGAACCGTCAGCAGCAGCGACCCGAACAGATGCAGCGCGGCCGTGCCCAGGGCCAGCGCATAGCGCTGCTGCTGCAGCATGGCCACCACTTCGGCCGAGAAGCTGGAGAAGGTGGTGAGCGCGCCCAGACAGCCGGTGATGATGGCCAGGCGCCAGGCCGGGTCGAGCTGGGGCAGGGCCTGGAACACCGCGACGCACACGCCCACCAGGTAGCCGCCGATCAGGTTGGCGGCCAGCGTGCCCCAGGGCAGCAGGCCACCCGGGTTGAGCCACAGGCCCAAGGCCCAGCGGGCCAGGGCGCCGACGCAGGCGCCGGCGCAGATGGCAAAGACTGAAATCACATCTTCCCCGGCAGCCAGGTGGCGATCTGCGGGAAGAACCACAGCAGCAGCACCATGGCGCACATCAGGAAGAAGAAGGGCAGGGTCACGCTGGAGATGTAGGTGATCTGCTTGCCGGTCATGCCCTGCAGCACGAACAGGTTGAAGCCCACCGGCGGCGTGATCTGCGCCATCTCGACCACGATCACGATGAAGATGCCGAACCAGATCAGGTCGATGTGGGCCGCCTGCACCGTGGGCAGGATCACGCCCATGGTCAGCACCACCATGGAGATGCCGTCCAGGAAGGAGCCCAGCACGATGTAGAACAGGGCCAGCACGACGATCAGCAGAAAGGGGCTCAGGCCCAGCGAGGTGACGAACTCCGCGAGGTGGCGCGGCAGGCCGATGTAGCCCATGCTGAGGGTGAGGAACGCGGCGCCGGCCAGGATCAACGCAATCATGCAGTACAGCCGCGTCGCGCCGAGCAGGGACTCGCGGAAGGTGGCCCAGTTGAGCGAGCCCTGCAGGCCCGACAGGGCCAGCGAGCCCACCACGCCCACGGCGGCGGCTTCGGTGGCGGTGGCCAGGCCGCTGTAGATCGAGCCGAGCACGGCGGCGATCAGCAGCACCACCGGGATCAGGTGGCGCGACTCGTGCAGCTTCTGCGTGAACGTGAGCCCCTCGGTGGGCGCGGGGATCTGGTCCTTGTTGAACAGGGCCCAGACCGCGAGATAGCCCGAGAACAGCGAGGCCAGCAGGATGCCGGGAAACACGCCGGCGATGAAGAGCTTGGCGATCGACACATCGGCCGCCACGCCGAACACGATCATGATGATGGAGGGCGGAATCAGCAGGCCCAGCGTGCCGGCGCCGGCCAGCGAGCCTATCGTGATGTCCTCGGGATAGCCGCGCTTCCTGAGCTCGGGCAGGGTCATCTTGCCGATGGTCGCGCAGGTCGCGGCCGAGGAGCCCGAGACCGCGGCGAAGATGGTGCATCCGATCACATTGGTGTGCAGCAAACGGCCCGGCAGCCGGCTGACCCAGGGCGCCAGCCCCCGAAACATGCTTTCGCTGAGCTTGGTGCGAAACAGGATTTCGCCCATCCACACAAACAGGGGCAGGGCGGTCAGCGTCCAGCTCGACGAGGCGCCCCAGATGGTGACGGCCATGGCGTCGCCGGCGGGGCGAGCGGAAAACAGCTGCATGCCGATCCAGGCGACGCCGGCGAGCGTGAGGCCGATCCACACGCCGCTGCCCAGCAGGGCGAACAGCGCGACGATCAGCAAGGTGGTGACGGCGATCTCATTCATGGTGCAGGGCCTCCTCCGCTTCGCCGGCACGGCGTTGGCCGCGCCACTCCATCACCCACTCGTCGACAAAGGCAATGAGCAGGACGACCGTGCCCAGCGCCATCGCGATCTGCGGAATCCACAGCGGCGTGGCGTCGCTGCTGGTGGACACGTCATTGAGCAGGCGCGACTGCCAGGCCAGCCGCACCGCGTAGAACGCGAACAGCCCGGCCAGCACCACGGCGGCCGAGAGCGCCCAGAGTTCGAGCGCGCGCTGGGCGCGGCCGCTGAGCCGGCTGATCAGCAGCGTGACGCGAATATGCTCGTTGCGCTTGAGGGTGTGGGCCAGCGCCAGAAAGCCCGCGGCCGCCATGCTGTAGCCGGCGTAGGCATCGGTGCCGGGCAGGTGGAAGTTCAGCTGCCGCCCCGCAATGGACAGCAGCACCATGACCAGGACGCCGATCATGGCCAGCGCCGCGAGCCAGGCCGCGCCGTCGTACAGGTGATCCAGAATTTTTCTCATCGTCGTTCGTGCTGGAACCATAAAAAACCCCGCTGCGCAACGCAAGTGGGGCGCATGCGGGGCGGGTGAAGGCCCGGTTTACTTCATCGTCGCGTAGGCATCGACCACGGCCTTGCCTTCGGGGCCGGCTTTTTCAAGCCATTCCTTGAGCATGGTGTCGCCCACCTTTTTCATGTCGGCCTTGAGCTGGGCCGGGGGTGGGGCCACGGTCATGCCGTTCTTCTTCAGCAGCTCGATGTACTCGGTGTTCTTCTTGACGCTGGTGTCCCAGCCGCGCTTCTCGGCCTCGGCACCGGCCTTGAGCAGGGCGGCCTGGGTCGGCTTGTCCAGCGCGTCGAACGCGGCCTTGTTCACCAGCACCGCGTTCTTGGGCAGCCAGGCCTGGGTGTCGTACCAGTATTTCAGGTGCTCATAGGTCTTGGTGTCGTAGCCGGTGGAGCCCGAGCTCATGTAGCTCTCGATCACGCCGGTGGCCATGGCCTGGCTCAGCTCCGCCGCCTGCACCGTCACCGGCTGGGCCCCCACCAGCTCGGCCACGCGGGCCGTGGCCGGGCTGTAGGCGCGCCATTTGACGCCCTTGAGGTCGGCGGCCGAAGCCAGTGGCTTCTTGGCGTAAATGCCCTGCGGCGGCCAGGGCACGGTGTAGAGCAGCATCATGCCCTGCTCGGCGAGCTTCTTCTCCACGGTCGGCTTGCTGGCCTTGTACAGCTTCATCGACCCCTCGTAGCTGTCGGCCAGGAAGGGCACGCCATCCACGCCCCAGATCTGCCATTCGTTCTGGTAGTTGGCCATCAGGATTTCGCCGATCTGGGCCTGGCCGCCCTGCACGGCACGTTTGATTTCGGGGGCCTTGAACAGCGAGGCATTGGCATGCACCGTGATCTTGAGCTTGCCGCCGGTGGCCTTTTCCACGTCGCTGGCAAACTGCACGAGGTTTTCCGTGTGGAAGTTGTTGGCCGGGTAGGCCGCGGGCAGATCCCATTTGGTCTGGGCCAGGGCAGAGGCGCTCAGGGTCAGGGCGGCTGCCATCCATCCGAGTTTGAGTTTCATGGTCGCTCCGGGACAATGGTGAAATGAACAGAGTGATAAGCATAAATGCAATGACCGGGCCGGCCGATCCGGTGTTGTCCCCGGGCTTGGTTGGGGATGCCTGCGGGGCGCCGGCATGAACCTGCGTTTCGTCGAAGCGTTTTACTGGGTCGCCTCGCTCAAGAGCGTGACGCGCGCGGCGGAAAAGCTGTTTTTGACTCAGTCGGCCATGTCCAGCCGCATTGCCGCGCTCGAGGAGGAACTCGGGGTGCTGCTGCTCGACCGGCGCGACAAGCAGTTTCGCCTGACGATTGCGGGCGCGCGCTTTTTGACCTACGCGCAGAAGCTGCTGGAGCTGCAGCGCGAGGTCAAGGCCGAGATGGGCTCGGGCGCGCCGCTGGCCGTGTCCATGCGCATCGGCGCGATCGAATCGGTGCTGCATTCCTGGCTGATCCCGTGGATCGAAAGGCTGCGCTCCGACCATCCCGCGCTGGAGCTGGAACTCACGGTGGAAACCACGCCCATCCTGGTCGAGCAGGTCCAGCGCGGCACGCTGGACCTGGCCTTCGCCGCCTTGCCCGCCGCCGCCGAGGGCGTGCGCAGCCGAGCGCTGCCGCCGATGGAGATGGTGTTTGTCGGCCATCCGCAGCTGCACAAGAAGCGGCGCTACAGCCTGGCCGATCTGGCCGAGGTGGATTTGCTGACCTTCCAGCGCGGCTCGCAGCCGCATGTGGCGCTGGTCGACCAGTTGCGCAACGCCAAGCTGGAGCCCAAACGGGTGCACACCATTTCGTCGATCTCGGCCATGGTGCAGCTGGTGCAGGGCGGCTTCGGCGTCGCCACGCTGCCGCGCAGTGCCGTCGACCGGCTGGCGGCCTTCCCCAACCTCAAGATACTGGCCAGCGATGCGCGGTTGCAGCCGCTGCCGATTCACGCGAGCTACCGCGCCGATCCGTCGTCCCTGGCGGTGGAGACCGTGGTGAAGTCGGCCCTGGCCTTCATCGATCCCTCGGCTGCAGCGGGATCGGCCACGCGCTCCGGAACGCGGAAGTCATCGAAAAAATCGATCGCGTAAGCAAAAAATTTTGAATTTGCCCAGAAGAAGGCAGCTCACCACAATCGACCCATCGTCATGACATTGACATCTGGGTTGAGGAGTTGCGGTGGGTTCAGTTTCCGAGTTGGCGCTTTCCGTGTTCGGCCTTGACGGCATTCGCAATGCCGCCCATGTGCGCCGGCTGATCCGCCAGGGCCTGTGGGCCTCGCACACCAGCGGCCTGGCCGACGACCATGTGCAGGGTAATGTGGTGATCCTGCCCCAGGCATTGGCGGGCGACTTTCTGCGCTACTGCCAGCGCAATCCCAAGCCCTGCCCGGTGCTGGCGGTGTCCGAGCCGGGCCAGGCGAAGCTGCCCACGCTGGGCGCCGACATCGACATCCGCACCGATGTGCCGCGCTATCGGGTCTGGCGGCATGGCGAACTGGTGTCGGAGCCGACCGATATCAGCGATCTGTGGCGCGATGACCTCGTGACCTTCGTGCTGGGATGCTCGTTCTCGTTCGAGCAGGCCTTGCTGGAGGCCGGCCTTCCCTTGCGCCATATCGACGAGGGCAAGAACGTCGCGATGTACCGCACCAACATCGCCACCGAGCCCGCCGGGCCGTTCAGCGGCCCGATGGTGGTGTCGATGCGGCCCATGCGCGCGGCAGCCGTCATCCGTGCGGTGCAGGTTACTTCGCGCTTTCCCGATGTGCATGGCGCGCCAGTCCATATCGGCGACCCCGCGCTGATCGGCATTGCCGACCTGAGCCGTCCCGACTATGGCGATGCGGTGACCGTGCTGCCCGACGAACTGCCGGTGTTCTGGGCCTGCGGTGTCACGCCGCAGGCCGCCATTGCGCAGGCCCGCCCCGAGTTCTGCATCACCCATGCGCCTGGCGCGATGCTGATCACCGACCTGAAGAACAACCACCTGGCCAGCCTTTGACGGCCAAATTTGCTTGCAACCTCACGGAGACATTCATGAAGAAATTCCTGATCACCCTGGCCGCGCTGGCCGCCTCGCTGGCCCAGGCGCAGGTCAAATGGGACCTGCCCACCGGCTATGGCGTCAACAGCTTCCAGACCGAGAACGTGCAGCAGTTCGCCAACGAGGTGGACAAGGCCACGGCCGGCAAGCTCAAGATCACCTTGCACCCCAACGGCTCACTCTACAAGGCCAACGAGATCAAGCGCGCGGTGCAGACCGGGCAAACGCAGGCCGGCGAGTTCATTTTGTCGGGCGCGGCCAACGAGAACGCCCTGTTCGGCGTGGACTCGATTCCGTTCCTGGCCACCGGTTACGAGGACGCGCGCCGGCTCTACCAGGCAGCCCGGCCCAGCCTGGAAAAGCTGCTGGCCGCGCAGGGCATGAAGCTGCTGTTCTCGGTGCCTTGGCCCGGCCAGTCGCTCTACTCGATCAAGGCGATCAACAGTCCCGATGACCTGAAGGGCACCAAGATGCGCGCCTACAACCCCGCGACGGCGCGCATCGCCCAGCTGCTCAAGGCCCAGCCGACGACGATCCAGCTGGCCGAACTGGGCCAGGCCCTGGCCACCGGCACGGTGGAGAACTTCCTGACGTCGAGTGCCAGTGGCATCGAGAACAAGCTGTATGAGCAGACCAAGTTCTTCTACCCGGTCAACGGCTGGCTGCCGCGCAACGCCACGGTGGTGAATCAGAAGGCTTTCGAAGCCCTGGACAAGCCGGTCCAGGACGCCGTGCTCAAGGCGGCCGCAGCGGCCGAGCAGCGCGGCTGGCAGCTCAGCGAGCAGAAGGACAACGAATACATCAAGGAGCTGGGTGCCAAGGGCATGAAGATCAGTCAGCCGTCGGAGTCGGTGCGCAAGGAGCTCAGGGCCATCGGCGAGACCATGACGGCCGACTGGCTCAAGACCGCGGGGGCGGACGGCCAGGCCATCATCGACGCCTACCGCAAGCGCTGAGACCCGCACGCGAACCAGGAGAGCGCGGTGAGCAAATTCATGGCCAACTTCTACAAGACCCTGCTGTTGCTGGCCTGCGTGTCGATGCTGGCGGCGTTTGGCACCATCATGCTGGGCATCGCGGCGCGCCAGGCCGGCTGGGACATTCCGGGGCTTGACGCCTATGCGGGCTTCTCGATCGCCGCCGCGCTGTTCCTGGCCCTGCCCGGGACCTTGCGGCACGGCGACCACATCCGCGTGACGCTGGCGCTGCAAAGGCTGCCCGAGCGTGGCCGGACCGTACTGGAGTACTGGAGCCTGGGCGCAGGCCTGGCCCTGTCGCTGTACCTGGCCTGGTATGCCTGCCGCCTGGTCTGGATGTCGCATCTGACGCACGATGTCTCGCCCTCGGCCGATGCGACGCCACTGTGGATTCCGCAAATATTCATGGCGCTGGGCTGCATCGGGTTTGCGCTGTCGTTCGTCGATGCCCTGCTGGCCCGCTTGAAAGACCAGCCCTTCTTCGCCCCTGTGGCGGGCGAGATCGCCCGCGTCGAGTAAACCGGCCTGGCTGCCCCAGGTTTCAACGGAAAACACCATGGATATCCTGATTGCAGGTCTGCTGATCCTGCTGCTGTTCGTCGTCCTCGGCTCCGGCCTGTGGATCGGCCTGTCGCTGCTGGGCGTGGCCGTCATCGCGATGGAGTTCTTCACCCAGCGCCCGGTGGGCGACAGCATGGTGCTGACCATCTGGGGCTCGACCTCGAGCTGGACGCTGACCGCGCTGCCCCTGTTTTTGTGGATGGGCGAAATCCTGTTTCGCAGCAAGCTGTCCGAAGACATGTTCAAGGGCCTCGCGCCCTGGCTGAACCGGCTGCCGGGGCGGCTGCTGCACACCAACGTGATTGGCTGCACCATCTTCGCGGCGGTCTCGGGCTCGTCGGCCGCGACCTGCGCCACCATCGGCAAGATCACCCTGCCCGAGCTTAAAAAACGCGGCTACCCCGACGACATCGCGATCGGCACCCTGGCCGGCGCCGGCACGCTGGGCCTGCTGATCCCGCCCTCGATCATCATGATCGTCTATGGCGTGGCGGCCAATGTGTCGATTGCCAAGCTGTTCATCGCCGGCGTCGTTCCCGGCCTGCTGCTGGCCCTGCTGTTCATGGGCTACATCGTGGTCTGGGCGCTGCGCAACAAGGACAAGGTGCCCGCGGCGGACGAGGCCATGAGCTTGGCGCAGAAGGTCCATGCCTCGCGCCACTTGATTCCCGTGGTGTCGCTGATCGCGCTGGTGCTGGGCTCGATCTACTCCGGCCTGGCCACCGCCACCGAGGCCGCAGCACTCGGTGTGGCCGGTTCGCTGCTGCTGGCCAAGATCGAAGGCTCGCTCGACTGGCAGCGCTTCAAGGACGGGCTGGCAGCCGCCTGCCGCGTCTACTGCATGATCGGCCTGATCCTGGCGGGCGCGGCCTTTTTGACCCTGGCCATGGGCTTCATCGGCCTGCCGCGCCATCTGGCGGAGTTCATCGGCGCGCTGAACCTTTCGCCCTTCATGCTGATCGTGCTGCTCACCGGATTTTTCATCGTGCTCGGCTGCTTCCTCGACGGCATCTCCATGGTGGTGCTGACCATGGCCGTGCTGCTGCCCACGGTGCAGAAGGCCGGTTTCGATTTGATCTGGTTCGGCATCTTCATCGTGCTGGTGGTCGAAATGGCGCAGATCACGCCCCCGGTCGGCTTCAACCTGTTCGTGCTGCAGAGCCTGACCAGGCGCGAAATGACCTACCTGGCCCGCACCGCGCTGCCGCTGTTCCTGCTGATGCTGGCAGCGGTGCTGATGACCTACTTTGTGCCCGACGTGGTGCTGTGGTTGCCGCGTCATATGTAGCCTGTCGTTTTTTCCTGGAATGGGTACGATGGGTGGGCTGCAAGCCAGCGCCGATCCGTGCCTTCACTCACACAGCCAACACATCAGTGAATCATGCAAGACACCATTTCAAGCTTGGGTAGCGGCCGCTGGCAGTTCTGGATCGACCGCGGCGGCACCTTCACCGACATCGTGGCCAAGCGCCCCGACGGCAGCCTGACCACGCACAAGCTGCTCAGCGAAAGCCCCGAGCAGTACCGCGATGCGGCCGTCGCCGGCATCCGCCACCTGTTGGGCCTCAAGGCGGGCGAGCCGATCACGCCGGACCGGGTCGAATGCGTGAAGATGGGCACGACCGTGGCGACCAATGCGCTGCTGGAGCGCAAGGGCGAGCCCACGCTGCTGGTGACCACGCGCGGCTTTCGCGATGCGCTGCGCATCGCCTACCAGAACCGCCCGCGCCTGTTCGACCGCCACATCGTGCTGCCCGAGCTGCTGTACCGCCGTGTCATCGAGGCGCGCGAGCGTGTCGGCGCGCAGGGCGAGCTGGTCGAGCCGCTCGATGAGGTGCTATTGAAACAGGAGCTGCAAAGCGCCTATTCGCAAGGGCTGCGCAGCGTTGCGATCGTGTTCATGCACGGCTACCGCCACACCGCGCACGAGCAGGCGGCCAAACGGCTGGCGCAGGAGGTCGGCTTCACGCAGATCAGCACTTCGCACGAAACCAGCCCGATGATGAAGTTCGTGAGCCGCGGCGACACGACCGTGGTCGATGCCTATCTGTCGCCGATTCTGCGCCGCTATGTGGAGCAGGTGGCCGGCGAGATGCCGGGCGTCAAGCTGTTCTTCATGCAGTCCTCCGGCGGCCTGACCGATGCCCATGCGTTTCAGGGCAAGGACGCGATCCTGAGCGGCCCGGCCGGCGGCATCGTGGGCATGGCCCGCACGGCCGGCATTGCCGGGCATGACGACGTGATCGGCTTCGACATGGGCGGCACCTCGACCGACGTGAGCCATTTCCGCGGTGGCCTCAAGGGCGAGTTCGAGCGCGAGTTCGAAACCCAGGTGGCCGGCGTGCGCATGCGCGCGCCCATGATGAGCATCCACACCGTGGCGGCCGGCGGCGGCTCGATCCTGGCGTTCGACGGTGCGCGCTTTCGCGTCGGGCCCGAGAGCGCCGGCGCCAACCCCGGGCCTGCCAGCTACCGGCGCGGCGGCCCGCTGGCCGTGACCGATGCGAACGTGATGGTCGGCAAGATCCAGCCGCGCTACTTCCCCCATGTGTTCGGCCACGATGCCAACGAGCCGCTGGACGCCGAGGTCGTGCGGGCCAGGTTCGATGAGCTGGCGGCGCAGACCGGCCGCGCTGCGGAGGAGGTGGCCGAGGGCTTCATCCACATCGCCGTGCAGCAGATGGCCAACGCGATCAAGAAGATTTCTGTCGCGCGCGGCTACGACGTGACGCGCTACACGCTGCAGTGCTTCGGCGGCGCCGGCGGCCAGCATGCCTGCCTGGTGGCCGACGCGCTGGGCATGACGCGGGTGTTCGTGCACCCGCTGGCCGGCGTGCTCAGCGCCTACGGCATGGGCCTGGCCGACCAGAACGTGATCCGCGAGCAGGCAGTCGAATTGAAGCTGTCGCAGGCGGCGCTGCCCGAGATCGCCGGCAAGCTCGACGCGCTGGACAGCACCGCGCGGGCCGAACTGACGCGCCAGCAGGTCAGCCACGGGGCGATCACAACGCACCGCCGCGTCCATGTGCGCTACGAGGGCAGCGACACGGCGCTGATCGTGCCGTTCGGTGAACTGGACGCGATCGAGTCGGGCTTCGAGGCTGCCTACCGCCAGCGTTTTGCCTTCCTGATGCACGGCAAGGGCCTGGTGGTCGAGGCGGTGTCGGTCGAGGCCGTTGTGGCGGGTGACGCACCCGTCGAGCCGCGCCACGCGACGCACGAGCCGCGCGAAGTGCCGCGGCGCCCGGAAGTGAAAGATGGCGTGCGCATGTACTCGGCGGGGCAGTGGCATCAGGCTGCGCTGGTGGTGCGCGAAGATCTGAGGCCGGGCGACATCATCCCAGGTCCAGCCATCATTGCCGAGAAGAACGCGACCACCATCGTGGAGCCGGGCTGGGAGGCCGAGGTCACGGCCCTGGACCACCTGGTGTTGGAGCGGCGGGCCGCCCGTGCCGTCACATTTGCAGCAGGCACGACGGTGGACCCGGTGCTGCTGGAGGTGTTCAACAACCTGTTCATGAACATCGCCGAGCAGATGGGCCTGCAGCTGCAGAACACGGCCTACTCGGTCAACATCAAGGAGCGGCTGGACTTCAGCTGCGCGCTGTTCGACGCCGATGGCAACCTGATCGCCAATGCGCCGCACATGCCGGTGCACCTGGGCTCGATGGGCGAGAGCATCAAGACCGTGATCCGCGAGAACAGCGCCACCATGCAGCCCGGCGACGTCTACGTGCTCAACGATCCCTACCACGGCGGCACGCACCTGCCCGACATCACGGTGATCACGCCGGTCTATATGCCGGTTGAGCGTTCGGCGTTGAGCGTTCAGCGTGAACAGGGCATCTCCCACGCTCAACGCTCGACACTCAACCCTCAACCCCTGTTCTACGTGGGCTCCAGAGGCCACCATGCCGACATCGGCGGCATCACGCCGGGTTCGATGCCGCCATTCTCGACGCTGATCGAGGAAGAGGGCGTGCAGATCAACAACTTCAAGCTGGTCGAGCGCGGTGTGCTGCGCGAGCACGAGATGATCGAGTTGCTGCAAAGCGGCCGCTACCCGAGCCGCAACCCGCAGCAGAACATGGCCGACCTCAAGGCCCAGATCGCGGCCAACGAGAAGGGCGTGCAGGAACTGCGCAAGATGGTCGAGCAGTTTGGCCTGGACGTGGTGCAGGCCTATATGCGCCATGTGCAGGACAACGCCGAGGAATCGGTGCGCCGCGTCATCACACGCCTGAAGGACGGCGAGTTCGCCCTGCCGCTGGACAACGGCGCGCAGATCGAGGTCGCGATCCGCGTCGACTCGGCAAGCCGCAGCGCCGAGATCGACTTCACCGGCACCTCGGCCCAGCAGGTCAACAACTTCAACGCGCCGACGGCGGTCTGCATGGCGGCCGTGCTCTATGTGTTCCGCACGCTGGTCGATGATGACATTCCGCTCAACGCCGGCTGTCTGAAGCCGCTCAAGGTCATCATCCCGCCGGGCTCGATGCTCAACCCCAACCCGCCGGCCTCGGTGGTCGCGGGCAATGTGGAGACCTCGAGCTGCATCACCAACGCGCTGTATGGCGCCCTGGGCGTGATGGCGGCCGGCCAGTGCACGATGAACAACTTCACCTTCGGCAATGAACGTCACCAGTACTACGAAACCATCTCGGGCGGTTCGGGCGCGGGCGCGCTGATCGACGAGGCAGGCCGCGTGGTCGAGGGCTTCAGCGGCACCAGCGTCGTGCAAACTCACATGACCAACTCGCGCCTGACCGACCCCGAGGTGCTGGAGTTCCGCTTCCCGGTGCGGCTGGAGAGCTACGAAATCCGCCAGGGGTCCGGCGGGGCGGGGCGCTGGCAGGGCGGCAACGGCGGCGTGCGGCGCGTGAAGTTCCTCGAAGCCATGACGGCCAGCATCCTGTCCAACGGCCGCCACCAGGGTGCGTTCGGCATGGCCGGCGGCCTGCCGGGCCAGGTGGGCATCAACCGCGTGGTGCGCGGCGATGGCCGCATCGAGCAGCTCGACCATATCGGCCAGGCCGAGATGGCGCCCGGCGATGTGTTCGAGATCCACACGCCGGGTGGCGGCGGCTTTGGCGCGCCACAGTAGGGCGAATCGACGCAGCGCTGCTTGATGCTACTGTTTTGATAGTGTCCAGCAGCCAGTTTGCGCGGGCTGCCAGCCAAAAGGGCATGAAAAAACCCGCCGGAGCGGGTTCGGGAGGGCCGTCTGGACTTACTTCTTCGCAGCTTCGGCAGGAGCCGCCGTTTTGGCGGCCTCGGCCTTGGCGTCTTTCTTTTCGTCCTTGGCGGCAGGCTTTTCGTTCTTCTTGGCTTCCTTGGCCTTCATGTCGGCCTCCTTCTTGGCTTCAGCCTTGGCGTCCTTCTTCTCATCCTTGGCCGCGGGCGGCTTGGCGTCGCCTTTCTTCTCCTCGGCCTTGGCCATCGGCTTGTCTTCCTTCTTGGCGGCGGGGGCAGCGGCTGCGCCCTTGAAGGCTGCGCCGTTGACCGTCAGGCCCTCGGCGGAATATTTCGCGGCATTGGTTTCGCCCACGCCCTGGACGCGCGAGATGAAGTCGTTCCAGTCCTTGAAGCTGCCTTTCTTGCGCTCCTCGATGATCTTGCCCGAAATGCCCGGGCCAATACCCTTGATGCCATCGAGTTCGGCGGCAGTGGCCTTGTTCACATCGACAGCGGCAAACGATGCGGCTGCGTACAACATGGCCACAAAGGCCAGAACCTTCTTCAACATGGATCACTCCTCAGGGTTGTCACGCTCCCGGGAAGACCATCTGCCCGGGCGGCCAGCGTATAACGGGCGGGAGCAAAACTTCGTTGACCCGGCGCGCGAGGGGTTCGGCCGCGTTCAGAGTTCTTCGACCCGGCGCGCGGGATAGCTGTCCCAAGCCTGGCAGCCCGGGCATTGCCAGAAGTGCTGCTTGGCCTCGAAGCCGCAGGCGGCGCAGCGGTAGCGTGTGAGGGGCTTGACCGCATGGTCGAGCGCGCGCTGCACCTGGGGATGAAACTGCTCGTGCTCGAGTTTTTCGCCGGCAATCCATTTGGCCGCCGCCACCAGCGAGGGCTCGCGCTCCAGATGCTTCACATACCACTCTCGCGCTGACGCCGTGGACGCGCCCGATGCGGCGCTGAGGGCCACGATAGCCTCCAGCACATCCAGACAGGGGGCCTGCTCATAGCTGGCTGTCAGCAGGCCCAAGGCTTCCTCGCTGCGGCCGCAGGCTGCCGCCGCTTCCCTGAGCGGGGCCGCGATCAGGGGCATGGCCGCAGGCGCTGCCTGGGCCAGCGCGGCCAGGGTGTCGAAGGCGGCCTGATCGCGGCCCAGGCGGGTGTGCAGCGCCGCCAGCGCCATCGAGGCCCGGGGTGCCTGGGGCGCGGTCGCCATGGCCTGCTCCAGCAGCTCAGCCGCGCCGCCGGTGTCGCCTGCACTCAGGCGCGAGTCGGCCTGCTCGCACAGGTAGTGGGCCAGCCGGTTGCTGAAGCTGCCCTGGCCCGCTGCGTCGAGCTTCTGGGCGATTTCGGCCGCTTGCGGCCAGTCGCGTGAGCGCTCGTAAATGGCCAGCAGAGCCAGCCGGGCCTGGCCTTCAAAAGGCGTGGCTTCGAGCCGGCGCAGGGCGTCCTCGGCGCGGTCGAGCAGGCCGGCCTTCAGAAAGTCCAGCGCCAGCGCATGCTGGGCGCGCTCGCGGTCGGAGTCGCTCAGGTCGCCGCGGCCGAGCAGGTGCTCGTGCACCCGCACGGCGCGCTCGTATTCGCCGCGGCGGCGGAACAGGTTGCCCAGGGCAAAGTGGAGCTCGGAAGTGTCGGGGTCGTTTTGCACGGCCTCGATAAAGGCGTCAATCGCCTGGTCCTGCTGCTCGTTGAGCAGAAAGTTCAGGCCCTTGAAATAGGCTTTGGGGGCCTGGCGGTTCTCCATGCGCAGCTGGCGCAGGTCGAAGCGGGAAGCGATCCAGCCCAGGACGAACGCCAGGGGAAGACCCAGCAGGATCCAGCTCAGGTCAAAGTCCATGGGTGGAGTTCGCTGTGTCTTCGGTAGGGGGCGCAGCCTGCGGGCGACGGGCCTTTCTGGCCGCGGAGCGCTGTTTCAGCCAGCGGGGCACCATGACAAGGATGCCGACGAACACGCCTGCAGAGAAGGCGATCAGCACGACCAGCACCAGCGGGGCGCGCCATTGCGTGCCGAAAAAGAAATGCACGGTGGCGTCTTGCTGGTTGTTCAGGGCGAAGGCGAACAGGGTAAAAAAAATGGCTGCCTTGAGCAGCCACATGAGGTATTTCATTGATCTCCTCCGTGACGAGGGGATTCTAATGGCCCCCTTGGGGGAGCAGCCGGTCTGGCGTGAGGCCTCGGGCGTTCAGCGTGTGGCGTGCCCCACACTCAGCGCCTGGCGCTCACCCTCTCGTTCGAGCTCGGCCGTGCGCTTGTCCACCGCTTCACGCAAGGCCTTGCCCGGCTTGAAGTGGGGAACACGCTTTTCCGGGATGGCCACGCTCTCGCCGGAGCGGGGGTTGCGCCCGATGCGCGGCGGCCGGCGGTTGATGGAGAAACTGCCGAAGCCGCGGATTTCAATCCGGTGCCCTCGCACCAGCGCATCGCTCATCGCGTCAAGAATGGTCTTGACGGCGTACTCGGCGTCGCGGTGCGTGAGCTGGCGGAAACGCGCGGCCAGTTCTTCTACAAGATCGCTTCGAGTCATCTCGGTTCAGAGTTGAGCGTTGAGCGTTGAGCGCTTGAATGGCACCACGCTCAACGCTGAACGCCTAACGCTCAGCCTTTGTCGCTGCTGTCCAGCTTCGCACGCAGCAGCGCGCCCAGGCTGGTCGTGCCCGCGCTTTCACGGGCCGACTGCGCACTCAGCGAGGCCATGGCTTCCTGCTGGTCGGCGGCGTCCTTGGCCTTGATCGACAGCTGGATGTTGCGGGTCTTGCGATCGACGTTCACCACCACGGCCGTCACTTCGTCGCCTTCCTTGAGCACATTGCGCGCGTCTTCCACGCGGTCGCGCGAGATTTCGCTGGCACGCAGGTAGCCGACGATGTCGTTGCCCAGGTCGATCTCGGCGCCGCGAGCGTCCACGCTCTTGACCCTGCCAGTCACGGTCTGGCCCTTGTCGTTGACCGTCACGAAAGTCGTGAACGGATCCTGGTCGAGCTGCTTGATGCCCAGGCTGATGCGCTCGCGGTCCACGTCCACGGCCAGCACGATGGCTTCGACTTCCTGGCCCTTCTTGTAGTTGCGCACGGCAGACTCGCCGGGCTCGTTCCAGGACAGGTCGGACAGGTGCACCAGGCC